>Ga0209380_10001522_pt1 | contig 15498 bp, 15 predicted proteins | sample HubBroMetageWFT6_FD_188347 | JGI IMG/M metagenome (GOLD analysis project Ga0209380, IMG submission 188347) | Warmed and freeze-thawed soil microbial communities from the Hubbard Brook experimental Forest, New Hampshire - Hubbard Brook CCASE Soil... | ecosystem: Environmental > Terrestrial >...
GTTCTGGCGCGAGTAGTCGTAATCACAATCACACTGACGAGCACCAGGAGCGTTCCAAGAATGGTCCGCGGACCGACCGTCTCCCCTCCCAGGAAATAACCCACGGTCACGGCCACTACCGGGTTCACATAGGCGTAGGTGCCGACTTTGGTGGGCGATTGATGATGGATGAGCCAGACGTAGGCGGTGAACCCAACTATGGAACCGGCCACGATCAAGTAGGCGAGCGCGAACCAGGCGCCGCGCGACATCGTCTGAATGTGAAATTCGCGAAAGTTGCCGAGAGCCGCCGCCACCAGGCCGAGCATGACTCCTCCGGTCAGCATCTGGGCGGCGGCGCTCATGGCTTTCGATTCGGGAAGAGGGAGCTTGCGCGTAAGCGATGACGCGATCGACCAGCTTATCGCGGCGATGACCAGAGCCACCGCGCCCCTGGGATCGATCGGGGCTTCGCCAAAGCTGACGCTGTGGCTCACCAGCACGCCGACGCCGCCGAGACCTACGAGTAGAGCCAGGGCCAGGCGGAGCGTAAGCTTTTGCGTGCGCAGGATAAGAATCTCCGACAGCGCCATGAAGACGGGGATGGTTGCGAGCATCACGGCCGCAATGCCTGACGGCACGCGTTGTTCGGCCCAGAACAAGCATCCGTAATCGAGCACAAAGATGCAGATGGCGAGCAGCGTGGCGGCCACCCACTCGCGTAGTGAGGGGTTGGGCGTGCCTTTCAGGCGCATCCACGCATAGAGCGCGATGCCCGCTATGAAGAAGCGCATGGCTGCGAAGAGGAAAGGCGGGACTTCATGGACGCCGATGCGAATCGCCAGGAAGGTCGAGCCCCAGACAAAATAAATGATGGCGAAGGCCAGCACGGTCTTCCAGACTGGCGGACGAACAAGTGCTTCCATATGGAATAGATCATGGGGAAGGGCGCGCGGACGCAGAGATTTTGTATGCAGCGCTTCTCCAGGGCTCGTGGCCCGAAGTGCCGATTGGGTTGGAAATTTTGGCGACTGCCAAGCTGCGCTCGGCCGGATAGACGAGGGCGTCTGTCCCTACGCGATCAAACCCAAATTTCTTCACGAGCTCCCGATCCAAATGCCTACCGCGAACACTAGCACTCCGCCCACTACGACTTGGAATGCCGCTGACAGCAACGGAGTATCCATGTAGCGATTTCTGATCCAGGCAATTATGGCCAACTCTAGGGCTACGATGATCACCGCTGCGGTAAACGCCGCGTGGAAATTTGTCAGCAAGAAGGGAAGGGTGTGGCCAATGCCACCCGCTGCGGTCATTAATCCTGTGACTGCGCCACGCAGCATGGGACGGCCGCGGCCGGTCATCGACCCGTCATCGGATAGCGCTTCGGCAAATGCCATGGAAATTCCCGCACCGATCGATGCCGCCAGTCCTACAAGGAAGGCGTCGTGGCTGCTTTTGGTGGCGAATGCCGCCGCGAAGACTGGAGCCAGCGTCGATACCGATCCGTCCATTAGGCCGGCCAATCCAGGCTGGACGATCTGCAGAACAAACAATCGGCGTTGGGCGACGTCTTCTGCGCTTTTCTCCGCGGGCGTGATGTTTTCCGACATCGCCTCCGCTGCGACTTGATGCTTGCGCTCGATCTCTTCGAGATCTCCCAGGAGTTTGCGGATTCCAGCATCGGTGACCTGGCCCATTGCCTTTTGATAGAAGCGGCGCGTCTCCAGTTCCATCAGTTCAGCCTGCTTCCGCGCGTCGGCGATCTTCAGAGGGCGCATAAGCCAGAGGGGTCGCTTCTGCACAAACCCCTTCACATCCTGACGACGGAGCAGGGGAATGTGTTCGCCGAAGCGAGTGCGATAAGTTTCGAAGAGGGACGCGCGATGCCCCGACTCTTCGACGCTCATGTCATCGAAGAGCTTGGCGGTAGCGGGATAAGCCTCGCGCAGGCCGTCGGCGAAATCCGCGTAGACGCGCCCATCTTCTTCTTCGAGGGAGATAGCGAGCGCCAGAATTTCGCGCTCGGTCAAATCTTTGAAGTTTCTTGCCATGCGACCAGTTTACTTTTTCTGGCTTTGGTTTCAACCACAGGGAATAATACAGTCCTAACCGTCTCGATACCTTCGAAATACCCGCAGCGCACGGCAGCTTTTGCCTCAGCTGGCCCGGCCTAGTTTGCCCACCTGCTACTCCCTTTCGGTAACGCGATAAGAGCTAAGACCCGCAATCCATACAAAATACTCATCGAGTTTTCTTGGAGCCTAGGCCCCATGCAATGGAATCGGACCTGCTTTCGCTTCGTCAAGGTGGAACAGAAATTTTCGCCGGTTGCCAATCACCAACTGCGATTTCTGGTTGGCGAATTTTCTGCGGAAGGCTACTCAATTTCACGGCGAGGTACGCCCATGTCCGTTTCCGCGATTCTCAGCAGCGCGTTCGATCAGCCGCAGATCGGCTCCGGAAACAATCCGTGCCAGCAGAGCATTCGCCAGTTGGGGAAGGATTTGCAGTCGGGAAATCTATCCGCAACGCAGTCGGATTTTGCCAGCCCGCAGGCCGCGTTCTCGCAACCATCCACAACTACGGAAGCGAGGCACAACTCCGCGACTCAATCGACGGCCAGCCTTATCGCGCAGGCCTTTACCCAGCTCAGCAGCGACTTGCCCTCGGGCAACCCGTGAGCGGCGCAAAAGAATTCTCCACCGTTCAGCAGGATCTTCAGAGTCGTGGAAGAGCGCTACCGTTCAACTCCCGCTACCTTGGCGGCGGCGGTAACTCGGGCAGTCAGAGTTCGCTGGTGCAGGATCTGAGTCAGATCGGGCAGGGCCTGTCATCGACGAGCCTTGCCGGAGCGCAGCCAGCATACGCCAGCTTACAGCAGCAACTGCAGGAGTTCGAGTTGGGCGGCGGAGCCACTGAGGTGCTGAATAACCTGCCGCTCTCGTTGGCGGCTTGATATTGCAATCGGCGGGGCTGAGCTAGGGATCGTCCGAGCGGCTGGCAAAGATCCTTGACCACAGGGAACACGGGGGTGCACCGGGAAAACCCTGATCCCCGGCTAGGTTAGCCGCCCTGTTTCAGTTCGGTTAGGACCTGGCGGGCGATTTCTTTTAGGGTTTCGAACACGCCTACGCCCTGGAAGGCAACCGCCTCGACCAAGGGCTCGTTCTTCTTGCGCAATTCTTTCGAGAGAGCGTCGATGGGCAGGACGTTCGGCAGGTCGCGTTTATTCAACTGGAGCACATAGGGGATTTTGTTGAAGTCGTAACCGTGCTCTTTCAGGTTGTCCATCAGGTTGTCGAGCGCTTCGACGTTGGCGTCCATGCGCTCCTGCTGGGAATCGGCGACGAAGACGATGCCGTCGACACCGCGCAGAATCAGCTTGCGGCTGGCATCGTAAAAAACCTGGCCAGGGACGGTGTAGAGGTGAATGCGGGTCTTGAAGCCACGCACCGAGCCAAGATCGAGCGGGAGGAAGTCGAAGAACAGGGTTCGATCGGTCTCGGTGGCGAGCGAGATCATCTTGCCCTTTTGCTGTTCGGCTGTTTTCTGGAAGATGAACTGCAGATTCGTCGTCTTGCCGCCTAACCCGGCGCCATAGTAGACGATCTTGCAGTTGATCTCGCGCGCTGCGAAGTTGATGAAACTCAAAAGGTTTCCTCAGGAACACCGGCGAACAGAAACGCCGCGAAAAAGATACTCGCGAACTACTCCCTCGATGCGCGAGTCTTTCTTTCTTTGCAAATCTCGCTACAAATCCGCCTGACTACAGTATCGGTTACTGCTGGTTTTTATACCACACCGGAAGGCTCGGGTGCAGGTTACCCATGTTACTAACGGCAGTCGCCAGTTCGCGAGTTGTGGGGGGAGGCATTTCATAAATGAACGTTTGCATCTTTCCAAGAGCCTCCCGCAGCGTTTGAAGCCGCAGAGAATGCCGTCCGCAGCGGCAGGGCTTAAAGCCGTGCCCTTTCAAGGCGGGTTTTATGAACATGCTTTAACGAGTGCCGGTTGTGCGGCGCTGACTCGGCACTAACCAAGTTCATTGAGGCGTGGGCAGCGGATAATATCCTGCCTTGGCGTAAACCTTTACGTCCGCACGGCGCACACGGATCTCGATCTCGCGGTAGCCTCCGATGCCTGATCTTGGCGAATAACCGAGCGTGTACTGGTTGCGCGCGTCTCCGATCGCCTGAGAATAGGCGCGCTCAATCGATGCCTGCGTCATTTCGCCGAGCACCGTGCCGCCGCCGGTCGCGGAGACGTACTTCGGGAGAATGTCACTGTAGCCCAAAAGCTTGGTCGTTTTCGGCAGGTGAATGCGCTGCAGGCGGTCGTAAATCGGGATCGCCGCACCTTCCAGTCCGAGTGCGTATACGGTTATGTTCTGCGTCTGCAATACTTTCAGCGTGTCTTTGTAGCTGGCGGTGGAGTTCAACTCGCGTCCGTCGCTGATGACAAAGATGATCCTGCGCCGGCTCCGGTCGCGCTTCGAAAGATCGCGCGCCGCCCGGAGAATAGCGTCATTCAAGACGTGCGCCTCTCGCGGAGGGTTGTAAACCGGTGGCGCCGGAACATCGACCTGGTTCCCATTGATGATCGGTCCACCAGGACCGAGTGGGCCGCTGACCACCGGAGGGCCGTCATTTGTGCCCTTGAAACTTCGGACCTCGTTCAAAGCCGCCGTAAGCGGTTGGCCCGCGGTGGTGAAGTCTTCTATCTGGCTGACCGTGCTGCTGTAGCTGTAGATGGCGACTTCATCGAACTGGCTGAAGGCTCCTTGCAACGCGGACAGCGTGTCTTGTACTTTTTTCAATCCGACGTCGGGCATGCCGGTATCGAAGATCACGGCTGCCGATAGGGCAAAGGGATCGCTGGTGAAAAACTTCAGCGTCTGTCGTTTGCCGCCTTCGAGGACATAGAAATCCTGGGGTCCCAAGCCGCCGATCAGGTGTCCGCCTCGGTCGGTGACGGTAACCGGAACGAGCACGAGGTTGGTGGTCGTTCGGATCGTGTAGAGGAGGTCCTGGCCGGTTTCGGCATCCTTGGGAACGCTGCCGGCGGGCACGGTTTTCACCGGAGGCATGGGCGGCGGCGGATTGGTCGCGTCCGAATCGCTGCGGGGGATTTCGCTCGACCCATTGGTCACGCTGGAACTCTCGCCAGTGGATCCCTCAGGTTGCGCGTCACCGTTGGCTCCTGGCCGTGCGCTCGGTGACGGTGGAGGTATGGGGCGCGTGGCCGAGGGTGCATCCGGGATGCCGTTGTCAGGATTTTGTTGAGCCGTTAACGAGCCCGCCAGCAGCAAGGTCAGCCCCAATATTAGTGCTGCGCTAATTTTCGTGGTCATCCGGAACCCTCTGTCTTTCTTTCATTTCTCGTCTTCTCTCACTCTAACAGCGTGCCTGCGGCGCGCATCTAGGGCCGTGGCCGTTTTTTCAGTAATGAGATGCCTAGGCACACCTCTTCGGTGCATCTAACCGTTACAGGCTATTACAGGATAGACTAGCAAAATCCAGGGATAAAGACTTTGATGCCAAAAGTACATTGTAAACAGTCATCGGGCGCGAGCTTGGCTCTCGCCTTTTTCGCTCTGATGATAACTCTGGCGACCACGCTGTCGCTGCCGGTTAGAGCGCAGAATTCTCCGCCACCCCCGACGCCACCGCCGAGCTCCTCGACCGGCCCAACGTTCAATACGAATTCCGCTCCCAGTTCCGATTCAAATGCCAATCAGAGTGACCAATCGCAAGACCAGTCTGCCGCGACGGTCAAGGTTAACGTCGAAGTCGTGCAGTTGTTCTTCAACGTCAAGGACAAACATGGCGCGCTCATCCCAAACCTCGTCAAGGACAATTTCGACATACTCGAAGACGGCAAGCAGCAGACGATCAAGTACTTCAAAGCGGAATCCGATCTGCCGTTGACACTTGGGATTCTCATCGATTCGAGCGGCAGCCAGCAGCGCGTGCTGGATATGGAAAAAGAAGTTGGCGGATCGTTCCTGGAGAGCATCTTGCGCCCGAAGGATGAAGCGTTCGTCATCAGCTTTGACGTCGATATCACTTTGCTCCAGGATTTTACGACCTCGGTGAGTCGCCTGAGACACGCGCTCAACGAGGCGAAGATCAACACTGGCGGCGTCAGCTGTGCGGGTGGACCGATTGGTCCGCAGGGGCCGATTCCTTGTTCTTCGACCGGGCCGCGCGGCACGGCGCTGTATGACGCGGTCTATCTTGCTTCGCACGACGAATTCAGCCACGAAGTCGGGCGCAAGGCGATGATCCTGCTCACCGACGGAGAAGACGAGGGCAGCCGGCTGAAGATCAAAGACGCCATTGAAGCTGCACAGAAAGCTGACGCCATTTGCTATGTGCTGCTGATCGCGGACCGCGGCTTCTATGGCTTCGGCGGCTATCACGGCGATTCCGAAATGAAGAAGCTGACGCAGGAAACCGGCGGACGCGTCATCGAGGTGGGCAACAAAATCGACAAGCTGCGCCAGGCCTTCGATCAGATCGCGCAGGAGTTGCGCAGCCAGTACAACATTGGCTACACGCCGACCAATTCGGCGCGGGACGGCTCGTTCCGCAAGGTTGAGATCAAGCCTAAGGATGGGGACTATAAAGTGCAGGCGCGCAGCGGATACTACGCGGTCGCCCGACAGGAAGAGTAAGGTGTCGGCTTATCGCGCCTGCGAGAAATCTTCGACAGCATATAACTGTCCGTCGTGATCGGCGACGCCGATTCCAATCGAATCCATATCGCGGTCGAGAACGTTGGCGCGATGCGCCGGGGACTTCATGAACTGCGCATGGATAAATCCCGGTGTCGGCCCCTCGCATACATTCTCCGAGAGCCAACGGAAATGAACGCCCGCCTGCTTGACGCGTGCCGAGAGGCTCGATTCGCCCTCAAACGCATGCTGCGCGGTTCCCCGTTCTGCCATGATCGCCGCGTGTCGGCGGGCCGCGGTGGCCAGCGATTCATCCCAACGCAGGGGAGGCAATCCCTGCGCCTGACGAGCCTGATTTACTGAGGCGAAGAGTTCGCGTTCGGTGCGAGTTACGGATGTCTGGCAATAAGCCGACCAACAAATCATAGTGACCGCCGTTGCGATCGCCGCCAGCCGAGTTCCGATCTGCATGGTTCCTCTCCCCCTCCATATGGAACCCGGCCTTGCCGTGTATCGGCAAGTTACTAACGATCGAGAGTTACCGGCGCGCGGATGTTATGGATTAAAACCCGGTTTGCAGGCTCAAGTTGCGGGCAATTCTAGGCGGTGCGCGGCCTGTCTTTTGGCCGGCTCTTGACGGGAATAACGAATTTCAATCCCGACCACACTTCGGTGATGGCGCAGACTTTTATGTCGACCAGGCCGGCAGCCAGGCCGCTCTGGCGGATTACGTCTCCGGTGAGATCGGTGACGACGCCGGAACTTTTCTTCGGCCAGGAGATCCACACCATGCCGGCGGGCGCGAGGGCGTTCGCGGCTGGCGTCAATTCGAGATGCAGCGCGGCGCGTGACTTGGCGAAGAGAAAGATGAAATCAAGATCACGTTTGGCGCGGCCAAGGTTATTTTGAATCCGGCATTTTCCGAACGCTTCGCGGAGTTCCGACTTCACTTCGTCCGGCACATGCAGGAGCGCGGCGCGGAAACCATCTTTGATGCCCAACTTTTTGGCCAGAGGGGTTCCGGAGTATCCAGGCATAGAGACTTCGATGTAAGTTAGGATCCCGCTACTGCTTGGGAGAGTAGTAACCCTTTTTTGCCCGTACTTTTAGATTTCGATCCTGCGCGAGAATTTCGATGGTGCGATAGCGTCCGTCCGCTATGAAATTTGCGGGCTTGTAAGCCAGGGCATACTGGCTGCGCAACTCCTCTTGGATCGAAAGAAACGAATCGGAGACGTCGCGCATCTGGAAGGGAAAAAATGCGCGGCCGCCCGTAGCCTCTGCGATGCGCTCGAGCACTTTGTCGCCTTTGCCCTTCATGCCGCTGATGTTGGTGCTGATGGTGTAAACGATAGTATCGGCGCGGAGCGCCATTTCGATCGATTCCTCGCGCGTGACGTGGCTGAGATTATCTTCGCCGTCGCTCAGCAGAATGATGGCGCGGCGCACGGGTTTGCTCTGTTCATGTTTCAAGAGCTTGTCGCGGCAGGCGAAGTAGAGCGCGTCATACATGGCAGTGCCGCCGCCAGCGCGCAATATGCGGACGCCGTTCGAGAGGCTTTCCGTGCTATCGGTAAAATCCTGAGTGACTTCAGGCGTGGCATCGAAGCCCACGACGAAGGCTTCGTCGTAGCGCGGGCGAATAATGGAGTTGAGAAATTCGATCGCGGCCTCCTGCTCGAACTTGAAGCGATCGCGCACGGAGTTGCTGGCATCGACCAGTAATCCCACCTGCAAGGGCAGATCGGTCTCACTGTTGAAACTGCGGAGTTCGGCGGGGAGTTGATCGTCCACCACGGTGAAGTCGTTGCTCTTCAGATCCTTGATGTAGCGGCCGTGGCGGTCGGTCACGGTGAAGACCACGTGGACTTCGTTGACAATCTTCTTAACTCTGAAGGAGTCGTCGGACTCGGGATTATCGGGCGCGGGGGGAGTTTGCGTGGCTGCGGACGGAGGTGTCGAGGCGGTTGTCCCGGCGGCAGAGGGCGGATTTATTTTTTCGGCTTGCGGCGGCGATGCCGACGGCGCGGAAGCAAGGGGCGCCGTCTGGGCGACGGCAAAGGCAGCCAGTGTGAAAAAAGCGAGAAACAGGAGAATACGCGATTTCATCGGGCGATCGGTTCTGATTGATTAACCTAATTATAGCCTGTGGCCTGGCCGCCGGACGATTGCCGGCCTAACTTCCGTAATCCTTCCGTAATCTGACCTGTCGCCTACGGCCTCATCCCACCTTGACAGGCCGCTTTTCCAGGCTGTCGAGGAGGTCCGCGAGTTCTTTGGGTAAGGGGCGCGAGAACTTTAGGGTCTGTTGGGTGCGCGGATGGGTCAATTCGAGCGTCGCGGAGTGGAGAAAATTTCGGTTGAGCGCAAGGATCGCCGGCATGCCTGCTGCTCGGCGTTTGTTCGATTGCGATCGCAGTTCACCCGGCGCGCCGTAAAGCGCGTCGCCCACTACTGGGTGCCCGAGCGACGACATGTGCACGCGAATCTGGTGCGTGCGTCCCGTCTCGATCTTGAGTTCGACGAGCGCAAACTTGCCGTAGGGCGAATCGATCTTGCGCACGACCGAATAATGCGTCACGGCTTCGCGGCCGCCAAAGCCTCGCGTCGTCATGCGCGTGCGTTTCTGCGAGTGGCGACTGATGGCGCTTTGAATGGTGCCGCGATCCTGCAGGGGCCAGCCATGGACGAGCGCGCTGTAAGTTTTGCGCACCTCGCGCCCGCTAAATTGCTTGGCCAGGCGACGGTGTGATTCATCATTTTTTGCCACCACCATCAAACCGCTGGTGGCCCGATCCAGGCGATGCACGATGCCGGGACGCAAGTCACCGCCCACCGCGGAGAGCCGGGCGAAGTGATGCAGAAGGGCATTGACCAGCGTTCCGCGATTGCGGGCGTCGTCGGTCGCTCCCGCCCCGGCATGCACCATCATGCCGGCGGGCTTGTTGACGATGGCCAGGTCGTCGTCTTCATAAACAATGTCGAGTGCAATCTCCTCTGCCATGGCGCGAAGAGGTGGGGCGTGAGGCGGTTTGGTAACCGTAATTTGTTCTTCATCCCTAAGCCGCAGCGACGCTTTCGCGGCTGTGCTGTCGACCAGCACTTCCCCTTTCGCTATGAGTTGCTGCACGCGGGCGCGACTGACTTCCGATCCCACCAGTGCAGAAAGTCGCACCGCCAGATACTGGTCGAGACGCTGACCTGCGGCTTCGGGGAGTGTGGTTATAGTGAGGGGAAAGGCCGGCATGCAGCACTCAGCATTCAGCATTCAGCCAGCAAGTGCAAGGAGAATCTTCTAAAGGGCCGAGCCGGATTTCTGAGGGCTGAGTGCTGAAGGCTGAGTGCTGCTCTTGAACCACCAGATCAAGCCGCCGCTGATGACCAGCAGAATCGAAATCAATTGCGTTCCCGTCATCAATCCGCCGAAGACTTCGCCGCGTCCGGGATCGTCGCGCAGGAACTCGATGAAGTAGCGCTCGATTCCGTAGAGAATCATGAAGGTGCCCCAGATCTGGCCGTCAAATTTCTTGCGCGGAAGCAGCCAGGTAAGAAACAGGAAATTGAGAAACTCGGCGGCGGCTTCGATGAGTTGGGTCGGTTCGATTCTTACGCCTAGCGGGGTTCCGCTGACTGCATTCGCCAAGGGATTCGTGAAGACAACGCCCCAGAAATGATTGGTGGGCTTGCCGTAACAGCAACCCGCCGAGAAGCAACCGAAGCGCCCGAGGACATGGCCGAAGGCGAGGCCGGGAGCGAATCCGTCGGTGGTGCGGAGCACCGGCATGTGGTGACGGCGCATATACCAGGCCGCCATGACGAGCGCGGCGATCAGTCCGCCAGAGAACACGCCTCCGGCTTGTAGGGTGTTGAGACTGAAAATTTCGCGCCAGTTATTGGAGTAGGTGCTCCAGTCGTTGATGATGTAAAGAATTTTCGCGCCGATGATTCCGGCGAGCACGACGAGAATTCCGAGATTCCACGCATCGTCGCCATTGATGCCCTGCTTTTCAGAATTACGGACACTGATCCAGAGGCCGATCAGGACGCCGGAAGCGACCAGGAAACCATACGTCGGCAGATAGAAACTGCCAATGTGAAAAAGTTGCGGGAACACGGTTGTTTAGATGCTCCGAGAGCGGGGTAAGCTCTAGGAAGAGTTTAGCAGGAAACCCACTCTCCGCTGTCCGCTGGAACGAGTCGACCTTAAACTTTCTGCGTTCGTTCAGTTGCGATCGTCTGGAAGGGGAAGGCGTTCCTGAGAGCTGACAACTGAGAGCTGACAGCTGAAAGACAAGCCGACCCGCTATGCCGTGTGGTGGGCCGAGAATGAACCCGTCTCAGACGGTGGGAACCCGCCGCGACCCATTAGGCTTTTCCGCATGGCGGAACGTAGCACACCGGATCTTTTTGCGAGTCGAGTCCCCGTTCATTCGGCATTGGTTCAAAAATCGGTTACCACCAACACCAACCTTGCAGGTCGGCTTTCACATAGGATGCTAGGAAACTGCGCGCGGTTTCGCAAGAGGAAAATCGAAAATAGTTGGCAGAAAGTTTGCTAGAGGTTGCGTTACTAAGGTGTAAAAAAGATGAACCCAGCGTTTCAGCCGGTGCGGCGCGTATCTTCCAAGACCTCGTCCAGCGCGCTCGCCAGCTTGCTCGCGCGCTGCCGCGCTTCGGGTGAAACCGGTTCCAGCCGCCGCTTCAGTAGATGATATTCGTCCGCGATATTCAGCGCCGCGAGCACTGCCAGCCGCACCGAATCGACCGTTGCTGTGTGCTCGGAAACGGCGCGCATCTTGCCGTCTACGTATTCCGCGAGCTTCACGATGTAGTCGGCGTCGGAGCCACGCAGATTGTAAACCTGGTCGAAGATTTCGACGCGCACACTGCCCGTTACTGCGCTTGGAGCAGGCATTTCTCTTGGCGGATTCATTCGCACGCGGCTGTCTTTGGCGGCTGGATCCGCGTCCAATGTTTCGCGATTCGACAGATCACGATCCAACGAATCGGTCGACGGCTCTTTGCCTGCACTGGCCATTTCACTCCTTGGCGCTCCTACTCGTGACGTGCGATCAGCTGGCCGCCTGTTCCTCGGTCAACGTCTCCATCTGGCCCAACAGTTTTTCTACGCGGACGCGAATATCCTCGCGATCCTTGCGCAGGTGAACCAGCTCACGGCGCATGGCTTCGTTCTCTTCTTCGCGCTCCTCGAGTTGCTCGCGCAACCGCTTGGCGTCGCGCTCCGCGGTCGCCCGCGCATCTTTCGCGGCCTTGTATAACTCGATAGTGCGATAAACTTTCTCTTCCAGCGCTTGAAAATCTTCAGCCGGAACCTCGGCAGATACCTCTTCGACGGTTTTCACAGACATGGACACTCACTTTCGAGGACGTAAGCAGCGTTGAGCGGAAGTATATCGCAGTTTGTTGTGGAAGAGGCTATAAGACATGCCCAATCGTGCGGACGACTCAAGCCCTTGGCGTCTTCGCTTTGAGGATGACGGAGAAAAGGCAGGATGAACCTGCGCCATGGCGGGCGCTTCCATCACTGCAGTCGAAAGTCGACCTCAATCGAGAGCCGCACCGCGACCGGTTTGCCATCCTTCATGCCCGGTTCGAACTTCCACCTCTTTACGGCGGCGATCGCCTGCTCATCAAGCCCGTGGCCGAGAGATCTCGCCACAGTAATGTCGCGCGGATCGCCGTCGGGGCCGACAACAAGAGAGAGCACAACCGTCCCGGCGATTCCTTCCTTGCGTGCTTGCGTTGAGTATTCCGGGTCTGGAGCGATGATAGCGCGAGGCGCACGGATGCCGTTCGGCAGACACACAGTGCCCGGAGATCCCGCCGCTTCGCTGGCTTTCGCTCGTTCCGCCTCGTTAAGACATGCGATGCTGGCCTGAGCTTCTGTACTGCCTTGTTCCGCGGCTTTGCGGTACCAGTTCAGGGCCTCCGATTCGTCCTGCTTTACGCCAAATCCGTGCAGGTAAAGTCTCCCGAGGTCGTTCTGCGCGTGAACATTGCCGTGCTCTGCCGCCTTTCGATATAGCGCTGCGGCTTTTGCGTAATCTTGCGTAACCCCCAACCCCTTTTCGTAAAGCCACCCGAGATTGGCTTCGGCCAGTGCGTTGCCTTGCTCCGCCGCCCGGTAAAACCAAGCCACGGCTTGCGTGTAGTCTGGCGTAACCCCGCGCCCTTTTTCGTAAAACCAACCGACGTTATTTTGCGCCGGGGAGTCGCCTTTATCGGCTGCCTCCAGATACCACGTCAACGCTTCCGAGTAGTCCTGCGTCACTCCGAATCCGTTCTCGTAGAGCCAGCCGATGCCGGTTTGGCCCCCGGCGTCGCCTTGATCCGCAGCTTTGTGATACCAAGTCATCGCCTGGCCATAGTCCTGGGTCACGCCACGTCCCTCGGCATAAAGCGAGGCGATATTTACCTCCGCTTTTCCGTTACCCTGGAGCGCGGCTTTGCGATACCACATCATCGCTTGGGCATAATCCTTATTCACTCCCCAGCCATTCTGGTAAAGCCAGCCTAAATTGTTCTGCGCTACGGCGTAACCTTGATCCGCTGCCTTCTGAAACCACCTCATCGCCTCGGAATAATCCTGCCCAACTCCGGAGCCATTCTGGTAGAGCCAGCCGATGTTATTTTGGGCTGCGGAGTCTCCTTTTTCCGCAGCCTGACGGAACCACTTCATGGCCTCTGAATAATTTTTGTCATCCAAATACTGATTGCCGAGCCGGACTTGCGCTGCCGGGGTGGTTGGCTGAGGCGAGGGAACATCTTGAGCGATGGCTAGGACCGAGGTCGCCGTCAAACAAACGACCCAAAAGCTGACTGTTCTATTCACGGGTGGAACCGTAGCAAAATTTTCAGCAAACCGTCGATCAGTTTAGCCTAGATGTTATACAAGGCGCATGCCGCGCCGCTACCTCGCAATCTTTTGCAATCGTCGCGCCGCTTCATCCAGTGTCTCGGGCTTTTTGCAAAAGGCGAAACGTACCTGTTGGGATCCGTCTCTTGGATGCTTGTAGAAACTCGATCCCGGAACGCAAGCGATGCCGACTTCTTTTACCAGGTGCGCCGCAAATTCAACATCGTTCGCGAATCCGAAGGCGCTGATATCGGTCATCACGTAATACGCGCCGCGCGGACGATAACAAAGGAAGCCCGCTTTCTCGAGCGCGGGGATCAGGTGATCGCGACGGGTGCGGTAGCGATCGGCGAGTTCGCGGTAGTAGCTTTCGGGCAGGCTTAGCGCGGCGGCTCCGGCTTCCTGCAGAGGCGCGGGCGCGCCAACCGTTAAAAAGTCGTGGACTTTGCGGATTGCATTCGTGATCGCGGGAGGCGCAACTGCCCAGCCGACGCGCCATCCGGTGACGCTGTAACTTTTCGATAGGCCGTTGATGGTGATGGTGCGATCGCGCATGCCGTCGAGGCGCGCCAGCGAAATGTGTTCGGATCCGTCGTAGAGAATGTGCTCGTAGATTTCGTCGGTGATGGCGAGTACGTTGTATTCGACGCAGAGGTCGCGAATCAGTTCCAGTTCCTTGCGGTTAAACACCTTGCCGGTTGGGTTGTTTGGCGTGTTGACGATGATGGCTTTGGTGTTATGGTTTGCGGTTTGATGTTGACCGATCTTAGGTTGAAAAGCTTCGCGCAATTCTTGTTCGTCGAAGGTCCATTCGCCGTGCGCGGCTTGCGGCGGACGCAGGCTAACGAAGCGCGGTTTGGCTCCGCTGAGAATTGAGTCGGGGCCATAGTTTTCGTAGAAAGGCTCGAAGACTATGACTTCGTCGCCTTTGTTGCAAACCGCGAGCAGGGTTGCGATCATCGCTTCGGTTGAGCCGCAGCACACGACAACTTCTTTTTCCGGATCCACCTCGATCCCCTGCCACAATTGCATTTGCCGGGCGATGGCGTTTCTCAGGCTCTTCGCGCCCCAGGTGATGGCATATTGATTGACGTCGGCGGCGATCGCTTCCTGCGCGGCGCGCTTGATTTCGGCGGGCGCCGAGAAATCGGGGAAGCCCTGCGCCAGATTGACCGCGTCATATTGCATCGCCTGCCGAGTCATCTCACGAATCACGGACTCGGTAAAGTGCTCAACCTTGTCGGAGAGAAAGTGCTTGGGATGGGCCGAAACTTGGGTCATGGAAAATAAGGCTAGCATAGGAGCTGGATCGGGTCATGCGTGTATCCGGAAACTCCGCTTCTGGTCGCGGATCCTTCTATTCAGTGCGGTTTGAGCGAGTTTGAGTCTTCGTCGCGCAGTACGAATCGAATCGCGCAGCGATGCGATCCAACCACTTCGGTCGTCTCCGAAAATCCCGCTTCCTCCCGGAGTTTGAGTCGCATTAGGATTGCGACCCTTCCGCGCTTGCGCTTGACCCTTCTTCATTAGGCTCGCTGTTTTCCGCCCAGAGCCTCAAGCGTCTTCGTTATCCGATCCGACCACACAAGGAGTTGCACGTCGTCGCGTAACGTTTCCTCGGTCGACTGGAACTTCGCACGCATCAGCAGGGAGTGCTTACCCGCGCCAACTTTTTCGCCCCGGAAAACTTCTACCGGGACGAAGCTGCGCAGTTCGGAAATGCCTAATCCACAAACGCTCTCATGAATCTTCTCGAACTCGACGCTGTCATCAAACACGAAGGAGAAGTCGCGCTCGACAGCCGGGAAGCGCGGCAGGGCTTCGTAGCGAGGCTGGCGCAGGTCGTGCTGATAGAGGCGGTCGAGATAGATTTCGGCTACGAAGACATGCTGCTTCAGTTTGCGAGCGGCGGCCACGTCAGGGTGAATCTGGCCAAACTGGGCAACGGTCGCGCCATCCATGA
>Ga0209380_10001525_pt1 | contig 15468 bp, 12 predicted proteins | sample HubBroMetageWFT6_FD_188347 | JGI IMG/M metagenome (GOLD analysis project Ga0209380, IMG submission 188347) | Warmed and freeze-thawed soil microbial communities from the Hubbard Brook experimental Forest, New Hampshire - Hubbard Brook CCASE Soil... | ecosystem: Environmental > Terrestrial >...
CGCGATGTCGGACAGGTGCCTGCGCCAGAATGCCTCGGCGCCGGCCGAGTCGCCATCCTCGATCAGCCTCAGGAGGCGCTGGTGTCCCCTCTCGGCAAGATCGGTGGCCTCGTCGACCTGCAGGCCCCGGGTCTTGGTATTGGCGCGCGCCCGGGCGGCCTTATCGACGATCTCGTAGAGAAGATTGCAGAGCAGCCGGAGGGTATTGCTGCCGGAAAGCGTGATGACGAGATCATGGAACTCGGCCTGAGCCCGGGAACGGCTCTCGGCGTCCGGTGCCGCGGCGTCGCGCTCCAGGCATTCGCGCAAAGCGGCCAGGTCGGACGCTGTCCTGCGGCTCGCGAGCAGGCCAACACAGATGGGCTCCACCAGCATGCGGGTCTCGTACACATCGGAAAGCTTGGTGTTCTGGTACTCCAGAATCAGTCCGACATAACGGGACGCCACATCCGTCGAGGGTGCGTGTACTTGCGCTCCGCCGCGTGCACCTCGGCGAATGGTTATCAGCGACTCGGCCTCCAGGACGCGAAGGCCCTCTCGCAGCGCCCCTCTCGAGACATTCAGCTCTTCGATGAGCTTGGCCTCTGGCGGAAGTGAGTCCCCTTCGCCTATCTCGCCGCTGATAATGCGCCGGCGAATGGACCGGGCCACCACCTCGCCGGTCTTCGGGACGCGAATAGATTCCAGCCTGACCCGCGAACCACCGCCGGGCTGATCTCTGTCCGCCATCGCAGATCACGCCCTCATCGGCAGCAAGCACACCGGCGTCACGGCAGATTACCTAGTATTAATAGTACTCTAAGTTCACTATAACACGCCGACCCGGGTGCTGACGTGCGCAGACGTGGGCGCGGCAGGCGGCGCTCCGCGGCCCCGCAGCGCTGACGTGTGCAGACGTGGAGACGGCGCCGGGCGGCGGCCCGGGCCCGGGGGGTGAGGTCAGGCGTATCCCAGGTCGTGCCTGTCCCGGTGGTCCTGCAGCGCGAAATGCAGCACGGGGTATCCGCGGGTGAAGGAATGGGTTCCGATCATCGCGCCTGCCGCCACGGCCTCGGCTATCTCGGCCGCGGTGGCGCCGGCTTCCTTGCACCTGCGGCCCCATTGCGCAACGGCATCCACGTCGCTGATCGGCGGCGACGCGTTGAGGCCGACGAAAATCAGGGCCCGGGTCTTCTCGTCGAGAGCACGGGCGCGTTCCGGCATGGACACGTAACTGAGCAGCCCGGGAACGATGTCCGGCAGGACGCCGATCGCGAAGTCGAGCCACTGCGGCACGAAGCCGTAGTAGTCCGCGAAAGCCCGGCGGAGGCTTTCGTGGGTATCGGCCGGGGCAGCGTCGCCGTCCAGCTGAAACTCCCGCAGGGCCGCCCGGAGACAGCGGGCAAACGGCTGGTACGTCGTGGTGGCGGCGATGCCGAGGACCTCGCTGATCTCCTCAACGGTCGCACCATGGTTGAGCGCCTCGCGCATGTTGAGCTCTGCGCCGTCGGGGTAAAGGTGGGCCGTCTGCAGATCCACGGCCACATAGATGAGCGCACGGGTGCGTGGTGCGAGCGCCGACCCGCCTTTGCCGGTGGCGCGAGAGCTCATGACGTCGAACCGGGCCCGATCGTAGGCCCTCATCAGCTCCATCCACCGCCGTGGCAGCTTCTCCCCCGAGTCGTGGTCGGCCATGGTCCCTCCTAAAGGCCGATGCGGGTGGCCAGGTGCTCGCGGTGGTAGCTGGCGTCGCCGAGAAACAGTTCGCTCGCCTTGGCGCGCTTGAAGTACAGGTGCGCGTCGTGCTCCCAGGTGAAGCCGATGCCGCCGTGGATCTGAATGTTCTCCGCGGCGACGTGGAAGAAGACGTCCGACGCGTAGGCCTTGACCAGCGCGGCCACGACCGGCACCTCGGCAGAGTCCTCCGCGACGGCAGCCGCGGCGTACTGCACCGCGGAGCGCAGCGACTCGACCTCCATCAGCAGGTCGGCACACCGGTGCTTGATCGCCTGGAAGCTGCCGATCGGCCTGCCGAACTGATACCGCAGCTTGGCGTACTCGACCGCCATGTCCAGCGCGCGCTGGGCACCGCCGAGCTGTTCGGCGGCCTGGGCGATCGCCGCGACGTCGAGGACGCGGCTGAGCACGGCGGCACCGTCGCCGGCGGAGCCGAGCAGCGTGGCCGGGACGGCGGCGAAGTCGAGCCGGGCCAGTTTCCGCGTCTGGTCCAGCGTCGGCAGCACCGTCCTGGCCAGCCCGCTCGCGTCGGCAGGCACCGCGAACAGGCTCAGCCCGTCGCCGGAGCGCGCGACCACGAGAATGAGATGCGCCGTGTGGCCGTCGAGAACGAAGCTCTTGCGCCCGTCCAGCTGCCAGCCGTCGGCGGAACTCGTCGCGTCCAGCCGGATCGCATCCGGTTCCCAGGAGCCGTCCTCCTCGGTGAACGCGAGCGTGGCGATGGTCTCGCCGGACGCAATGCCGGGCAGGTATCTCTTCCGGGCGTCCTCGTCGGGGCTGGCCAGCAGCGCCGTCGCCGCGAGCACCGCGCTGGCAAGGTACGGGCCGCCGTACAGCGCGGCGCCGAGTTCCTCCAAGACGACCGCCTGCTCGGCGAAGCTGAAGCCGGCCCCGCCGTACTCCTCCGGGATCGCAATGCCCTGCAGGCCAAGCTGCTCGCCGGCCTGGCGCCATACACCGGCATCCGCGCCATCGGCGGTTTCCATCAGCTCACGCACGGACGTGATCGGCGCCCGGTCAGCCAGGAACCTCCGGACCGAGGCGCGCAGTTCCTCCTGCTCGGCGGTGACTCCGAGAATCATCTTCCGGCTCCGTTCGTTCCCTCAGCTCGTCCCGGTGGTCACGACCGCGTCATGCCCGCGCCCCGCGGCTCCCTGGGCAGCCCGAGAGCGCGCTCGCTGATGATGTTGCGCTGGATCTCGTTGGTGCCGGAGTAGATGGGGGCGGCCCGGCCCTGCAGGAAGGCGTGCTGCCAGCTCGTGGTCTGATAGCCGTCGCCCTGCGGCCGGATCAGCCCGTCGGCGCCCTCGATGTCCATGGCGATCTCGCCGAACCTCTTGAGGTACTCGCTCCAGAACAGCTTGTTGATGGACGCTTCGGGTCCCGGCCGGCGCCCCTGCGCGAGATTGGCCAGCGCCCGCAGCCCTGCGAAGCGGACAAGCTCGACCTGGCTGTACGCCCAAGCCAGCTTCTGCCGGGTCAGCGCGTCGGTGTTGCGGCCGCGCTTGCGCGCGGTTCCCGCCAGCTTCCAGAAGTTGCGCTGGTAGGCGATGTGCAGCACCGACGCGTTGCCCCCGCGCTCGTAGCTGAGCGTCGTCATCGCAACCCGCCAGCCGTTGTTCAGCCCGCCGATCACGTTGAACATCGGCGCCCGCACACCATCGAGGAAGTCCTCGTAGAATTCGGCCGCGCCGGTCATCTGCCGGACCGGCCGGTAGCTGACCCCGGGATCCTTGAAGTCGATCAGCACGAACGAGATGCCCGCGTGCTTCTCGGCGCCCGGATCGGTCCGGCAGAGCACGAACATATGGGTGGCCTTCGAGGCGCCCGATGTCCAGAGCTTCTGACCAGTGATCACGACCTCGTCCCCGTCGATCTCACCCTTGGTCTCCAGCCCGGCCAGGTCCGATCCGTGACCTGGCTCGGAGAAGCCCTGGCAGTAGACATCCTCACCCGAGATGATCCGGGGCAGGAAGTAAGCCTGCTGCTCTGGCGTGCCGTGCACGATGACCGACGGACCGACCAGCCGCTCACCCATGCCGCGCACCACCCGCGGCACCCCGGCCCGGTACAGCTCCTCGTTGAAGACCGAGACGCGCAGCGCGTCGAGCCCCCTGCCGCCGAACTCCTCCGGCCAGTGCGGGCAGATGAGCCTGGCGTCAGCCAGCGCGCGTTCCCACTGGGTATAGAAAGGGTGCTTGGTCTCTTCGGCCCGGTTGAGCAAGACGTTGTTCCAGTCGCTCCAGTCGGCCAGCTCGGCCAGGCCAGCCGGGGCATGGCCGGCAATCCAGTCCCGGATTTCGGCGCGGAATTCCGCGATCTCCGGGCCAAGATCTAGTTCCACGGGTGTGCCTCCGGACTCAGCCGCGCTGATCGGGCCGGTGCGCGGGCGCCGGGCTCGGCTCGGGCAGCCGCACGGGTCCGGTGCGCAGGGATGGGAGCAGGATGGTGGCCGATCCGATGATGTTCTGGGTCCCGCGCTGGTTCACCCCGGTGAGGTTCAGCTCAACGAGCGGCCCGAGGTCGGGGTCAATGCGCTTGCTGGCGACCTCGGCGCTGATCCAGGTGGTGTCGCCCATGTAGTTGAACCGGCGGAATTCGCCGCGTACCCGGTAGACCCAGCCGTCGTCGCCCGCGAAGTTGGTGCAGTAGTGCACGAGCCACGTCCAGCGCACGATGCCGATGTCGTAGGCGGCCGGAACCCCGATCTTGCGGGCGGTCTCGTCCTGCCAGTGGATCCGCATGATGGCGTCCCATGCCCCGAAATCGTCGAGGCTGTAGAAGCCGCGCAGGGTGCGCCTGTTTTCCCTTGCCAGGCGCAGCGCCGGGAAGCCGTACCCCGGCCAGCCTCCGCCCATGAAGTAGTTGATCAGGTCCGTGATCTCAAACGGGCCCTTCACCATCCGCGGGCATTCGGCTCCCACCTCGACGTTCTCGAAGTAGAGCGTGTCGCCGCCCCTGATCACTTCGGCGTCGTAGGCCGCATCGATGGCGTCGCGCTCTTCCTCGGTGTACTGCGCCCGCTCTTCGCCTGCGTATTTGTCCGTTGACCCGGCCTGCCTGCGCTCTGTGTGGATGTACCACGGGCGGCGCATGGCCACCGTCTGCCCCGACTCATCCCACCACGTGTTCTCGTTTGTCGTGATCACCGATCGCCCCGCGAACTGGGACTGCTTGCCCTGAACCGCGGCGAGCGCGTTGCTGCGGTACAGCGTGTCGCCAGGCTTGATCGGCCGGTAAAACCAGCCCTCGTGCCCGGCGTTGAACAGATGCACCCCACGCAGGGCGCCTCTCGTCTGCGCGGCGAGATCCGCCGGCACGGCGGGCGAACGATCCAGGCCCATGGTCCACTCGTAGCCCGGGGGGGCGATCATCCCGCCCCATCTGGTCGACGATCCGTACGTTCGGTCGGTGTAGAGCGGGTTCAGATCTCCGTACCCGTGGGCGAACTGCCGGATGCTGTCGGCCGAGGCCGTCTCGTTCCACGGCCAGGACACGACGCCGGTGCGCAGCGTCGGATTCGGGTAGCCGATCCGCTTTCGCATCAGCTCGATGGCCTCGTCGGTGATCACGCCGTGAAGCAACTGGTCCGTCATTCGCTGATCGCCGTCCCCTTCTGCGCGGACCACGTGACTCGGCGTTTCGGCCGAGCGAGGCCACTGACCTTCCGACCACCTTATGCGAATCGGGCGAGATTGAGTACCCTAAATATCGCACATGGCTTTGGCGGGGTAGCGGCGGTGGTCGGTCAGGTGGTGACGGCTCGAACAGCCGGGAGAGGTGTCAGCGGCCGCCAAAACGCGGCTCGCGGCGCTCCACGAACGCCTGGGCAGCCTCGCGATGATCGTCGGTCATCCCGGTGTGGACGTGGTGAGTCACCTCGATGTCCATGCAGTCGCCGAGTTCGCCGCCGACCGCGCGGTTGAGGTTCTCTTTCATGTAGCGGTAGGCCAGCCGCGGTCCGGCGGCGAGGCGCCGGGCGCGCTGCGCCACCTCGGTATCGAAATCACCGGGCGGGAAGACCGCGTTGACGATCCCCAGGCGCTCGGCGTCGGCCGCGGACAGGCGGTCGGAAAAGTAGTAGAGCTCTTTGGCCTTGGCGATACCGACCAGCTGGGTGAGGAACCACGTCCCTCCGTAATCGCCGGAGAAGGCGACCCGGGCAAACGCGGTGGTGAGCACGGCACTATCGACGGCATACCGCAAGTCACAGGCGAGAGCCAGCGACAGGCCCGCGCCCGCGGCAGGCCCGCCGATCGCGGCGATGGTTGGCTTGGGCATCTGCCAGAGCCGGCCGCTCGTGCTGCGCTGGCGGAGCCGCTGCAGGTGAATGGCGGCATCCACGTTGCGCTCCCGGTCCTCGGCGGGCCGCTCCGCCATCGCCTTGACGTCGCCGCCCGCACAGAAGGCACCGCCAGCTCCGGTAAGCACGACGCAGCCAACGGCGTCGTCGATCTCGAGCTCGCCGAGCATCCGGCCCATCGCCGTCAGCATCGCCTCGGACATCGCGTTCCGCCGGTCCGGCCGGTTCATGGTGAGGACCGCGACGCCATCGCTGACGTCGGCGAGGAGGTCTTCGGTCCCTGTGTCGAGCTGCGTCACGTCTGTTCCCCTCGTGGAATCCGCTGCCGAAACGGAGCGTACGCCGGCCATCTGGACCGGTGCCATCTCGCGACTGGCGAGGAGGAGCCACCTCTGCTTCCGCCGGGCCAAGGACACCGTTAGCTACCTGAGCTCCCGCCGCAGCATCGCCGGCTGCCCATGCGGACGCCAACGAGCCGATCGTCCTTATTGACACGCCAGAACGACAATAAGTATCCTCATTTTGTCTCGGGCTAGATCTGCTCGGCGGAGGAGCCGTCGGCCCTGCCGCTGGCGGACTAGATCTGCTCGCTAGATCTGCTCGGTGGAGGAGTCGGCCCTGCCGCTGGCGCCGCGTCTGCACTATCAGGAGAAACCTTGGTGACGAACCTGGCGGGCAAGGAGGTAATCGTTACTGGCGCCGGAGGCGCGCTCGGGAGAGCTTTCGCCCAGGACGCGGCCAGCCGAGGAAATGTCCGTCCGCCATGTATGGGGGCAGGTCCATGGACGTCAGCTTGACCCTGGACTTCAGGAACCCGACTCGGCGGCCGTGGCGCGAGTTGTGGGAGGACAACCTCTGGCTGATGCGCGAAGCGGAGGCCATGGGGTTCAGCCAGCTTCTCGTTCAGGAGCACTTCTTCACCAGTGACGGGTACGGGCCGTCCGTGCCCATCTTCCTGACCGCGCTCGCGGAGCGGACACAAACGGCGCGGCTGGGTTCTTACCTGTACATCCTGCCGCTGCATAACCCGGTAGCGCTCGCCCAGGAAATCGCCGTCCTCGACAACTTCTGCGGCGGGCGGCTCGACGTCGTCCTCGGCGCAGGGCACCGCCCGCTCGAGTTCCGCGCGTTCAATGTGTCGCCGAAGACGCGGCCGTCGCGGATGGAGGAACACCTCGATCTGCTGGAGCTCGCCTGGTCCGGTGAGCCGTTCTCGTATCAGGGCCGCTACTACGACCTGGCCGACGTTCAGGTCCAGCCCGCGCCGCTGCAGAAGCCGCACCCACCGGTGTGGATCGGGGGGACCCGGCCCGCGGCCGCCGAGCGGGCCGGCCGGCGGGGCTTCAATCTTGCCGCCGCGTCCGCCGAGCCAGAGTTCTTCGACGCTTACCTGTCCGCACGCGAGGCGGCTGGGCATCCCATACAGACGGCTCAGATTTCGAAGCCGTGGTCCATCACCACGACGTATGAGGACCCTGAAGTTGTGTGGGACAGGTACGCCGATCTTCATATCGAGCGGTGGAGCTTCTACAGCAAGATCAGGGCGGAGATGGGTGATCCGGAGTTGACCCTGCAGGTGGGCAACGAAACGAAGCCGTACCGGCACAATGAACTCATCGGCAGCCCCGAGCAGATCGTGGAGAAACTGCAGGAGGTCCGGGAAAAGCTCCCCTTTACGCGGCTGGTGACCGACGCCACCGCGGGGATACCGGTGCGCGAGGTCACTTATCCGAGCCTCAAGCTCTTCGCCGACCGCGTCATGCCCGAACTGGCCAGGCTGTGATGGCGCCGCGTTCCTACGGCGCCCAGCTGCGCCATCTCGCCGAGACATTCGGCGATGGGGTCGCCCTGACGTTCCTTCCCACCGAGGGAGAGCCACGCGACGTCTCGTGGCGCGAGCTTGACCGGCGATCCAATCAGGTCGCCCGGCTGCTGCAGTCCCGTGGTGTCCGGCAGGGGACTTTTGTGGCCATCGGCCTGCGTAATTCGCCCGAGCACTACTTCACCACCTATGCGGTCTGGAAGCTCGGCGCCACCCCCACGCCGATCAGGTGGGATCTGCCCGAGTGGGAACTGGAGCGGCTGCTCGCGGTGATCGAGCCGTCTGCCGTCGTCGGCGACCTGGTCACGAACGCCAGCACCGTCACCGCGGCTGAGATCGAGGCTTCGGACTCGCTCCCTGACGATGGCCTGCCTGACGCGGTGGCCGAGCCGGCCCGCGCCATTGCCACCTCAGGCTCGACCGGGAGCCCGAAACTGGTCGTCTTTGTTGATCCGGGCTATGCGGAGGAGGGCATCGACGCCCGTCCCGACCTGACCGACCTGTCCAGCCGGCCCACCCAGATCGTGCTGTCGCCGCTGTATCACACCAACGGCTTCCGGGGCTATTTCGGCCTGCTGGCTGGCCAGCGCCTGATCGTCATGGAGCGATTCGACGCCGCGCGGGCGGTGGACGCGATCGAGCGTTACCACGTCAACTTCATGGTCGCCGTGCCGACGATGCTGCAGCGGATCGCCCGTCTGCCCGGCATCGACGACCGGGACCTCAGCAGCCTGGAAAACGTGCTTTACGGGGCGGCGCCGCTTCCCGAGTGGGCGGCGCGCAAGTGGTTCCAGATGATCCCGCCGGAGCGCTTCATCATCCAGTACGGCGGCACGGAGCAGTTCGGGCGCACCGCCTGCACAGGGGTTGACCGGCTGCGCCGTCCCGGCACCGTCGGCCGCCCGGTCGGATGCGACATAAAAATCCTCGCGCCGGATGGCACTGAGCTGCCGCAGGGCGAGGTCGGCGAGATATGGCTGCGCCGTCATGACGGACTGCGGCTCACGCGCTATAGAGGGGCCCCGCAGGCCCCTCGCACCGAGGACGACTTCACCACGTTCGGCGACATGGGGCACTTCGACGCGGAAGGTTACCTGTACGTGGACGACCGCCGATCCGACATGATCATCTCCGGCGGGGCGAACGTCTTCCCCGCCGAGGTTGAGGCGGCGCTGTCCTCTCACCCCGACGTTGCCGACGTCGTGGTGGTGGGGGTGCAGGACCCGGAGTGGGGCCGGCGCGTGCATGCCATCGTCCAGCTCACCCCGGCGGCTTCGGTGGACGGTGAGGACCTGCGCGGGTACGCACGCCAGCGGCTCGCGCCCTACAAGGTCCCCAAGGGGATCCAGATCGTCGATGCGCTGCCCAGGACGCCGGCCGGCAAGATCAACCGCCTCGCCGTGGCCGCCGCCTACGCGGACGTACCGGACGCGTCGGCCGCGAACTGAGCCGCCCGGTCCGCGAAGAGAGCCCTGACCGCCCCACGATCCACCTTCAGCGTCGCGTTCCTCGGCAGGGCCTCCACGAACGCGAAGGCCGCGGGAACCATGTACGGCGCCAGGCGTTCGCGCAGGTAGGAGCGCAGCGCTTGGCTGACCTCGCCGGCGTCGCCCGGGGCTCCCGGCGCGCCCGGGGCTCCCGGCGCGCCGGGGGCTCCCGGGGCTCCAGCCGCGAGCACCACCGCGGCGCCGGGCACCTCGCCGAGCCTGCGGTCCGCCACGCCCACGACCGTGGCCGCCTCCACCCAGGGATGGGTTTCGAGCACGTTCGCCACGGCCACGCCGTCGACCTTCAGGCCGCCGCGGTTGATGATGTCGTCGGTCCGGCCGTGGATCCACAGGAACCCGTCGGAGTCGATCGACGCGATGTCATTGGTCGGTACCCATCCATCCGGGGTTCGGATCGCGGACTGCGCGCTGCGGACCCAGAGCCGGCCTCGTCCGCCCGGGGCCACGTCGCTGCCGGTGTCGGGGTCGGTGACCCGCAGCTCAACGCCGCGGTGCGGCAGCCCGACGCTGCCGCGCTTGGCGGCGCCCCACTGCTTGAGGTCCCCCAGCGTCCAGCTGGAGATCCCCTGGGTCTCGGTGGCCCCGTACGCCTGCACGACCGGGATGCCGAAACGCTCCTCGAACTGCACCGCGAGCCGCGGATCAAGCGGGGCGGTCCCGGACCGGATCATGATCAGCGATGACAGCCACTGTCGCGGGATGTCGGAGTCCAGCAGCATGGCGAGTGCGGCCGGCGGGACCCCCGCGGAGCGGACCGCATAGTCGCGGACGAACTCGGCCCAGGGCCGCGGCTCGAACTTGTCGAGCAGGGCGAGCCGCCGGCCCTCGACGCAGCTGAGGCAGAAGGACATCATGCCGCCGACGTGGGACAGCTGCGTGTTCAGGATCGCGACGCTGTGCCGCAGCCGGGCCGGCTCATGCCCGTGACCCACGCGCACCTGCATGGCGTTGATGTTGGCCTCGATGTTCGCGTACGACAGCGGCACCCGCTTGGGCGGCCCGGTGGTGCCACTCGTCTGGAGCACGAACGCGGTCCCGGCCGGATATGCCAGCGGCGCACGGCTGGCCGTCTCGCCCGGCGCAACATCACCGGCCGGTCGCCCGCCCATGACACCACCGTCGTGCACCTCGAAGACCGCCGTGCCGCCCAGCGCAGCGGTGTCGCGCACACCCGCTCGCGCCACATCCTCTGGCATGGCGACCAGGATGGCCGGCCTCGCCTCGGCGAGCTCGGCCCGGATCGCGTCTGCGGGCGCGACCGCCGACACCGGGTACAGGCACCGGCCGTCGGCGAGGAGCCCGAGCACGGCGCCCAGGAGCAGCGGATGGTTCCGGCAGATCACCGCGATGGCCTGGTCTTCCGGCACGAGCCGGGTCCGGGTCCGCATGATGGAAGCGATCGCCCGGATCTCGTCCCACGAGTACCACCGCCCGGCATACAGCATGTGCGGTTCGTGGCCGTCCAGGCCGAGCATCTCGTTCAGGCGAGAAGTCCAGGTGATCTCTGCGGGCACCGGTTCAGCCGCGGTCACCGGCGTGCCCTTCCTGCCGCAGGACCGCCCGCCGCAGACTCCACATCTGTGCCGCCCGCTCGAGCATGTATCCGGACCGGACCGGCAGCCGCGCGTCGGCCGCGGCCCGGTAGGTCGCCGTGACGGCCCTGGCCAGCTCGGGATCGGTGGCAGCAGCCTTCGCGACCTCGACGGCGGTGCCCAGCAGCTGATCCCGCGGGACTACCGTCCAGGCCAGCCCGGTCCGCACGGCGTCCTCGGCGGTGATGACCTGCCCGAACAGGGCCAGGGCCGGTGCCGCCGCCGGTGCCTTTCTGATCAGCAGGGACAGGTGCCCGCCGCCTGGGTGCATCCCGGACCGGCCGAACCCCTGGAACACCACATCGTCGGAGGCGATCACGATGTCGGCCGCCAGCGCGAGGTTCACTCCCGCGCCCATCAGGTGCCCCTGCGCGGCGGCCACGGTCGGCACCGGCGAGGTGGCCAGGAGGCTGAACATTTCGTAAATGGCGCCAGTTTCCTGGAACGCGGCGGGAGCGGCTGGATCGGCTCCGGCCCGCCTGAGCAGGCCGAGGTTGCCGCCGGAGCAGTAATCTGGACCTTCGGCTGCGATGACCAGGGCGCCGACCGACGGGTCGTCGCCAGCCGCCAGCAAGCGCGACGCAAGAAGACCGGCCACCTCGCCGTCCAGGGCATTGCGCTGCGCACCAGCGCGGATGGTGAGGATGGCAACGGCGCCATCGCGAGTGAGCTCAACATCCTTCGGATGCGGCCCGGCAGCCGTATTGCCGGCCGGCCGCCCATCCGGAGATACGCGTTCCACGCATTTAGAGTATACTAAATTCTAATAGAGTGCACTCATCTCGGCCGCATGGCGGGTGGCTGCGCGGGCTATGTACCGGCTGGAGGAGGTCAATGGATTTCGGCGACAACCCCGCCGAGGCCGCGTACCGGCAGCGCCTGCGCGAGTGGCTCGGGCAGGTCCTCCCCGGGCTTGGCGACCGAAGCGACAAGCGCGCGTCGCTGTACCGGAGCGCCGCCACGAGGAACTGGCAGCGCCTGCTGTATGACGCCGGCTACATCGGCCAGACCTGGTCCAGGGAGATCGGCGGCCAGGGCCTCGGGCCGACGTTCGACTTCATCCTGAACGAGGAGTGCGCCCTCGCCCGGGCGCCCAGCCTGCCGACAAACGTGAACTACCTGGGCCGCTCGATTGCCACCTTCGGCTCGTCCGCGCAGCGGGACAAGTTCCTGCAGCAGACGATGTCTGGGGATATCCACTGGTGCCAGGGCTTCAGCGAGCCCTCCGGCGGCTCAGACCTTGCGGGCCTGCGCACCCGGGCCGTCCGCGACGGCGACCGCTACCTGGTCAACGGGCAGAAGCTATGGACCAGCGGTGCCCCCGACGCGGACTGGTGCTTCCTGCTGGCGCGAACCGAGACCGGTAAGCCCCGTCATCAGTCGATCTCGGTCCTGCTCGTCGACATGCGCTCGCCGGGGATCGAGCCGCACAACGTGCGGACGACGGACGGAACCGAACCCACCGGCTCGTGCTTCTTCGATGACGTCGAGGTTCCTGCCGAGAACCTGCTTGGGCATCCCGGTCAGGGGTGGGAAATCGCCATGTCCGCGCTCTCCTATGAGCGCGGCCCGGCCGACACGGGCGTCCTCGCGCTCGTTCGGCGTCAGGTGGACGAGCTCACTGCGGAGGCCGTCGCCGCTGGAACAATCGGGGATCCGCGCGTCCAGCGGGCCCTCGCCGACGCGTACGTGCAGTCGGAGGTGCTCCGGCTCAGCGCGCTGCGCCAGCTCTCCCTGCGCGCCGCGGGCACGCCCGCCGGCCCCGAGGCGCAGGTCGCCAAGCTGCTGTGGTCCGCCACCGTGCAGCGCATCGCGCACATCGGTCTCGAGATCGCCGGCGGATCCGGCCTGATCGCGCTGGGCGAGAACGCGCTGGGCCGCTATTTCGAGTCACGGCATGCCAGCGTGTTCGGCGGCACCGCGCAGATCCAGCGCAATCTGCTCGCCCAGCGAGGGCTCGGGCTGCCGCGCTCAGATCGCCGCCCCAGGGAGTAACGGACGATGCTCGCGCTCTACAACAGCGAAGAACAGCTGCTCAGCCAGACGGCCGAGGCACTCGCCGACTCCATGGCCATCCGCACGCTGGCAGACACCGACAAGAGCGACAGCCCGGAGTCCTGGCACCGGCTGGCCACCTCCGGACTGCTGGGCCTGCGGGCGCCGGACGGCGACGGCCGGCCGGCCGGCACCGGCGTGGACGTGATGATCGTGGCAGACGCGCTCGGGTCGTGCCTGGTGAGCGCGCCGTTCCTGGAGTCCGCGATCCTTCCCGCCGAGCTACTGCGCGTCGCGGGAGCCGACCCGGCGGCGCTCGAGGAGATCGGTTCCGGCGCCGCTCGCTACGGACTGCTCCTCCGCCCCGATCTGGCCGGCCTCGCGCGGATCGGCGAGCTCGGGGTGTCGATCGGCTGGGGGCTGCGGCACGCGGACTATGCCCTCGCGCTCGACGACTCGGGAAGAGGCCTGGTCCGCATCACCCTCGACGGCGACTGCGAGGATCTCGGCTCGGCCGACCTGACGCGCGCGCTGAGCCGCCCTGCGGCTTCGCTTCCTTGCGAGCCAGTCGGCCAGCTCGACTCCGGGGCGTATGACGAGTGGCTCGCGCTCGCCCTGGTTGCCCTGTGCGCGGACGCGCAGGGCGCGCTGCGCGCAGCCGTCCGGCTCGCGGTCGAGTACGCGAAGACCAGGGAGGCTTTCGGGTCCCCGATCGGCAGCTTCCAGGCGCTGCAGCACATCCTGGCCGACGACTACGTGAGCGCGAACTCCGTCGAGACAACGAACTGCTTTGCCGCCTGGGCGATCGGCAACCTCCCCCGCGATGAGGCGCTGCTGGCGGCGCGCACGGCAAAGGCCTATCTGGGCGAAGTCGGCCTGAAAGTGGTCGAGGACCTGATGCAGGTCCTCGGGGGCATCGGCCAGACGTGGGAGCACATCGCGCACGTGTACACCCGGCGCGTGCTGTTCGACGTGCAGGTTCTCGGCTCGGCGGAGGCCCAGCTGACCCAGATCGCCCGGCTGCGGGCGTCGGCCCAGGCAGCAGGCTGAGGGCTGAGGGCGGCCGTCCTAGCTGAGCGGCGCCGTCCTAGCTGAGCGGCGCCGTCCTGCAGGACACGCTCTGCTCAGTCGAGCAGATCGGGTTGCTCGTGCACTATGCGGTCCCACAAGGGCTGGAAGCTGAACCAGCCGCTTCGGTGGGAGCCGCCCTGGGTTTGGGTCAGGGCAGCGTAATGATGGTCGATCAGGACAGGCTTGCCGGCTGCCTCGGCCAGCAGCTGTGACTCGCAGCAGCGCTCCATCGTGATGAACCACCATGCGGCCTCATCGACCGACCGGCCCACCGTGAGCAGGCCGTGGTTGCGCAGGATGACCGCCTTGTTGCTGCCCAGACTGTGCGCGATGCGCTTGCCTTCCTCGATGTCCAGCACGACGCCGGTGTAGTCGTCGAACAAGGCGTGCTGGTCGTAGAAGGCGCATGCGTCCTGAGTGATGGGATCGAGCAGGCGGCCCAGCGCGGACCACGATTTGCCGTACACCGAGTGCGCGTGGGCAGCGGCGATCACGTCCGGGCGGGCAGCATGGACCTGGGAATGGATGGCAAAAGCCGCTGTGTTCACCGGGTAGTCGCCCTCGACCACGTTGCCGTCGGCGTCAACGCAGATCAGGTCGGAGACCTTGATGTGGCCAAAGTCCATGCCGAACGGGTTGACCCAGAACCGGTCGGGGTCCTCCGGGTCGCGGGCCGTGATATGGCCGGCGACACCCTGGTCGAAGCCGAAGCGGGAGAACAGCCGGAAGGCGGCAGCCAGGCGCTGCTTGCGGTGCAGCCGCTCCTCCTCGACCGAGTCGAACGTCGGGGGCTTGAAGGTGCGCTTCGCAGCCATGGGACCTCCTAGATGCATCCCTTTATTAGGGTACTCTATTCGAGCTGAGAGGCATAGGGCCGCGGCGCATGCGCTATCCGGGAAAGCGCGATGGCGCCGCGGTCACCTCGACTCGGCGCCGAGTCAGCGACGATTCATGGACGGCGTCCAGCACCTCACGAATCCGCAAGCCGTCGGCCATGGAAGGGTAGCGCTGAGTCTGCCCGTCAACCGCGGCAGCGAAGTCACGCGCCAGCAGCGCGGACAGGCGCAGCCGCGCCTCGTAGCTCGATCCGTCCTGCTCGAGCTCGGGCGGTATAGGGACGACATCTTCGTCCCGCCCTCCCCGCCCTGGCTGCCCTGTCCGCCACACACGGATCTGCGTCTCAGCGTTGTCGCCTTCCACCCGGCCCGCCGCGGTGAACGGCTCCGTCAGCCTCAGCACGCCTTGATCTGCGTGGATCTCCACCGAGGTTGCAGGCTGCCCTAGCATCACGCCCGACCCCATGATCGTGCCCCAGGCCCCCGACTCGAAGTCCAGAGTCAGGGTGAAGCTGTCGTCGGTCTCGACGGCGCGGAATTCGCCGGTCCGTGCATCAAGCCGACGGTCAATCGCAGTGTGCAGGCTGGCCTGGACGGCGGATATAGGCCCCAGCCACTGGACCAC
>Ga0209380_10001526_pt1 | contig 15466 bp, 16 predicted proteins | sample HubBroMetageWFT6_FD_188347 | JGI IMG/M metagenome (GOLD analysis project Ga0209380, IMG submission 188347) | Warmed and freeze-thawed soil microbial communities from the Hubbard Brook experimental Forest, New Hampshire - Hubbard Brook CCASE Soil... | ecosystem: Environmental > Terrestrial >...
CAGCCGGGGCCGGCAAGCTCCTGGTCGAACGGCTGGCAATCTATCCTGCTTATGCCCAGGAGCCGGCGCGCTGGCTCGATCCGAAGCTGCGCACGCCGGTGCTGCGCGCAGTGGATGCCCAGGGCCTCGCCCGCACCGATGACTGGATCCCCGGCGCTGGCACCGCGCCACCTTACCCTCACCCTCCCATCGCTCCCGCGATGGGTCCCTCCCTCTCCCATATTACGGGAGAGGGGCTTTACGGCCGCCAGATAGAGCCCCTCTCCCGCACTGCGGGAGAGGGTGTCCGAGCGCTAAGCGCGAGGGCGGGTGAGGGTCTAACGGATATTCTCGGCCGCGCCGCCGCCGGTGAAACGCTTGCCGAAGCCGACATCGTTCGCCTGTTCGAGGCGCGCGGCGAGGAATTCGACCAGGTCTGTGCCGCCGCCGACCGGCTGCGCCGGCAGGTCAACGGCGACACGGTCACCTATGTCGTCACCCGCAACATCAACTACACCAACATCTGCTATTTCCGCTGCCAGTTCTGCGCCTTCTCGAAGGGCAAGCTCAGCGAGAATTTGCGCGGGCGGCCCTACAACCTCGACATGGACGAGATCGTCCGGCGCGTTGAGGAGGCCTGGGAGCGCGGCGCCACCGAAGTCTGCCTGCAGGGCGGCATCCACCCGGAATATACCGGCGCCACCTACCTCTCGGTCTGCCGCGCGATCAAAGAGGCGCTGCCGCGCATCCACGTCCACGCCTTCTCGCCGCTCGAAGTGTGGCAGGGGGCGAAGACCTTGGGCCGCTCCCTGCCCGATTTCCTCGCCGAATTGCGCGACGCGGGACTGAGTTCGCTGCCCGGCACCGCCGCCGAGATCCTCGACGACGAGATCCGCGCGATCATCTGCCCGGACAAGGTCAAGACCGCGGAGTGGCTGGAGGTCATGGAGGCGGCGCACCGCGTCGGGCTGCGCAGCACCGTCACGATCATGTATGGCCATGTCGAAGGCTACCGGCATTGGGCGCGGCACCTGCTGCGCGTCCGTGCCTTGCAGCAGCGGACCGGCGGCTTCACCGAGTTCGTGCCCTTGCCGTTTGTGCCGATGGAGACGCCGATCTCGCTGAAGGGCCGCTCGCGCCTCGGCCCGACCTGGCGCGAAGCGATCTTGATGCACGCGGTGGCACGATTGGCGCTGCATCCGGTGATCCCGAACGTCCAGGCGTCGTGGGTGAAGCTCGGGCCGGAGGGCGCCGCCGCCTGCCTCGGTGCCGGCTGCAACGATATGGGCGGCACGTTGATGAACGAGAGCATCTCGCGCGCCGCCGGCGCCAGCTTCGGCCAGGAGATGCCGCCCGAAAACATGGAGGCGCTGATCCGCTCGCTGGGCCGCGCGCCGAGGCAGCGCACGACGCTCTACCGCGACCCGCCGCCCGACCGCATCGCCGCCTCGTTCGCCGCCGCTCCCTTGTCGGAGCCGATCAACACCCCGGCCCGCAAATACGAGCGCGAGTCTCAGAGTGCGGCAGCCGCGGACTGAATGTCGGTGCTCGAGAAGTCGTCGCCTTTGAACAGCAGCGGCAGGCCCCGGACTTTGGCGAGGGCATAAGAGAACAAATCGCCGAAATTTAAATTGGTGGGGTGACCACTGCCCTTGCCGTAGGCGACAAAAGCGGCATAGGCAGCGTCCAATTCGGCAGTGCTCGGCGGAACGATCTCGAATACCGGCAGGCGCAACAGGCCTTCGGCAAGCACAATACCGCGCTGTCCGCGGCGGCCGTGTATCACAAGTCGCGCTTCGAGCGCTGACACCGTGCTGATCAGCGCTCTGCTTGCGTGCTGAACGATCTGCCGAAACATCGTGCGCTCGGGTTCATCAAAAACGATCGCAACGATCGCCGAGGTGTCGACGACGATCACCGCGGGAGACCGTGCTCATCCCACTCAAGCGGGTCGAATGCGGTCGGGAGATCCGGCACTTGGTCGATTTGGGCAAGGATCGCGTCAAACTGCTCCCACACGCCGGGCGGTTGATCCAGATTGTTCTCGGCGAGCAGCCGATCGACCGCCTTCTCGACCGCAGCAGTCTTGCTCAATCCCGTCGCGCGCGCGAGCGTCTCGATTTTACGAACCACTGCGGGGTTCGCGATCTGCAGGGCCACGTCGCCTCCGTAGATGTATATCTAAACGCTATCAATATACATCATGGCGGCGGATTAGGGGAACCCGAAGCCTACGCCGGCAGCAGCGCCTTCGCGATCTCGTCCCATTCCTGGTCGAGCGATACGGTCGACGGGGTCTTCCCGGCGCGGCGGTACCAGCCGCCGGCGTTCCGCTCGTCGCCCTCGACCCGGTGCAGATAGGCGTGCGCCCAGGCGCCGTTCTGGTCGCGCGAATCCTGACAACAGCGATGCGCCTGGTGCCAGTCGCCCTTGGCCTGCCACCACAGCGCCTGCAACGGCGAGCTGACGCCGGCCGGCGGCGCCGCGCCGGCGAGCGAGGATTTGAACGCATCGAACTGCATGCCGGTCCTCCTTCGGGATCTGACGTCACAATAACGCGCCGCCGTCCCTCAGGCGAGCAGGCGATCGAGCCGGTCGCGCATCCGGTAATAGCCGCCGACCAGCGGCAGGAACCACGGGTTGCCGGTATAGAGCGGGTGGTCGGGGAACTCGGCGTCGAAGGCGCACGTCGCATTGGCGACGCGGGCGATCTTGCGTGCCGTCTGGGCGCCGAGATAGGTCATCATCGCGACGCCGCTGCCGCTGCAGCCGAGGCAGTAGTGCAATCCCCCCTCCTCGCCCATATGCGGCAGCGCGTCGAGGGTGAAGGCGGTGTTGCCGGTCCAGCTGTGCGTCACCCGCGCGCCCTGGAGTTGCGGGAAGCGCTCGGTCATGTAGCCGTGCAGCACCCGCGCGCAGGTTATCGGGTCGGCCGGGGTGAAGCGGGCGCGGCCGCCGAACACCATGCGCCTCCCGTCGGGCGACATCCGGTAATAGCAGAGGACGCGCTTCGTATCGGAAAGCGTCCGCCCTTTCGGGATCAGCGACCCCGCCAGATCGGCCGGCAATGCCTCGGTGGCGATGATGTGGCTGGCGACCGGCACGACCCGCCGGCGTAACGCCGGTGTCACCGTGCCGGTATAGCCGTTGGTGGCGATGACGACATCGCCTGCGGTGACCACGCCGCGCGATGTCTCAACCCGCCAGCCCGCCCCATTCGCGGTAATTTTATCGACCGAGGCCTCGGCGCAGACCGCGATGCCGCGCCGCCGGCAGGCATCGAGCAGCCCCTTGTAGTAGAGCGCCGGGTGCAGGCTGGCCGAGCGCTCGACCACCATGCCGCCATAGTAATAGTCGCTGGCGATCTCCTCGTGCTGGCGCTCGCGCGGCACCATCGCGGCGCCCGATTGCGCGGCGTCATTGAGGCTCGCGAGGCGCTTTTCCTGATAGGCGTAGTGCTTTGGCGTCCACGCCCCGGCAAAGCGCCCGCGCTTCTGCCAGAAGCACTCGATCCCCTCCTCGGCGATCAGCCGCTCGATCAGCGAAAAGGCGTCGGCGGCGTCGGACAGCAGATGCTGCGCGCGCTCGGGCGCGACCTCGGTCGTGCGGCCGGAAAAGCTCTTGCCGATATTGACCCCGCCGCTGACCGCGCCGCCGTTCCGCGTCGAGGCGCCGACCCCGAGCGCGCCCCGCTCCAGCACGACCGAATCCACCCCGTGCCTCGCCAGCTCCAGCGCCGCCGACAGCCCGGCATAGCCGCCGCCGACAATCGCGACCCGCGCCTCGCGCGGTACATCGGCGAGCTCGCCCGCGCTGGGCGTGTACGCCTCCCACCAATACGGCCGGGGCTGAAAATCGGGATGAAAGATGTCGGATCGAGCCATCGCTCGCGTATCTTACGCGGCTTGGCGCAAACGCTCCATCTCGCGGGCGAATTCGAAGCGCAGCTGCTCGGCCTCGTCGTCCGGCAGCCAGTTGGCCATGTTCGGAAACACGATCTGCCAGACCCGCGCCTCGTGCTCGGGCCACGGCATTTTTTCAGCCGATCGCGCGTTTTCGAGCAGTGATCGGAGCCGCTGCCGCACCTTTTCCGGGTCCGGCACGTAGCGCTGTACCGGTGGTTGCAGCCGATCCTCGCTGGGGCCGAACAGGCTGCCCTGCGCCGGACCGTGCCCGAAGAGGTTAGTTTCGTCCGCCATTGGGAGGACGTGTTCTCTAAATGTTCTATCGTGTTCAGACAAGGAGAGGATGACTGACGCGCGGTCGATTGCGTAAAGTCGATGCTATTGCTGGAACAGCCGCGCCGGATTGGCGACGCGCCTTCGGATGCCGACACCGACACTACGGGACATACTCAGCCCTCAACAGGCTCTGATTTTCCGGATCACCCACCGGGACAACATCCCGTGGCTTCTCGAAAATGGCCTGCATTGCCGGAACTCTAACCGTCTCGATCCCAACTTTGTCAGCATCGGGAACCCGAGCCTCATCAATGATCGCCACCATGTCGGGGTGCCGATCCCGCCACGGGGTACATTGAGCGACTACATACCGTTTTACTTTACACCACTGTCGGTAATGTTGCTTAATATTAAGACCGGATATCGGGGCATCCAGCAGCGTCGCAACGACGAGATCGCTATCCTGGTGTGCTCGCTACCAAAACTGGATCAGGTCGGCATCAGTTTCGTCTTCACTGACCGCCATGCCCGACTTGCGGCCGCAGAATTCTTCGGAGATGTTGCGGACTTGGATCGAATAGATTGGGAAATTCTCCAAGATAGAGACTTTAGTCGTGATAACAACGACTTGGGGAAGATGGAGCGATATCAGGCCGAAACGCTGGTCCATCGACATCTGCCGATTGACTCGTTGCTGGCCATTGCATGCTATAATAACCACGAGCGTGATCGCGTCGATGCGCTGGTCAAAAGGGCCGGTCTGTTAAGGTGATCGGTCGGCCGGGGTGGTATTTCTGATGATCAGATTCACGCAGGGTAACCTGCTCGAAGCACCGGCCGAAGCGCTCGTCAACACTGTCAATACAGTCGGTGTAATGGGCAAGGGAATTGCCTTGATGTTCAAGGAGGCATTTCCCGAGAACTATCGACTGTACCGCGAGGCCTGCCAAACCAAAAACGTCAAAATTGGTCGCGTATTCGCAACTGAGCGACGGGATTTTGTCGGTGGCCCGAAGTGGATCATCAACTTTCCCACGAAGGAACACTGGCGGGCGCCGTCACGCATCGAATGGATTCGCGAGGGACTGACCGACCTGCGGAGGTTTATCGAGGAGCACTCGATTCGCTCAATCGCGTTACCGCCCCTTGGAAGCGGGAATGGTGGTCTCGACTGGCCGGCGGTGCGTCCGGTGGTCGTAGAGGCGCTTGAACCGCTCCGGGACGTAACCATCATCGTGTACGAGCCGACGAATAAATATCAGAACGTCCAGAAACGGGAAGGTGTCGAGAAGTTGACGCCGGCTCGCGCGCTTCTGACCGAACTTGTGCGCATGTATTGGGTGCTCGGCATCGAATGCACCGTGCTTGAGGTGCAGAAGTTGGCCTATTTTCTGGAGCGACAGATCAACGCTCGTGGTCTCGCTAACCCGCTGAACCTGGACTTTCAAGCCAATCGCTTCGGACCATTCTCACCGAAGCTCCGGCATCTGCTCGACACCCTCGACGGCAGCTATTTGCATTGCGATAAGCGTCTCGCCGACGCGGGGCCGATGGACGTGATCGGATACGACGACGCGAAGATGGAGAAGGTAGGACTGTACATCCGTACGGAGGCGAAGTCCTACCAGGAAGCCCTCGATGCAACGGCCAATCTGATCGAGGGCTTCGAGTCACCCCTTGGGATGGAGTTGCTGGCCACAGTTGACTGGCTTCTCCACCAGGTGCACGTGGAGCCGACCATCGACTCAATCGCGGCCAGTTTAACGGAATGGCCCGGCGGCAGGGGGGCCGGAGCCCGCAAGTTTAAGCTGTTCAATGATCGGATGATCGGGCTGGCGCTGTCCAGGTTGGAGCAGACGCTCTCAATTTGAGGCACCCGTTGGCGACGACCTGAGCGGCTGCTGGGTCCAGGTATATAGGTGACGCAGATTGCCGGCAGCGCAACGCGTCGGCCAACGGCGTGAACGGCGGTGAAGAGTCGATCCGGCGTTGCGCAGAGGGGGTTTGGAACGCGCTCAAAGCCTAGCGCTGTCGGCAGGTCTGGCCAGGCTTGGCCCGGCGATCAGGAAAAGGAAACCCTCGGATGATCCCGGATCAAGCTCGGGGATGACAAGTTGAAGGGCGACGGGATTCAGGCGGAACCCGCCTTTGCGTTTGGTGGGGGCAGGGTTACGGTATTTGCGTATATAACGACGATAAAATAGCTATAATTGCGGTGTATGAAACCGGCAACAATCCGGGTTGACGCTACGGATAATAGACAAGCCGGGGAACAGGATGTCCGATTTCATACCGCCAAAAAAGCAATATCGGCCTCGCGGGCGGCCCTGGGCCAAGGGGCAATCCGGCAATCCCGCCGGGCGGAGGAAGGGCAGCCGCAACAAGGCGACGGTGATGGCCGAGCTTTATCTCGACGGCGAGGCCGAGGGGCTCGTCCGCAAGGCGGTCGAGATGGCCTATGCCGGCGACGCGCTGGCATTGCGCCTCTGCCTCGAACGCACGATCGCGCCGCGCCGCGAGCGGCCGGAGCCGGTCGCGCTGCCGCCGGTCCGGAGCGCCGCCGATCTCGCGCCGGCGATGGGCGCGGTCGCCGCGGCGGTCGCGCGCGGCCTCATCACGACGGGGCAAGCGGCCGAGCTGTCGGCGGTCTTCACGACCGTCGTGCGCGCGGTCGAGCTCGACGAATTCAACCGGCGCCTGACGGCGGTCGAGCATGGCGATACGCCGCAGTGACCGGGCGCGTCTCGCCCGCCTCGCCGCGTCGCGCGTCCATGCCCGGCGCCATGAGGTCGAGCGCCGCGTCGGGCGGCGCCAGTCGCTCGCCTTCTGCGAGTACCTCCGCTCTCTCTTGCTGATCGAGGGGGTCGAGCCGGAAACCACCTGTGTCATGAAGTACCTGCGCGAGGCCGAAGCCGAACTCGCGGCGATCCCCGACACCCCGGAATTGCGGCGCGCCGACGAGGACTATCTCGCGCGCACCGATACCTGCTGGATCGACCAGGAATGGGAGAGAAAGCGGCGCTACCGCCCGCCGCCGCGCGAGGAGAAAACCCTCGGGAGCGACGTGGAGCGGCTGCTCGGTCGCTACCGCACCGATTGCGAGATCGACTTCGCCACGGCGTCGCCGATGGAGCTGCTCGCCTGGGGCCTGTCGCGGCACGGCGCGACAATCGACGAAGCAACGGGGAATATCGAGAAAGCAGCAGAGGATTTGCTGCTCCGTCTCGACGAGCTGCCGGACGACGCCACACAAGAGGAGGTCGAGCGCGCGCTGTTAGCCGTGGAACATCAATGAGATCGGCATTGCCTGGCAAAACCGCGCTCGCCGGGCAGGCGACCCGTGCGCGCGTTTTTGCTGCAGATTCCGTGCAGATGCAGCAAACGCAACCCGCCGCCCGACTGCGTCAGTTGAAGCGCGGCGAGACCTCCTCGCATAGCAATTGCAGCGATTTCATCACCCGCTGGTGCGGGATCTTGGTGCCGCAATTCATCTCGCACAGGATGCCGTCGAGCCCGAGCTTGTCCTGCAGTTCCTTGAGGCGATCGGTGACGCGGCCGGGCGAGCCGACGATCAGCTTTTCGCGCAGCGCATCCTCGTAGGTGATGTTCTGCAGCCGGCGGCCGCGCGCGGCGCGGTCCTCGACCGCCCGCACCCCTGCCCGGCTCGCCGAATCCTCGAGCCGTTCGCCGAGATAGCGGTAGAAATACATGATGCTCTCTTCCGGCTCCTCGCGCGCGGCCTGGTCGGTTTCGGCGACATAGACCGGGGCGCGCAGGAACACCTTCCCCTCGCCCGGATGCCCGGCCTCCTTCCACGCGTTGCGATAGGCGGTGATGTTGGGCTCCAGCTCTTCCAGCGTGCCGAGGCGAACGGCGACGAAGACGGCATGGCCGAGCTTGGCGATCGCCGGGAAGGTGTCGGCGCTGTTGGCGGCGACGCGGATCTCCGGCCACGGCTTCTGGTAGGGCTTCGGCGCCACCTTGACGTTGTCGAAGCTGTAGAACTGGCCCTTGTAGGAAAACGCCTCCTCGGTCCAGGCCTGCTTCAATATCGCGAGGGTTTCGGCGAAGCGCTCGCGGCTCTCGCCATAGGGCACGCCGTAGGCCTCGTAGGTGCGTGGGAAGCCGCTGCGCCCGACCCCGAAAATCAACCTTCCGTGGCTGATCTGGTCGACCGTGGCGACCTCCTCGGCGAGCCGCAGCGGATGGCACAACGGCAATACCTGCACCGCGGTGCCGATCTTCATCCGCTTGGTGCGGGCGGCGACGGCGCTTGCCAGGGTCAGCGGCGCCGAGCATACCGAGCGTTCCGGATTGACATGGATCTCGGCGAGCCACATCGCGTCGAGCCCCCAGCGCTCGGCGGCATCGATCTCCTCGAACGAGGTCGCGAAGGCCTGTTCGTCACTAATCCCGGCGGTGCGCTGAAACTCGTGGAACATGCCGAACTCGAACGCCATCGCTTCCTCCGTTTTCCCCGCGCCGCGCCCGGGTGTGTCGATCGTTGCTATCGCGGTTCCGGGACGCAATACGCGTGCCGCAACCAAGCGTGGCGCGAGATTAGGGGCGATTTCGCCGCGACGCGAGTCCCGAGAGGCAAGGATCTGGGATGCGTCGACCGTTGGCGACCGATCAGCGCGGGCCGAGATTAGCCAGTTGCGGCAGATAGATCTGCACCCGGGCCGGATCGACCTGGCGCACATAGAAGTTCTCGGCGACCAGGCAACCCCACGCGCGAAAGTCGCTCAGCGACTGGATCTCCAGATCGACCTGGCTGCCCGGCGCGAGGTTGAGGGTTTGCGCCTGGCCGAAATCCGTCGTGCAGGTATCGACGGTGAAGCGATAGGTGCCGGCCGGCAGATCGCGATAGAAAATGGTGCCGGGCTGCGACGCCCCGATCGGTGCGCCGTTGATATACATGACCGGCGTGCGCAGGCTTTCGCTGGGCTCGTACTGGCGCAGGAACCAGACGCGGGCGTAGCCCGGCGCGATCGCCGGCCCTTGCTGGGCTTCGCTCGGCTCGGCGATGAAGCAGGCTGCGCAGCCCGCGAGCGCGACCACCGCCCGGGCGCAGTGGAGCAGAAACCGCTTCATGATCGCCTCCTAGCCCGATCCGGAGCCGTGCCTCACCGAAGCAGAAGATGGGAGCGGCCGGCCCGGGTAATCAGGGGGCCGCATCGGAACGGAAAGCAGCGTCACTCCTCGATCTCCTGCGATGGGCGGTGCAGCGTCGGGCGCGGCCGGGTGAAGGTGCGGCGCCCCGCCTTCATGCCCCACAGAGGCGGTGCGATTTCGGCGACGGCGAGCGCCGGGTCCGTGGCGTCGAGCAAGACCAGATCCGCCGGATTGCCCGGCGAAATGCCGTAATCGCCATGCCGCAGGATCGCGGCGGCGCGCGAAGTGACCATCGCGAGGCACTCGGCCAAGGCGGCGGGCTGACTCACATGACAGACATTGGCGTAGAGGTTCGCCATCCGGATCAGCGCCGCGTCGCCATAGGGGGTGAAAGGGTTCAGCACGTTGTTGGTCGCGATCGAGCAATTGACGCCGTGCGCCAGCAGCTCCTCCGCCGAGACGACCCCGCGCGGCTTCGCATGTGATTGCGCGCGTCCCATCAGGAACAGATCGGTCGCGGGCAGGATCGTCGCCGCCACCCCGGCGCTGGCCATTCGCCGCGCGATCTCGGTGAAGCGCACCGGCGGCACCAGCGACAGCTGGGTGACATGGCCAACCGTCACCCGGCCGCCATAGCCGTATTCGTCGGTTTTGCGGCAGACATGCTCGACCTGCATGTTGTCGGGGGTCTCGGCAAGGTCGAGATGCATGTCGATATCGGCATCGGAATCCCGGGCAATCTCGAAAACGCGGTCGATCTGGCCGCGCGGATCGCTATCAAAATAGGGTGCGGCGCCGATCACGCGCGCGCCACGGCGCAGTGCCTCGACCAGCAGCTCGTCCGTGCCGGGGTTGTTCAGCAAGCCTTCCTGCGGAAAAACGCAAAGCTCGACATCGACCGCCCAGGCGTAATCGCGCGCCAATTGCCCGACCGCCTCGAAGCCGATCAGCCCGATGCCGGGATCGACCTCGACATGGGTGCGAATGCGCATCGTGCCGTTGACGATGCACTTCTCCAAGGTCCGCCGGCCGCGGGTATAGACATCTTCGGCGGTAAAATCGCGCTTGGCGGCGGCGGTCTCGCGCATGGCTTCCGCGACCGTGCCCTCGGAGATATGGCAGCGGTCGAGAATGCAGGTCTTGTCGAGATGCAGATGCGTCTCGACAAAACCGGGCACGACAAGACAGCCGCCGGCGTCGATGACCGGGCAGTCGGCCCCGATCGCGCCCGACACCGCCACGATCCGCCCAGCGGCAACGCCGATATCGGCGGTTTGCCCATCCTGCAGAAGGATGTTATGGACAATGAGATCGAGCATTACGCCGCCTCGCCGCCGAGGGCCGGGGCCTCGGCGATGCCGGGGTTCAGGGTTGCTTGCCGGCGAGGACTCTTTGGACCGCCTGCAGCAGCTCGTCCGGGCGCACCGGCTTCAGCAGAAAATCGAAGCGGCCCAGATCCGCGTTCATCAGCTCGAATGCGTAACCGGTGACGATCAGTGTCGGAATGCCCCGCTGCTTCGCCTGCTCGGCAATCATCATCCCGGTGCCATCGGGCAATCGACCGTCGGCGAGTATGAGGTCGTATTGGCCGGCCTCGATAAGTTCCTGGCCGTGCTCGACCGTGTCGGTCGTCTCTACCCGGTAGTTCTCGTGCAGCAACACATGCTCCATCAGCATGCGAACGTTCTGGTCGTCCTCGATCAACAGAATCCGAGGCACTCCGCCGAACCTCTCAGTCTCGGGGCGACGGTCAACAGCGATCAATATTCGATTGTTCCGCGGGTGCGGCAGGCTGACGCAACCTCGAGTAGTTTTGTAACACGCTTCGGCAGCGAGGGCTACAGCTCGAGCACTTCCTTCATGCCATAGAGCCCGGGCGGCTGACGCTTGAGCCACAGCGCGGCGCGCACCGCGCCTCTGGCATAGATGCCGCGGTTGGTCGCACGATGCACCAGCTCCAGCCGCTCGCCGGATGCGGCAAAAATCACATGATGCTCACCGACCACGTCGCCGCCGCGCAGCGCCGCCAAGCCGATGGCGCCGGGCCGGCGCGGTCCGGTGATGCCGTCGCGCCCGCGCTGCGCCGCCTCCTCCAGGCTCACTCCGCGCGCCGCCGCTGCTGCCCGGCCGAGCGCCAGCGCGGTGCCAGAGGGCGCATCGACCTTGCCCTTGTGGTGCATCTCCAGGATCTCGATGTCCCAATCTGGCCCGAGCCGCAGCGCTACCTGCTCGACCAGCCCCAGCAGCAGGTTGATACCGAGGCTAGTATTCGCCGCCAAGACCACCGGGATTTTCGCGGCGGCGGCGCGTATAACGGCTTCCTCGGTGGCGGAGAGACCGGTCGTGCCGATCACGATCGGCTTGCCGAGCGAGCTGGCGAGCGCGGCGTGGTCCACGGTCGCCGTCGCGGTGGTGAAGTCGACCCCGACGTCGCTGTCGCGCAGCAGCTTCTCAGCGCTGTCCCCAACCGCGATGCCGATCCGGCCGCCCCCAGCCAGCTCGCCGACATCCTGGCCGATGCAGGCGCTCCCCGGCCGGGCTGTGCCTCCAGCCAGGGCGCACCCCTCGGTCGCAACGATTTCGGCGACGAGCATGCGTCCCATCCGACCGGCGCATCCAATCACCCCAATCCTGGTCTCGGCCATGGCTGCCTCCAGATACTGCGTAACATCGAGATTGCTTCGCTTCGCTCGCAATGACAACAAGAGGCGGCCATTGCGAGGAGCCCAGCGACGAAGCAATCTCGATGGCGCAAATATCCGGTCGGAATCCGCGCGCTGGCTGCCGAGCGCGCATCTGTTGAGTAAAACAAAGCCCCATCATGGCCCTCCTTCGTTCGGTTGCCACGGTCGGCTCCTACACGCTGGTGAGCCGGGTCTTCGGCTTCATCCGCGACATTCTGACGGCGGCGATCCTCGGCGCCGGGCCGATGGCGGATGCGTTCTTCGTTGCCCAGCGCCTGCCCAATTTGTTCCGCAGCCTGTTCGCCGAAGGCGCGTTCAGCGCCGCCTTTGTGCCGTTGGCCTCCGGCACGCTCGCCGAGGGCGGCAAGCCCGCGCTGCGCATCTTCGCCGAGGAGGCGTTCGCCGTGCTGTTCGCGGCGCTCTTCGCCTTCGTCCTGCTCGGCGAGATCTTCATGCCCTGGGTGATGCGGGTGATCGCGCCCGGGTTCGAGGCCGAGCCGGGCAAATTCGACCTCGTCGTCACGATGAGCCGCATCACCTTCCCATACCTGCTGTTCATCTCGCTGACCGCGCTGCAGGGCGGGCTTCTCAACACAGTCGACCGTTTCGCCGCGCCGGCCGCGACGCCGATATTGCTGAACCTGTTCCTGATCGCCGGGCTCTTGCTGATGGCGCATTTCCATTGGCAGGACGGGCAGATCCTGGCCTTGGCGCTGTCGGCCGCGGGAATCGCGCAGTTCCTCTGGCTGATGGCGTCCTGCGCCAAGGCCGGCATCGCGCTGAGACTGCGCCTGCCGCGGCTGACCCCAGCGGTGCGCCAGACCCTGAAGGTCATGGGGCCTGGGGTGCTGGGAGCCGGCGTCACCCAGCTCAACCTCTTGATCTCGACCGCGCTCGCCTCGCTGCTGCCGGGCGGCTCGGTGTCGTATCTCTACTACGCCGACCGGCTGAACCAGCTGCCGCTCGGGGTCGTCGGCATCGCCGTCGCAACGGCCATCCTGCCGCCCTTGTCGCGCCAGGTGCGCACCGGCGACGAAGCGGGTGCGATGGCGACGCAGAACCGCGGCGTCGAATTGGCCCTGCTGTTGACGCTGCCCGCGGCCGCGGCGCTGGTCGTCCTGGCGCAACCGATCCTGGCGGTGCTGTTCCAGAGGGGTGCGTTCGGACCGACCGAGACTTCGGCGACCGCCGCGGCGCTCGCCGCCTATGCGGTCGGGCTGCCGGCCTTCGTGCTGGTCAAGGTGCTGGCGCCGGGATTTTTCGCGCGCCACAACACCGCCACCCCGGTCAAGGTGGCGGTAGCGGCGCTGGCGGCCAACCTACTACTGACCGTGGTTCTGATGAAGTTCCTCGCGCATGTCGGGGTGGCGATCGCGCTGTCGGCATCGGGCTGGATGCAGACCGTTCTGCTGCTTGTCCTGCTCTCCCGGCATGGCCATTTCCGGCTGGATCGGCGGGCGCGCGGCAACATTCCGCGCATCGCCTCGGCGGCGCTCGGCATGGCCGCGGCGGTGCTGGCGCTGCGATTGGCACTGGCCCCTGCCCTCGCCGGCCCGATCGCGCTACGGCTCGCCGCGCTCGCCGGACTGATCGCCGCTGGCGTCGTCATCTTTACGGTACTGATCTTGCTGCTCGGAGTGACCGATTGGCGCGAGCTGCGCGGGCAGCTGCGGCGTCTACCGGCTTGACCCAGCGACTTGCGCCGCGATAACAGCGGCGCCATTCGCATTCGAGGCCACATGAACCGAATTTTTTCCGGCATCCAGCCGACCGGCAATCTGCACCTCGGCAACTATCTCGGCGCTATCCGCAACTGGGTTCAGCTGCAGCACGATTACGAGTGCATTTTCTGCATTGTCGACCTGCACGCGCTGACCCAGCAGCAGGACCCAGACGAGCTGCGCCAGGCGACGCGCGAGGTGACCGCCGCCTATATCGCCGCCGGCATCGATCCCGAGCGCTGCATCATCTTCAACCAAAGCACGGTCAGCGCCCATGCCGAGCTGGCCTGGCTCTTGGGCTGCCTGACCCCGCTCGGCTGGCTCAACCGCATGACCCAGTTCAAGGAGAAAGCCCCCAAGCAGCGTGACAGCGCCGGGCTCGGCCTCTACGCCTATCCGGTGCTGATGGCGGCCGACATCCTCTTGTACAAGGCCACGCACGTTCCGGTCGGTGAGGACCAGAAGCAGCATGTCGAGCTGGCGCGCGACATCGCCGGCGCCTTCAACCGCCGCTACGAGCGCGACTTTTTCCCGCTGCCGGAGCCGCAGATCTTCGGCGAGGCGACAAGGGTCATGAGTCTGCGCGACGGCACCAAGAAGATGTCGAAATCCGACACCTCGGATTATTCGCGCATCAACATGACCGACGATGCCGATGCGGTCGCGCTGAAGATCCGCCGCGCCAAGACCGATCCCGAGCCGTTGCCGCACACGATCGCGGAGCTCGAAAAGCGCCCCGAGGCGGACAATTTGATCAGCATCTACTCGGCGCTCGCGGATACGAGCCGCGACGCGGCGCTGGCCCGGTTCGCCGGGCAGAATTTCTCGACCTTCAAGGAGGCGTTGTCGGCGCTCTCGGTCGAGGTACTGGGCAAGATCGGCGGCGAGATGCGCCGGCTCCTGGCCGAGCCCGGCCATATCGACCGGGTGCTGCGGCACGGTTCGGAGCGCGCCGCGGCGATCGCCATGCCGATCCTGCGCGAGGTTCAGGACATCACCGGCCTGTTGCGGCCCTAAACCTCGCCGCCGATCGCGCGGTAGCGCAGCAGGTGGTCGGCGAGGACGCAGGCCATCATCGCTTCGCCGACCGGCACCGCGCGGATGCCGACGCAGGGATCGTGCCGGCCGTGCGTCTCGATCTCAACCTCGTTCAACTCGGCGTCGACCGTGCGCATCGGATGCAGGATCGAGCTGGTCGGTTTGACCGCGAAGCGGACGACGATGTCCTGGCCCGACGAGATGCCGCCGAGGATGCCGCCGGCATGGTTGGACAGAAAGACGACCTTGCCGTCCTGCATCCGCATCTCGTCGCCGTTCTCTTCGCCGGATAACGGGACCGCGCCAAAGCCGGCGCCGATCTCGACCCCCTTGACCGCGTTGATTGTCATCATGGCACGGGCGAGATCGCCGTCGAGCTTGTCGTAGACCGGCTCGCCGAGCCCGGCCGGGACCCCACTCGCCACCACCTCGATGACCGCGCCTGCCGACGACCCCGCCTTGCGCACCCCATCGAGATATTCGGCCCAGCGCGCTGCCATACTGCGATCAGGGCACCAGAACGGGTTGTCCTCGACCGCCGTCCAGTCCCAGGCGGCGCGGTCGATCGCGTGCGGCCCCACTTGCACCAGCCCGCCGCGGATCGCGATCCCCGCTCCCAACACCTTGCGCGCGATGGCGCCCGCGGCGACCCGTGACGCGGTCTCGCGCGCCGAGGCGCGGCCGCCGCCACGGTAATCCCGGATGCCGTACTTTTTCCAATAGGTGTAGTCGGCATGACCGGGACGGA
>Ga0209380_10001527_pt1 | contig 15464 bp, 11 predicted proteins | sample HubBroMetageWFT6_FD_188347 | JGI IMG/M metagenome (GOLD analysis project Ga0209380, IMG submission 188347) | Warmed and freeze-thawed soil microbial communities from the Hubbard Brook experimental Forest, New Hampshire - Hubbard Brook CCASE Soil... | ecosystem: Environmental > Terrestrial >...
CGGTCTCACGCGACGTACTCTCGCCAACCCCGCCAGGTCCGGAAGGAAGCAACGGTAACGGGCTCTTGCGTGTGCAGTGGGTCCCCGGTGCCTGGCTTACTTCTACCCTTCGCTTCAAACCTTTACACTCCCTTTACAACTTTTCGCGCAAGAAAAGCGTCTTTACTCCGTCACCACTGGTCAGGGTCGTGGCCAAAACATTCTGAAAGGTGTTGACGAAGTATATGAAAAGTCTTCCAGCGAAGTCAGCCGCCCCAACCGTTACCATTCACGTTTCCGGCCGCTTATCGAAGGGGCATTTAATGTACCTGGACCAACTCGTCGCGTCGGCGATTGGCTGCGCCTTATGGCCTCTGCTTGATTTGACTCACCTCGAGGAAGCCGACCGAGTCGCTCTGATGTATCTCGTTGGAGGGGAAGGCCGCGATTTTGGCATTCTTGCCTGCCCGACTTTAATTCGTGAATGCATGCAGCAGGAAAAACAACGCTGCGCTGCCTGACCATCCGGGCTCAGTTAGACATTCCAGCCTCAATCGTTCAGAATACTTGTTTCATTCACGAGGAGTCCTACTTGAACGAATTGAGGCAGCCCATGCGCGGAGCAAGGGTTAAGATCAGCGCCCTCGGCACCTACGTGCCACCCCGCCTTCTCACTAACGCCGACCTTGAGAAAATGGTCGACACCAGCAATGACTGGATCATGACCCGCGTCGGCATCCGGGAACGTCACATCGTCGACAAAGGTGTAGCTACAAGCGATCTTGCGGTCGAGGCCGCCAAGCGAGCGCTTGCGCAGCGCGGGCTGGCTCCAAGCGACCTCGATGCCATTATCGTCGGCACGGTTACGCCTGACATGTTTTTTCCCTCCACAGCCTGCCTCGTCCAGCACAAATTAGGCGCTGAGGGGGTTTGGGGATTCGATCTTTCCGCCGCCTGCTCCGCTTTCATCTATGCCGTGCAGACGGGTGCGCAATTTGTCGCCACCGGTGCGCATAAGAAAGTCATGGTAATCGGCGCTGACGTAATGTCCTCCATCATCGATTACACGGATCGCGCCACCTGCGTGCTCTTTGGCGACGGGGCGGGTGCGGTAATCCTCGAGCCAGCCGAAGACGACTCCCTCGGTCTGATTGACTTCATCCACGAAATTGACGGTTCAGGCGGTTGCACGCTCTACATGCCCGCCGGCGGCAGTCTCCATCCCTCCACTCGAGAGACCGTCGATAAGAAGATGCACTATGTTCACCAGGACGGTCAGCAGGTCTTCAAATTTGCCGTGCGCAAGCAAACTGAAGCTTGCCTGAAGTTGCTCGAACGCAACGGTCTCAAGGGATCCGATGTCGATGCCTTCATTCCTCATCAAGCCAACCTGCGCATCATAAACGCCACGGTCGATCGGCTGGGCCTCCGTCCGGAAAGCGTCGTTATCAACATTGATCGCTTCGGCAACACTACGGCCGGTACGATCCCGCTCGCCATGAACACAGCCGTCGAAGAGGGCAAGCTCAAAAAGGGCAATCTGGTGCTGATGGCCTCTGTGGGTGCGGGCCTCACCGTGGGGGCGGCACTTCTCCGCTGGGCTTTCTGAAGCGGGCTGAGTGACGTTCGTAATTCTCGCCGGCGCATTTCGATTGCTCCATCAATCGACCCACTGCTATGTTTTCGCAGCGTGCGCCCCACGTGGGGATGGTGCGGACGCCCCAAGATCATGTTTCGGACCGTAGGTTGCTTTCTTCTGCTGGTCGCTGCAATCGGGCAGATTGCCGCGCAGAAGACGAAGGACGATTCGCAAGAAACCAAGCTGCTGGTGATGGAGCACCTGTGGAACGAGGCGCAGGTGAATCGCGACTCCCGCGCCCTCGATGGCATGATCGGAACCGCCTTCGTCAACACGGAATACGATGGCGAGGTCAGCGACAAAAGCAAGTTTCTCGCCGACATAAAAGACCCACAGTTTAACCTCAGCACCTTAACCATTCAGGACCTGAAGGTCAGCATGTACGGCGACTCCGCCGTGGTGGTTGGTACTTACCGCACCAAGGGCACCTATCAGGCTAAACCCTACGAGCACGTCGGCCGCTTCACCGATACCTGGGTATTTACGGAAGGCCGCTGGCAGTGCGTCGCTAGCCATACCAGCCTTCTGAAAAAGTAAGCCCGCATCGGCTCGTGCGAACATGGCGTCAAACTTCTTAATCCCATAGAAAGTTTTAATGGGTGAAGTCGCTTCCGCAGTTCTCCGATGTTGATCTAACCTGAAGTGGGCATTTGCCCTGACAGCCCTTCCACGATTTCCCACATGCAAACACCGCCGCTCCAACCACGATGGAAGACCCTATTAGCGTTCGCCATCATCTACTTTGTCTGGGGATCGACATTTCTCGCGATCCGCGTAGGGGTGCGGGAAGTGCCGCCATTCTTGCTGGCCGGAATGCGTTTTTTCGCCGCCGGAATCGTACTCTATCTCTGGATGCGCGCCAGCGGGACCCCGGCCCCCACTCGCCGCGAGTGGGCCGCGGCGGCGTTGTTGGCGATGCTAATCTTTGTTTTGGATTACGGCTTGCTTTTCTGGGCGGAACAGCGCGTGCCCTCGGGAATCGCCGCGGTCATGTTGGCGACCATCCCAGCATTCATGACGCTGGCGGAGATTCTTATTCTGCGCACGCAGAAACTCACGCTGCGGCTAGGATTTGCGTTGTTGGTTGGGATGGGTGGCGTCGCGGTGCTCGTCAGCCGATCGGCAAGTTTTGGCCAGGCCGCGGTAAGCACCTCTGGAGCGATTGCCCTGCTTGTGGCCGCAGTCAGTTGGTCGCTGGCGGCAGTTCTCAATCGCAAACTACCCGCGCCCGCATCGAAAGTGATGAGTTCGGGAGCACAGATGCTCGCCGGCGGAATTCTGCTCACCCTGACGGCAGCGATATTGGGAGAGTTGCGAGGCTTCCGCGTGCGGGCCGTTTCTTTCCATGCGTGGTTGGCGCTGGCCTACCTCATCGTCGCGGGCTCGATCGTTGGCTTTACTGCCTACGTGTGGCTGATCCACCACGAGTCGCCCACAAAAGTTGGAACCTACGCGTACGTGAATCCCGTGGTCGCGGTTCTCGTAGGATACTTTCTGGGTGGGGAAGCGCTCGGAGCGAGAACCATATTGGGGACGTTTCTGGTTTTGGTAAGCGTGGTCGTGATCACCACTACGCCGAAAGGGAATGCTGAACTCCAGGCATCGATCGAAGAAGCAGACTCAAGGCAGGCGGTCTGACGACGTGTCCGTTGGATCAGCTCCTCTGCGTTGGCGAGAACTTCATCGATGCGCCGCGGCTTCCGTCTTCTTGAGATACTCGGAGAGCTGACGCACTACGCTTACAAAAGTCTTGGTGGCTACGGAAAGCGTGCGGTCGCGCCGGTAAGCCAAGCCGAGTTCGCGCCACAGTTCAGCGCCTTCCAGTTCGACCAGCTTCACCTTGCCCGCCTCGACTTCATCCTGCGCAAACGACGCACTGATCAGCGAAATGCCAAGGTCGGCGGCTACAAAGCTCTTGATCATGCCGATGCTCGGCAACTCCATCCGGACTTTGAGTTCAGCGTTGTATTCGCGGAAGAGTTTGTCCAGCAGCCGGCGCGTGTGGCCCGTCTTGGGAAGCAGCAAAGGGTATTTCACGACCTCGCTAATGTGCGCGGATTTCACCTTGGCCAGAGGGTTCTTGGGACTCACCATCAGCATCAGCCGGTCGCGATAGATCGCCTGGACTTTCAAGCTGGGAGACTGCACTGGCAGGCTGAGAACGCCCACATCGAGAGAACCATTTTCGAGCTTCTCGACGATCTTGTAAGTGAAATTGCGATAGATGCTGATCTGCACATCGGGATAGCGGCGGCAGTATTCTCCAAAAACCTCGGGCAGAACATAGAGGCAAGTGGCTTCGTTAGCCCCGACGTGGAGCGTGCCGCGCGGCGTGTGGCCATGGTCGGCGACCGCCACGAGCGACTCGTCGCGCAGCTTTTTCATGCGCAGGGCATACTCGTGGAAGACCTGACCGGCGGGAGTCAACTTGACAGTTTTGCCAGACCGGTCGAGCAGACGATCGCCGTATTCCTGCTCCAGTTGGCGAATTTGTGCGCTGACCGCCGACTGCGAGCGAAAAACTTTCTCCCCGGCGCGCGAAAAGCTGCCCTGCCGGGCAACCTCCAGAAAAGTGATGAGCTGATCGAAATCCATTGGTTAGTGGCAGATTATAACGGAGTCCATGCATGTACGGTTGCGGAACGGATTGAAGAAGAATGGTTCTTTAGGAAGCATTCGCGTTCCTGAGGTCAACGTTCTTCTCAACCGCAGCTCACTGCACCACAGGTCTTTCCGGAGAAGGAAGTTTGTCGCGGTCGTAAGTCCGCGCCTCCTCTGCCGCGAGCCGGGAAAGAATCGAGGACCAGGTCTCTTCGATCGAACACGGCGGGATTAAGGGCTCGACTCGAAGCAACGGTAACGCCGGGCGCGAAAGCAAATCGGCTGCGCGCGGGCTGCTGGTAAGGTGCACGTGCCGCTGGAGGATTCGGCGGAGCCATTTTTCTTCTTGAGCTTCGAGGGTCGAGAAGCGCACGGAGTCCCGATTCGTCTGACTGTCGTTGGTGCGGCTGGCGTCACCCGCGCGCAGAAGGTAAGCAAGGCCGCCGGTCATTCCTGCTCCCAGATTTACGCCTGCCGGACCGAGAATGACGACGATGCCTGCAGTCATGTATTCGCAGCCGTGGCGGCCTACGCCTTCAACCACGGCGAGCGCTCCGCTGTTGCGGACCGCGAATCGTTCTCCGGCCCGGCCTGCGACAAAAAGTTCGCCGGAAGTCGCGCCGTAGAGCACGGTGTTGCCCACCAGAACATCTCCGCGTTCCGACGCCTCGGTTTGCCCGCGAATCGCAATGCTGCCGCCGCACAGGCCTTTTCCTACGTAGTCGTTGGCTTCGCCCGTCAGCCGGAAGTTTGCGCCTGAGATGAGGAACGCGCCAAAGCTCTGTCCTGCGGTGCCGAAAAACTCGCAATCGACGCCACTCATCTCCAGCGCGGACGGGCCCATCCGGCGCAAGACTTCGCCGCTGAAGTGCGCGCCCACGGCTCGATCCTCATTGGTGATGGGAAAGCGATACGTACGCGTGGAAAGCGATTCCAGGTCGTCCACGACACGACTCAATTCAAGGTGCAGAGCGCCGCTGTCCTCATGTGGACAGGGAAATTGCGCTGGTGGGCCAAGAATAGGGCGCAGAAGAGAGGCCACGCTCTGTTCAGACTCGGGGTCGCGGGGCTGCAACCGGTGAACTGCTCCCAGGATTTCGTCGATTGATCCCGCACCCATTCCGGCAAGCAATTGGCGCACGTCGGCAGCCAGGGCGCGGAAGAAAGTTTCCACCATCTCCGGGCTTCCGGCGAAGCGCGCGCGCAAGGTTTCATCCTGCGTCGCGATCCCGACAGGGCAGGTGTTTAAATGACATTGCCGGGCCATCACGCAGCCGATGGCCAGCAGAGCGGCGGTTCCAAAGCCAAATTCCTCTGCGCCCAGCAGAGCGGCGACAACCACATCGCGTGCAAATTTCAAGCCGCCATCCACGCGCAACCTCACTCGCGCGCGAAGCCCCGCCTGAACCAGGGCCGTATGCGCATCGCGCAAGCCTATCTCCCAGGGCAGTCCAGTGTTCTTGATGGAAGTGAGCGGCGATGCGCCTGTGCCGCCATCGTGGCCGCTAATCGTAATCACATCAGCGCCGGCTTTGGCTACGCCGGTTGCGATCACGCCAACTCCGGAACTTGAAACCAGCTTGACCCCGATGCGTGCATTCGGATTCACGGCGCGCAAATCGTAGATCAACTGGGCCAGGTCTTCGATGCTGTAAATGTCATGGTGCGGCGGCGGCGAGATCAGCGAGGTTCCGGGTACTGCGTGCCGGAGGCGCGCGATGTAGGCGGAAACTTTCGCGGAAGGAAGTTGGCCGCCTTCGCCGGGTTTGGACCCTTGCGCCATTTTGATCTCGATTTCGTCGGCATGCACCAGGTATTCCGCAGTCACGCCAAATCGAGCCGATGCCACCTGCTTGACCCGGTTGTTGGCCTCCGGCTGGTCATAATAAATTCGGGGATCTTCACCGCCCTCGCCGGTATTGCTGCGTCCTCCCAGCCGGTTCATAGCGATCGCTAGAGTCTTGTGGGCTTCCGGAGAAATTGCGCCCAGGGACATGGCTTGCGTGCTGAAACGGCTGAGCAGCGAAATTTCACTCTCTACATCGTCCAAGGATAGAGGCTGGCTGAGGCGAATCTCCAGCAAATCTCTTACCGCGACATTCTTTCTATCCTCCGAAAGCACACTCAAAGCCGCGCGATTCTGTTCGGTTGGAGATTTGATGTAACGATGCATGCGCCTTACGAGTTCGGGAGATGTCGCATGCTGCTCTCCGTTGTGACGAAAGCGATACAAGCCGGCATCGCGGAACTCCGCGGAGGAAGATGCGAAGCCTGCGGTGTGACGCGAGACGCAATCCTGCAAGAGATCGTCCAGCGATTTGCCGCTGAGCGTGCGGCCGGCATCTTCGAAAAATTCATGGCACACTTCCGGATCGAGGCCGATGGTCTCGAATATCTGGCTGTTCCGGTAACTGCTCATGGTGGAGATGCCCATGCGCGCCAGCACCTTACGCAGACCTCTTTCAATTGCGGCGCGGTAGCGCTCCGTGCCTTGGTGACCGGCGCGGGCAGCCAGGTTCATGGCCAGATAAGGATGGACCGCACTCGCTCCGGCGGCGATCAGGAGAGCGACGTGATGAGTGTCGACGACCTGGCCAGTCTCGACAATCAGAGGCATATTCCAAGCCCCGGCTTCGGTCATCGCGCGCCACGCCGCCGAGACCGCCAGCAGCGCGGGCAAAGCGGCTCGCCCTTCGCCGACTCCGCAACCATCCGTTCCCGGAACCCGCTGGGTACGGTCGCTCAACACGATTCCGTGGCCGGATGCCGACATGGCAAGTACTTCTTCGCGAATTTTGGTCAAGACCCGACGAGCGGCATCAATTCCCCCTGCCGCCTCAAAACTGAAGTCAATAGCGTGGATCGGCGACAGCGCTTCGGCTACGGATTCCAATTGTCCGGCGTCGAGCAAGGGGGAATTCAGCTTGGTATTCTTGGCTAGATAGATGTCTAGCGACATCACATGGCTCTCGCGCAGCGGATCGATAGGAGGATTGGTCACCTGAGCGAAGCGTTGCTTGCAGTAATCCCACAGAGGACGCGGGAGATTCGACAGGAACGCGGGAGGCGCGTCATCACCCATGCTCCATAGCGCTTCCTGTCCGTTTTCCACCAGTGGCTGAAAGAGCATGCGGAATTGGTCTTCCGTCCAGCCGAAGGCCGCCATCAGGCGGTTGGCATCGATGCTGATTGAAGCAGCTCTGTGCTCCGCCGGAATCACTGTTGCCGCAGTCCGGTCGTTATTGTTATTGGTGGCGACATGCACAAGTCTTGCAATTTCGTCCGGCCGGAAGAATGTTCCGCTTGCCGGATCGGCAATCAGCATTTCGCCGGGGCCAAGCCGCTGCCGTTCCACGACCTGCCGATCGGAAAGATCCGTGATGCCAACCTCAGAGCCGACAATGAGCAGCCCATCCGAGGTCAGCGTATAGCGCAGGGGACGCAGACCGTTGCGGTCGAGCTTGGCTCCGACTGTGTGGCCGTCGGTGAAGATCAAAGCTGCGGGTCCGTCCCAGGGCTCCTGTTCGGGTGCGCTGTTGGCGAGGAATTGGCGCAATCCTGCGTCCAGAAGCTCGTCATCCCAGGCCGGGGGCACCAGGCGCAACGCAGATTCCGCGATGCTCGATCCGCCGCGCACCAAAGCTTCCAGAGCATTGTCAAAGCTCGCGGAGTCGCTCATTCCTGGCTGCAGAAGCTTCGCATCGTCCGCTAAGCCAAGTTGGCTGCGCAACGCCGCCGCCCGGGCCTGAAACCAGCGGCGGTTGCTGCTGATGGTGTTGATCTCGCCGTTATGCGCCACACATCGAAACGGCTGGGCAAGAGACCAACTGGGTTGGGTATTCGTGGAATAGCGCTGATGGAAAACCACAAACGCACTCTCGAACTCGGGATCGCTCAGATCGGGATAAAAAGGCGCAAGTTGCTCCGGAGTGAGCAGTCCCTTGTACACAATGGTTCTTGCCGACATCGAGCAGAAGTAGGCGCACTCGCTAAGGGCTTCGAGCTTCAGCCGCAGGCGGAAAAGCTGCAATTCGAAGTCCCACGTTTCGAAACTGCCGCCCCTCAGGCCGGAAGCGCGAGGGGCAATGAAGCATTGCCGCACAAGAGGTAGAGAATCACGCGAGCGTGGTCCAAGAATCGATGGATCGGTCGGTACGGTGCGCCAGCCGAGGACTGAGAGATCAAAGCCTTGCGCCGCCTCTTGAATCGCATCCACAGCCTGACACTCCTGGCCGGGCTGAAGAAACACCATGGCAATACCGAATTCATCAGGCAAATCGATTCCATCGGCGCCGGCAGCCTTATGGAAGAAGGCCTTCGGAATGCCGACAAGCACTCCCGCTCCATCGCCGCTGCGGCCATCCGCATCCACTCCACCGCGGTGGGCCAGGCGCTTCAGCGCGCCGAGCCCACGCTCGACCACGGCGTGCGACGCGGGTCCGCCCAGTTGCGCGATGAAACCCACGCCACAGGCATCATGATCGTTCGAAAATGTAAGGCGACTCTCCGCCATACTACTTGTCTAACCTGAAAGGCTACTCAAAGTACAATCGTCAATTTCGATGTGACAGATGGATTTTTTTGCATGGGCTGAGAGGCGATCTCGGGAGCGCGCTATGGCGCTTCCTGTATCGTGAAACGATCAACGTTGCGTTGAACTACGGTTAAGATGGTGAGTCGTTCGTCCTGCGGTCGCGCACTCTCTATGGTCACGCTCTCCGACATCCAATTGGCCCTGAGCCGGATTCGCAAAGCAATCTATGTCTCGCCCTGCACACGCTCCGAAACTTTTTCCGAACTCACCGGCGATGCCATCTATCTCAAGCTCGAGAACCGGCAGCGGACGGGCGCATATAAAGAACGGGGCGCGCTCAACAAACTTCTAACTCTCACCGCGGAAGAGCGCTCCCGAGGGGTGATTGCGGCCTCGGCAGGGAACCACGCGCAAGCCGTCGCCTACCATGCTTCGAATCTGGGCATCCAGGCAAGAATCGTAATGCCGTTGGCGACTCCGTTGATCAAGGTGTCAGCCACGCGCGGTTATGGCGGCGAGGTCGTGCTGCACGGGGCGAATTACGATGAGGCCTTTGAGGAGGCGTTGCGCCTCAGCGCGCAAGACCACCTCACCTTCGTGCATGCCTTCAACGATAATGCGGTTATTGCCGGACAGGGAACTCTGGGACTTGAGTTGCTGGAGCAGCATCCCGATCTTGAAGCGGTCGTTGTCCCCATTGGCGGGGGCGGGCTGATCGGCGGTATCGGTTGCGCTCTGAAAGAAACCAATCCGAAGATCCAAGTCATCGGAGTTCAACCCGTGCGGCTGCCTTCGGTGAAAGTCGCTCTGTCTGAGGGCAAACCCGTTACCTTGCCTTCCGCCGTGACCATCGCGGATGGAATCGCGGTCAGGCGCGCGGGAGAGTTGACGCTGCCGCTGGTCCAGAAATATGTGGACGATGTTGTCACGGTCGAGGAAGAAGAGATCGCTAACGCCGTTTTGCTACTGCTGGAAAGAGAAAAAAGTCTCGCCGAGGGAGCAGGCGCCGCCGCGCTGGCCGCGCTGGTCAATCGGCGAATTCCAATGATGAGCGACTCGAAGGCCGGCGACAACACCGGCAAAACGACCAGCAAGAAGATTGTTGCCATCGTCAGTGGCGGCAATATCGATGTAACGTTGCTAGCTCGGATCATCGAGCGCGGCTTGGTCAAGGACGGCCGCCTGGTCCGCCTCCGCGTGCACCTCCCCGATTATCCCGGAGCTCTGCACCGCCTCACCGGAATTCTCGCCGAGCACCGCGCCAACATTGTTGAGACTTCTTACGACCGTGCCTACCACAACGTGAATCTGGGAGACACGGCCATCGATATCACGATGGAGACGCGTGGCCCAGACCACATTGCGGAATTGATTTCAGCCCTCGGGGCCAACGGCTATACTCACGAAAGAATCCTGTAACCATACCTTTGTGCAAGTTGGAAACGCTCGGCCTAGACGACCTGCTCGCCCGCAACTGCATCTTAACTGGTAGAGTGGTGAGAGAAGTTCCTTCGCTTGCGACCCGATCGGAGCGCGGAAATCATCCGGGAACAAGTGGGGGAAACTGAGCGCAGAGTCTCGCGAAAGACTCGTTAAATCTCGGGATTTGCCAAGGCTGGCATACTGGCAGGACTCCGGAGACTGTTAGCGGAGAATGGACTGCCAGCCGCGGACCGGCAACATCGCCTCGGCGACATCTCAATCCAACTGGACCTGATCTTACTGGACCTGGTCTTGCTGGACTTGGAGCCACCATCAATTTGAAACTGAGCTATTCAGCCCGCTTAGGCTTTCTGACCGTGTTAATCGTATCCGCCTGGGCTTTTTGCGCGGGTCAAAGCGTCCCGGCGACTCAAACATCGGACCCCGCCCAATCCGCCCAATCACCCTCGAACAGTTCTTCGAGGCAGGATAAACCCGAAGACCAATCCTCTGCCCAGAGTAATTCTCATGATCCAAGCAGCCCGGTCCAACAAGATACCAAGAAGACCGAAGATTCAAAGAAGAAGGACGACCGGATGTTTTACGTGATGCCGAACTATCTGACCGTAGGTAGTCAATCCCAAGTGAAACCACTCTCGTGGAAAGAGAAGTTCGCCATCTCGGCGAAAGGCTCCTTCGACCCGTACGAATTCACCGTCGTGGGCATTGTGGCGGGCATTCGCCAGGCGGAAAATTCCTCTCCGGCGTTCGGACAGGGAATGGAGGGATACGCGAAGCGGTATGGGGCGGCTTTCGCCGATCAGGTAGATGGCAATATCATGGTGGGCGGCGTTTACCCCACCATCTTGAAAGTCGATCCTCGTTATTTTCAGCTGGGCACGGGTTCGTTCGTGCACCGCTTTATATATGCAATCGATCGTATTTTCATTGCTCGAAGAGACTCCGGAACTCGCATGTTCAATGTTCCCGAGTTTGCTGGCAACGCAACAGCGATCGCTATTTCCAATTTCTACTATCCAGCAGCTGACCGTAGTTTTTCCTCGAGTTTGTCAGACTGGGGAACGCAGATGGGCATTGATGCCTTCGGGAATGAACTGAAGGAGTTTTGGCCCGATATACACGGCTATTTGCAGAAGAGACGCGCCCGCCACCTGCAGAAGCAGCAGCAGAAAGCACCCAACTAACTCTCCCAATCCGCGGATTGCCCGTTTGTGCAACCGGCGTGCATCCAAACGCCGATTCAAACAATCCAAGGTTTGATAACAGATAGGAAATAATTGAAAGCACAGCAGATAGGCCGCGCAGATCAATACGGAGGTAGGGGGAGAATTTGAAGGCAATTCGATTGTTTTGTATGGCGGTAGCTTTCGTCGGCATGCTGGCAGCATCTATGCAGGCTGAGGAACCAGCGGCCGTGCGGGAACAATCCCGGGAAGGAGCCGCGTCGACTGTTCTGGACGATGTTTCTCAAAACGAGGTTTCTCAAAATCAGGATCCGCAGCAAGCGGGAAAGTCCTCCCTGCCCGACGCGCCGACGCCCCAGGCCAGCCCTTCAACTTCAGGTAACTCCAACGAAGAATATGGTAAACAGAACAAGAGAATTCTGGGGATCATTCCCAATTACCGTGCGGTCAGCGCCAACACCCATTTGCCCCCGCTGAATTTCAAGAGTGAACTCTGGCTGGCGACGCAGGATACGTTCGACTATTCCGATTTCATTTTCGTGGGAGCGCTCGCGGGAATCGACATGGCCGGCAAATCGCAGCCGACCTTCGGGCAAGGCGCTCAGGGCTTCGGCAAATACTACTGGCACGTTTTTGTCGATGGCGGCATAGAGAACTACATGACGGAAGCGATCGTCCCGGTGGCGACGAAAGAAGATCCGAGATATTACACCATGGGCAAAGGCGGACTCTTTAAGCGGACCGGTTATGCGGTAACTCGGCTGTTTATCACCAGGGCTAACTCGGGAAAGAGCACCTTCAATCTTTCAGAGGTCGTGGGGGCTGGAGCAGCGGCGGGCATCGGAAACGCGTATTACCCGGCACAGAACAACCAGTGGGTGAAAACCTACCAGCGTTGGGGAACACAGGTGGGCTTGGACGGCGCGTTCAACGTATTAAAAGAGTTCTGGCCAGACGTGAATCACGCGATATTTCACGGAAAATACTAATCTCAGCGGTGTTGCCAAATCATCTCCCGATCCATAATCAGAACTTCGAGCCAAGAAAAAGGCGGCCGAGAGAGCGGCCGCCCTTCGGCTAACAGTTTCCGCTAGAAGTGGAACCCGATCTCACCCGTCAAAGAACGCGGCGTGACGTAGTGCGTGCCGCTGAAGGTTGAGAGAAAGTTATAGAGGGCGTAATTGTTCGCCAGGTTAATGACTGTCAATTGCGCGCTCACCTTGTACTTGTCGCCATGGAATAAATTGTCGTGGCCTAGCGACAGGTCGAACAGATGGCGCGATGCGATGCGTGGCGGATTGTGGTCGTCGTTCTCGGTATTCGGCGCCGGCACCTTTATGAGCGCGGAGCTAAACTCCGACGCGGGGCAATTGTAAGGCAGGGGAGTAGTCGGGGTTGCACGGACGCCATTGCAAGTGAACCCGGCCTCGAACTCCTGATCGGCGGAGAGAGGTACGCCGCCAACGTTGGCGGCGATCATGCTCACATTCGGCACGCCGCCAATGAGGACCGATCCCGGGCAATCGTTGGACGCACTCACCCCGAAGCAGGGCGCTGCGCCTGCGACCAGTCCGCTGTCGTACCGCCAGTTGAAGCCAAGCCAGGGACCGCGCTTCCAGGGCTGGTATTGCAAGTGAGTGGTCTGGTTGAACTTTTCGTCGTGATCGATTCGAAACACTCCGCTGGGCGCGGACGGAATCGCTCCTGCTCCGCCAATCTGCGGAGTGAAGAAGCGCGCCGCCACGCTGGAGAAGACCACGAGCGCCGAAAAGCCATGAATTTCAGGCACGCTGACGCGGCCCGCGTATCCCGGAATCTTGGAGTTGTGCCATTCAATAGGGAATGTGATGGGGGTGTTTCCCAGCACGCTGAAATCGTATCCATTGTGGGTGTACTTCGATATCCACTCGCCTGAAAAGACCAGATACTTACCAAAAGCCTGCTCCATTCCAGCATGGAATTCATTGCGAAATCCAGGGCTCAATGGGGTGAGGTTGAAAGAAGAACAGAGCAGAAGGGGATTCAAAACGGCGTTGGCGCATCCGATGCTGGAAAGGATCAGATTCTCATTGAAAGGAGATTCCAGCGTACGCGCATAAGAAGCGCGAAGCACCGTGTTGGTCTTCTTGATATTGTAAGCCGCCCCCACTCGAGGCTCGGCCTGCCGCGCGGTGGAAAGACCATTGTAGAAATCGCCGCGCAATCCCAGGTTTAGAGACCAGCTTCCCTTAGTGATGTTGTCGCGCACATAAACAGCGAACTCCTTCACATCGGTGTGACCGATAAAATCGTACAACCCTCCGCCGCGTGTAAGGTCGTAGGGAAGCAGGATGGGATTGAAATTCGGATAGAGGGCGGCGTTGGCGTAGGAGTCGATCGAGTTCGGGGATCCGGGCGCGTTCGGATTGCTGGCGGTATTCGGTTGGAGGACGCCGGTGCATCCCGAAGGATTCGTGACCCCGGAGGCGGGCGCCGCAACCCATTGCTGCTGATCCGCAGAGAAAGTTATGCAGGGTGCGTTATAGGTTGGATCGACGATGCCGAGGGTATCGTTCTCATCAAGAAAGGTCTGCTCGTAGGTGACGCCCGCCTTGATGTTGTTGATTCCCTTAACATACGAAATGTCCGACCGAATCCCCGCGTTGGTGAGCGTCCGGTTCTGGCCTACGGACTGTCTCTGAAGGCTCGGAGGCCCGAGGTCGGCAAAGGGATCGCTGCTGGGGTAGTAGTTGTAATCGTCACGGCGCACGAATGCTCCCAGAGTAAATACGGCATTCGCGTTCAATAGCCGCGTCCACGAAGGCGCAATATTGAATGTGCCGATCTTGGATCGCTGGTCTGTCGCGCCGACGATTACTCCGTTGGGCGCTATGCCGCCATAGTTATTGACATCTTGCGCATCCACGCCACTCAATCCGCTCCAGGCCGTCGCGTTTTCGGCATCGAATGAATTGGGCGTCTGGAACCAGCTCCGGCTGTAGCCGAAGTTCAGGTGAATGGAGTCGGCGGTCGAAAGCTGATAGTCGACGCGGTCGAACAGGTTCTGTTCATTACCTTTGTCGTGCAAGACGGTGAATTCCGGCGGATCGAGGAACCGGCCGGTGTTCAAACCACCCGCAGAGATGAAGTTCCCCCAGTTTTTTCCTCCGTAAGCAAGCTCGGCAGTCACGTTGGAGGTGCCGAACGATCCGTAGGAAGTCGTCACGCTGCCCTCAGGCTTCGTAACACCCTGGCCCGAACGCGTGGTCGCTACGATTACGACGCTGGTCTTGCCTCCGTATTCGGCTGGCGGCGCGCCTGAGATCACTTCCAGCGATTGCACGGAAGGGAGCGGAATCTGGTTGGAGAACACTTTGCTCTGCTGGTCGGTAATCGGCTGGCCATCGACAGAAAAAGAGTTCTCGGCGTGATCGCCAAGACCGTGGAATAGGCCGTTGGAATCGGCTGCGATTCCCGGGGTCGACTCAGTCACCAACGCACTTATGCCAGACGTAGCGCTTTCCAATGGGATCTTTTGGAATGAATTTCGATCGATGTCGGAATGGAAACTCGAATCGTTTTCCACCAGGTCTCCCGCATCGGTGACCGTAACCGTTGTGTTGGAGGACGACACTTTCAGGCTGATGTTGACGCTGACCGGCACGACAGAGCGGACCTCCACGTCGCGCGCGATCGAGGCGAATCCCTCAGCTTTCACGGTCATGTGATACGGATTGAAGGGAACGTTCGGGAGGCTGAAATTCCCGGCGTTATCCGTGGTGGTTGATTTGTCAAAATGACTGACCGGGTCTTGAATTTCAACCGTTGCATTGGGTACGACCGCGCCGGTGGGATCTAAGACGGTGCCGTTGATAGATCCGGAACTGCCACCTGATTGGGCCGCGACAACAGCGCCAGACAGGCAAACGGCAAGAATAGCGACAGCTGCCGACTTGTAAGAACGAATCATGAATCCTCCAGAAAGAAAATGTATGAATAGGGATCGACCGGCATCTGGCGCCGGAGCTTCGAGCTTTGATTTACGAGAATCCCTAGACGGCAGGAGGACCGCGAATGCCCAGGTCACGCACGCTGAGCCGGGCTT
>Ga0209380_10001528_pt1 | contig 15460 bp, 10 predicted proteins | sample HubBroMetageWFT6_FD_188347 | JGI IMG/M metagenome (GOLD analysis project Ga0209380, IMG submission 188347) | Warmed and freeze-thawed soil microbial communities from the Hubbard Brook experimental Forest, New Hampshire - Hubbard Brook CCASE Soil... | ecosystem: Environmental > Terrestrial >...
GATCGTTTTCTTGGGCAGATCCATCACGTGGCCAATGGAGGCCTTGACGAGGTAATTGCGCCCTAGATACTTATTAATGGTCTTCGCCTTTGCGGGCGACTCAACGATCACAAGCGAACGTGCCATCTTGTCTTTGTAACCCCGTAGTGTGCTGCTGGAAGGGCTGAGAGCGCGGCGTGTGTCCTTCTCGCTAACTTAGGTCTAGATGCGGCTACCAGCCTTTGCGATACTCTCAGGCTTTTGATGCCGCATCAGAGGCAAATGATTCGCACCGTATGTGCCGTCATAACAGCACCTTACTGAACTGCGTCCCGGGAGATTGCCGCGCCATGCCTTTTATCTCCAGATCAAAAAGCGTAGCTAGAACTTCCTAAGAGTTCAAGCCGGATTGTTCGGCTGTGTCGCCCATGTGCTTGGATTCCTCGGCGCTCGGGAGCTCGTAGACCCGTTTTTCGAAGGGGTTTAGGGAGCCGCGACGGGAAGGCCAAACCAGCCGGGTCCGCGCGCAGGATAACCGGTTTCTCCACCGAGAATCGATGTGGATGAGAATCAGTGCGATCCGCTGGGTTGGGCGGGGTCTTCCCCTAGGACAGCGTCCAGGGTTGCAAGAAAAAGATCGGCGTCGGCTTCTGAAAAGATTAGCGGCGGACGCAGCTTGAGGACGTTGTGATACGGGCCGTCCGTGCCGGTAAGGACGCCGCGCTCTCGCAGGCGGTTGACGACGTAGGAAGCTTCCTCAGTTGCAGGATCGCGGGTCTCACGATTGCGCACCAGATCCAATCCCAGGAACAATCCTGAGCCGCGCACATCTCCGATCAGCGCGTGCCTTGCTGCTAATGCTTTCATCCGGGCCATCAGGTAACACCCGACGCGCAGCGCGTTTCGCTGGAGATGCTCTTGTTCGAGTACGGCCAGAACGGCGAGGCCCGCGGCGCATGCGACAGGATTTCCGCCAAAGGTGCTGAAGAACTCCATCCCGTTGTTGAAACTTCGAGCGATTTCGCGAGTGGTGACCACGGCCGCCAGCGGGAACGCGTTTCCGATGGGTTTGCCCAGCACCACAATGTCCGGGACGACGCCTTGCGTCTGGAATCCCCAGAAGTGCGTGCCGAGGCGGCCGAAACCAACTTGCACTTCATCGGCAACGCATACGCCGCCGGCAGCGCGGACGTGCTTGTAGGATTCGGTCAGATATCCGGGCGGAAAAACAATTTGGCCGGCGACACTTGGCAGCGTTTCGGCGATGTAGGCTGCGACGTTACGGCCTCGGGCTCGCCCGCTCTCTAAGATTTCTGCGACGCACTGCGCGTATTTTGCCCCCGCCGCGGCATCAGCCCGCCGATAAGGCCCGCGATAATCGTCGGGAATTGGCGCGACGTGAACCCACGGCTTCGGGCCGCGGCCTCCGGGACCATCAAATTTGTACGGGCTAATGTCGATGAGCGTCGAGGTGTGGCCATGGTAGGCGTGTTCAAGGACCATCACGTCTTCGCGGCCGGTGTGAGCGCGGGCCAGGCGCAGGGCGAGCTCGTTCGCCTCGCTGCCGGAGTTCACGAAATAGCAGACACGCAGCGGTTCCGGTAGAAGTTCGGTGAGGCGCTCGGCGTAGCGGTTCACGTTGTCGTGAAGATAGCGCGTGTTGGTGTTGAGGAGAGCAAGTTGCTCTTTGACAGCTTCGACCACCCGCGGATGGCTGTGACCGACAAGCGGCACGTTGTTATAAACGTCGAGAAAGGCGCGGCCTGTGTCGTCGTAAAGGTATTGCATCCATCCGCGCACGATCTTCAGCGGCTGATGATAAGAAATGCTGAGATTTCTCCCGAGGAACTCGCGGCGAGCAGAAAGAGTTTCTCGAGAACTCGGTTCCTGCCGGGGGAAACGCTCAGCCGGAATGCCGAGTAGCAAATTGGGATCGGGCGAGAGCGAAGTCCACACCGTGCGCTCGGACGCGAACGCAACTCCGGGAAAGTCGGAGCGGTGATCCAGCAGGTCAACAATAATTTGGAAATGAAGGTGAGGGGCCCAGCCGCCGTTTTCGTGGGCGTCGCCGATGCGGGCGAAAGGCTCGCCGCGCGCCACGCGCTGCCCCACCTGGAGTGCGTCAAATGTTTCGCGTGCGAGGTGCCCGTAGAGCGTGAAAAATTCTGCCCCTTCGCCGGTTGCGTGACGAAGGATTACCACGGGACCGTAGTCGAGCGGCGCGGTGTTGATGGCCACCGTGTAAACGACGCCCTCGAGAGGGGCGCGGATCGGTGTGCCAGGCGCGGCGAATAGATCTATGCCGAGATGAGTGGTTCGCCGCTCATCGGTAGGATTTTCACTGGCACTGAAAAGTGGCGAAGTGTAGAGCAAGCGCGCCTCGTTGTAACGGCCGATCCCCACGGAAGCATTGGCAGCCTTCATCTTGCGGAAGATGGCGTCGCTGAGCTCGTCAGATTCGGCCGCACGAGGATCAGCGCCAAGGAATGGGCTGCCGACGCTCAAATCAAAGACAACACTCGGAGCCGTGTCGAAATCCGTCTCAAGAATGGGAGCCGCACTTTTCGCGCTGGAGGCAAGCCATTGCTGTACTTTTTCGCTGCGCGGCTCTGCGCGCAAACCGCAGGCATCGCGAAACGTATACTGTGCGAATCTTGGATGAATCGAGCTAAGCCTCTCGAGCGCTTCCCAGGCGGGGTCTTCACTGATGGTCACGTAAGGATCGTTGGGGACCACAGATTTACGATGCGCGGAATTCGTGACGCTGACGGCCAGCCGCATCCCCATGAGGGTGTAGAGCAAACCGATCTCCGCCTCTTCGAGGGGAAAAACATTGTGATAGCCGCCGACGACAGCGCTCGCAGCGCGCAGCGGGTCTCGCTCGCCAAGGATGGCGTACGCGGCGGCAATGGCAACCTCAGAAACGGTCAGACCGTAGTGCATGTCTCCGAAATCGATCACGCTGACTACTTTTCGCGGCTGCGGCCAGGGCGAACTGATCAGCACGTTGTAATCGTTGGCATCGCCATAGATGACGCTGCGGCGCAGCGACGGAAGTGCCGGAACCACGTCCGAGTCATACAGCCCAAGAAACCGCTCGACGAGGGCACGCCGACTGGAATCGCCAACGTAGCCGAGGTACTGCCGAATCCAACCGGAGTTCGCGAGGTCCCATTTCAACTCCCGATGCGCGGCCGGATGAGTGAAATCCGCCAAAGCGGCATCCATCTCACCGAGAAACTGGCCGAGGCTGCCGAACAACTCCGGTGTGTGCGGATTTACTTTGGCGAGAACCGTTCCGGGAACATAGCTAAGCAACCAGAGGAGACGCTTTGTTCCATCCGGGAATGTCCCTAACGCGTGCGTATCACCGTTTGGCCGCGGGCAAACGCGCGGAAGCGAGAGATGCGGCGCGCGTTTGGCTAAGTGTTCAAGCGCCTGACACTGCATCCGGACAAAAGACTGCTCCCTCGCAGGATGCATAACTTTCAGGACAAATTCACGACCTTGGCTGGATGACAGATGAAAGTTGTCGTCGTACTCGCCGGGAAGCGACTTGGCGGCGGCCTCGAGGCCGAACATTTCGCGCGCCAGCCGCGCGGCTTCTGATTCGGTGACCGGCTGGGCCACGCGCGCTTCGGGAATCATGCGCTGAATCTTATCCGCAAGGGCCCGAGCGCGTCCATCTTCGCGGCATGCGGTATGAGGATTGTACAGGACACCTGTACGCGCTAGCGGCCTTCGGATGCGCCCCGGGCCAGCGGGCAAAAAAGCCCGCCTTACATTTCTTCGTGCGAAGACTGGATCGAAACCGGCCCGTTTACGGTCGAAAGACGGATCATCGCTGGCGAGCTGCCGAATTCGATGCGGCGATGGTTGTCGTCCCATGTTTTTCGCGCGTTATCGCATATGCTTGCCTTGCAATTCATCGGGGAATAATTCCGCGATTCCACGCTGAAGCTGGACTTGTAGTCGGACGGAACGGAAAGTGTCAGTGGACCGTTCTGCGCATCGGCGGTCAAGCCCGTTCCGCTCCAGGACGTCCCTTTCAGGTTGATGGAGATCGGGCCATTCTCCGTGTGGATGCGCACGTTGCCGCTGCTTCCGGTGATGGTGATGGGGCCATTCGCCGCTCGGACTTCGGCATCACCGGAAAAATTGCGCAAAGTGATCGGGCCGTTTGTGGCGTGGGCCGTCAATTTGCCGTCCACGCTGTAAAGAGAAAGCGGGCCGTTGGCGGTCTCCAAATCAATGACCGACGCTCTCGGCGCTCGAATCAGCAGATAGATCGTCCATTCGCGGTCCTCGCTTGGTCCGTTTGTGGAGACCTCGCCGTTGCGGATAGAAAGCGTCATCTGCCCCAAAATGTGCTGTGCCTCTCCGCCTTCATTGGAGGCGAACTTGCAGGCCCTCACGGAATAGGAGTCCTTGTCCCAGCCCTCGACCTGAACGCCTCCGTTGCTGTGCGGTCGAACGCTCAGAGTGGGGGCCTCGGCCTTGGTTACCGTGCGCTCTTCCGATTCCATAACGGCATCTCTATCATCGAAGCGAACGTGGAGGTCGGAGCAATCCGATGCAGGCTCATGACGGCCCCCGGACATGCTCGTTGAATGTCGCTGATCCCCATCGAACCAACCGGGCTCTGCCGGACGAGCTGGAACAGCAGGAGCCGCCGGCATGGGGGGCACTGGCGGAGCGGCCGGTGCGGGAGGCTCGGGCGCTGCCACAGCGTAGAACGGCATGCTCGGCGGCAAAGGAGGAGGTGGCGCGACAAGAACGGAAGAGGAAGGCGCGAGCGGCGCCAGAGGAGCGGGCGCATCCTGGGCACCAGCCAGAGCAGTCAGGGCGTAGAATCCGCACGCGGCGGTCACCAGCGGCAGAACAAACCCAAGGCGCGATTTCATGGACAAACCCTCCCTGCTACATAGACGATCAAAACCTCCATCGGTTTGATAAATTCAGGACAAATGCTGGCCACTGGACCGCGCACGAGCGCTAGGCAAACCGCTGCCTCTACGTATCGCTTTCAGGCCGTAGGGGTTGTCTTTGATTTGAAAGGAGTTCGCTCCCTGCTGATTGCGCCCTGAGGCCGACAGGCGTAGATTAACGAGCGAAAGAAGCAGCAACCGGGAGGTTCCCATGCGTGGATCGAGTTGCCGGACTGGGCAAAACACTAGGGTGACCGAAACAGCGACTCAGAGAAACCAAGCCGCTCTAACGGGACGACCGCTGATCTTGGTGCTGGCGGCACTTCTATGCTGCGCACGACTGGGCTGGTCTCAGACTCAGCCACCATTGCCTGAGGGGGCCGGGAAGGAGACCGTCCAGAAGGCCTGCGCTTCGTGCCATGCGCTCAGCACAGTTACCAACGCAGGACACAACCGCGAGGAGTGGACGTCGGTCCTGCACATGATGGTGACCGCGGGCGCGCCCGTTCCGAAAGAGCAGATCCCGGCGGTCACCGACTATCTGGCAAAGAATTTCCCGGAAAGGCCAGCGCCCGAAGCGGTGGTCATTCCCGGAAGCGTCGAGGTTTCCATCAAGGAATGGCCAGTGCCAACGGCTGGTTCTAGACCGCACGATCCCGCATTCGCTCCGGACGGCTCGGTCTGGTACACCGGGCAGATGGCCAACGTTCTTGGGCGGTTCGATCCCCAGACCAACCAGTTCAAGGAATATCCTTTGAAGACGCCGTCGTCCGGTCCTCATGGACTTGTGCCGGATAAGGATGGAAACATCTGGTTCACGGCGAACTTCAAGGCCTACATTGGCAAACTCGATCCGAAGACCGGCAACGTGACCGAATATCCGATGCCGGATCCCCAAGCCAAAGACCCGCATACCCTGCTCTTTGCACCAAACGGTAAGATCTATTTTACGGTGCAAGGCGGCAACATGGTGGGAAGGCTCGATCCGAAGACTGGAGAAGTGCGGGTGGTCAGTTCGCCAACGCCGAAATCGAATCCCTACGGTATGGTGGTGAGTTCAGAAGGCGTGCCCTTCTTCGTGGAGTTTGGAAGTAACAAGGTGGCCAGTCTCGACCCGGACACGCTGGCCATCCACGAGTACGTGTTGCCTCACGTGGATTCGCATCCACGACGCGTGGCCATTACTCCAGACGATGTGATTTGGTATTCGGACTATTCTCGCGGCTACCTGGGGCGGCTTGATCCGAAGACGGGCAAAATTTCCGAGTGGCCCTCTCCGGGCGGACCGCGCTCCAGACCTTACGGCATCACCGCCGTGGGGGATGTCATCTGGTACAGCGAATCGAACACCAAGCCGAATACCGTCGTGCGCTTTGACACCAAGACGGAGAAATTCCAAACCTGGATCATCCCGTCTGGCGGAGGCGTGGTGCGAAACATGGTGTCTACTCCTGACGGCAACCTGTGGCTCGCCTGCAGCGGCGTTAACGGAATTGCGTTTGTCGAAATAAAAAACTCCGCCAAAGTGGCTTCGCGGAATTGACGAGTTCGCCCGCGACTGCGGGAATCGCGGCCAGTGAATTACGGCTCCCAATCGCAATCCAGCGTGCCCATGGCCCCGATGGGTGGGCCGTCGGGGGGTTCGACAGGCGCGGTCAGGTCAATACGCTTGGGATCTTTTTCAAAGAGCTCGATACGCTGTCTGGTGAAGAAGATGTGCGGCTTATCAGAGATAGCCATCCCTCCCGGCTGGGTAGCGAGCCAGTCGTGCAGTTCCCGAAGTTTGAGCGAAGCGATGCCGCGGACTTCATCGGTGGCATGGTCGTTGGCGGAGAGGGTCATAAGGTCGTAGAGCACGACGTTGTCCACCGTCAAGGCGATCTGTTCGTTATAGCCGGATCCGTGCGGCGATTTCCAGGTGGCGGCTAGTACGGCTTCCAAGACGTCGTACAGGCCGGGATTTTCTGGGTTGCGGGCGTGGAATTCTACCAGCCGCGCGGCGCGCTCGGCATTAAACAGAAATTCGAGCGTGTGCTGGGCGGCGGACTCCGCGGGCGCCAGCGCGTCAAATGCCGGGCTGGTGTGAATCTTGAAATCTTCGCGATCGCGTGGGTATTCCGGCGGACGCGGCGGGATGATTTTAAGAAGCGATTCGGGCAGGGCCAGCGTTTCCGGTTTGAGCGTCGAGAGCACCGCGGCGAGAGCACGCCGCTGTTCGACGGGGGCGACGATTTGCGTGGGAACTTCTCCGTCGCCACGCAGGGCAAAGGTGTAGTCCATTCCTCCGACAAGCTTACTCGCGGCTTCCACCTGGTAGCGATGGTACATGTAGATGGGCGCCAAAACGTCTTCGATGGTCGCAAGCGGCGTGCCCTCGCGAACATTGTTTTCGCCAAGGCGGCGCAACGCAGCCGCGCGAACCTGCATGATCCGGTTTAACTCGTCGACGGCGTTGGGTCCGCTATCCCAAAGATGCGCAACGCTGCTGGAAGAGCCGGCGGGGCGGGCGTCTTGGTCCGTGAGATAACGAAGTCCGCGGCCGAATGCATCGATCAGGATTTTGTCGAGCATGGCATGCTCGTCGGTGCCGGGCGCGAAATCGCTATAGCCCCAGGTGATGGACACTTTGTCCCACTCGCCGATACCCGTGGCGTAAGCATCGGAGAGATCGGGCACGCCGTCGGCGGAAAGCTTCACGAGCGGCGGTGGGTAATCCATCACGGACGATCGATTGACCGTGCTGGCCGAATAGTTGTGCATCAGGCCCAGCGTGTGGCCGACTTCATGCGCGGCAAGTTGGCGGAGCCGGGCGAGCGCCATCTCCATCATTTTTTCCGAAACCGGCTTGCCTTTTTCATACGGTGCGAGCAGGCCTTCGGCGATCAGATAATCCTGGCGCACGCGAAGCGAGCCGAGTGTGACGTGACCCTTTATGATTTCTCCAGTTCGCGGATCGATGACCGCCGCGCCATAAGACCATCCGCGGGTGGCGCGATGCACCCACTGAATGACGTTGTAGCGCAAATCCATCAGGTCCGCGCCTTCGGGCATGAGTTCGACGCGAAAGGCGTTCTTGTACCCGGCGGCTTCAAACGCCTGATTCCACCAGCGCGCACCTTCAAGCAGCGCGGAGCGAATCGGCTCGGGCGCGCCGCGATCGAGGTAGTAGGTAATGGGCTCGACTGCTTCGCTCATCCGAGCGTTGGGATCTTTTTTCTCGAGTCGGTGTCGCGCGGCAAAGCGTTTGACGATAGGTTCACTCACCGGCGTTGCATAATCCAAGTACGCGATTCCGAAAAAGCTGGAGCGCGGATCATAAACGCGCGGCTTGTACCCCGGAGGGGGAAGCTCGACGAAGGAGTGATGCTCGCGAACGGTGATGGACTCGGGCGAGGGCGTGACCTCGCGCACCCAGGGACCCGGCTCGTCGCCGGTAAAAGTTAGCGTGGCTTCGACTTCGGTGTTGCGGGGAAAGCTGTTCGTGCGCGGAAGATAGATGGCACATCGCGAGGCATCGAGCTTGTAGGAGCCTTGCTTCGTGCGGCGAAGTGTCGCGGGAATGCCGTGAGCGTCGCGCAAGAAAAACTCCGTGGCGTCGACGAGGGCATGATCCTTTTCCTCGGCGGCAATGGTGAAGCCCCAAAGCGCCGACTCCGCGAAAGAGTCGCGCACAGCGCGCCGCTCGTCCGCGTCACTGGTCACCGCGCGATATCCAAGATTCTCCTCAATCAGCAGAACCTTCGGGCCGCTGCGTTCAAAACGGACGATGCCCGTTTTGCCGAGCTGACCGCGGTCGAGGCCGATGTCATTTGAACCGATGCCCGCAGGGAGGCCGCTCTGGTAAAGGAATTCCACGCCCCACTTGTCGATTTCGAGCCACAGCCTGCCCTGCTTGGCGTCCCAAAACAGATTGAAATAGCCGGGAAACTTCTCGGCGCCCGCGGTTTTCTCGCTGATGGATGGCGTCTGGGACGCATCCGGATGAGCCGCTATACAAATCGAGGGGAGAGCCAGGAGACCTAGCACCGACCAACAACGAAAACCTTTCAGCATGTTCAGCGCCTCCGAAAGAAAGAAACGTTTTACAACAAAAGACGGTTGGCGCGGAGGAAAATCCTGTCTGCTATACTTGGATGAAATCGCGAGAATCTAGAAACGTGCAAAAACTTCGCATATCGATTGTGCAGTACTTAAACACCGCGCCGCTGGTGTGGGGCTTTACCAACGGGCCGCTCGCCGGGAAGTACGACTTGTCGTTCACCGTGCCCTCGCAATGCGCGGAAGCGATGCGCACCGGAGCTGCCGACATCGCTATCATTCCGGCGATTGAATATCAGCGCATCCCCGGCTTGGTCGTTCTGCCAGACTTGGCGATCGCCTCTCAGAATCGCGTGCGAAGCCTGTTGCTTGTCTCGCGGAAGCCTATCGAACAGGTGCGCAGCGTTGCGCTGGACAGTAGTTCGCGCAGCACGCAAGCGCTGACGCGAATTCTGGCCGCCCGACACTGGAAGATCGATCCTGAGTTTTTTGAAACGGAGCCTGATTTGAGCGCCATGCTCGGGAAAGCCGACGCCGCGATGCTCATCGGCGATCCCGCGCTGCGCATTTCGATGGCTATCGAGCGCCTTAGCACGGTGAGCCCACAAGGACGTGCGATTTGCCAAGCAGCGGCGCTGGGAATCACCAGCGCCGGGATTTTTCATGTCTACGACGTGGTCGGCGAATGGCGCAAATTCTCAAGCCTTCCGGCGGTGATGGCCATCTGGGCTGCCAGGCCCGAGGTTGTTACTCCGGAGGTGCTCCGAGATTTCTCCGCATCCCGCAACTTCGGCCTAACACAGTTCGCGGCCATCAGTCTTGAAGCTGCCGAGGAACTAGAGTTGCCGCAACAAGCCCTGGAATCCTACTTGCGCGACAACATCGACTTTTCTCTCGGGGAAGAAAACCGCCGCGGCCTCGAACGCTATTTCCAGGAAGCCGCAAAATTGGGGCTGATCGCGAGAAACAAGAAAATTACCTGGGCCTCGGCGACGACAGAAGCCGTCTCGGTGAAGTAGCGGCAGGACATAGGGTGCCCTTCCGGTGGTGGCCATTAGAGTTTAGGCAGGGCATCCGCTAGAATAAGGACGCCAGGACGCAAAGGAAAAAAGTGGGACTGACCAAACAAGAAGCGCTCGAAATGCTCGAATCCGATGACCTGCTAGGCATCGGCATGGCCGGGCACCAAATGCGCCTGAAGAAAAACGATCCGCGCGTGGTGACCTATCAGATCGACCGCAACATCAACTACACAAATTTCTGCACCGAGTACTGTTCGTTCTGCGCCTTCTACCGTCCGCTGGGCGCAAAAGACGGCTACATCCTCTCCTTCGAAACCATCTACGAAAAAATCGAAGAGATGCTCGAGCTTGGAGGCACCGGAATCTTGCTACAAGGCGGTCTGCACCCGGACCTGCAGATCGGCTACTACGAAAATCTTCTTCGCTCGCTCAAGGCGCGCTTTCCGCAAGTGCATCTGCACTGTTTCTCCGCGCCAGAAATCCTGTGCATCGCGGAGGTGAGTGAACTAAGCGTTCGCGAAACGATTCAGCGCTTGATGGACGCCGGACTCCAGTCTATCCCCGGCGGCGGCGCGGAAATTCTCGACGACGAAATCCGCGGCAAAATTGCCCGCTTGAAGTGCACCAGCGACGATTGGGAGGAAGTCCACCGCGTGGCGCATTCGCTCGGCCTGCGCACCACCGCGACGATGATGTTCGGCTGCGGCGAAGAGCTTCGCCACCGCGTGAATCACCTGGAAAGACTGCGTCGCATCCAGGAAGACACTGGCGGGTTCACGGCGTTCATCCCCTGGATGTTCGCGGCGGAAAACACCGCTCTCGGAAAAAAAGTTCAGGAAACCACGGCGGTCGATTATTTGAAAACTCTCGCCGTCAGCCGACTGTACCTCGACAACATTGATCACATCCAATCGAGCTGGCTGACGCCCGGCATCAAAGTCTGCCAAGTAGGCTTGCAGTTCGGCGCCGACGACGTCGGCAGCATCCTCATTGAAGAAAACGTGGTGTTCGCCGCCGGCGTAAAAAACCGCACTAACGAAAACGAACTTCGCCGCATCATTTCTGATGCTGGATTCGTTCCCGCGCAACGCGATACGCTCTATCGCTCTTACGCCCTGAAATAATTGAAAATAAACTGGTTCGCTATTTTGTTGGAGTCTGACGCTTCAGAGGACGAAGCACGATTTGCACTTCGGTGCCGTCGGGGAGATCGATATCTTCGAGCGGGTAAAGAATCCCGCTGCGGAATCGCGCCTGAATCCAGCGCGGCCCGGGTTTGGCGTCAGCCGCCACAGCTTTGGCAGGCGCTCCGGCGGCACTGGGAACGCCGGACGTTTCATCGAGCGCCTCGTTCGCCAGCGCATCCGCTTCGCGGTTTTGTTCGCGGTAGATGTGATCGATCCGGAACGATTCGAAGCCCATCGACATTTTCTTCGCGCGCTCGAAAAGCGGCCGCAGATCCTCGCTCTTCACTTTGTACTGACCCTGCATCTGCTTGACCATCAGCTCGGAATCGCTCTCCACGCGCAAGGAGCGAATGCCGTGCGACTCCGCGTAATCCAGCGCCGCGATCAGACCATAGTATTCGGCGACATTGTTGGTCATGCGACCAATATATTTCTTTAACTTGGCGACAAGCTCGCCGCTCCCATCGCGAATGATCACCCCATAGGAAGCTGGTCCAGGATTCCCGCGTGCGGCGCCATCAATATTGGCTCGATGGGCCGGCGCCGCGTTTTTTTGCTCCTCGAGCGAGTCTAGAAAGAGACCGTCGCCGGCAGCCCGAGTAGATTTTGGAAGGCGTGGCATCAGGAATGGTTGGCGGCGGAAGAAGCGGCGCGCTCCGAGCCGGAAGAGCCCGGAACAGGAACGGGCTCCAAAGTGTACAGGATCAGACCACAGGACTCGCAGCGGTAAATCTCTTCGTTGGGATCGCGTCGCAGCTCCTGCAAAGTATGCGGCAGGACACGCATGCCGCATCCGCGGCACTGCCCGTCGCGGGCTTCGGCTAGGCCCGAGCCATGATGACGTTTGGCGATGCGCGTATAAAGTTCACGCACATCTTCGGGAATCGGAGTCAGGGCGCGCTCGCGCTCCCGAAGCAACGAATCGAGCTGTTGCTTTTTCTCGGCTTGCAAAGCTTCGATTTCTTTTCTCTCTTTGGTGACCGCCGTTTCATCTTCCTTCAGATTCGCTTCCGCATGCCGGACGCGGCGTTCCGCTTCTTCGCTAGCCATCATCACTTCCAACTGCGCGTCTTCGGCTTTGGCCACTTCCGCTTCGGCGTTGACAATCTCGTGCTGCAGGGCTTTGTACGCTTCATTGGTTTTGACGGCACCGCTCTGGTCGCGGTATTTCTTCGCGCGGTCCTTCCACTGCTGCACGTCCAGCTCGAATTTCTTGCGGTCTTTTTGGCTGTTGACGAGGCCCTGTCGAGCGGCCGCAACGGCTGTGCGCGCGCCGCTCAGCTTGGCGTCGGCTTCACGAACGCGCTTCGGAAATGTCTCAATCTCGGTGCGCACCGCGACAATCAGGTGGTCGACACGCTGCAGCTCGATCAGGTGAGGAATGGCGGAATGCATCGGTCTTTAATACTAACACAGGGGGCGCTAGGCTTTGCGCGTCGCGACTGGGCCATCCGGGCGCCCGCGAGCCACAAAGCTCGGTACAATGCCTCCGTTTGCGCGCAAGATTTTGAGGTTTCGTCGGTTCTGTTCCCGCTTGAGGAAGAGCTCAGAGAGATTCCCCTCGCGACCCAGTACGGCCCTCTTCTGTGGATTTTCAGTCGACTTCGCGGACCTGCATATTCTGGTCAATCGCGAGCGTGGGATAGCGGATGGGCGAACCCGCGGCGGCTGGAGCGTGACGTGCCGTGACGCTGAAGTCGCCAGCAGAACACGCGACGGAATAAGCATAGCCGTCCCGCTCGGTACGCGACATGGCCAGGGAGTTCGAGGAAATGAGCTCGTCGAGCGGAGCGCAATGGCCGTTCTGCCCGATGTAGCCGCGCTCCCCCTGGGCAATCTGCATAAGATCGCCGCGGACGCCAGTGAGGCTGATTGCTTGCGTCGGGGCCGTGCCTTCATCGGTCACCGGCATCTTCTTGAAATAGTAATGATAGACGCCAAACAAAAGAGCACAAGAAACGAGAATCGCGACCAGGGCACGCATACCAGAAGTTTGGCGCGGGACTCGAGCGCTTGCAAGTCCGGAGCGAAGGATGCGTGCGCGAGCAAACAACAGAACTCTTTGACCGCTTCCCCGACAGCCCTCTTGCTAAACCTTTTCTCGCCGCCGACCGGCCCGCACGATGACCTAGCCCGAGCTCTCGTCCACTGCTAGGAGTGGGGCTCCCGGGCAAGACTGGCGGAACGGCTGCATAACGAGGTGGGCCTCGACGGTCGAGCTGCACGCGGGTGTTCAATCAGGAATGTAGCGACTGCGCAAGCTCCGGCGGGTTTCCAATTGACAGGCTAAATGCTCTCCAGTAACAAGAATAGACAACCCAGATCACGGCAATCTTTCTAGGAGAGACCCCTGTGAATACGAAGTCCCCCTTTGCAGTTGGCCTGGCTTTATGGCTTTCGCTGTCCATCGCCGCTCCACTGGACATTTTTGCCGCACCTCAGGCCGACGGGCAGCGAGCCGGCCTAGTGGCTCGCTTAATCCCTGCGGTGAGTATTGCTCGCGGCTCCAAGACGCTTGACGCTTCCACTAAATCGATCGTCGAATGGCAGGACCTGGTGGCGACCAAGACCGATGGGCGCGCACGAATCGCTCTGGACGATGGGTCGGTTTTGAACGTGGGATCGGATTCGTCGATGAAAGTCGTGAAGCACGACGCCGGCGCGCAGCAAACAGATCTCGAGCTGGCTTACGGAAAGTTGCGCACGCAAGCAAAAAAGATTGCAAAATCCGACGGCAAATTTGAAGTGCACACCGCGGCGGGTGTGGCCGGTGTTGTTGGCACGGATTTTTACGTGGGTTATGAAAACAACGTGATGAACGTGATCGTCTACGAAGGCTCTGTGCGCGTCTGCAACCTGGCAGGCGTTTGTGTAATCTTGAAAGCCGGCCAGATGACCAACCTGCGCAACGGGGACAACTCCCTACCGCCGCCGACGCAAGCACCGCTGGACCTGCTTGTGACGGCAAGCAAGGACACCAGCGTGGAACCCCAACCGGGCGGCGGTCTCCCGAATGCCGGGCACATTGGCAAGGGATTGGGCCTGACGATAGGCCTCATTGCGGTGGTTCCCGTGGTGGTCTTTTCCGTCCTGGCGACCCGTCACACATCCGCTCCCGTCCCGACGAATCCCTGCAAAACGAATCCGACCTCCGCGGGCTGCGGTTAGACTTTGGCGGCTGACTTTCGGCGCAAGAAGAGCATGCTCTTTTTTTGGCTGTGGCTGCATGTCGCAGCCGAAGTTCTCTGCCGCTGGTCCCATGCAACTTGCTAGGGCTCGCATCCGTCAAACGAGTGTGACCATATAACAGGGACGCCGTTGAACCCACATTTTGTGCCGTTACCCGCGGTAGCGTACACTGGATGTTTGGTTGTTCCGTCTAACAGCAAGTGAGGCAATCCTTGAAAATTTCCGTCCGTTATCACCTAGGTTCTCTTTTGTGCGCCGTGGGCCTTGCGGCCTCCCTAACGCCCATCACGGCGCTGGTGACGCAGGCTGCGCCACCCCCTGACGCGCAGGCTAAGAAGTCTCCGCTGCTCGCGGCGCTCCAGGCCGAACTCGAGCGCTCCATGAAGACGCTCAAAGCGCAGGACCCGCCTGCGTACTACCTCGGCTACACCATCACGGATACGCAGCGCGCGGATGTCTCCGGCTCAAACGGCGCGCTCCTCAATAGCGGCGAGGCACGCAACCGCTGGCTGGAAGTTTCCGTGCGCACGGGCACCTACGAAACGGATGACACACATAAGGTTGGCGAGCGGACGCAGACAAGCGCCGGCCCGGGCAAAGCTGTTCCACTCGATGATGATACCGGCGTTCTCCGGCGCTCCGTGTGGCTCGAGACCGACAGCCAATACCGCGCCGCCGCGGAAGCCCTCATCAAGATCAAGACGGGCAAAGAAGTAAAAGTAGATTCGGTCGAAAATCGTGCACCCGACTTCTCTCACGAGCAGCCGCACACCTACATTGGCCCGCAGGTCTCTTTCTCGCTGGACCGCAAACCTTGGGAAGAAAAAGTCCGTGCCTATACTCACACGTTCCGCGAATCCGCGGCGATTATCAATTCCATTGTCACCTTCACCGCGCAAGCCCAGAACGTCTTCCAGGTCACCAGCGAAGGAACCCAGCTGCAATTCGGCCAGATCCGTTACCGCCTGGAGTTGTTCATCCAGGGCAAGGCGCCGGATGGAATGGACATTGAGCGCTACTACAATTTTGACTGGGTCAATCCCGCTGACGCGCCGGACGACAAAGCCGTCTCCGCCGCGCAGGCCACCATGCGCAAGGAACTTGAAGGACTCGTTGC
>Ga0209380_10001531_pt1 | contig 15450 bp, 11 predicted proteins | sample HubBroMetageWFT6_FD_188347 | JGI IMG/M metagenome (GOLD analysis project Ga0209380, IMG submission 188347) | Warmed and freeze-thawed soil microbial communities from the Hubbard Brook experimental Forest, New Hampshire - Hubbard Brook CCASE Soil... | ecosystem: Environmental > Terrestrial >...
TGCCGTCGCTCTTTCTGCTGCCGGAAAGGCGTAATAGACCTGCGTCAATCGGCGGCAATCGCCTTGATAGCGCCAGTCTGACGTCGGTTACCGGGCGTGTTCCCGCAATTCCCCAATTTTGGGTCTACATGAATCTACTCGGCATTGCATTGGTGCTCTCATCGCTGCTGCCGATCCCAGCCGCCGTTCAGGACGCAGGCACCGTCACCTTCATAGAAGGCTCGCTGCGAATCATTCGCGGTACAACCGTCCTCCAGGCAGCCGAAGGAACGCGTCTGAGGCAGGGCGATATTCTCGAAGGCTCAGAAAAGGGATTTGCGCAATTGGAATTTTCGGGTGGCGCGGTTGTGGCGCTCGGCCCTTCGAGCCGCATGTACATCTTCCGGCACGGAGCGGGAGCAAAGCCCGGGAGCAGCGCCACAGGGACTGAACTGGTTCTGTTGAGCGGCTGGTTGAAGGGTCAGTCAGATGCGCACGCGGGCTCGTATCGGTATGAGAGCCCCGCACTCGCTGCGACGACTGGAAACGGGACCGTCGTCTTGCATAGCAGCGAAAGTGGTTGCGAAATTTTCGTGGAGGCCGGTTCGGCTGCAATCGCTGAGGTAAGTCCCAACGGGAGCGTCGGGAAGCCGGCAACCGGAAACACCGGCCAGTTCTTCTCGCGCCTTCAAGGCAAGGGCATCGTTGCCGCTTCGCGCCCCAGCTCTACCTTCATCGAATCCTTACCCCAATCGTTTCGGGATACTCTTCCGTCGCGCCTCGCTCACTTCACGGGCAAGCCCGCCGAGCCCAAGGTCCAGCATCCAGTCTCCTACGCTGAAATCCAGGCGTGGCTTACGATGCCCTCGGCGTGGCGAAGAGGTTTTGTAGACCGGTTCGAGCCACGCTTGAAGGACGCTGAGTTCCGAAAGCAGCTTGAAAGCCACGAGGCCGAGTACCCGGAATGGCGGCCAATATTGCATCCGGAGCCGGCCCCACAGCAGAGTCCGCCGCCGGCAGCGTCTAATTCCGAATCACCGCATTCGAGGATGTGAAAATGAAACTTCTGGTGAAATTCAACTTGGTGCTGTGTGCCGTGTTCGCGATAGGCTTCGTCACCGCCGGTTACGTTTGCAATCGCCTGCTGCAACAAAACGCCAAGGCTGAAATCATGGAGAACGCCCGAATCATGATCGAAGCCGCGATTGCGGTGCGGACCTACACCGCGACCCAGATCAAACCGCTTCTCGAAACGCAAATCAAGTACAGCTTTCTGCCTCAGAGTGTCCCCGCGTATTCGGCGAACTCCTATTTCGGCCAGCTGCAAAAGAAATTTCCTGATTATTCTTATAAAGAGGCAACGCTGAACCCCACGAACCCGGTGAACCGCGCCACCGACTGGGAAGCCGATCTTGTCGAGGAATTTCGTAAATCCCACGACAAGAAAGAAATCGTCGGCGAGCGCGACACTCCCAATGGCAGAACGCTGTTTATTGCGCGCCCGATGGCCGTCTCCAGCATGGCTTGTCTCTCGTGCCATGATACGGCGGAAGATGCTCCCCGAACGATGGTCGAGCGCTACGGCAGCGCGAACGGTTTTGGCTGGAAGCTAAACGATATCGTAACGGCGCAGATTGTATCCGTGCCCACACAAGTGGTTCTCCAGCGTGCTAAGTACATATTCAAGACATTCATGTTCTCTCTGGCAGCGGTCTTCGGAATTCTGCTTCTTGCGATTAATGCGCTGCTGATTTTCATCGTCATCCGCCCCGTGAATCGTTTGTCCGGGATGGCCAGCAGCGTGAGTTTAGGCAATTCGGAAATCAGCGAGTTCCCTGTTTCCGGCAAAGACGAAATCTCGGAACTGGCGCAATCCTTCAATCGCATGGCGAGAAGCCTGCTCGAAGCGATGAAGTTGCTCAAGGTTTAAGTGCGATCGTTTCCGTTTGCTCGGTATAGCGAACGCGGGTCACAGGGCGGACGAGACTGCTGGTGCTCGATTACGATTCAGGGAAGCCCGCTTCCGCAAGAAACCGGGCGCGCTCGGGCCCGTCTTTTAGATATTCCCCGAGAATAAGGTAGAGGGAGCGCAGGTTATCCGCGCGCGTCACTGCTCGTTCGGTCAGCACCCGCGAAATCGGGCCAACGTATCGAGCAAACAATTCGGTCGCGCGGCGGATCGAGTCCGGGGTAAGTTCCGCTTCATGCGGAGCAGTTGACGACCGCGATCCGCTTCCCGATCCTGAACCTTCATCCCGAGCCTTAATCTGCGCGAAGCCTTTCAGCAGCTCATCCCTGCGCGCAAGGAAAGCGTCTCGATCCTTTTTCGACGGAAGCCGCGCGGCGAGCAGCGCAAACATCTCCTTCGGATCCTGAGCCTCAGCCGCGGTCCGTTGCACGATGATGCCCGCCATCGGTCCGAGGAAAGTGGCGAGATATTTTTCGACGGGCTTCAGCGCCTCACCTTGCTTCCCTTCCGTATCAAGTTTTACTTTGGAGCTCGAGGATATCGGCTTCGAGGGAGCCGGAGTTCTCGCTGCGGAATCGCTCGAGACAACCGCCGGGACGGCTGGCAAGTCCGTCGCGCGTGTTTCTAGCGGGTCAGGGTCGGAGTCGGTTACAACGATTGACGTGATGTCGCGCAGCACCCGCTGCAATTCCGCGCGCATGTCGGCCGCGTGCTGGAAACGCAGCTTGCGGTCCTTCTCCAGCGCCCGGTTGATGATGTGTTCGAGTTGCGAAGGCAAATCCGGATTCAGCCGCACGGGCGCAACCGGCGCACGATGAAGAATCGCGTCGGTAACAAGGCCCGAAGTCTCGCCTCGAAACGGCAACGTACCAGTGGCCATTTCGTAGATCACCACTCCAAAACTGAATAGATCCGTGCGCGCATCCAGATCCTTCCCGCGCACCTGCTCAGGAGACATGTATGCGACGGTGCCAAGAGTAGTGCCGGGGCTTGTGAGGTCTTCGGGCGCAACGCTTGCTGTTGCGAGCGTCGAGATGCGCGAAGTATCAACGATGATTTTGGGCGATCCGACCGGCGTGAGCTTGGCTAGTCCGAAATCCAGGATTTTGGCGTGGCCGCGTTTGGTTACGAAAATATTCGCAGGCTTTATGTCGCGATGCGTGATGCCTTCGGAATGCGCAGCGTCAAGACCCTCGGCAACTTCGATCGCCACTTCGAGCAGAAGTTCGAGCGGCATCGGCTTGGAAGTGACCGTGTGTTTCAGCGTCACCCCATCCAGGAATTCCATCGCGATGAACGGCTGGCTTTGGTGCTGCCCGATTTCGTAGATCGTGCAGATGTTGGCATGATTCAGCGCTGAAGCGGCGCGCGCCTCACGACGGAAACGTTCGAGCGCTTGAGCGTCACTGGCTACATCATCGGGAAGAAATTTCAGTGCGACGAAGCGCCCCAGTTCGGTGTCTTCGGCCTTGTAGACAACTCCCATGCCACCGCCGCCAAGCTTTTCGAGGACGCGGTAATGTGAAATGGTTTGCCCACTAAGCGGGTGAGACTCTGCCATTAGGCGCCATCTTAGGTGCGCTGTGAACCTGAAGTCAATCGAATGCGCGCGGAGAGATGAGAATCAGACCTAGTCCTAACGGCACGAATCCGGCCATACGCGATCGAAAGATCGCTCGATTTTGAGATTGGCGGTAGAATCGAGATGCCCTCAGAGAACATCCGATTCGTTCGGGAGAAATGGTTACCGCTTTCACCAAAGAGGAGGACCTTATGTACGTTATTACGGGTGCCACAGGAAACACGGGAAGCATAATCACTGAAAAACTTTTGGCCAAGGGAGAGAAAGTGCGCGTCGTAGGCCGCGACGCGAAGCGGCTGGAACGATTTGCAAATAAAGGCGCGGAACCATTCGTTGCTGACGAGAAGGACGCGGCTGCCCTCTCGAAAGCATTCTCCGGCGCGAAAGCTGTCTACGCGATGATTCCGCCGAATATCGTTTCCCCAGATGTTCGCGCATACCAGGAGCAAGTAAGCGACGACCTGGCCGCCGCAATTACCAAGAACGGTATAAAGTACGCCGTCGTATTAAGCAGTGTCGGCTCGGACAAACCAGATAGAACCGGCCCGGTGGTTGGTCTGCACAGCCTCGAGAAAAAACTCGACGGGATTCCCGGACTGAATGCTCTTTACCTGCGAGCCGGTTATTTTATGGAGAACCTTCTACCGCAGGTCGGCGTGATCCAGTCCTTCGGCGTGATTGCTGGCCCAGTCCGGCCGGATTTGCCTCTGCCGATGATCGCCACTCGCGACATAGGCGCTGTAGCCGCTGAAGCCTTGCTGAACCTTGATTTCACTGGGAAACACTCGCGCGAACTACAAGGACCTCGCGACGTGACTTACAACGACGTCGCGAAAATAGTAGGCGCTGCGATCGGCAAGCCTGACCTGAAGTATCAGCAAATGCCTGCGGCGCAGTTAAAGCCTGCCTTGTTGCAGATGGGCATGTCGTCCAACATGGCGGACCTGCTACTCGAAATGGCGGAATCGCTGAATTCCGGGTACATGAAGATGCTCGAACCGCGTTCACCGGCGAATTCAACTCCAACGACACTCGACACTTTCATAGCCGAAGTTTTCGTCCCGGCCTACAAAGGAATAGCGGCTGGGGCTTAGTCCGGTATCGCCGGAAGGAAACAGCTGCCTGGAAGCGAGCAACCTCGCTGATTACTGGTGTATTTTGCGAATCTTCCGCCAATTTATTGACTTAGTTTTATGCTCGCTCTAAACTGCATCCCCGATGCCCGACTCCACTTCCCTCGAAGGCCGCACTTTCTCCCACTATCGCATCCTTGAAAAACTCGGCGGCGGTGGCATGGGCGTAGTCTTTCGCGCTGAAGATATGAAACTGAAGCGTTTCGTCGCCCTGAAATTTCTGCCCGACGACGTCACCAAGGATCCTTTGGCGCTCGAGCGTTTCCGGCGCGAAGCGCAAGCTGCCTCTGCCCTGAATCATCCCAATATCTGCACGATTCACGACATTGACGAAGACAACGGCATCCCCTACATCGCAATGGAGCTGCTCGAGGGCGTCACGCTCAAGCATCGCATCAACGGCCAGCCCGTTCCGCTCGATCATCTCCTCGAAATCGGAATCGGCGTCCTCGACGCGCTCGAAGCTGCCCACGAGCGCGGCATCGTTCATCGCGACATCAAGCCCGCGAATCTTTTTGTCACCGCCCGCGGCCGCGCCAAAGTTCTCGATTTCGGTCTCGCCAAACAAGTCGCCGGCCGCGCCGTCGCCGAAACCGTTACTGCGGGCGGAGTCCTCGATACCGATCCGAATCTCACCAGCCCCGGAATGGCGCTTGGCACTGTCGCCTACATGTCGCCCGAGCAGGTCCGCGGCGAAAAGCTCGACGCTCGCTCTGATCTTTTTTCTTTCGGCCTCGTCCTTTACGAGATGTCCACCGGTCAGCAAGCGTTTTCCGGTAATACCACCGGCGTAATTTTTGCAGCGATTCTCGAACGCGAACCTGTGCCCCCCGCGCGCCTAAATCCTGCGCTGCCCGCCGAGCTCGACCGCATCATCGGCAAAGCGCTCGAAAAAAATCCTCGCCTGCGTTACCAGACCGCACGCGACATGGCCTCCGACCTTGAGCGCCTGAAGCGCGACACCAGCTCCGGCCGCTCCGCACAGGTGAAATACGTCGACCAGCCCGGCTCAGGTTCCACCCCGGCCGTTAGCGCGGCGGTTTCAGGGACACAATCGAGCGCGCAAACGGCAGTCGCGCCCGGTTCATCCGCAAGCTACGCCGCTTCCGCTGCCACGCCTGCCGTCGCACGCGGCGCAAGCGGATCGGGCTCCGTCGCCGTCCAGGCTGCTCGCGAACACAAAGGAAAACTCATCATCGGCGCCATCGTCGCACTCGCAGTTCTTGCGATCGCCGGCTACGGCGTCTTCTCGATTTTCCGCGGCAAAGCCGCGATGCCCTTCCAGAATTTCACCATCACGCAAATCACCAACACCGGCAAGTCCGTCAACGCCGCCATCTCGCCCGACGGCAAATACGTCGTCAGCGCCATCGCCGATAATGGCCTCCAGAGCGTCTGGCTCCGCAACATTCCCACTTCGAGTGACACCCAGGTGCTTCCCCCCGCCCCGCGCAGCTACAATGGTTTCACCTTTTCTCCCGACGGAAACTACATCTACTTCAGCCGCTCGGAAAACACCGTCGAGACCGTTCGCTTCATCTATCGCATTCCAGTCCTCGGTGGCGCGCCGCAAGTAGTGGCGAAGGACGTGGACTCGAACGTTTCGTTCTCTCCAGATGGCCGCCTCATTACCTATGTCCGTCAGAACGACCCCGAAATCGGCAAGTATCATTTGCTCATCGCCAACGCCGATGGCTCCGCCGAGCATTCTCTCGTGATCGGTTCCACCGACGACGCCCCCACCAGCGTGGTCTGGTCACCTGACGGAAAATTGGTTGCCGGCGCGGTATTTCACAACGATCGCGGCCTTACTTCACTCGAAGCCGTCCAAGTGGCATCCACCGTAGAGGATGCCCACTGGCAGCCGCTCGCTTCGGTGAAGGCCAGTGTCGTCACCGATCTCGCCTGGCTCCCAGACATGCGCGGCTTGCTGATTTCCCATCTCGGCCGCGAGTCCGGCTACAGCCGCAATCAGATTGCCTATGTCGCTCTGCCGTCCGGCGAAACCACCGCGATTACCAAGGACACGAACAACTATTCCAACCTGAGCCTCTCCGCCGACGGCAAAACCATCGCCACCTCGCAGCAAAAAGCGTCTCGCACCTTTTACCTTCTGCCGGCCGACGGCGGAGGCGCCAATGCCTCTCCGCGTCCCATTTTCGAGCAGGAGCGCGACATTGCCAATTTTGCCTGGGCCGGTAACGAGCAGATCGTTGTCTCTGAGGCTGATAAACTAGTTCGCTTTTCGCTCGACGGAAAATCTCGCGCGGTTCTTGCCAGTGATCCCAACGCGTTTCTTAACGCGCCCGAAACCTGCTCCGCCACAGCAGCAACAGGCTCGAACGAGCCCGAATCGCACCGCATCGTCTTTGCCTGGGCCGGCCATGCTGAGAATGCCACCGGACGCAGCATCTGGCGCGTCGATCTCGACGGCTCCAATCTCAAGCAACTCACCAATGGCCATGGCGATCAGGATCCCAGCTGCTCGCCCGATGGCAAGTGGGTCTACTTCATCAACAACAACCCCGACCGCATTCGCCGCGTCTCGATTGATGGCGGCACGGTGGAAGACGTGCCCGGCACCACGATTCCCAATACGATTTATGGCGGTTTTGCCGCGCACCTTTCCCCCGACGGCTCGAAACTCGCTTTCGTCCTCACCGAAGCCTCGCAGGCCATGATTGCGCCCGGGTCCCCGAGCGACGAGAAAATCGCGCTGGTCAGTCTCGATCCCGCTTCCAAAGGCGCCCGCCAGCTGATTACACCCAATGCACACATCACCGGCAGCGTCCATTTCACGCCCGACGGCAAATCTCTCGCCTACGCCGTCCGCGAAAACGGCGTCGACAACGTCTGGGTCCAGCCCATCGACGGCGGCACCGGCCACTACATCACCAAGTTCGCTTCCGAACAAAGCCGCGGCGGCTTCGCATGGTCCCCCGACGGCAAATCGCTCGCCATCCTCCGCGGCCGCCTCGATTCCGACGTAGTCCTCCTCCGCGACACCGGCTCCGCCCGCTAAATTCATATGGAGTGCGGTGGCTCGCCACCGCTTTGTTACGCCCCGGCTTGCCGGGGCGACGGCGCACGCGCCTTTCTTGAAGAAGGTTCGGTACTCGCCGTCTATCCGCGCGTGCGTGAAACGCGATTTTGCGAGCTCGGCAACGGAAGCCACATTCCGCACGATTTTGCGTTCTCTTTCATAATCCACTTAACACCGGGAAAACAGCACAATCGCCGCTTTCCACAAGCAAGCATGTCGCACGCTTTCTCGATCCGGCGCCTGCGCGTTTCCGGTTGCTTCGCTGTGCTTATCGAGAAAATCCAGTCCCGCCGCGCCATTGGTGTAATGTCTTCCCACCCCACCCGCGCGAGCGGGGCAGCGGCAAGCGCTTTGCGTAGATCTATTGGCACCCTGATTTCAGGCTCTTCTCCGGCCCGCGTAATTTCCACGGTTAACGTCTCTCCAGCATCTGCGCCTGCGGCATGGCGCATGGTTGTGTTAACCCTGAGGCAGTGCCTTCCTTGGCCGTTTGGTTCGAGAGCCGCTCGGAAAGGGAAGCTATTGATCGCCCCCTCCACCATCGTCCTGCCTCGTGTTGGAAGCTTGGCACTCGCGTTCTTGGGCAGGATTACGGTCCACGATCCAGTCTTCTCGTTTGTCTCGGGCCGAAACAACTTGGCACAGAAGCGAATCGTTGACTTGGTCTTTTGCAATCTGGTCAGCGTCATTCGGAATTTCCTTATGCGCTTTGCCGCCCACCGACAGCATGGCCTTTCTGCGATTTTCATCCCGGTTGGCAGATTTGCAAGACTTTTATCCAATCCACCCACGGGTTTTCTCAGGCGACCGAAGAGCTACATTGGACACACATCCATGAATTACCTGATTTGCTTTCTCCTGCGCTTTGTTATAGTTCGCGGGTCACTTGCGATGCTCGCTGTTCGAGGCGAGCGCTTTTGGGCTTCCGCGCGACAGCGCCCGCGCCGCCCAGATTCGAGCGAGCTGCCTTCCCTTTGCTTTATCTTCCGGGTTCCGTTGTGTCGAGATTCGGGCGTATCCTTGTCCTCAAGGCCAAAGGAGAAGTAAGTGCGCATCCTTACACCGACCGAGAATAAGCGCATTAACGAGATGATCGGCTTCGTCGGGCTGAGCCTGGCGGTGCTGCTCGCGCTTAGCTTGCTTTCTTACTCGCCGCACGATGCGTCGTTCAACGTGGCTGCACGCGCGCCGGCCTCGAGGCCGGCATACAACTGGATTGGCCCGGTGGGCGCGCACATTTCCGACCTCTTCTTCCAGTTCAGCGGGTTCAGCGCTTTTCTTTTTCCTGTGGCAATGATTCTCGTGGCTCTTCGTTGGTTCCGCAGCCAATTGCTGGAAGCGCCGGTTGCGAAAATGATTGGCTCCGCGATGGTGCTCTCGTCGCTTTCCGCGGGCATGGTGCTGCTGCATTTTCCGGATGTGCGTGGAGCCCTGCCTTCCGGCGGATTGCTGGGAACCGTGCTGGCGCAGGGTTTGCGCGCGGCATTCAATCCGATTGGCGCGCTGCTGGTAACCTCCGTCACTTTTTTCACGGCGCTCTTTCTGACCACGAGTTTTTCGCTTCGTGCCGCTGGTGCGTGGCTGAAGAAGCGGACGAATCCCGAAGGAATTTTTGGCAAGCTTTCCACGCGGCTCAAGGACTGGCGCGAGGAGCGCGAATCGCAGCAACTGAAGAAGCGCGTCGAGGAGATCAAAATCGCCGGGCGTCCCGCGGTGGCGCCGCAACGTGTGTCGGCTTCGGCGCGCGAGGCACTCCCCACTTTAGTCGAAGAGGAGGACGAGGAAGATCATTCCGCCGACGCTGATCTGGATGTTGATGCGCGTGTCGCGCCCGGGCCTGCGGTGATTAAGTTTCACGAGCAGGAACGCGTGACGCCACCTCCGCCGAGAAAGACCACTCGTGAACCGAAGATCGCCGTCGGCAAGACGTCCTACCGGCTTCCCTCCCCCAGCTTGCTGCAAGCAGCCGAGCGCGGCGAAAAAATGACGGAGAGCGAACTGAAGGAATACGCGCGCGCGATCGAATTGAAGTGCCAGGAATTCGAAGTGAACGGGCAGGTAACGCAGATCAATCCCGGCCCGGTGGTGACCACGTTTGAATTCAAGCCCGAAGCGGGCATCAAATACAGCCGCATTACCGGCCTGGCCGAAGATCTGTGTCTCGCCCTGCGGGCCGAGTCCATTCTAATTGAACGCATTCCGGGGAAATCTACCGTCGGAATCGAAGTGCCCAATCCGCATCGCGAGACGATCGCGCTGCGCGACATTGTCGAGGCGCCGGAGTTCAGCCATTCGCCTTCGAAGCTCACGATGCCGCTGGGCAAAGATTTAATCGGCAGGATTCGCGCCGCCGATTTGACGCAAATGCCGCACCTGCTGATCGCGGGCTCCACCGGCACGGGCAAAAGCGTGTTCATCAATTCCCTGCTGATGGGAATGCTGTACAAGGCGACACCGGAAGAATTGAAACTTGTTCTAGTTGATCCGAAGCAGGTGGAATTGGGGATTTACTCCGATATTCCGCACCTGCTGACGCCGGTGGTGACCGATGCGAAGGTCGCAGCGAACGTTCTGCGAAATGCGACGCGCGAAATGGAGCGGCGGCTGAAGATGCTGGCAGGTCGCAGCGTGCGAAATATCGCGCAGTACAACCAGACTTTCGAGAAGGGCCATTCGCTTTCACTCTTTGAAAATTCTGAGGAAGAGGAAGCGAAGCCGCTGCCCTACGTGGTGATCGTCATCGACGAATTGGCCGACCTGATGATGGTGGACACGAACGGCGTGGAAGAATCGATCACCCGGCTGGCGCAGATGGCGCGCGCTGTGGGCATTCATTTGATTCTCGCCACTCAGCGGCCGTCAGTGGACGTGATTACCGGCTTGATTAAGGCGAATTTCCCGGCGCGCATTTCGTTCCGCGTGGCGAGCAAGATTGACTCGCGCACGATTCTCGATTCCAACGGTTCGGAATCACTCCTCGGCAAAGGCGACATGCTGTATCTGCCGGCTGGCTCCTCGCGGCTGCACCGCATTCACGGGCCGTACGTCCACGAATCAGAAGTCACGGCCGTATGCGAATTCTGGCGTGATCAGGCCAAAGCGATCTACAACGAGGAGCTGCTCAAGCCTCCGCGCGATGAAAATTCAGCGAAAGGCGGAAGCGACGAAGCGGGCGACGGCGAGGATGTGGACGACGAGCTCTACCAGGATGCCGTGCGCGTTGTTTGCGAGATGGGCCGCGCTTCCACTTCTACTTTGCAGCGCCGCTTGCGCGTGGGCTATGGCCGCGCCGCGCGCCTGATCGATTTGATGGAGAAGGACGGAATCGTTGGACCGCCCGATGGCGCGAAGCCTCGCGAAGTGCTAAAAGCAAAAGGCTGGATGAAGGAATTCGACGACTCGATGAAATAGCCGCGTCGCACCGTCACCGATTCGCTTCCCTTTCAAGAACAGTCTCAGGCGGAAGGCAGATCCACTTGAACCGTAGTGCCCGAACCCGTGGAAACAATTTTGAATTTTCCCCGTTGCTCCTGAACTCTGTGCTTCATGCCGGTCAAGCCCAGGCCTAGATGTGCGCCGTTTCCGTTGAACTCCTCCAGCTTCCCCTTGGGAATGCCGATGCCGAAGTCGTGAACTCGCAATCCCACTTGATTGCCGTCGTACTGTAAGACTACCTCTGCAGCGGAGGCTTTGGCGTGGCGATGAATGTTGGTCAGACTTTCCTGTAGCACGCGGAACAGCGTCAGTTCTGTGGCCTGACCCAAGCGCCGCTTCTCGCCTTCGACGCCAAAATTCACGTTGATGCCAGTGCGCTTCGAAAAGCCTTCGACGAACCATTCCGCGGCTGAAGCCAGACCGACTTCGTCCAAGAGAGGAGGGTGCAGCAGGTATGACATAGTCCGCGCGCCATTCAGACTTTCGGTGAGAATTGACGCCAGATCGGTGATCACCTCGTCCTTTGGGTGATTGGTGAGATGCGTGTCCGCCAGTATCTTGGCGGCACTGAGGCTCTGTCCGAGACCGTCGTGCAGCTCTCGCGCAATTCGGCGACGCTCTTCGTCCTGGGCTTGCAATAGCTGAATGCTGAGCCTGCGCGATTTTTGCTCCTCGATAGTGCGTTCGCGAAGCTCTTGCGCAAGCCTCCGATAATGTTCCCAGATTAGAAATACGGCGAGAAGGAATGCTGCTGCAAGGATGATCACTGTGAAGCGAAAGAGCCTCGCAGTCAATGCTCTCCTCTGGTTGAGGAGAATCTGCTCGGCATTGTTGATTTCATCGGAGATTCCGGCTCCGTGAGTGGCCGATCCGACGATATCGAGTGTCAACTCGGCTTGCCGAGTGTCATCCTTGACCCCAGATTTCGCGAGTTGGATGCTTTCTTCGCTGTCGGCAAGCCTCTCACGCGTAACCGCTTCCAGCCGGTTGCAACGTTGCTGTTGCTCTTGATTATCATTCAACAAGCTTTTTAGGCGTGTCAGGTTCGAAAGGACGCCTTGCCGCGCGGCGTTGAAATCCTTCAGAAATTGCGGGTCGCTACTGCTTACAAAGAAGCTGCGCGAGCGGCCGGCTTTGGCAACATCTTTCTCGACAGTATCCAGAGCCAGCTGTACTTCGAAGGTGTGCTGCACCCAGCGCGCGCTGTCATAAAGACGGTAAATCATCCAGCTTGCAGCAATGGCGCTGAAAAGCAGCAGGGCAAGGGCAGAGAGGAAAATGCTGCGCGGGCTGATTTGGCGCCACATGGTGTTCGCCAAGGCCGGCTGGGCCTTGGACAAGAAAGGAATTTTATCGTAGATTGCATCCTAGCGTACGATATCAATAACGGAGTAATTGTCGCGTACTCGCCGCGCGGCCGGCCGACCTAAGGAGCAATCAGTGCGTACCAGACGATCCGAAGTACCTCGTCTCTTGGCACTTCAGCTATTCGTGGTTTTCTTGATGCTGTCCTGCGCGTCGAGCCAGCCGACGCGGCGTCTAATCGTGCACGTAAGACCGGGTTTCGTGGGAACGATTCGCATCGCCACCTGCGTGGGATCTTCCACGTTGACGGACGTTTATGCCCGCAACGACGGTGCGGGCGAGACATCGGCGTGTCCGGCGCGAGGCGAGGATGTGGCTGTGACTTTGGTGCGCGGCGTGGAGCAGCGGGTGATTGCACCCGAGGAAATCATGATACCGATGACGGGCGATGGAATCGCGACCAGCATACAGGTGAACGTGCGACCGTGATTGATCGAGATTTCTAGGCCGGCAGCCCTCAAGTCGGTCTGGCTTCATTCCCCCAACTTATGGCGAAGTAGTCCATAAAAAGCTGTATTGCGCCGCCCGCTGAAACCGAGTTACCACTCTTTAGGTGGGAAGCCCATCCCTTGTTCTCCTACGTTTGCGGAGGCGCCCGTGCAAAAGAAACCAAAGGTGTTGTTTCTCTCGAGGGGAAATGCGACCCGAGGCCAAATGGCCGAGGGTTTGTTACGGTCTCTGGCTGCGGACCGTTTCGACGCGACCAGCGCCGGAATCGAGCCCGGCACGCTGAATCCTATAGCTGTCGAGGCGATGTGGGAAGCCGGCGTGGATATCTCGCGGCAGCAGGCAAAGAACGTGAAGGAACTGCTGAAAGAACATTTTGCTTATGTGATTACCGTATGTGACCTAGCTCGCGAGCGGGCGCCTATATTTCCGTTTACGCCGAACCTTGTCCATTGGAGTATCTATGACCCTGAAAGCGCGCAGCACTCGGCGGAAGAGAAAAAAAATGTGTTTAGGCGTGTCAGGGACGAGATTCGAGCCAAGGTAGAAAGCTTTCTCAGCGAAACTACCAAGAAGAAACCGGAGCTAGCCAAGACGGCAGAAGCCAGATAAGAGAAGTAAAAAGAAGAACCAGGTGACCCACTAGTGGGAAGCTGCCGCCTTGGCCGTTCCTTCGGTGGCCGACAAAGCTAACTGCGGGGCGGTGCCTGGAGTGGCGGCAGGAACAGCGGGAGTAGCCGCGGAACCCCACTGTAACCGGCCATCGCTATTAGCGACTTCCTGCACAATTTTCGTGAACAGCAGATCTTGCGCAGTGGTTCGTTTGGTATAGTCCACGATGTAGCTGAGGAGGAATTCCAAGTTTCCGCCGTTCACGGTGAGCGTAATCGCAGGCTTCAAGGAAGGATTCGCGGTTTCATAGTAGTCGCTCACGGCTTTCCAGGAAGTCTGCGTCTCTCCCAGATAGTCCCCGATCACTTCCTTGGCTATCCGCGTAAGCACCTCTTTCGCGAACTGGCAATCGCTGGTGATCGTGAATACTACCTTGATTTCGTCCCAGATAAACTGGAACCCTTGCGAGTAATTAAAAACAGGGCCCTTCAAGACGGCGCTATTGGGGATGCGGGCGATCCGGCCGTTGTACATATCCTTGCTGACCCAGTTTCCTGTTTCCATCAAAGTCGTGCGCAAGAGGCCGATATCGATTACGTCGCCTCTGCTATCGCCGATCTGAACTCTGTCTCCCGGCATGTACAGCTTTGAAAACCCGATGGCAAAGGCTCCTGCGAGGCTGGCCAGGACGTCCTGGAGGGCTACCGCAACGCCTGCGCCCACCAGACCGAGGGCGAAGCCGAGCCTGCCCAAGCGATCCTCAAAGAGCAGGGCGAGAAAGAGCAGAATCGTGATGTAGCCGGAAAAAACGACGAATTTGCGAACTCTATAGCGAGAATCGGCACGACCAAAACGGCGCGGCAGCGTCTGCTCGAGGACTCGGAATCCGGCGTGGATAAGTAGCATGCCCAGAATGGCGGCAACGCACTTACCGAAGAGCGAAAGCGACATCGCCTGCTTGAAAAGGTCGTCCATGCTCCCGGATCACCCGACGGGCCGTGAATTTGATGAAATAGCAAAATAAGCCTACCGCTTATTTTGCGCAAATTCACCGGCTAACTTTCACAGTCGGGCAGACCATAATCGAACCCTACCCGGCAGCTCGGCGCGAAGATGAGCCTAGCCTGCGTGGATGCGGTCGGCGGAAACCTCTACTTCATTGATGCCACGAAACGAGAAGAGTAGCCGGACGAGATACTTCGGTGGATCCTCGGAGGTCTGCTTCACGATATTTCCTACCGCGTCTGTGACGGCAGCATGGAAGGTGACGGTCTCGACTTGCATGCCGGCGAGATTGACTCGAACGAGCTGTCCCGGTTTGAGCGCGGATTCCATCGGACTCTTCATTCTCGCGCCTACTCGCCGCTCTTGTCCACCTTGCCGCAGCGCGAGCTTGATGCCTTGCCGCGGGCCAAGCCAGGCTCTGCGACGGCTATGCGGCCTAGTACACGGCCGCCAAAGTCACGTCATCTGAAAGCCTCGGATTGAGTGGGCGAGAGATATCTTCTGTGTACACCAACCGCCTTAAATAGCTCGTTAGCCCCTCAAATCCGATGAAGTAGGTTGGTCTCGCGATTGCTTTGTTATTCACCGGGGTCGGGGTCCACGCGCTGTCTGCGGGATCGGTTTGAAAAGGGGACAAGTATTTGGGGCCCAGTCTTGGGAAACGGTTTTTTAGGAAGTTTTACTTTTGGCGGTTCGAAGCGCTGGCGGTTCTGGCTCTCGTAGCTCTTCTGGGCTGGTCGTTCTTGAAGCCGGGCGCGACGTCGTGTGCCGGCGGCCGAGATAATTCGATTCGTCGGGACGGTACCGCCATTTCACCGTTTGCGTTCCCTCCCCTTGCAGTCTCTACTGCTCTTCGCGATCGCACGGCAGCCAACAGGCG
>Ga0209380_10001532_pt1 | contig 15443 bp, 9 predicted proteins | sample HubBroMetageWFT6_FD_188347 | JGI IMG/M metagenome (GOLD analysis project Ga0209380, IMG submission 188347) | Warmed and freeze-thawed soil microbial communities from the Hubbard Brook experimental Forest, New Hampshire - Hubbard Brook CCASE Soil... | ecosystem: Environmental > Terrestrial > Soil...
GCGTATGGCGGATAGACAGGCAAAAGGGAAGCAGGTGCTGGGTTTCGACTGGTAGAAGGAACAATAAGGAACTCGACTGAAGACAGGAGATTTGGAACTGAAAGCACTGCTCATCTCGTTCGTGGTTGGGCTTGCTTTGCGGAGGTTGCGTATGGGTCATTCGGGTGAAGAGTCTGCGCCGCCATGTGCTCCACAAGGAATTGCGAAACAGGTAAGTGATTGAAAATATAGCTGATAGGTACAGAATTGAACCGCGCCGCCAGCCTTTTCGGCTGGACTCTCCCGTTGTTAATCCATCCCGAAGAGATTGAACCGAATACTTTCAATACTTTGAAGGCGCCGCCCGCCCGCGAGGTAAATGCTGTATTTCGAATACGGATAATCACGTGGTAATCGTCGTAAACTCCTTAGCCCTTTGTCGCATCTATACGGGCCTTAGAGTAACGAGCCGCAAAATCACTTTGATGCAATGAACGTCAGATCGAAGACGCGGCAGAGTGATCTCCAACGGAGAAATCATCAAGTTATGCCGGGTGAGGGGCCGGGCTGGCTGCCAGAGCATTGTGAAGCGGCTTTTTAAGGGATTCAACCACTTATAGACAGCTGGCGACATTCATCAGCGCAGCTTTGAGCTTTTCTTTTGCGAGGACGAAAAAGAATGGGGAACGTGAGGCTTCCGCTCCGTCGGGAATACATTTTCGCGACCGTTGCGCTTGTGACAACGATCTTTGCCGGGATCCTTGCCGCGGCACAAAATAATCAGCCGTCCCTTGCTCCGACCTCCGAACTGGAGCGCCATAATCTCGGCCGGGTGGCGGCGCGGACCTCACAACTGATAGGCATTTTCTACCGCGATCCAGGTCTATTGGTGGAACTGAAGCGCTGGATGGCCAGAGACGCCACTAATCATGGGCAGGTGATTGCGGATACGGACCTGACCGACGAAGCGATTTTCGAACGATTGGAAACCGATATCGCCTTCCGCTCGCAAGCGACTTCTTTGGTGCAACAGTACGGATATCTACAGCCTGAGTTGAATCCGGACTCGTCCTTAGGCAAGGAGCGCGCTCTTGAGCTGCAGGATCGCGCCCGATTACGCGCACAATACACAGAACAGCAAAACGCGCTGGCAAATCAGCAGAATCAGCCGGCGCAGGCAAAAACGACTTGTGCAGGACCCTCAGATCCCGGCTGCGCTCTGCAAAGCAATCCCCCCGCGACTCCCGAAGGAGTTCAGCCGCCCGGCGTTATGAGTCCGTCCCCCAGCTTTGCTCCGCCGCCGCAGGGTTTAGCCAGGAACAATAGTTCAATGTCGCCCTCGCAGGCGTCGTGGCAGACCGGTGACGCAGGAGCCCTCGGCACTGCTTCCCAGCAGGACGTAATTGGCGCTGCGCAACATACGGACATCACGAATTCCGGTCCAGAACAATCTTTCGCAGATTATCCATCACAAACAGGCAATGAAACAGCGCTGCTTTCTCCTTCCATTTCCGGCGGTGCGCAATCTGATGTCGACGGCAACCGGCTGTCAGCGGGCATCACCAATGTTGAGTACGATCCTTTTTCCAACACCGTTGAACCGGCTACTCCAATAACTCGTGTGAGCGCTTCGTCCATTGAGTCCCAGCGCCGCCCTCACGAAGGAACAAGTCCAAGCCAGAAACTTTATCTCCGCTCCAATCCTTACGAGAGCATCCCATCGTTGTTCGACATGTATCTTCAGGCCTCATCGCGCCCTGTGGCCCCGCAACGATTCGGCATGCAGGTCTTCGAGAATGGAACTCGCGACCTGAGCAAGGTTCCAATGGATCTACCTGTTGGCCCGGACTACGTAGTCGGCCCTGGGGACGGCTTATCGATTGATATGTGGGGCGGAGTCGTTCGGCGCTTCTCTGAAGTTGTCGATCGCGAAGGGCGCATCGACTTGCCCGAAATCGGGCCGGTTCTGATTGCCGGCAAGTCCCTGGCACAGGTGCAGGATTCCCTCCAGGCGCTGCTGAGAAAGCAATTCCGTAATGTTTCGGCCGACATCTCTCTCTCGCGACTGCGCACGGTGAGAGTATATGTCGTGGGCGACGTGGTCAATCCTGGGGCGTATGACGTCAGTTCGTTATCCACCCCTTTGAACGCATTGTTTGCCGCAGGCGGGCCCACCGCGCGGGGCTCGCTGAGAATTCTCCGACACTATCGCGGCAGCCAGCTGGTTCAGGATGTAGACACCTACGATTTGCTGCTCAACGGTGTACGCGCTGACATGCAGCGACTGGAAAACGGAGACTCGATCCTGGTTCCACCCATCGGTGCTGAAGTCACAATCGAAGGCATGGTGCGGCGGCCTTCGATTTATGAGCTGAAAGACGAGAAAAACCTCGACGACGTCCTGGATCTTGCCGGGGGATTGCTGCCCACTGCTACTTTGCGGCACATCGAAGTCCAGCGCGTGGTCGCGCACGAGCGCCAAACCATGCTGAGCCTGGATATTCCTGGGGAAGATGGCTCGAGCGAAATAACAGGGAAACTCAATTCGTTTGCCGTCCAGGATGGGGACAAAATCAGAATTTTCCCCATTGCTCCCTACAATCAGGATGCGGTTTATCTGGAAGGCCATGTGATCCGGCCCGGCCAATATTCGTTTCATGCGGGGATGCGGATTACGGATCTAGTCCCTTCGTACAAAGATCTGCTTCCCGAGCCTGCGACCCAGTATGGCGAGATCATCCGGCTGAGCCAGCCCGACTACCGGCCTCAGGTGCATAGTTTCAATCTGGCATCCGCGCTGGCCGATCCGGCGAGCGCTCCTGTGCTCCAACCGCTTGATACGGTAGTTATATTTGGGCGTTATGACTTTGAAAATCCGCCGGTAGTTTCGGTATTGGGCGATGTTCGTTCGCCCGGCGTGTACCGCACCTCCGGCGACATTCGACTCAGTGACGCCATTCATCTCGCAGGCGGACTTGCACCCGACGCAGATACGGAGGACGCGCAGGTTTTTCGCTACCTCGCCGACAGCAATCTGAAAATCTTCAGCGTCAAGCTCGGCAGCGCACTGAACGGAAGCCCCGCCGACAATATCTCGTTGACGTCGCGCGACCGCATTCTGGTTCACAGAAACAGCGCCGCCGCCGACCCTCCGACGGCTTACGTGAAGGGCGACGTAGTACGGCCGGGAAGATATCCTCTGGCGGCCAATATGACGATTGCCGATTTGATTCACGCTGCCGGAGGCTTGCAGCCGAGCGCCGATCCTACCGTTGCAGACTTAACCCACTACGAGTGGAAAGGCGAAAGACAAGTTAGCGGTGAACAGGAGCGGATCAATCTTGCATCCGTTCTTGCGGATACCTCGACGGATGATTCCAATACTCCCTTACATAACGGCGACGTTCTGGCTATTCGTGAACGGTCGGGGTGGGATGAACTTGGCGCGTCGATCACTCTTCGGGGAGAAGTCGTGCATCCCGGAACATACGGACTACGCCCCGGAGAAAGGCTCAGCTCGGTCATTGAGCGCGCCGGCGGTTTCTCGCCGAGCGCCTATCCCTACGGATCTGTTCTCACTCGCATCGATGTGAGGCAACTGGAGGAGAAATCGTACGCGGCAACGATTCAGCGCGTCCGCGAGCAACAGACCTCTATCAAGTTATCAGCGGCGGCCAGCATCGATCCGGACGAGAAAACCTCGGATGAATCCGCCTACGTGCAATGGCAGAGCACTTTAGAAAACCTGGTAAACAACCCTCCGAGCGGAAGAGTGGCCATTCAGATTTCTGCCAACCTTCGCAATTGGGCCCATACCAGCAGAGACATTACTCTCCGCAGCGGCGATGTTCTTACCATTCCCAAACGGCCCAGTTTCGTGCTGGTTCAGGGGCAGGTTTACGGGCCCGCCGCCATCGCATATCGACCCGGCAAAAGCGCTCGCTGGTATCTGATGCGCGCGGGCGGACCCACGAATTTAGCCAACAAAAGCGCCATATTTGTCATCCGAGCAGACGGAACTGTTATTGGAGGGCGCTCCCATCTTTGGAGTGACCAGTTGAACGCCACTCTACAGCCCGGCGACACGGTAGTTGTGCCGGAGAAAGCGCTGGGCGGTCCGCGAGTTTGGAAGACCGTTTTTCAGAATGCTCAAATTATTAGTTCCATCACGGCCAGCGCATTCATTGCTGCCAGCTTCTGAGGAAAGTTCAGTGCATAGAAGTCTTGCAAGTTTTGCACTGCTGTTATCTTCGGCAACCGGCTTTGCGCAATCCTCAAAGGCGGATTTGGCAAACGCCAATCCGATCGCAAAGGACACGCCGTCGCTTCCAACTCCAACCAGCGAACAGGAGACGGGAAAACAACAGGAGAGTGCAACGAATGCGCCTCCGGACAATCGCGTCGTAACCTTACCGCGGCAAATTATGCATGATCAGATTGGGCTGTGGTCCAGTCCCGCCAAACTGCGATTGCCAGATGCGACATGGCTGGTTCCGCTGGGTGGCGTAACTGCCGCCATGTTTGCTACTGACAGCGACGTCTCGCGGAGCCTTTCCAACGACCCGAATGCGCTGCGCCGCTATCGCCACATTTCCGATTACGGAGTTGGAGCCCTGGCCGCCGCGAGCGGCGGCGCGTATTTGTTCGGGCTGGCGGCACACAACGAACATCAGCGCGAAACGGGCTTCTTGAGCGCTGAGGCCTCTGTTGACAGTTTAGTTATTGTGGAAGCGCTGAGTTACGCCACTCGCCGGGAGCGTCCACTCGTGGATAACGCCAACGGCAAGTTTTGGCATGGCGGCACCAGCTTTCCTTCCGATCACGCTGCCGTCGCCTGGTCGATTGCCGGTGTTGTTGCGCATGAATATCCGAATCCATTCGCGAGACTGCTGGCCTACGGTTTGGCGACTGCAGTCAGCGCATCGCGAGTCGAGGCCAAACAACACTTTCCCTCTGATGCACTGGTCGGCAGCGCATTGGGATGGCTGGTTGGCGAGTACGTCTATCGCCAGCATCACGATCCCACATTGCAGGGTCGCGACTGGTCGTTGCCGGCGCTTCGCCCCGATCGCCCATCTCACTGGCAGGCAAAAAACATGGCCTCGCCCTACATGCCTCTGGATAGCTGGGTCTACCCGGCATTTGACCGCCTGATTGCTCTTGGTTACGTACACACTGGGTTCGAGGACATGCGTCCGTGGACGCGCATGGAGTGCGCGCGGCTGGTCGTGGAAGCGCAGGATCAGATCAACGAGGACGATCCAGAGCAGAATGAAGCATCGCGGCTCTATCACAGCTTGCAGCGAGAATTCAGTTGGGAAGAAGATCTGCTTGGAGGCGGGGACAATGCTTCTCTTCAGCCGGAGTCGGCATATTCGCGCTCGACTGAAATCGCCGGCCAGCCGCTGAACGATGGCTATCACTTCGGTCAGACGCTAATCAACGACTACGGTCGTCCATACGAGCAAGGGTTCAATAATGTTTCGGGATTCTCCGCATGGGCCGAAGACGGCCCGTTTGCCGGATATTTCCGCGTTGAATATCAGCATGCTCCTGGCGCAACTGCCTTGCCAGCGTCAGCTCGGCAAGCGATAGCGGGCGAGGATTTTGGTCCCCTCTCCTATCTCGTAAATCCCGCCGCTGAAGTGCCGCCCGCCACTCCTATTACATCGATTGATCAGCCGCATTTGCTCGATAGCTATGTGGCCTTCAATCTTGAGGATTGGCAATTATCTTACGGCAAGCAGAGTTTATGGTGGGGCCCGGGACAAGGTGGTCCCATGATGTTCAGCGACAACGCTGATCCAGTCAACATGTTTCGCGTGAACCGGGTCACGCCCTTCAGATTGCCGAGTTTCCTGGGGGTGTTGGGGCCGATGCGACTGGAATTCTTTGTCGGCCAATATTCGGGATATCAGTTCGTTCTGACTCCTGCGGGCCTGGTAGGCCAATGGGGAGAATCTCTGAAGCCGCAGCCGATTATTCACGGGGAACGCCTCAGCTTCAAACCCACAAACAATCTGGAAATCGGACTCTCGCGAACCACTGACTATGGTGGTCCAGGTTATCCGCTGACCACTCATACCTTTCTGAGGAGTTTGTTTTCAACCGGCAATACTATCCCCGGCGCCGCCAATAAGCCTGGCTCCAGGCGGGCGGGACTGGATTTCAGCTACCGCATACCAGGGCTTCGGAACGCGGCGACTTTCTATGCGGATGGGCTTGCCGAGCACGATGAGGTTAGTCCACTGCTTGGTCCGGACGTTGCCGCCTGGAGCGCCGGCATCTACATTCCAAAACTGCCGAAGATTCCGAAACTGGATTTTCGCGCAGAAGGCGTTTACACCGATCCGCCCTACAACGGTGGGGATATCGCCCACGGGGCTTTCTACTGGGATGGCACCTGGATCACTGGTTTTCAAAATTCTAACCACCTGTTGGGCAGCTGGGTCGGACGAGAAGCCCAGGGCGCCCAAGGTTGGAGCACTTATTGGTTTACGCCGCGGGACAAACTGCAATTCTCCTATCGTCATCAAAAGGTGAGCTATCAATTCGTGCCCGGCGGCGGGACATTGACCGACGCCGGCGTGCGCGCTGACTTCTGGCTGCGCTCGATCCTGAGTTTATCGGCTTCGGTGCAGTATGAAGCGTGGGTGTTTCCGGTGATCGCGTCGAATCGTCAGAACGATATAACGACGATGCTGGAGGTGGCAATTTGGCCGAAATGGCGAGTTTCGCACCGCGGAGCATCGGACTAAGGCACATGTAAACACTGGCATTCATAAATGGCGACGAAAGAAATACCGAATCAAGAAGCGAACTTCGGCGATGGCGATTTCGATCGCGCGTTCGCGCTTCAGTTGGAGGCACCGAGGCGCCGTCGTGAACGAATGGTCGCCCGCCTTGCCCTGCTTTGGCAAAATCGTGTACTGCTCTATAGGGGGGCTGCCCTCGGTCTGATTATCTCGACGATCGTTGTGTTCATCATCCCGGTTCGCTACACATCGATAACTCGCCTCATGCCGCCCGAGCAAGGCGCCGGTGCGGGGATGGCCGCGATACTATCTTCGATCTCAGGTAAGTCGGGGAGTGGAGATAGCGATCTCGGTGTGCTGTCGGATTTCCTGGGGTTGAAGACTTCCGGAGATCTCTTTCTCGGCGTGCTGAAGAGCCGCACGATTCAAGACGCAATCATCGGCAAGTTCGATCTGCGAAAAGTCTATTCCTTGCGCCGCTGGGAAGATACGCGCAAGGAACTGGCCAGCAGAAGCGACCTCTCGGCAGATCGGAAGAGCGGCATTATCACAATCATGGTCGACGATCGAAATCCGCAGCGGGCGGAGGCGATTGCGGCTGAATATGTCGTCCAGCTCGATCGTGTGGTCACTAGCCTGAATAATTCCTCGGCACACAAGGAGAGCGTTTTTCTGGAGCAGAGGCTGGGCCAGGCAAATCAGGATCTGGAAAAATCCGAACAGGATTTCAGCCAGTTCGCGAGCAAAAATACAGCTATCGACATCAAGGAGCAAGGGCACGCCATGCTGCAGGCGGCAGCCTCAGTCGAAGGCCAATTAATCGCCGCGCAGACAGAGTTGCAAGGCCTGCGCCAAATCTATACCGACAACAATATTCGGGTTCATACGGCTGAGGCCAAAATCGATGAGCTGCGCCGCCAGTTAAAAAAACTCGGCGGCAGCGCGCCAACACCCGGAGATTCAAACCCGCCCTCGAACGAAAACGAAGACTACCCCGCTATTCGAGAGCTTCCAGGACTGGGTGTCCCTTATGCCGATCTCTACCGCCGGGTCAAGGTGCAGGAGACAATTTTTGAAACACTGACGAAGCAGTACGAACTGGCGAAGCTTGAGGAGGCGAAAGAGACACTTAGCGTCAAGGTTCTTGATCCCGCGAATGTACCGGAGAAGAAATCGTTTCCGCCGAGAATGCTGTTCATAGCTCTCGGGGTGTTCCTGACGCTCGTCATTACTGCTGTGTGGATACAAGCGCGGGAGCGATGGCGCAACACAAACCCTGATGATCCCGGCAAGTTGCTGGCGCAAGAGGTGTTTGCTTCTGCGCGGCATGGCGTTTCTCAAATCGCACACCGCCAGAAGCGAGCGTCTTGAGCGGCATTTGCCATGACTCTTCTTACTCCAACCCGTCGCAAGCTTCTCGGTAACGTCACCTGGCTCTATGCGCTCCAGGGCTTGAACTATCTGCTGCCCTTGGCGGTGCTGCCTTATCTCATCCGGGTGTTGGGCGTGGAGCGTTATGGGCTGGTGGCCTTCGCACAATCCTTCGCTCAATACTTCATTATCCTCACTGATTATGGATTCAATCTCTCCGCAACCAATCAAATCGCCAGGATGCAGAATGATCGCGAAAAGGTGTCGCGGCTGTTTTGGTCCGTGATTCTCATCAAGCTGACCGTTATGCTGCTGGGCATTTTAGTAATGGGATCCATTGTGCTGGCTGTGCCACGCTTTCGACCCGATGCCGTTCTGTATTTAGTGGCGTACGGCGCCGTGGTGGGCAGTGTTTTCTTTCCAATTTGGCTATTTCAGGGCATGGAAAGGATGCGCTACATCTCGCTCATTTCGGGTGGCGCGAAACTCGTATCCGCGCTGCTGCTGTTCGTTTTCGTGCACAAGCAGTCGGACTATATTTCCGCGCTGGCAATACAGTCAGCAGGGCTTTTGTTCGCTGGAATCGCGGGCTTCATCATCGCCATTCGAAGCTTCAAGCTCGCCTGGCGCATGCCGTCCCCCGCTGAAATAGCAGAAACGCTCCGCGATGGATGGCACCTGTTCGTATCGACTGCAGCCACCATGGCTTACACCAACAGTAATGTCTTTCTGGTGGGCATATTCGCCGGAAATGCGCAGGCGGGATATTTCAGCGGGGCAGAGAAAATCATCCGGGGCATGCAAGGACTGTTAGGGCCGGTGACGCAGACTATCTATCCGCACATCAGCGCTCTCGCTCGCGAGTCGCGCGAATACGCATTGTCTTTTGTGCGAACAAGTTTGATTTGGATCGGCGGAGTGTCGTTTGTTGCGTCCACATTGGTATTGATCTTTGCCGCGCCTATCGCCCATCTGATTTTTGGGACCCTTGCGGCCGGATGTATTCCGGTACTCCGTTGGATCGCGATGCTGCCGTTCGTGATTGCAGTAAGCAATGTCCTCGGTATTCAGACGATGGTTCCCTTCGGGCTGCAACGGCAACTCAGCCGCATTTACATCGCAGCGGGCGCGGGAAGCTTGGCCCTCTCGATTCCACTGATTCGCGAATATGGCGCGAGCGGAGCGGGAATCTCGGTGCTCGTGGTCGAAACCCTCATCGTGTGCTTCATGTGGCGGGCCTTGAAGAGTAAAGGCGTCGATACGTTTCGTTCTGCAGTTGAAGCCATGCCGGTTGTTGCGCGGCGAGAAAAGCGATTCGCCGGACAGGAGACGATTTGAGCGCGACGATCTCAGTGGCGATGTGCGCGTTTAACGGGGCCTGCTTTCTGCCCCAGCAACTCAAGAGTATCGCCACTCAAAGCAGACTTCCGGACGAACTTGTAGTCTGTGACGACGGGTCGTCGGATTCTTCTCCCAAACTGGTTGCTGAGTTTGCCCGGAGCGTGCCGTTTTCAGTGCGCATTGTCCGGAACGAAACGACTCTCGGTTCCACGAGGAACTTCGAGAAGGCGATTTTCTTGTGTACAGGCGAACTGATTGCGCTCTGCGATCAGGATGACGCATGGCTCAAAAACAAACTGGCGCGGTTGGCACAGGTTATGGAGAAGGACTCGTCGATAGGGGGCGTATTTTCCGACGCGGAACTGATTGACGCAAATTCCAACCCGATCGGCAAGAAGCTGTGGCAGATTCATCATTTTGATTTTGCACGCCCAAACGGATTTGATCGTAATGCCGCCGTGAAGCAGTTGCTCAAACATGACGTGGTCACAGGCGCGACTCTTATGGTGCGGGCTTCGGCACTGAAGTTCATGAGTCCGATTCCGGGTTTGTGGGTCCACGACGGATGGATTGCCTGGATGCTCGCCCTTTACTCAAGGCTCTCGTTCGTGAACGAACCGCTAATTCAATATCGAGTTCACGCTGATCAGCAACTAGGGGTCGGCCATAGAAACGGCCTCGACAGGCCGCATCGTCCCTTGCGCGAAGACCGGCGAAAACTCGAACTCATGGCTCGACAGTTTGAAGCGTTGCGCGACCGCTGGGTTTCGTGCCCAGGTCAGGACTATGCGAAGTTTTTGAAGATGCTTGACGACAAGATTGCTTTCCTTCGGCGGCGCAGCCGATTACCCCAGGGTTTTACGCACCGGGCCTGGGCTGTCGTGCATTCTCTAAGTTCGTATGAGCGGTATGCGCGAGGACTCAGTTCGATGCGCGGGGACTTGTTTCTTCCCGCGATGAATGACTCCAGGCAGGAAGCATGATATTCGACTTCGTACGATTTCGTTCATCAGCGCTTTTTGCTTGCGAAGCAAGTGCGTACGGCGCGGGCGGGCTTTCGGTTGACAGAGCGCCGGAACAGAAGAGTTTGTACCTTCGGCCAGACTGGAGTCTTCCTTTTTATTGTCATCCGGTCAAACTGTTTGTGACTGCGTGGACGCTGATGCTGATCGCGCTGGCGTTCCGCATCTCTTATTCCAGTTATCCCAGCATGGGCTTGCCGATCCTGCTTTTTGGGATCTCTTTGCTTTCTCTGCTATGCGGATACCAATGGTTTGGCTCCAGCGACAATGACCAGCAGGCGGGACAGGGCAGTTCGCGTTGCATGCTTAACGTGACGAGGCTCCGCAACCTGAATTGGGTTTTCGCGATTATCTGCATTGCGATCATGCTGCTCAATTTAAAACTCGATGGGCTTCCCCCTGCCTTTGGGTTGTTTTCATTTGACACCAAAATGTATCTCGACTACGGCAGGCTGAAACAGGTTCTGTTTCCTCTACTGATCACCATTGTGGTGAATTCGTCTCTCGATCCGTCGCGCTTCCGAAAGATTCTGTTCTCTTTGTTCGCATTGCTTTCGATGCTTTTCTACATTACCCGTGGCGAGATATTGGCATCGTTGCTGCAAACGTTTTTTGTGTTTTCGATGACCAGCCGGTTGCCCAAGAAGAAGCTGCTCATAGCCGCAATTCTCACCGTGCTTGGAATGACGGTGATCGCGAACTTGATTGGCAACAACCGGACTGCACAAGAAGCCTTCCTGAAGTTTCTTGATATCCGCGGAGAATTCTGGAACTGGCCCATGATCGCCCTATGGGTGATTTCTTACTTCTCAATTCCGCTCTCGAACCTGTGTTGGATCGTGCGCGACTTTCACTTTCACAGCATAACCTTTTCGTTCCTGTACCAGGTGCTCCCGGCTTTTTGGTTTCCCGCTGATCCACATGAAAATATCCTGAGCGACAGCCACATTGTGGACGGCGTGCATACGTACCTGGGGAACTACTTCATGGATTTTTCCTACGCCGGTGTGCTGCTGGCAAACATCGCACTGGGAGCGGCATGCGCACTCGTGGTGCGTCGAGGCAGAAGCCGCCATTTCCTCACTACGGCGGTATTCCTCGCTTGCGTAGCCAACATCTTCTTCAATGACAATTTCACTCCGCTTTCAACCTTAGTGCAGCTTGCGATCCAGGCGTTTGTGCAGCGCTACATCCTGACCCTGGCCAGAGAAAGGCCGCTTCGCGCTGCGCTGAGGACAGTCGCTTGAGAAGGTTATGATCCAGAACGCCCAACCTGAGACGGAGTCTGGTATTCGCTTTCTGGCCGTGATTGTTCTTTATAAGATGGCCGCAAAGGACTCCGTCAGCTTCCGTACACTGCAACAGGCAGCGTCGCGTCTAGGCGATGGAAACACCGCACGGATATTGATCGTCGACAATACGCCCGGTGCCACGAATCACTGCAAATGCGCACACAACGTTCTGTACCATGCCGCCGGTGAGAATCTTGGGCTTCCTAACGCGTTCAACTACGCTTTAGACCTTGCGCACAGGGAAGGTTGTGACTGGCTCATTACCCTCGATCAGGACACGGCCCTGCCCCCTGAGTTTCTAGTTCGAATCGCCGAAATTGCAAACCGGTTGAAATGTGATCCGTCGATTGCCGCGATTGTTCCTCAAATAAATGGCGACGGGCGAATACTGTCGCCAAACTGGTTCAGGGCAGGAGCGTTTCCGCGATGGTTCCCGAGCGGCTACACTGGTGTTCCAGACAAACCCACTTTCGCATTTAATTCCGCGGCGGCTTTGCGAGTGCGCACTCTGCGCGCAATTGGCGGGTACGACCCGCTCTTCTGGTTAGATCACTGTGATTCAGCCTTGTATTACAAGCTCCACTGTCACGGAAGAAGGGTTTTCGTCGCGGGGAACATTCAGGTGCAGCATCACTTTTCAATGCTGGACAAAGAAAAGCGGATGACCTTGGTTCGCTATCGCAACATCCTGGTGGCGGAGTCCGCTTTCTGGGATCTTGCGATGAATCGGTTAGCGGGAATGGAGCGAACGGCGCGTCTTTTGGGCCGATGGTGCAAGCAGGTCTTACATGGCCACAATGCAGGGTTTCGCAAAGAGACGGCCCAGGCGCTGAAACGCCGTTTGTTCAGCTCACGTGCATCGCGGATTGCGCAATGGAAGCGTGAAATGAATGCCCTGAAGCCAGCTTTGGCCAACGGCAGCGATCGCTTTCCGGGTCCCAAAGAATCAAAACGTGCCCCGCAAATCAGCGTCATCATCGTCAACTGGAATGGGAAACAATTTCTCGACACCTGCCTTTCTTCGCTACGAAGCCAAACCTTCCCGGAGTTTGAAACTATTCTGGTAGATAACGGATCCGAAGACGGGTCGGTTGACTTCGTGCGGCAACAGTTTCCCGAAGTTCGCGTGATCTCTCTGAACCGTAATGTGGGCTTTGCTGCTGCGAACAATGTCGGGTTCGATTATGCAGAAGGGCCGTTAATCGTTCTGCTCAACAACGATACAAAAGTTCACCCGGACTTCCTCCAGCAAATTTACCAAGGCAGCCGGGATTTTCCCAAAGCTGCCAGCTTCGCCTGCAAGATGCTGTATTTTGATGAACCGCAAAGAATCGAAAACTGCGGATTCGACGTCTCTTTATCGGGTGCTACAGTCGACTTAGGCAGAGGCGATCTGGACGGGACGCAGTGGGCGCAGTCGCGTCAGGTCTTTGGTGCCTGCGGAGGCGCTGCTGCTTATCGCCGGACCATGTTACAGGAAATCGGCTTGTTTGATCCCGACTTCTTTCTCATCTACGAAGATGTTGACTTGGCTTTTCGTGCGCAATTGAACGGATTCACCTGCATGTATTTGCCGGAGGCGGTTGTTTATCACCGGTACCGGGCTAGTATTGGCGTTTCTTCTCCGCTTCAGGTTTTCTTCTCTCAACGGAATACGGAGCTCGTTTACCTGAAGAATATGCCGTTGCCAATGCTCTTGAAGTCGTTGCCTCAGCGCATCATGTATGAGGTCGGAGCCGCAATCTACTTCACAAAATCAGGTTCGGGCCGAGCGTTCTTGCGCGCAAAGGCGCACGCTCTGCGACTACTTCCGACTACGTGGAGAAAACGACAACAGATCCAGCGGAGCCGGACGGCCTCAACTGCGGATCTGGTGAGCTTGATGAAGCGTACGTCGCTGGCCGCTAAGTTGGAGAAATTCCTGCTGCTTTGGAGATCGCATGCTACCGTTCGCGGCGCTGGGAAGATGCCTATACAAGGCTGAATACCCTTCTAGAAATCCGCTCTTAGAATCAAATTCCCACAGACAGCAATGTCCTGACACCCGAATTTATAGCAGCCAATCTCCTCAAAAAAGCTACTAAGGTACAACGACATTTTGCCCCCTAAGGTTTTCTCCGTAGATGGTGCGTAGGAGCAGCGTTCATGGTTTCGGCGTCTATTCTCGTTCTTACGAAAAATGGCTCCAAGGATATCGGAGCCTTATTGCAAGCTGTGTATTCGCAAGAGGAAGTAAGGGCGAGCGAAGTGGTTCTGATTGACTCTGGTTCTTCGGATGCGACGCTGCAAATTGCACGGCAATATCCGGTGCGGATCGAGCACATTCAGCCCGATAGCTTTCATCATGCACGTACGCGAAACTTGGCTGCGGAACTAACCTCAAGTGAGATCCTGGTTTTTCTTTCCCAGGATGCCGTACCTGCCTCGCCTACGTGGCTTGCCGCGATGCTGGCCAATTTCAAAGATGCGGGGGTGGGCGCTGTATACGGTCGGCAATTTCCCAAATCGCAGAGTTCGCTTGAAAGGCAAAATGTGCTTGAAACCATTTATGGCGAGCAGCGATTAGTCAAGGATCCTGCGCTGGGCAATCGTCTGGGTTACCGTTTCTATCACTTCTCTGATGCGAACTCTGCCATTCGGCGAAGCGTTTGGCAGGGTACGCGTTTCCCGGAGGAACTCGCCGTGTTTGAGGACCTGGGCATCGCCAAGCGAATATTGGACGCTGGCTGGAAGATTGTCTATGAACCGCGCGCTTGCGTATTTCACTCTCATCAGCATTCCACGTTTGAACTTTTCAAGCGTTACTTCGACATAGGCTTCACACTGAAGCAATTGAAGATATGGAACGCCCCAGGAGTAGGAGGGTCGATGCTTCGGGACGCCGGCAACCTCCTGAAACGAAAGCTGGTGCCTTCTGCCAGTCGCAGTAGCCGCGCTGCCCTAAACGGCCTGTGCCAGGATCTGGCCAAATCGGCCGGCTTATTTTTAGGGCTTAACGAAAGGTATTTACCTCTCGGCGTAAAAAAGCATCTAAGCGCGCACCAGGTTTTCCGGGGAAATTGCGCAGTCGGTTGAGTTTCACTCGAGTCGGGCCAAATTATTGCGCTGCAAGGAAGTGTCAGTCAGTATGATTCGCAGTCGTTTGAGTTACGCCCGCTTCTACCTGAGAATCCTTACTCTGGTCTTGCCGGCTTTGGCATATTTCATCGCGGTGAAAGTCCGCTTCGGCGTCAACTTGCTTTCGGCAGGGAAGAATGCCCTGGGATTGCACGCATACTGGGGCATCGTACTGTTTACGACCATTGCCTGGGCGATCGTCGCCGAGGAATCGGGACTGTGGAATATTGAAGAGTTGTATGTCCCTGGCGGGAAGTCGAGACGGCTGCTCGAGGCTTTGGGCTTTACTTATGCCATCGTGATGGCGGGCGTCTTCCTTTATCGCCAAGTCAGCTATTCGCGAGTTGTGGTAGCTTTGAGCGCCGTAGCGCTGTTCATTTTAGCGACTACCCTGCGAGTTCTGTTCCGGGTTTTTCTGGAATGGGCGCGCGTTTCGGGTCGAAGGGAAGTCAAGATTCTGGTGGTTGGAACCGGCTCATACGCACGCCAGGTGGCCGGCGCCCTTACCAACGGTCAGGTTTTGCCCGGCAGAATTTCCGGTTATGTACGGCTTCCGCGACATCCCG
>Ga0209380_10001533_pt1 | contig 15430 bp, 16 predicted proteins | sample HubBroMetageWFT6_FD_188347 | JGI IMG/M metagenome (GOLD analysis project Ga0209380, IMG submission 188347) | Warmed and freeze-thawed soil microbial communities from the Hubbard Brook experimental Forest, New Hampshire - Hubbard Brook CCASE Soil... | ecosystem: Environmental > Terrestrial >...
CCGCCACCGGGCTTACTCAGGCGCGTTGTCGGGTAACTCCGTCGGCGGCTCGCGGAACGGCAGGCGCCGCGGCGGGAAGACCGACGGCCGGGTGAACTGCTCGCTTGATGTCGTCGTCGGGAACTGCCCGGCGGCGCTCGGGAATTCCCCGGCGACCGGGAACTGCCCGCTGTCCGTGTCCTGATACGGGGTGACGCTCGGGAACTGCCCGGTGGTGTAGGTGCCGTCAGCAGGCCCGCCCGCGGACCCGGTCGGGGCGTAGTAGCTGCTGGCGCCGGACGCGTCGGAGGCCGCGACCAGCGACAGGCGGCCGCACGCCAGCGCGCCGAAGAAGATGATCACCGCGCCGAGCGCGCCGTAGAGAGCGAGCACCTCCAGGTACATCTTGACCGTGTACGCGCCGGCCGACCCGGCCGATCCAAGCGGGACACCGGTCGTGATCGACGCATGCTTGAGCAAGTAGTAGGTGATGCCGGAGCCAAGCACGAACCACCCGCCCGCCAGCGCGGCCAGCGTGCCGGCGGTGACGCCAAGGACGCGGCTGCGGGTGACGGCGAGCAGCGCTCCGGCCACCAGCGCGACGGCGCCAGGGATCACGGAGTAGTACAAACGACCCGACGTCCAGGCCCAGGCCTTGTCCGGCGTGTAGCCGAAATGGAAGTAAGGCCCCACGAACGGGGCCAGGCCGCCCCACAAGCCGAGCAGGATCAGCGCCCCCCCGCTGACGGCGCCGCGGCTGCGCGCAATTGTGACCTGACTGTTCATCGCTGCTCACTCCCAGAGGAATCGGATGTTCAAGACTTGCACACCCGCTGCGTCTCGCGGCGATTTTGGTTCGGCAAAGTGCTGGTAAATCGGGCAAGAAGAGACCTTCATGCCTCTCCCGGTGCGGTGAACCAGCCAGGTATGGTCCGCTCGTGGACGTCCGAAGGCTCACGCCCCGCACCGACGCGGTGCTCGCCGACCCGCGGCTGGAGGCGGCCCAGCGCCGGCTGGGCCGGGCCATCGTGCTCTCGGCCGTCCGGCAGGCGCAGGACCAGGCCAGGGCGGGCGACATCGAGCCCGGTGCGGTTGCGGACGCGGCGGCGGCGGCGCTGCCCCCGTTTGCCGCCACCCTGACGCCCGTCATCAACGCGACCGGGGTGCTGCTGCACACCAATCTCGGCCGGGCGCCGCTGTCAGCAGCGGCCAGGGCGGCGGTCCAGGCTGCAGCCGGCTGTACCGACCTGGAATTTGACCTCGGCTCGGGACTGCGCGGCCGGCGCGGCCGCGGCATGCTCGCGGCGCTGGCGGCGGCCGTGCCCGAGGCCGAGGCCGTGCACGTGGTCAACAACAACGCCGCCGCGCTGGTCCTGACCGCGACCGCGCTGGCCTCGGGCCGAGAGATCATCGTCAGCCGCGGCGAGCTGATCGAGATCGGGGACGGCTTCCGGCTGCCCGACCTGATCGCTTCCACCGGCGCGATCATTCGCGAGGTCGGCACCACCAACCGGACCACCGCGGCCGACTACGCGGCCGCGATCGGCCCGCAGACGGCATTCGTCCTCAAGGTGCACCCGTCGAACTACCGCATCGAGGGCTTCACCGCGAGCGCCTCGGTCGCCGACCTGGCCGGCCTGCCCGTTCCGGTCGTCGGTGACATCGGCTCCGGCCTGCTCGGGCCGCATCCGCTGCTGCCTGACGAGCCCGACGCGAGCAGCTGGCTGAGCTCCGGCGCCGCGCTGGTGACGGCCAGCGGCGACAAACTGCTCGGCGGACCGCAGGCGGGGCTGCTGCTCGGCCGGTCGGACCTAGTCACCACGCTGGCCCGCCATCCGCTCGCCAGGGCTCTCCGGGTCGACAAACTGACCGTGGCCGCGCTCGAGGCGACCATCGCGGGCCCGCTGCCGCCGGTCGCCCGCGCGCTCGCCGCTGACCAGGTCGAGCTCAGCCAGCGCGCCCGGCAGATTGCCGATGGCCTGGTCGTGGCCAGCATCGACGCCCGGAGCCAGCCCGCCGGCGCGGCTGTGGGCGGCGGCGGTGCGCCCGGGCTGGAGCTGGCCAGCGCGGCCGTCAGCCTGCCGGCCGCGCTCGCCGCCCCGCTGCGGGCCGGGACGGCGGTCAGGCGCGGCAGCATGCCGGCGGTCGTAGGCAGGATGGAAGACGGGCGACTGCTGCTCGACCTGCGGGCCGTTGACCCGGAGGACGATCAGGTGCTGCGGGCGGCCGTTATTGCGGCGGCAGGCTGACCAGGAGCGATATGAACGCCATGCACGTCGTCGTCACCGCGGGCCACGTGGACCACGGCAAATCCGCGCTGATCCGGGCCCTGACCGGCCAGGAGCCGGACCGCTGGGCGGAGGAACGCCGCCGCGGCATGACGATCGACCTCGGCTTCGGCTGGCTCACGCTGCCGTCTGGAGACCAGATCGCGTTTGTCGACGTGCCAGGGCACGAGCGGTTTGTTCCGAACATGCTCGCCGGGGTCGGCCCGGTGCCGGCGGTCATGTTCGTCGTGGCCGCCGATGAGGGCTGGAAGCCGCAGTCGGCTGAGCACCTGGCCGTGATCGACGCGCTCGGGATAAGCAACGGTCTGCTCGTCGTCACCAAGAGTGACCTGGCGGATCCGGCGGCCGCGATCGAGCAGGCAAGCGGCCACATCGCGGCCACCAGCCTCGGCGCGGTCCCGGCCGTTTGCGTCAGCTCCGTGACCGGTGCCGGGATGTCGGACCTGTTCGCGGCTCTCGACCAGCTGGGCAAGGCGCTGCCGGAGCCCGACAGCGGCTCCCCGGTACGGATCTGGATTGACCGGGCCTTCAGCATGAGCGGCAGCGGCACCGTGGTGACCGGCACGCTGCCGGCTGGCACCGTGCACCGCGGTGATGAGCTCGTGCTCGCGCCGTCGATGCGCCCGGTCTCGGTCAGGGAGCTGCAGTCCCTGGGCGAGCCGGTGGCCGCGGCGTCCGGCACAACCAGGGTGGCGCTCAACCTGCGCGGCGTCAGCAAGGATTCTGTCCACCGGGGCATGGCCCTGGTTCAGGCGGGCCGCTGGACGCTGACCGACTGCATCGACGTGCGGCTGAGGTGCTCGTCAGTCAGCAGTCCGCACACGGCCGGCCCGTCGGCGGGACAGCCTGGCATCTCGTGGTCGCGGTCCGCGGTGCCGCCGCCTGGCGGTATTGCCGGCGCCCTGCCGCGGACAGTGACCGTGCACGCCGGCGCGGCCCGCGGGATCGCGCGTGTACGGGTCCTCGGACCCGACCTCGTCCGGCTCAGCCTGGCCGACGCGCTGCCGTTGCACGTCGGCGACCGGCTGCTACTGCGCGATCCCGGCAGCCGCCGGCCCGGTTCCTGGCCGGCGGTGGCCGGCGCCACCGTGCTGGACGTTGCGCCGCCGCGGCTGCTGCGGCGCGGTGCCGCCGCCGCGGCGGCGCGGATGCTCGCCACCTGGCCGGACGAGCCGGCTGCGGCGCATCTGCTGGCGCGGCACGGCCTGCTGCGGGCGAGCGTGCTGCTGGCCATGGGCATCAGGGAGCACCCAGAGCCGGTCACGGGGGAGTGGCTCGCCGATCCCGAGCACTGGCTCGCGCTCGGCAACCGGCTGGGCGAGATCGTCGCTGCGCACGCCGCGGCGGAGCCGCTGACGCAGGGCATGCCCGTCGAGGCTGCGCGAGCCGCACTCGAGGTCCCCGATCGCCGGCTCGTGCTGGCGCTCGCGCAGCCGCCCTTCCGGGTCAGTTGCGGGCTCGTCCAGCTGGCGCAGGCTGCCGGCAAGGACGGGACGACCGGGCTACCGGAGCAGCTGCGGGCGGCCGTGCGGATCCTGCAAGCGGACCTGGCGGCCGCGCCGTTCGCGTCCCCCGACGCCGACCGGCTGCGCAAGCTCGGGCTCGACCAGCGCAGCCTGGCCGCGGCGGTCCGGGCCGGCGAGCTGCTGAAGATCAGCGAGCAGGTCGTGCTCGCTCCCGGTGCCGACGCTCAGGCAGCGGTGATCCTGGCCGGCCTGCCGCAGCCGTTCACGGCCGCGCAGGCTCGGGAGGCGCTGGCGACTACCAGGCGTACGGCAATCCCGCTGCTTGAGTACCTCGACCGGGCGGGCGTCACGCAGCGCCAGCCTGATGATCGCCGGATCGTCAAGGGCGATGGCGCCGCCCCCCTGGAATCCTCGGAACCTTAAAGGCCGCCGAACCGGGTGGCCGACCAGGTGCCAGCCTCGGCCGGCGGCTGGCCGGTCACGATCCACCGGGCGAGCACGGCGGCGGTGACCGGGGCGTTGAGTATGCCGGTGCGGAAGTGACCGGATGTGAGCCAGGCATTGGCCAGGCCGGGTACCCGGTCGATGACCGGACGGCGGTCCGGATGCCGCGGCCGGAAGCAGCACCACTGGTGCGAGACGCCGACCCCCGAAAGCTCGGGCACGGCCGCCACGAGCCCGTCCATGATCGACTCGATGACCTCGGGCTGCACCACGGGGGTCTCGTCGCCGATGTCGAAGGTGCCGCCGGCCAGCAGCTTCCCGTTCTCGATCGGCGTGGCCAGCGGCGCTACGATGCCTGGCAGCCGCAGGCTCGTCGGCTCGGTCACGAGCAGATGGCCCTTGACCCGGTCGGACGGGATATCGATCGGCAGGCCGTCGAGCATCGGCGGACGGCCCGTCGCAAAGACCACGGCCCCAGGGCTGATGTCGCCGGCCGACGTCGTGACGGTGGTGATCTGGTCGCCGTCGATCGTGACCGCCGTCGCGGCGACGCCCGTGGCGACGGCCGGGAGGCCGGCCGCGAGCCTGGCCACGGCCCGCAGCGGGTTGATCCTGGCCTGACGGCGGATCAGCGCGCCTTCCATTGGCCGGGCCAGGCCGGGGATGAGCTCGGCGACCTGGCCGGGGTTGAGCCACTCGACGGCCCTGGGCTGATGCGCCGCGAAGCCGCTGTCGTGCGGGGCCAGCCCCAGCCAGTCCAGCTCCACGAGGCCGACGCCGCCGGGCAGGGCGGCCTCGAGCTCGCGCCAGCGTTCGAGGCCCGCGCGCTCGAGGTCGACGAACGGCTCGGGGTCGCTCCACTGGTGCGGCTCGGGAATCAGCAGGCCGGTGGCCCCGCCAGTCGCGCCGGCGCCGAGGCGGCCGGTCTCAATGACGAGCACTCGGCCCGCCCCCGCAGCAACACACGCGGCCGCGGTGCTCACGCCGAGTATGCCGCCGCCGACGACCAGCACGTCCGGTCGCGACTTCAGCTCGCCAACGTCGGTCCGGCCGAGCACGGCGAGTTCCGGCTCGGTGAGCTGGTCCCGCCAGACGGCGCCGGTCACGGTCATTGCACCATCCTGGATGAACTGGTCGATTCTGGCGGCTAACGCCGCGCAGGCCACGCAAATCGTAGGTGACGGCAGGTTAGCCCGTGAGCTGAAACATGCGGGTAACCCGCAGTTCGCGGCCGGGAAACTCCCTTCGGCCACGCTTGAGGCCATGACCAGGACCGCGGAACGCCAGCAGATCTGCAGGATCGCACTGATCGCCCACGACAACAAGAAGGCGGACCTCACGGAGTGGGCACGGTTCAACCTGCTGACGCTGACCCAGCACGAACTATGCGCAACTGGCACAACCGGCCTGATGCTGCGCCGCGAGCTCGGCCTGGACGTAACCTGCCTCCGCAGCGGCCCGCTGGGCGGCGACCAGCAGATCGGCGCCCGGATCGCCGAGGGCCAGGTAGACCTGCTCATCTTCTTCTGGGACCCGCTCGAGCCCCAACCGCACGACCCGGATGTCAAGGCCCTGCTCCGGATAGCGGTGCTCTGGAATATCCCCGTGGCCTGCAACCGGGCCAGCGCGGACTTCCTCATCTCCTCTCCGCTGCTCGGCCATCGCTACCACCGGATGCTCCCCGATTTCGCCGTGGCCTGACCCCTAGAAGTCACATCAGCCCCGCGAATCTGCCCGTTCCGGGAACGAAAGCTCAGTCGCCGTTGCTGCAGCCACTATGCGGTGCGCTCGCGCCGACCGGCGCGGACGCCGTACGCTGAGGGGTCACTGAGCGTGATATGGCCCGATACGCGGGGAGGTGGAGTCGTGCTGACCGACGAGTTCGGGCGCACGGCAACCGATCTGCGAGTCTCGCTGACCGACCGCTGCAATCTTCGTTGCGCCTACTGCATGCCGGCCGAGGGACTGGAGTGGCTGCCGCGGCCTGACCTGCTCACCGACGACGAGCTGCTCCGGCTGATCGAGCTGGCCGTTACCCGGCTGGGGATCAGCGAGATCAGGTTCACCGGCGGTGAGCCGCTGCTGCGCCGCGGGCTGCCCGGCATCGTCGAACGGACGGCTGCCCTGACGCCGCGTCCCGAGATCTCGCTGACCACTAACGGCATCGGGCTTGACCGGCTCGCGGCGCCGCTGCGCGCGGCCGGCCTGGACCGCATCAACGTCTCCCTCGACACCCTGACGCCCGCGGTCTTCGTTGAGCTCGCCCGGCGGGACCGGATGGCCGACGTGCTGGCCGGGCTCGCGGCGGCGGCCGCTGCGGGACTCCAGCCGGTGAAGATCAACACCGTCCTCATGCGCGGCGTCAACGATGACGAAGCGGTCAGCCTGCTGCGGTTCTGCCTCGAGCACGGCTACCAGCTGCGATTCATCGAGCAGATGCCGCTGGACGCGCAGCATGGCTGGCGCCGGGCCGAGATGGTCACCGCCGACGAGATACTCGCGACGCTCGGTACCGAGTTCACGCTGACCCCCGATGACCCGGCCGAGCGCGGGTCAGCCCCGGCCGAGGTGTTCCTCGTCGACGGCGGGCCGGCCCGGGTCGGCATCATCGGCTCGGTCACCAGGCCGTTCTGCGGCGCGTGTGACCGGGTCCGGCTGACCGCCGACGGCCAGCTACGGAACTGCCTGTTCGCGAGGACCGAGAATGACCTGCGCCTCCCGCTGCGGGCGGGCGCATCCGACGACGAGCTCGCGGCCATCTGGGCCCGCTGCATCCGGGCCAAGCTGCCCGGCCACGGGATCAACGACCCCGGCTTCCTCCAGCCGGCCCGGCCGATGTCTGCCATCGGCGGCTGACCCGGGGTGCGCCCGCGGCGGGCAGCCGGCGTGCCGGCGAGCCGGCCCGCGGATTTCGACGCGGTGATGCTCGCGGGCGGTCGCGCCGCGCGGATGGACGGCGCGGATAAGCCGGCCCTCGAGGTTGGCGGCCTGCCGATGATGATCCGGGTTGCAGCCGCGGTGGCGGCGGCGGGCGCCGGACGGCTGATCGTGGTCGGCCCCGATCGCGGCGGGGCGGTCGGGCCGGCCCTGGCCGCCGTGGCCGCCGGGCTGCCGGGCGGGCTGGTCACGGTACGGGAGTCACCACCGGGAGCCGGGCCCGTAGCCGCCCTGCGGCGCGGCCTGTCGGAGGTCCGCGCGCCGTGGCTCGCGCTGCTGGCCGCGGACCTGCCGTTCCTTACCGGATCGTGGCTGCGGGCAGTCCACGCGATCGCGGCATCCTCCGGTCGGCCCGGCGCGGTGCCCGTGGATGATGGTGACCGGCAGCAGTGGCTGGCGAGCGTATGGCGGGCCGAGCCGCTGCGCTCAGCGCTTGATGTCTACACCGGCGGCTCGCTCGGCGGTCTGCTGGGGCCGATGGAGCCCGCACGGGTGGCGGCGGGCCAGGCTCAGGAGGGCAGCACCCCCGGGCTAGCACCGCGGGGGGCTCCGGGGGGTCGTCCCCCCGAGCTAGCACCGCCATGGTTCGACTGCGATGACCCGGCTGAGCTGGCAGCGGCTCGGGCCAGGTTCAAGGACGGAGACACATGACCACGTTGCAGAACTGGACCACCCAGGCGTGCGCCGAGCTGGGCGTCCAAGCCGACGACAAGGCGATCAGGGCGGTGCTGGACCTCGCCCGCGACGTGGCGCATCAGGTCGAGCGGCCGGCGGCGCCGGTGAGCGCGTTCCTGCTGGGGCTGGCCGTCGGGAGCGGGCAGCCGCTCGCCGAGGCGGCCGGTCAGCTGACGGACCTGGCTGCGCGCTGGCCGGCTGACACCGACGCGCCCGGATAGGTCGGCCACCGACGGCGGGGAACCGTGCCTGAATTATCGGGACCGTTCGTCAGCGCTATCCACTGACGAACGGTCCCAGTATCCCCGGATAACCGGTTGAGCGGGCCGAGGCACGCTCGTCATGATGCCGGTCATGAGCCCTGAGCTGCATGTCGCCGCTGCCGGCCGCCGGCCGGGACTATGGCTGCGACCGTGGCGCGCGGAGGACATGCCCGCGCTCGTTGCGGAGATGGGCCGCGAATACCCGATCGGGGGACTGCACCCGGGCCCTGACCAGTACCCGGAGCGGCATGCGGGACGTCGCTGGACCGGCCCCACCGACGACCAGGACGCGGTGGACTGGCTCGCCAGTCAGGACCGCGGCTGGGCTCAGGGCGGCTGGCTGACGTTCGCGGTGCTGGCGGAAGCCGCGGACGGCTATTACCTGGCCGGGCACGTCGCGCTGAAGAATCGCGACGACGAGGGGCGCCTCGGCGAGCGGGAGACCGGCGAGATCGGCTACTGGACGGCAGTAGAAGCGCGCGGCCAGGGCGTCGCGCCGGCGGCCGTCCGCGCCGTGACCGCGTGGGCGTTCGAGACCTTCGGGCCAGCCAGCCTGCGGCAGATCATGCTCGTGCACGACATCGACAACCCCGCCTCCTGCCGGGTCGCGGACAAGGCCGGATACCCGTACAAGGAGTTCAGCCCGGGCCGGCCGCCCCTCTGGTACGCGGACGGGCACATCCACCTGCGGGTCATCGACGCGACGGCGTGATCGTCGGCCCGCGCTAGGCCACCACAGATCTTCCTCTGCGTCCGGGGACTTGCCAGCGATGTATTAACGATATATCGTTGACTATCGAGTTGCTCCGACGATAGTCCGGAACTAGCCGGCACGGGGACCGGAGCACACGAGCAAAGGACTAGAACAATGCGATACGACGACAACGAACACGAGAGCCAGCACCGGCATCACGGCGACCACGGGCGCGGCCGTTGGGAGCCGGCGAACGACGCCGAGACCCGCCGCTGGCACGACCGGCATCACCACCATGACGACGATGACGAGGAGCGCGGCCCGCGCATTCGCGGCCGTGCCCGCCGCTTCGGCGGCCCGGGATTTCCCGGTGGTCCCGGCTTCCCGCCGGGCGGCCCGTTCCCTGTGCCTGGCGGCCCCGGCATGCACGGGTTCGGCCCGTGGATGAAGGAGGGACGCGGACCGCGCGGCGGGCGCGCCCGGCGCGGCGACGTCCGCGCGGCGGCGCTCGCGCTCCTGGCCGAGCAGCCGATGAACGGCTACCAGATCATCCAGGAGATCGGCGAGCGCAGCGGCGGCGTCTGGCGGCCGAGCCCGGGCTCGATCTACCCGGCGCTTCAGCAGCTTGAGGATGAGGGCCTGATCCGGGCCCAGGAGACCGATGGCGGCCGTCGCGCCTATCAGCTCACCGACGAGGGCCGTGCCTATGCCGACTCTCATCAGCAGGAGCTGCGGGCTCCGTGGGACGAGATGTCCGGCGGCGCGAGCAGCCCGCATTTCGAGATGCGCAGCCTGGTCGGCCAGCTCGGCATGGCCGCGTTCCAGGTCATCAGCGCGGGGTCCGATGCGCAGGTCGCGCAGGCCCGGCAGCTGCTGACCGACACCCGCAAGGCGCTGTACCGGATCCTCGCGTCTGACGAGGACGAGACGGATGCGACCAGCGAGAGCAGCGGCGCCGCGGAATAACGCGGCCCCGCTCGCGCGGCCGGGCCCGAACGTAGAGCGACACGTGGGTCTGGAGCACTGCGAGCTGGGCCCGAACATAGAGCGACGCCGGGTGGCTACGGGGGCAAACCACCCGGCGTCGCATTCATCGGCGCTCCGACGGGGGCCCGGAACGCCGGCAGTGGTGCCCCAGCGGGGGACCAGAGCACCGCTAAGCATGTTACACCGAACCTCCCCCTAGTGCGTCAAGACCGGATTACGAGGATCTCTCAGCATCCCGGCTAGTCCCGCGGATTGCGCCGGTTTAATGGTGTATAGATAGGTTTTCGGATGACAGAAGACCAGTATGACCAGCAATGCTGGGGCGCCCGGCGTGTCATGCTGGGGCGCCCGGCGTGTCATAACCGCCCGTTACTGTCCGGCGGAGCTATCCCTGGGCGGAGCGTCCCCCTGCGAGCCGCTATCCGGCGGGTTGTAGCGCTCGGGAAGGTTCGGCTGGTACTGCCGGAACCCCCGGCTCGTGCTGGGTTCCCGGCCGCCGTTGGCGAAGATCACGGCGAAGTACGGGATGATGAGCGCGCCCGCCACCGGAATCGCGGTGAGCCAGCCCAGGTGGTTCACGAACATCAAGATCGCGGTAAGGAAGCATACGGTCCTGATGCCCATCATGATCAGGTACCGGCGCTCGCGGTACCTGATGTCCGCGGACAGCCCCGGCCGGGCCTCGGTTACTACGTGGGCCTGGCCCCGGCGGGATCGCGAAGTGCTGGGCATACCTTCACGTTATTCCGCGAGGCAACCGGCCGCCAGCCGGGGCCGCAGGTGGTAATGCTGAGCCGAGAGCAGCAGGAAGGCAGGAACGCAGATGACCGATCGCACATATCGGGTCACCGAGATCGTCGGCACCTCGCCCGAGGGGATCGAGCCGGCCATCAGGGGAGCGCTGGAGCGGGCCGCGCAGACGCTGCGCCACCTCGACTGGTTCGAGGTCATCCAGATCCGCGGCCAGATCGTCGACGGCGACGTCGCCCACTTCCAGGTCGGCCTCAAGGTCGGCTTCCGGCTCGAAGACGCCTAATTCAGCAGTGTCCGCGGGTCGGGTCGTCCGTCCGCTCGGGCCGGCCCGGCTGCGATCGGCTGATCGGGACCGATTGTCAGTGGATAGCACTGAGAATCGGTCCCGATGTCCAGAGGTGCCGTCAGCTCGCCTGGCTGACCGAGGACATATTGAACCCCTCGATCCGCAGCGGCGGCATGGCTGCCCTGGTGAAGTAGTCGTTCCACTCCCTGGGCAGCGTCGGCTGCGTCGCCCCGGCCTCGGTGATGCGGTCGAGCATGGCGACCGGGCTCTCGTTGAACCTGAAGTTGTTCACCGCGCCAGTGACCTCGCCGTTCTCGACGAGGTAGACGCCGTCCCTGGTGAGCCCGGTGAGCAGCAGGGTCTGCGGGTCGACCTCGCGGATGTACCACAGGCAGGTCAGCAGCAGGCCGCGGCCGGTGTTGCTGATCATCTCCGGCAGCGTGGTGGCCGCGTCGGCAACCTCCATCAGGAGATTGTCAATCGGCGGGGTGTAGGCGAGCCCGGCGGCCTCGGCCGTATAGCGGGTCTGGCCGAGCGCCGCCAGCGTGCCCCCCGAGATCCACTCCGTCCGGCTCACCGGCAGCCCATTGTCGAAGACGGACGAATCGCGGCCGGACGCGTGCGCGATCACGAACGGCGGGCACTGCAGGCCAGCCGCGGCCGGGTCGCTGAGCAGCGACAGGGGGCTTCCGGAGAGCTTCTCGCCGACCCTGGTGCCGCCGCCGGGCCGGGAGAACACCGTCCGGCCGTCGAGAGCGTCTTTAGCGCCGGCCGACCAGTACAGGTAGATCATCAGATCCGACACCGCCGAGGGCGGCAGCAGGGTCTCGTATCTCCCGGCCGGCAGCTCGACCGTCCGCCGGGCCCATTCGAGCCGCTGCGCCAGCTCAGCCTCCAGGCCGAGGACGTCGACCCCGCGGAAATCGCGCGTGCTGACGCCCGCCCAGGCCGACCGGGCCAGATCAGCCGACTTGGCGTTGAGCTCAAGGCGGCCGGTTGGCTGGTCGTGCCGCAGCCGCAGGCCGCTCGAGGTGCCGAGGAACGTCGAGTTCAGCTGGTGCTCGGCGAAGCCGTAGAGCCTGCGGTCGCCGCTGGCGGCCGCGCCGAACGCCGTGCCGAGGTCGGCGGCGAAGGTCTCGAAGACACCGATGGAGGTGCCGTCCGGCGGGTCATCCCAGCCAGCTCCGCCACTGTGGGAAGCCGTCGCCAGGGGCTGCGCGTCCTCAGCGGGCGATGCACCGAGCGCAGCGTGCTCGGCCTCCCCGACAATGTCGGCCACCTGGTCATCCCGGACCCCGGCCCTGGAGACAACCCCGGCCCTGGCGCCTTCGGCCGAGCGGCTGATCGCAATCACCGTGAGCTGCCTGGACCTGGACACCCCGTTGGTCGTGAGCGTGTTACCCGCCCAGCGCAGGTTCGCCTCGGAGGTTTCCTCGGCAATGACGATGCAGTCATCGCTGCGGGCTGCGGCCAGCGCCTGCTCGACGGTGTGCTGCGGCGTGCTCATGATCCTGCCTCCTCGACCGTATTGAGGATCTTGATGCCGCGCATCACGACCGCGGGGGAGCCGTGGCTGACCGGCGCGGCCTGGCCGGGCTGTCCCTTGCCGCAGTTGAACGCGCCGCCGAGATAGTAGGTCTGCGGGCCGCCGACCGCCTCCATCGAGTTCCAGAAGTCGGTGGTCGTCGCCTGGTAGGCGACGTCGCGCAGCTGGCCAGCGAGCTGGCCGTTTTTGATCCGGAAGAAGCGCTGCCCGGTGAACTGGAAGTTGTACCGCTGCATGTCGATCGACCAGCTCTTATCGCCCACGATGTAGATCCCGTCAGTGACGCCGGCGATGAGCTGCTCGGTCGACGGGCCGCCGGCCTCAGGCTGCAGCGAGACGTTGGCCATGCGCTGAATCGGCATGTGGCCGGGGGAGTCGGCGTACGCGCACCCGTTCGACCGCCCGAAGCCCTTCAGCCTGGCCATCCGGCGGTCTAGCTGGTACCCGGTCAGGACGCCGTCGGCGATCAGGTCCCAGGACTGGCCGGCCACGCCCTCGTCGTCAAAGCCGATTGAAGCCAGGCCATGCTCGGTGGTCCGGTCGCCGGTGACGTGCATGACCGGCGAGCCGTACTGCAGACTGCCGAGCTTGTCGATGGTCGCGAAGGACGTGCCGGCGTAGGCGGCCTCGTAGCCGAGCGCCCGGTCAAGCTCGGTGGCGTGCCCGATCGATTCGTGAATCGTCAGGAACAGGTTGGACGGGTCGATGACCAGGTCGTACCGGCCGGCCTTGACCGACGGCGCGGCGAGCTTGGCGGCCAGCAGCTCGGGCAGCTCGGCGAGTTCGGCCGGGAAGTCCCACCCGGTTCCGGTCAGGTACTCGTAGCCGCGTCCCGCGGGAGGCCCCAGCGTTCGCATGGTCTCGAATCGGCCGTCCGGCTCGACCGCAACGGCTGTTAGTTCGGGATGGACGCGCACCCGCTGCTGCAGCGCCGTCGTGACGGAGTCGGCGTAAAACTTGCACTCCTTGACGCTGAACAGCGAGGCATCGACGTGGCTGACCTGGTCGCTGGCCAGCAGGCCGGAGCTCCAGTCAGCCAGCAGCGCGACCTTGTCCGCCACGCTGACCGCGAACGGATCGATCTCATAGGCCGAGACCCAGGTCACCTCCCCGTAGCCGGGCTCGGCGGCGAGCTCGATGCGCTCGGTATTAATAGCCGCGGCGATTCTGGCGACGTCGACGGCCTCGGTCGCGGCGCGGACGGCCGCTTCGACAGTGAGATCCACGGCCGAGGCGAACCCCCAGGTGCCGTCGACGACTACCCGGACCGCGAGGCCCAGGTCGTCCGCGTCGAACTGGGTCTCCAGCCGGCCGTCGGACAGGCGGATCTGCTGACCGCGGATGCGCTCGGCGCGGAAGTCGGCATGCCCGGCGCCCAGCTCGGCCGAGCGTGCCAGCGCCGCGTCCGCGAGCTGTCGCAGGGGATAGGCAGTGAACTCAGGATCTATCTGGCCCGGCGGGGCCGCCTCTGGTTTCGTGACCACGACCAGCCAACTTACCTGGGCGTGCCGCAGTGTTCGGGGACCGGGCAGGCGGTGATCACGCATATGCCGATACGCTCGCTCGCGTTCAGATCGACAGTGCGCGGAGGTAACGGAACCGATGGGCCGATCAGTGCTAGTGACCGGCGGCAACCGCGGTATCGGCCTGGCGATCGCCAGGCGCCTGGCCGCCGGCGGCGACGACGTCACGGTGACCTCCAGGTCCGGCGAGGCGATCGACGGGCTGACCGTCGCCGCCTGCGACATCAGGGACGCCGCGCAGGTGGACGCCGCGTTCAAGATCGCCGAGGAAGCCCACGGCCCGGTCGAGGTGCTGGTGGCCAACGCCGGGATCAACAAGGACCAGCTGCTGGCGCTCATGAGCGAGGATGACTTCGCCGACGTCGTGAACACGAACCTGACCGGCTCGTTCCGGGTGGCCAAGCGGGCGGTGCGCGGCATGATCAGGCTGCGGCGCGGCCGGATCATCCTGATCTCATCCGTGGCCGGCCTGCTCGGCTCGGCGGGCCAGGCGAACTACGCCGCCTCCAAGGCAGGCCTGGTGGGCTTCGCCCGCTCGCTGGCTCGCGAGCTCGCCAGCAGGAACATCACCGTCAACGTCGTGGCCCCCGGCCTCGTCGACACCGACATGATGGCGGCGCTCACCGAGGATCAGCGCAAGGCCATCCTGGCCGGGGTTCCGCTCGGCCGGTACGCGGAGCCCGACGAGGTGGCGGCTGCGGTCGCCTTCCTGGCTAGCCCCGAGGCTGCCTATATCACCGGCGCCGTGCTGCCCGTCGACGGCGGACTCGGCATGGGCCACTGAGATTCTCGTTCCGGAAAAGGCAGAGGAGAGCGCGATGGGAATCCTGGACGGCAAGCAGATCCTGGTGACCGGGGTTCTCACGGACGCCTCCATCGCGTTCCACGTGGCCAGGATCGCTCAGCTGGAAGGCGCGAAGGTCGTGCTCACCGGCTTCGGGCGGCTGAGCCTGGTCGAGCGGATCGCCAAGAGGCTGCCGGAGCCGCCGCCGGTGCTCGAGCTGGACGTGACCGACGCCGGCCAGCTGGCCTCGCTGGCCGAGCGGGTCTCGGCGCACGTCGACCGGCTCGATGGGGTGGTGCACGGAATCGCCAACGCGCCACAGAGCGCGATGGGCGGGAACTTCCTGGCCACGGAGTGGAGCGACGTCTCGGCGGCGATGCATGTGTCGGCTTTTTCACTGAAATCCCTGACAATGGCGGCCTTGCCGCTCATGTCTGCTGGCGGGGCGATCGTGGGCATGGACTTCGACGCCGCCAGGGCGTGGCCGGCCTACGACTGGATGGGCGTGGCCAAGGCGGCCCTGGAGTCCACGGCCAGGTATCTGGCGCGCGATCTCGGTCACCGGGGCATCCGGGTGAACCTCATGGCGGCCGGCCCGATCCGGACGATGGCCATGCGCAGCATCCCCGGCGCCGAGCAGTTCGAGGACCTCTGGGCGCAGCGGGCGCCGCTCGGCTGGGACATGGGCAACGCCGAGCCGGCCGCCCGGGCGTGCGTGGCCTTGCTGTCCGACTGGTTCCCCGCGACGACGGGGGAGATCGTGCACGTGGACGGCGGCGTTCACGCCATGGGGGCCTGAGCCGGG
>Ga0209380_10001536_pt1 | contig 15411 bp, 18 predicted proteins | sample HubBroMetageWFT6_FD_188347 | JGI IMG/M metagenome (GOLD analysis project Ga0209380, IMG submission 188347) | Warmed and freeze-thawed soil microbial communities from the Hubbard Brook experimental Forest, New Hampshire - Hubbard Brook CCASE Soil... | ecosystem: Environmental > Terrestrial >...
GTAGACTTATGTGACCAGAAAACAGCGCCATTGACGCCTAAGTCATTTATTTACAATCGACGCTCATATTCCCAAGCTGGACGCCGTGGGTTCGAATCCCATCTCCCGCTCCATGTTTTCATTTACTTACAGGGATTTGAAGCTTGTAAGAAACCCACTTTTCGAGGTAACGAAGGCAAGAGCAAGTTCAGAACTAGTTGACAGCTTGATACTTGAACGATTGACTGGCAGTGAAGCACGCTGGCCGTCATATATATAAAGGACGTGGGACTGTCGCTTCTGACACCGTCGGCTGGGACGAATACGAGCTGGGTGGCAATTCCTCAAACGGCACGACCGCTCGCGACGGGGATTACCTCCTGCTCGACACACAGGCGATCAGGACTTGTTCGGCCTCGATGGTCAGCTCCAAGGTTCGCCAACGGGAATCGAAACCGTTTCGACCCACCCGGCACCGTCTCGTCAGCGCCGCCCGCTAATCGTGCGGCGGCCCGAGGTACGGGAATTCGTCTAGTAGATTGTCGTGCGGCCCAACCTTATCTCCCGTCACCTTCCCGTTGGTGAGGATAGAGAAGAAAAAGTCGACAACGTCGTCGGTCAGGGTCCGGCCGTTGTGCGGAAAGGATGCTGGGCGCCGAGGATCGTAGGGAAGAATGTCGGGCAGGAGGTTTCTTGCCACTTCTCTTGCATCCTGCGATGTATAGCCGCCTGTATGTTCCAATTCGTGCGCGAAAACACCGATGAAGCGCTCATCATCCGCAGGCTCGCCTCTGAGGTACGCCGCCCGGTCCCCTCCGGCGAGGAAGACGGCTTGCAACGGTCGTCCACCACGATCCGCCTGATCCCAGCCTTCGCCAGTCTTCTCCAGGGTGCGAGCCCAAAGTCCCAACTTGCTAGTCCCCAAAGCTGCGTTAGGCAATTCAAGGACGATGCTGCAAACATTTTTGTCGGCGAAGAAGTCATCCCCCGTGAACTGCATTTTATTGAAATTCCCATTTGCGTCGAAGAAGAACGGATCGCTGCGCCAACCAGCGAACAATCGGCACTCGCCGGCTTTCGTCACTAGAGCTTCTTGTCCGGCTGACACCGGTGCCTCCGCCACGATAACTTTGCCCTGATCGCCCGGCCCGGCGGCGGCAGCGCCCTGGATACGGCGCAGCGTAGCGCTCTGCTTCCCGTCGCCCGAAGACCGGAACTGCAGGCTATAACAAATATCGGCGATGGCATCGGCATCCGTATCGATCTTTATTTCGTATAGCGCTCCCGGCGCGAAGGGCTCTGTCGTTGTTGGCCCCGGTGGGTTCACCCCGAAAGACATGTGTACATTCAAGATCAAAATTGACTTGGCGGGGTCCCCGGGCTTAGGGAATGCATAGAGATCAGTCATATCCAACCGCGCATCCCCGCGCGGAAACCCAAAGTCCGGACCTGAAGCATGGTGTGACATTCGCCGTTCTCCCTTTGTCGAATCGTTATCGTCCGACTTGCCCGACGTAATACCCTAAGCGCTCTTCGACGTCGCCGGGTTTGTGAAAACCCTGGGCCAGCAAGGACTGGATCCGTCTTTGCGCAGCCGGCCGCATGATAGACGCAAGGCAAACGTCCCACTCTGGTGCGATCTCGAAGTCAGGCGGCAAACTGGCGACATCAACGAAGCGCTTGGTCTCGCTGATCGCCTGCTTATCGAACGACGCGATCCGGGTTGCGAGTCCGTCCACAAATGCGTCAAGGCCGGAGTCCGGCAGTGACCGGTTGACGTATCCATATCGCTCGGCCAGATCGCCCGGGATGTCGTCGGCGCCGATAAGTACTTCAAGCGCACGCCCTCGCCCCATCAGACGCGGCAAACGCGCCATTGGACCGCCTCCCGGAACCACACCAGCTCCGACCTCAAACTGCGACAAAATTGCTTTTTCGCGACTCGCGAAACGCATATCGCAGGCCAGCGCTAGTTCACTTCCTACACCTGTTGCGCGCCCACGGATCGAGGCTATTGAGACGACCGGGGCACGGCTAAGGCGCACGAGCATATCGGGTAGAGGCTGCAGCCCCGTCGGTCCAGGCGGGAGAACAGTGGTGTCCTCAAGCTTCGTAAGAAAGTCGTAGTGCGTGAGAAAGTATCCTTCTAACGCGCTGTCGAACACGACCACCTTGACGTGCTTGTCAGTCTCGAGCGCCGTAACGATCTCGTTAAGTTGCGGAATGGTTTCCGGACCGAAGATGTTGAGCGGCGGATGATCGAACGTAACTCGCCAATACTCGCGCGAGCGCTGGGCCAGATGTATCTCAATAGTCTTTGTTGCCGCGTAATTCTGATCTTTCATGTGTATTGTCTCCTTATTATTCGGCTTCGGGTTAGATCTTGTATGGCCGTCGTCTTACGGAGTGCTTTCGGTTTTAGAGAGGCGTACAGACCAGTGAAGTCCAGTCGGGCGTCCCCTGGGGGAAATCCGAAGTCATGGATGGAATAATGAGGCGACATGGATGGGTCTTCCTCTTGCAGGTCTGCTCCGTCCGGCTTGGGTTAGAATGCGGCGGCACCGGCCGTGGCGACGGCATGATCCTGATCGCCGGAGCCACCGCTGACGCCAATCGCACCTACTACCTTGCCATCCAGCTTCAGCGGGATGCCGCCGGCAAAAATCATGATTCTGCCGTTGTTTGAAACATGAATGCCGAAGAACTCGCCTCCCGATTGAGAATGCTTTGCCAGTTCCTTCGTTTCAATATCAAACGCGCGCGACGTGTAAGCCTTCTTCATCGAGACATCAATGCTGCCAATCCATGCGTTGTCCATACGAACGTGCGCTACGATATTCCCGCCTTCGTCAGCCACTGCGATGTTCATGGGCTGGCCGATTTCTTTGGCTTTCGCCTCCGCCGCGCTGATTACGCGACGGGCATCTTCTAATTTCACTGCGGTCATGGGTTCTCCTCTTATGTCTTATGCGTTGGCCCAAGATTTGGGGGGGACCGGCCTAGCAGATCGCATTAGCGGATCACGCCGGCAGACCGGTTTACTTTCCCGGCGCCAAACTCGATAGAGCAGAACGCCGCCCAAGTCCTCACACTCGTTCCGATCTTCATCTCCGCCTCAGAAGTCCTGCGCGGTGGGACGCAGAACAACTTCGTCGATTTCCACTTCAGCGGGTTGTTCAATGGCGTACTGCACGGCGCGAGCAACCGAATCGGCCGGGATGGCGATCTTCTTGTATAGATCGTTCACAAATGCGGCGGAGGACGGGTCAGAGGTTCCGTTCTTCAGTTCCGACTCCACCGCACCAGGCGAGATGATCGTGCACCGGATGTTTTCGGAATGTAGTTCCATCCGGAGTCCTTCCGTCAAAGCGCGCACAGCGGATTTCGTCGCACAGTAAACCGTTCCGCCGGGGGCGAATATTTTGATCCCGAAAACCGAAGCCATGTTGATGATGTGACCGCTCTTCTGCTTTTGCATTTGAGGCAGGACCGCGGCAACTCCGTACAGAACTCCCTTGATGTTGATGTCAATCTGCCGATCCCATTCCTCCACTTTGAGAAGGTTTATTGGCGCGATGGGCATAACACCCGCATTGTTAACCAAGACGTCGACGCGGCCGAAACTCTCGACAGCTCCTTTGATGAGCGCTTCCACTTCAGCACGCTTCGTGACGTCAACGGCGACCCCGACAGCCTTACCGCCGGCGGCCGAAATCTCATTCACAACTGCATCTATACGGTCCTTACGCCGCGCTCCCAGGACGACCTTCGCTCCGTATCGCGCAAGAAGCTTCGCAGTGCTCTCTCCAAGCCCGCTGCTGGCTCCGGTGATGACTACGACCTTCTCTGCAATACCCGACGTTCCCATGGTTCTGGTTCTCCTTTTTATGAATTCGAATGCTTCCGACTTTGGTTTGCGCTCCACTGAATGACGGCGCCGGCGATTTGGGAGACTTCCTCCAACAACGAGCGACAGAAGGCTGATACGTCGGTGCACGTCGAGAGGTTGGCGCTTTGCCCGGCCCACAGAGGCAGAAGATCCGATCGGCCCGCTGCCTCCGCCACGATCGAGAGGTTTCTTACGACTCCTCGTTGCAGTGGATAAGGCAACATCTCGTTTCCCTTTCGGTTCAGATCCTCCAGCAAGCGGTTGTGGATTCCCCGTGCGAGTCTTCCCGTAAAGCCCCGTGTCAGCGCGGTGTGTCCGGCATGTTTTCCAAGCAGAGCTTTGCGATGAACCAGACTGGCGCCCGATTCCTCGCACGCCAGGAATGCTGTTCCCAGTTGGACGCCATCGGCACCCAGAGCCAGTGCGGCGACTACCCCTCGCGCATCCCCGATGCCGCCCGCGGCAATCACAGGCACATCGACGATGTCGACGATCTGAGGAACGAGCGAGAACGTACCCGTGAGGGAATCCTCCGCGGACCGAAGGAATGAACCGCGGTGCCCCCCAGCCTCAAAGCCCGAGGCGACGATGGCATCCACGCCGGCATCCCGCAGTACTGCAGCCTCGTCGGGTGTTGTCGCCGTGCCGATCGTAACAACGCCTTTCGCCCGGCACTCGCCGAGGATCTCCGTCGGCGGAACTCCGTAGATGAAGCTGAAGGCCGGCACGTTGGCATCCAGCAACACGCGAGCCTGATCTTCGAATCGGACCGGTGAATACGGTTTGTATTCCGGACGGGGTGCCCCTAGCGCGGCGAGATGGACTGCAAGCGGCGCGAGACTCCTGTTGAATGCGTTTACATCCGATGTCCGGGCGCCTTCGTCTTCCATCGACACCCACAGGTTCATTGCGAACGGCTTCGACGTGAGGGAGCGAATCTGTGCGATGACGTCTTTGATCGCTTCCGGCGCCAGCCCGTGCGCGCCGAATGAACCAAGTCCGCCAAAATTGGACACGGCTGCTGTCAGTCTTTGCGATGACAGCCCACCGAGCGGTCCTTGAATGAGGGGATATTCAATCCCGAGCTTCTCTGTAAGCCGGTTCCGATTCCAGGAGGCGGCCCTCACGCGGAAACCTCAAAGATCACTTCCAACTCGACCGGCACATCGAGCGGAAGGCTCTCCACTCCGAACACCAGACGCGTCGACATCCTATCTTTGCCCAGAATGTCGCGGAGAAGTTCCGACGCAGCATCGGCAACCGTCACATGATCGGAGAAATCCCCTGCTGTGGCGATATAGACTCCAAGTCTGACGACTCGCAAGATCCTATCTAGTGACCCGAGATGCTGCCTTGCTGCGGCAAGCGCGTTCAGAGCTGCGGCGTACGCGGCGCTTCGGCCCTGTTCGGTGTTCAGCTCATTTCCGGCGCGGCCGAGGAACTTGGCTTCATGACCCACCGTAGGGAGCATTCCGGTCAGGAACAGGAGATTACCCGTTTGGACCGCCGGAACGTAGGCGCCAAACGGCGCAGGCGGTGAAGGCAGCTCGATACCCGCGGCCGCAAGTCTGGTTTCTGCGTTGTTTACCATTTTCCGTTGTGCGCACCCGCGTCCACGTGCAGCACTTCCCCAGTTACATGACGAGCTTCGGTCAGATAAACGATCGCCTCGACAATATCGTCCACGTCCGAGATCATTCCCATGGGTGACAGGCTTTTCAAGAACTCGTGAGGGTCACTTGCATGCATCGGCGTATCGACGATGCCGGGCGCGACCACGTTGAACCGGATACCGTCTTGCGCGTACTCCAGCGCAAGGCTGCGAGTGATGGCCTCCAGGCCGCCCTTCGTGATCATCGGGACGGAGCAATTAACTCCGGTGATTGGGTGCTCCACCATCGCTGACGTGATACCTGTGACGCTCCCACCGGTCTTTTGCGCGAGCATCTGTTTCACCGCAAGCTGGGTGATGTAGATGTAGCCCTGCAGATTAGTTTCGGAGAGCTGCTCAAAATCGTGGAGCGTGTAGTCCGTAAACCGCTTCGAAAAGAAGATGCCGGCGTTATTGACCACACCATCGATCGAGCCAAAAGTGCTCATCGCTGTCGCGGCGATCTTTGCGGCGGTCGAAGCTTCGCCTATGTTGCCGTCGACCAAGGCGAGCCTGTCCGTCGGCGCAAACTCGGACTCTGTAATCTTGCGCGAATTGGCGACAACATTGTAGCCGCGCTTGATGAACGCCTTCGTGACGCCGGCGCCAATTCCCTGGGACGCGCCCGTCACGATCATGGTCTTGCGCTTAACTGTTTCGTTCATAGTGGATTTCCTTATCTGATTCGAGGTGCCATCACTGAATGCCGGGGTGAGTTGCCGGAAAGACCGCGGCAGGTCGAACCTGGGTGAGCAGATCCATAAGGTGGGAGATCGGCCGCTCATCAAGTTGCTGCACGGCTTCGATCAGCCTGCTTCGGAGATCCTGATCGGCGAAAGGTTCGCTCAGCCAGTGGAACTTTTCGAGGACACGGCCCCAAGACATGGGATTATCAAGGCCTCCCTCGTAGCCGATATGTTCTCTCTTCAAGACCCGCTGGTCTTTAGTGCGAACGGTGACGCGGGCACACAGCTCCTGCGGAAAACGAGCCGTGAACTGCTCGTCGGGACGGACGTCGACACGCGCAACCATCGCTTGGGCGTCCGGCGCCTGAATACGCACCGCTTGCATCTGGGCCGGCCCCACTTGACCGTCCAGCAGCGCCGCCGAGATGAGGTATTTCAGATTGTAGTCGCCTTGCTCTTTCGTCCATGGATGATCCTTTGGGCCATAGCTCCCGCCTCCTGCGAAGTCGAACCCGGCCTGGAAGATGTCGCAGCGCACGTGCTCAACCTCTGCGGCCATGAGACCGTAACTGCGCTTCAAGTCCAGCGTCGCTTCCAGGACCGGCTGGCCATGAATGAGCGAGCAATACTTTTTTAAGACCGTCTGCTTGACGAACTCCAACGAGGGATCGTTCCAATCCACCAGAATCGGCTGGCCAAACATTTGTTCGAGGCCCTTCGGTCCCTCGAACAAGCCTTTTGGACCCGTAAAGCCGCGCTTGGCCAAAGAGGCAGCGTAGACGGCGCGCATTCCGGTCATCCCGGGTGAGAAGCCCTTCCACTGCGATACCGGTTCGACGTGGACGCAGGCGAGCGAGATGTTGTCGACCGTCGCGATTGCAATCGCATTTGCGATTTCGTCGGCGGAGAGACCGAAGAGTTTACCCGCGCTTGCGGCGGCGGAGATCGCGAGTTGAGTGGCGTGGTTGAAGCCCTTCGCCATCACCGGGACAGCGGCTGAGAACCGGCATTGGATTTCGTACGCTACGGCGAGCGCCAGCATGAACTCCTCGCCGGATGCCCCCGCTTGCTCGGCCGCGGCGAGAACGGTCCCGAAGTTGTCACTCGGGTGACAGAGTCCGCCAGACGCCATGTAGCTGTCGAGCAGATCTACGTAGCGCACAAGACCGGAGTTGAAGAGCGCCGCCTGATCTGCGGATGTCTTGCCGCCTCCGATCAACGTGCACCGACCCGGAGCCCGATATTCCTCGAACTGTTCGCGCAGTGCTTGGAAGGGCTGTCCGGGCAGCGCGGCGATGGCGCAGCCGAGGCTGTCCAGAATATTGCGCTTGAAAAGTCGCCGAGTGTTGTTCGTCAGGTGCTCCGGCCGGGCGGCTGCGGCAAAGGCGGCGATTCGCTCGACCGCTGAGCGCGTGTGTTCCCCTTGCTGATGTGACGGCAGTTCCGTTATTACTTGAGTCATGGGGCTGCTCTCCTTGATTAGATTCCGTCGTAGCGGGAATACCCACGTTCGGCCCAGTAGTCCTTTGGCTCTTCCGCAGAATACGTAATCTTGGTAATGGCTTTCACATTCTTCAAGCCAAGTTTTACGGGCACCAGCAGACGGAGCGGTGCTCCATGATCCACCGTCAGGGGCTGACCGTTGAAGTGGGTGGCGAGCAGTGTCTGTGGATGGCGGGCCGTCGCCAGATCGAGTGACATAAAGTAAGGGTCAGGATTCCCCGAAGCGTCAAGATTGACCGACGACTCCACCCGCGCCCATTTAGCCTGCGACATCGGCGGGTAGGCACGAAGCAAATCGTCGAATCTCAGACCAGCCCACCATGCGATCGCACTCCAGCCTTCGACGCAAACCAGCCGCGTAATCTGCTCGTGTATCGAGAAGCGAGTCATGAGGCTGCGAATATCGAGGGTGACGCTCACGCCGGAGGCCAGGCCATCCAAAGTCAGATGCCATCCAGCGATATACTCAGGATCGGGAGTAGCTCCGTTGTAGTTGTTCTTGAGCCGAGTAATCTGCGATTTGGTGTAAGTCGGTACCGTACGATGTGGCGAGTAGAGCGCTTCGGCCACATCATCGTCGACACGAAGAGCTCTGTTCAGAAGCCACTCCTTCCCGGGAGAGTTTATATTTCGACGCAGGCCCAGACGGGTGAGCGTATCTTGTGGCAGGAGGGATGCAGCACTCGCCAGCCCTGCCACTGCCCCAGCCCCAAACAACAGAACGTCGCGCCGCGTGCGGCGACGTAGCAGCAGAGCATCAACCTCGAATTTTGGGAGAGGCCGCTCTTCGAAAAAGCCTCGGGCCTTATTGCTCATTAGCCGTGATCTCCGATCCGCTGTTCTTGCAATGAATTCATGTCCGCGAATCGATAACCGTAACAAGCGTCAGTGAGCAGGTATTTGGGTTCTGCGGGATCATCTTCCAGCTTCTTCCGCAGTTGCCTGACGTAGGTCCGCAAATATTCAAGTTCACCCCCGTACTCCACACCCCAGACAGACCCAAGAATCCGAGAATGGGCCATCGCCAAACCGGCGTGCAACATCAGATAGTGCAGAAGATCAAATTCGGTAGGTGTCAGGCGAACCGGGGCGGAATTCTTGCGTACGAGCCTGCGCTGGGGATCAAGCTCGATATTGCCGATTCGAATGGCTGAGTTTGCTTCGTCACAATCTTTCCAGCAGAGATACTGGCTGATTGCGGCACTCACTACATCTTCTGTTGAGCGGCCGCGCGATGCTGCCCTCTGTCTTAACACCGCGTCGACAGATGGCGGTAACGACACCGTTATACTTGGCATATGATGTGCTCCCTTGCTCCGAGCTCGACGTAGGTGCCAACTGAGAGGCTTGGCGCTCCTTTACCGGGCGTGGCTGAGTGTATGGGCCGATTCCTTCGACGTTGAGAAGTGTGAAAATGTCCGTAAGGTGCTCCCGTGAGGCCACAAGGAGCGTCGAGGCGGCCGAGGCTGAGATACGATCGAGCCTCCTATTCATGGTATGGCCCCCTGGATATTGTCGCGATCGGCGCGTGCCGTAGCTATTGTTCATTACCCCTGACCTCCGACTGCTTTACTCTCGCCGACCAGCCTACGATCATGCCGCGGAAGGTATCCCACCCGTCGGCGAAAACCAGAATCACATGGGGTACGACGAAAAGGATGAAGACCCACATGAGCCAGAAATGCCAAACGCGCGCCACATCGAACCCGCCAAAGATCGCTGCCAACGAATGGAACTGCATGGGTTTGTGAATCGCCCATCCTGTAGCGACTGAAAGGCAACCGGCGAGCGGAACAGAGAAATATGCTGCGCGCTGGAGCGCGTTGTACTTTGTGTTGAAACTGGGGTGCGGCCATTGGCGGCGCGCTAGTTTGGCCAACGGAAATCCTATGTAGTACCGGACCATCCTGAACGCGTCAAAGAGATCGGTTCGGCGAAGCAGCAACGCGCGCCACCCGCCTCCCATGATCAGCCCCGCAACGTACACCATGCCGTTCAGCATAAATAGGTAAGCCCAGAACCAATGCAGACGCAGAGCCGCAGCTAACATGTACGGTCCGAGGCTGAAGTGGTTGTAGACCCAGTCTGGTGGACTGCTGTAGTGATGCAGCCCGGGCACATGGGCGCATATCCAGATTCCGATATCTGCCGCCACATCGAAGTTTCCGGTAAGCGGATCTGGATTGTGTTGATAGATCGGCGAACTCCAGTAAATAGAGATGCCGCTCAAAATGAGGCCGAGAAGGATCGGCACATTCATCCAGTGACTCCAGCGCACCAGGAGATGATGCCTCTTGGCCACGAGCACGCCCGGCTGTTCCGGGAACGTGCTCGTGGAGTTCAGTTCTCTTACGTGGCGTTGTGGCACGGATCATCTCCCGGCGGTCTACTGCTCGTTGTTGCTGGACGCGGCGATGAACTGAAAGATCTTGTTCGTAGTCAGGGCTCCGTCCGGCAGTTTCTCGGTCGGCGCATAGATGACATCGCCGGCGCCCAGAGTCACCTTTTCTTTTGCAACCAGCGTAACGGGAACACCGGCAGGTATTGAAATCGTCTGCGATCCGTCCTGATATCGAACCACCAGGCTGCTACCGCCGCCCTTCTCTACCGACCCGTTCGTCATGCGGGAGTGCGAAATGGCAGGTTTAGAGACGGAGCCGTTTGTCATTCTGCTATGAGTGGTGGCGCCTGGCGCATCGGTCAGAACACTACCTTCCGCCGCTCCGCGCAGTTCCCTGGGAAAAATGATGACCTGCTTCGCGAGTTCTGTGCCGTCCGCCTGCTGCACGGATGGCACGCCGACATAAGAGTTTGCGGTGACATGGCTCAAATCCGACGGTATCTGCTTGTAGGTTGCGAGGGGCTGCGTGACCGTAACGTGGACGACGCCTGAAGGTGTCGCAACGTCAAGCGAATTGCCGGTAAAGGACTGAATCTTTCCCAGAACTCCGGAAAGCGGCGGGGCTGGCTGCGCCTGAGCCCAGGCGATGTTTGGAATTACCAGAGCGGCCAGCATAACGGTGCAAAACAATGTTGTGACTTTCATGTGTGTTCTCCTTAAAACAGACTCTTGCGCATTGACTAAGCGACTTCCTTTTGCAGTTTGCCGGTCTTATCGCCCAGGAAGTTCAGCAATGCACCGTTCACTTCTTCCGCATGCGTCCATGTAATGCAGTGCGGACCGTCTTTCACGATAAAGTGGCGCGCTCCCTTGATGAGCTTGGCGGTGCGCAGTCCTGTCGCTGTTATGGGAAGGATGCGGTCGGCATCCCCTTGAATCACCAACGTGGGCACATCAATGCGAGCCAGATCTTCGCGGAAGTCTTCATGCCAGGTTGGGACGCACGCCAAGCTAGCGGTTGCGGAAGCGCCAGCCGCGATGTTCCAACTGGACTGGACGGCTTGTTCACTGACACGCTTTCCCAGGAAGACGTCGGTGTTGTAGAAATTTTGAAAGAAACCGGTGAAGAAGGCATAACGGTCGGCGGCAACAGCTTTTTCGATCCCGGCAAACACACTGCCGTCCACGCCCTCGGGGTTGTCCGCGGTCTTTAGCAGGTACGGCGGCACACCGGAAATAATCACGGCTTTGCTCACATCCTTGGAGCCGTATTTTCCGAAGTAGCGTGCCACCTCACCCCCTCCCATGGAGAAGCCGACCAAGGTGAAGTCGCGCAGCTTAAGCTGGGTGACCAGCTTGTGAAGGTCTTCTGCAAACGTGTCGTAGTTGTAGCCTACGGTTGGCTGGCTGGACTTGCCGAAGCCTCTGCGGTCATAGGTGATGACCCTGAAACCCGCATCCAGAAGCACCGGCACTTGCTTCTCCCACGAAGCTCCACTCAATGGATATCCGTGGATCAGGACAATGGGTTGCCCCGAGCCATGGTCTTCGTAGTAAAGCTCGATGTCGCCGGAATTTTCTTTTCCGACCGTAATATATGACATTTCGTATCTCCTTTTTGATTCGTCCGTTCCGGGCCTAATCTGCGGCACACGCGCAGGGCTTGTCTGGCTGGATTGTGCGTCCGCGGAGCCGATTGTGGCGAGTTCAGCGCCAGCAAGAGCCAAGGTCGCATTGCGCAAAAAGCGGCGGCGATTATGATTGAATTCTTCGGACATCTTGATCTCCCGAGACTTCTTGTGAGTTCGTCTTCACGCCCCGCGGACATCTCTACTTGCGATTAAGCCAGACCCGTCGGGCCAAAACAATTGGACGAAGGTATCGGCGATACTTTGGTATCAGTCGACGCAACGCGTGGCGTTGGACGGTCCACGTCGGTATTCAGCCGCCTTGCAAGCTGGGCCGCTGCCGCGATAGTGACCGACCCCCAATCGCGCCTGGTCGGTGCAGGCAAAGCATCCATTAACTCCAGCTCGTCGATCCAGTCCTCTGCCGCAAGCCGTGCCTGCTCTGGACCGAACAACTCCGTAACCGCTCTGATGAAAGCCCCTAATTCCCGCTCCGCTATGACCATCAGGTACGCGTCAGCCGGACTGAGGCTGTTTTTCCATTCATCAAATAGGATCGGTTGCCGTTCATTCATCGCTCTTCTCGATCCTTGAACCGGAAAGCCGTGTTTCCTGCGATCTCACAATTGCAATTAAGCCAGAAGAGTGGAGGGAAACCAATTGGACGAAGGTATCGATCGATGTTTCCCTGATGGGGCGTTACCAATCGCTAGCAGGAGCCAGGGCCGGCGCGTGAATGCCAGACCAATACCAAAGTCTTATAGACGTCGGGTTTGGAGAGGTGCAAGCTGTTCATGAGGGCTGTCGAGAGGAGGCGCCTCGCCGCGGCTACCAAGGTGCAAAACAGCCACAGCGTCGTTCCGTCTTGCGGAAGATCCATAATAAGGCGAAGGTGTACACCATGAAGAAGCCCGTGGCACCAATCTCCCTTGCCGCCTCCCAACTCGGCGAAATACGTCATGTCTGCGCGTTTTTTAACAGCGACGACGAAGAGTATCGCGTGTTGCTTCCGTTCATAAAGGATGGCTTCGAATGTGGCGACAAGGCAGTTCACATCGTAGATCCGGCGCAACATCATAATCATCTGCGACGTCTGGCTGGGATAGGGATTGATACGGTGGCCGCCCGGCAAAGTGGGCAATTCGAGCTTCGGTCCAGCACTGAAACATATCTACGCGACGGCCGTTTCGATCAGGATCGGATGCTGAAGGTTTTCGAGCAGTTGGCCAGCGGCAATGCCAAAGGGGGATTCCCGCTCAGTCGCATCGTTTGTCACATGGAATGGGCGGCGGAGGGTCGATCACATCTAGACGATCTCATTGAGTTCGAATCGCGTATGAATGATGTGTGGCAGCGGCATGACGATGCCGTCATCTGTACATACGATCTCGCGAAATTCGGCGGGGACACGGTGATCGACATCATGCGGACGCATCCGATGATCATCATCGGCGGGATTCTTCAGCAGAATCCGTTCTTCGTACCGCCGGAGGAGTTTCTTCGCGAAATTCGCGGGCGGACTAGCTTGACTGCGAACTCGTGGCAACAGGCGACCTGACTATGGATTTCCAACACGAAGCGCCGGTAGATGAGATCAAGCGCCTGCGACGCTGCCTTAACGATCTGGTGAGCGTTCTTGCACTTCCGGCGATGTGGAGCGGCAGAGAGCCTGCCCAAATTATTGACAGGCTACTCGACTCGCTCCTGGGCATGCTACAACTGGATCTCGTCTATGTGCGGGTGAATAATCCTGCCATCGAAGTAGCACGAGTGGCTCCATCGCAAGACCGGATGCCGCGGCCTGAACAGCTCTGCCAGGCGATTAAACAATGGTGCGGACCCGATCCTCAGAAATGGCCCCCACTGCTACGGACCTCGTTGGGAGACAGGGACATTTCAATGGTGCCCTCGCGAATCGGGCTGCACGCCGAGATCGGGGTAATCGTAGCAGGAACCGCGCGAGCGGACTTTCCCATACAGACGGAGTTGCTCCTTTTGAGTGTGGCGGCGAACGAGGCAGGCATCGCACTGCAGGGAGCACGGCTTCTAAGCGAACAGAAGCGTGTCGCAAGTGAACTTGATCGAAGAGTCGCGCAACGAACCTCGGAACTCGCCCAAGCCAACGAAGCACTGCACCTCCAGGCCGCCCTGCTACAGAAAGTTCCTGTGGCAGCCTGGACGGTTAATCCGGATGGCACACCAGCTTTCGTGAACCAGAGCTGGCTAGAATACACCGGCCAGACACTCGAATTCGTCCAGTCGAGCCCCGAGGCCTGGATGACCGGGATTCACCCCGAGGACCGGGAAGAAGCGGCCAGGAGGTTCTGGGACGGAATACACACCGGCCAGGGGTTCACCATGGAAGTCCGATTTCGCCGGCTGCATGACGGGGAATACCGCTGGCATCTCAATCGAGCCGTCCCGTTACGGGACGAAGAGGGAAAAGTCCTCCGGTTTGTCGGCACTTGTACCGACATTGAGGATGTGAAACGGTCTCAAGAAAATTGGAAGCGCGCGCAGGAAGAGCTGCGCAACACGCAGGCGGAGTTGGCGCATATGACGCGCGTGATGACGATGGGGGAACTCACCGCTTCAATTGCCCACGAGATCAACCAGCCTCTGTCGGGCATCATCACGAACGCCAGCACTTGTCTAAGAATGCTGGCCGCTGACCCTCCGAATGTCGATGGTGCGCGCGAAACCGCCCGGCGCACAATTCGCGATGGCAACCGTGCGTCTGACGTGATCACGAGATTACGCGCGCTCTTTAGCAAGAAGGATGCCTCGACTGAGTCAGTCGACCTGAATGAGGCCACACGAGAAGTAATTGCGCTTTCGTCGAGTAAACTTCAGAAGAATAAGGTGATTCTCGGGCTTGAACTCGCCGACGACCTCCCGTTTGTCACGGGAGATCGCGTGCAGCTTCAGCAGGTCATCTTGAACCTGCTCGTGAACGCCTTCGACGCGATGAGCACCGTCGATGGTCGTCCGAGGAAGTTGCTGATCAAAACCGAACAAGACGAAGGTGATCGCGTGCGCTTGACCATGAAAGATACGGGAGTCGGTTTCGATCCTGAAACTGCCGGCAGGCTCTTCGATGCGTTTTACACAACTAAGGATGATGGTATGGGAGTCGGACTATCCGTCAGTCGCTCCATTATTGAAAGTCATCACGGCCGTCTGTGGGCGGCACAAAATGATGGCCCCGGAGCCACGTTTGCGTTCTCTGTTCCCCGTGGTCCCACGGCTGCGACCAGTGCCGACAGCATTCGCGCGATGCAGAACCCTCAATGGACGGAGGGTGCGTGAGAATCCATGACGATCACTCGTTCACTTGTATCAGTCGTGGATGACGACGAATCCGTGCGCGAGTCGCTGCCGGACTTACTAAGGGAGTTCGGCTATGCGGCTCGGACGTTCTCGTCAGCGGAAGAGTTCTTGGGATCCGATTGCGTCGACCAGACCAGGTGTCTAATGCTCGATATCGGCATGCCGGGCATGACCGGTCCCGATCTTCAGCGGGAATTGAAACTTCGCGGGCAACAGATTCCGATTGTTTTTATCACCGCTCACAAGGATGAGGCCATCCGTACGCGAGTGCTCGAAGAGGGTGCGGTGGAGTGCCTGTTCAAGCCTTTCAGCGATACGGCTGTGCTTGAGGCTCTCAACACGGCGCTTCAGGTGAACTGAGCGATTCGCCGCGCCGTTTCCTGCCGGAGGTATAAAATGATGGG
>Ga0209380_10001539_pt1 | contig 15390 bp, 13 predicted proteins | sample HubBroMetageWFT6_FD_188347 | JGI IMG/M metagenome (GOLD analysis project Ga0209380, IMG submission 188347) | Warmed and freeze-thawed soil microbial communities from the Hubbard Brook experimental Forest, New Hampshire - Hubbard Brook CCASE Soil... | ecosystem: Environmental > Terrestrial >...
GCACGACGTGTCTCCACGTCTCTTCGATCGGGCTGGTCGCTTGCGGCGATGCGCTCTACAACGATGTCCATCTCCATTTAGGCGAATCGAACGCCGAAGGCCGGAAGGAGTGGATCGCTGCGCTCGATACGATCGAGTCGCTCAAACCTGTGGCCGTCGTTGCGGGACACAAGAGAGCCGGCGCGCCCGACACGCCGAATAACATCGAGGAAACACGAAAATATATTCGCGACTTTGACAGGATCACTGCCAATACCGGGACCGCGTTAGAGCTGTACAACGAGATGCTCACGATTTATCCCGAGCGTGTAAACCCGGCCGTCTTGTGGTATTCGGCACGAGCCGTCAAGCCTGGAAGTTGAATCTGGCGGCGCTCAGCGTCCGTTGCGACCCTCGGGCACTGCAGTTGGCAACATCGTTGGAAGGATTGCCAGACCCAGCTCCACGAGATTTATCGATTCCCGGGGCAATTCGATCTGTCCACTTTTTGCCTCAAGACAGCTCACAAAGAGCGATGGATGACGCGCCCCCCTTGCTGGATTTAGCTGTGCGGCGGAACCACGCTGGCGGCCAAATGACTGGGCCAAGAAACTCCTACCAATATGCGATAGACACGTATGGTTTTGCAGAGATGTGAGAGAGTGCCGCAGATAGCTCATGATGCCCAGTCGTGGTCGGTACGTCTGCTTAGAAGGCAGACGCACCAATCTGTTGGTGACAAATCATCCGTTGAACGCGCTGTTAAGAACACCTCTCACGAGGCAGGTGCTTCAGGAGTGAGATCATACCGATTGTCTCAAATAGGGGTTCACACCACTCGTCTGCTTTTGCTTAGACTGCGGTTCTCGCGGCTCTTTACGCGGATTTCGCTTTCTGAGCGACAGGTTCACTCTTTGCTTGCATCGATTTCACGAGATCGGCCGACGACGCTCCTTCGAGCGACAGTCCGTAGCCAACTTCTCGAACGATGCGCTCCTTCAAGGGCTGGATAAAATGCACGCGCGTATTGCGGCGCGTCACTTCCGGGGCCTTCAGGTACAGCTCGGCCAATTCCCGCGCCCGGCTCAGTGCCTTGCCGTTCGGCACAACTTCGGCAACCACTCCCCATTCGTGTGCAGTACGGGCGGGTAGCGGCTTTGGGTTCAGCAGGAACGCCTCCGCCCGTCCCGCTCCAGCCCGATAACTCCAGGTAGTAAAGATTCCGTCACCGGGCGCAACGCCCGCGGAGAAGTGGGCCACATCCTGGAAGGTCGCACCCTCCGCCGCCACGATTACACTCGCAAGCAGCGCGTAGTCTGAATGTACATGGGCACGTCCCTCGATAGCCGCGATGACCGGCACGCGTATGTTGGCTATATTTTCCAAAACCTGAACGCCTTCATCATGAACTTGGCTCCACACGCCGGGATCGGCGACTTCGCCAAAAGATGACCAAGCGACGTCGGTAATGAAGTCCCCACCGGCGCCCGTAAGGATTACGATCTTGTTCGCTCGATCTTGCGCAATTCGGTAGAAGGCCTCGACAAATTCGGTGTGAGATTGCGCGGTCATGATGAACGGCCCGCTGTTGGTGTGGAATTCAGCAATCAGCACGCCTTTATCATCTCGTGTCAGCTTTAGGTTGTGATAAGCATTGAAGTAGTCACTTTGAAGTTGCATCGTATTCTCCTCTCCTTTTTATAATTCCAACATGCAGGCAGAAACGGTCCTGCTGGAAGAACTTGGGCCGGCTGTTACATGGCTTTTGCAGGTACGCCCGCCAGCAAACACACTAAGCCCTTCGCGGAAGAGTGGCAAGGGCCCTCAATCTGCCGACCAAAACATGGGCGGCTGAGTATGGTCCGAGCGTCGTCCGTTAGTTTGATTTGCTCGCGGTAATCGTCGCCATGAACTCAGTGCGATATTGGTGTAGATTCAGTCCGCGATGCCCGAGTCCATCCAACGCGACCCACCTCCTCCGGTCAGCCCGTGGCACCCACTTCGCATCGGGATTTTCCGCAATCTCCTGATTGCAGATCTGGTATCGGACATCGGGGCGTTCATGCAGACCGTGGGCGCGGCATGGCTGATGACGACGTTGACCAACCGCTCGTTCTATATCGCGTTGATCCAGACTGCTTCGGCGCTGCCATTCTTCCTATTGGCACTGCCCGCCGGTTCGATCGGAGACATTTTCGACCGGCGCAAATTGATCCTGGTTACAGAGATATGGATGCTGGTTATCGCCACCGTTCTTACCATTGTCACTTTCACTGGAACGATGACGCCACGGCTCTTGCTCCTGCTCACGTTGGCTCTCTCCCTCGGTGATGCCATAGAATCTCCGACGTGGCGCGCGATATTCCCTGAGTTGGTCAAAAAGGATGATCTCACGGCTGCTCTCGCGCTTAACGGAATCGAGTTCAACCTGGCTCGAGCCGTAGGCCCGGGGCTTGCAGGCCTGACTATCGCGGCTGTCGGCGTAGCGACAACTTTCCTCTTCAATGCGCTTTCGTTTTTTGGCGTGATTCTCGTCATTTTCACTTGGAAACGCCCCACTCGAAAAAGCAAATTGCCCGCGGAAACACTCGCAGGAGCCAGCGTCGCGGGAATTCGCTACGTCCGTTACTCACCTGGCATTCGGACACTACTGCTGCGATCGGGAATTGTTATCTTTTTCGCAAGTTCCTTCTCGGCTCTTCTGCCGGCGGTCGCAAGGGAACTGAGCAAGAGTGCAGTCGGGTACGGTTTTCTGCTGGGCTTCTTTGGAGTCGGCGCGGTGCTTGGGGCTGTTGTCCTGCAACGTGCCAGGTCAAAACGTTCGACAGAGACTATAGTCTCGACTGCGACGGCAATTTTCGCTGCAATTCTCCTAAGCACAGCGGCCCTGCACAATCTCGCGCTTCTATGTGCGCTGATGCTTCTCGGAGGGGGTTCCTGGACGGTAGTCATGTCTCTTTTCAATACGATAATTCAGAATCTGGCGCCCGACTGGGTTCGCGCACGCGTGCTGGCAGCCTATCTCTTTGTATTCCAGGGCAGCGTAGCAATTGGCAGCGCCATTTGGGGCCTCGCCGCAGAACACACGAATGCTCGCATGGCCCTCTTCGTTTCCGGGATCGGAATCGGCGCATCCTTGCTCTTGCAATTCACCTATCGGCTTCCGAGCACGGCGGTTGATCTCAGCACGTGGAATCATTGGGGTAAACCAAGCATGTTCGAGGAGCATGCCGCCGACTTTGGGCCAGTTCTGGTTACAGTCAAATATGTCATCGATCCAGCGAAGGCGCCGGATTTCCTGAACGACATTTATCAGTATCAACGAATTCGCCGCCGCGATGGAGCTACACGGTGGGGCATCTACTTTGACACGGAATCCCCGCATGCTTATCTGGAGACGTTTCTAGTGGACTCCTGGCTCGAACATGAACGGCAACATGACCGCTTCACTGTTTCAGACCATGAACTCGAAAAGCGGGTGCTCAGTTACACGACGGAAAAGGTGGCAGTGAGGCATTACATCCATGCTAAGAGAACAAGGAATTCGTGACCAGACTTTATGTGCGATCGATCGTACCTGGAGGACGCAGATCCGCCCTGGAGTGGCGAGCTATCCATCGAATCTAATTTTTACGGGCCAAACGCGTCGAAATAGTGCTTGCCATCAACGAGTTCCCGTATGCCCTCCATTACGACTCCGAAGAAAGGATTGTGAGCTTCAAATCTTCATACTGGGCTTTTGTCGTAAATCACTACTCGACGTCCAACATGGGTATCTAAAACCGACAGTTTCGTCTATTGGTCGAGCGTCGCTAATGCGAGACGCGCTACTTGTTCGAGGCTTTTCCGATCGGACCTCAGTCGTGCCATGGATCGCATTCCCTGAATTGTGACAGTGAAGAACCGCGCCAGGGCTTTTGTATCCGCGTTACGCGATACTTCTCCGGTTTTCCGTGCGCGGAGCAGTGCCTCTCTAAAAATTCCTTCGACTTCGGCTTGGTTGTCGCGCAAAAACTCCGCGAGCGTAGCATCTGACGTGTCGCGTTCCAGATTGGCGCTCAACAAAAGACAGCCTCGTTCATGCTGATGCTTGGATTCAGCGCTCAGGCCAAAGAGGAGTTTCGCGAAGACCTCTTTGACTGGCCGCCCAGCACCGAAAAGTCGGCGCAGACCGTCGTTCGTTTGGCGCCGGTAATAGGCCAAGGCCTTCATGTACAGCCCGCGCTTGTCGCCATATGTGTCATAGAGGCTTTGCTTCGCAATCCCCATCTCCCGCAGGAGGAGCTCCAGCGACGCATTCTCGTAACCCAGCCGCCAAAAAACGTCCATGGCCTTGGCTAGGGCTTGGTCGGGATCGAATTCTTTCCTGCGCGCCATTTCAGACTCCCTAGTCTACAACAATCCTTGACATACGGTATTCCAGACTGTATGGTCTGAAATGCGGTTTGGGCCATGCGCCGCTAAAGGAGTTCTCCTATGAAAACGCGATGGAGCTTCCGTTTTGTTGCCGCGCCGTTCGCGCTGCTGTTGTTGGCGGCGCTGGCTGGAACGGCGCGCGCGCAGGACGCAAACACGATCAGTTCACGGACCGCCCAAGTTGATGGCCTAACGCTGTATTACCTCACCGCGGGACACGGCCCCGCCTTGATTCTGGTGCACGGCTACACGCAGACCTCGCGCATGTGGCGGCCCATCATTCCGCGGCTCGCCGAGAAATTCACGGTGATCGCCCCCGACCTACCCGGTATCGGCGATTCGTCGGTGCCCAAGGACGGCCTGGACATGAAGACCGCCGCGATCCGCATTCATGCGCTCGCCAAGTCGCTCCATGTCGACAAGGCCAGAGTCGTCGGGCACGACATCGGCCTGATGGTGGCATATGCGTACGCCGCGCAATTCCCCGCCGAGACCGAGAAACTGGTGGTGATGGACGCATTTCTTCCCGGGGTAGCCGGATGGGAGGATGTCTATAACAATCCTGGCATTTGGCATTTTCGCTTTAACGGCCCGACGCCGGAAGTGCTGGTCCGCGGACGCGAGCGGATCTACTTCGATTATTTCTGGAATGACTTCGCCGCCGACAAGACACATTCGATCCCGGAAACCGATCGGGCCGCCTACGTGGCTGCCTATGCGCGTCCCGGGCGAATGCGCGCGGGTTGGGCCTATTTCGTCTCTTTCCAACAGGCTGCAAAAGACTTTGCGCAGCTCTCCCAGACCAAGCTGACGATGCCGGTCCTTGCCATCGGCGGCGACAAGGGTAACGGAACAGTGCTTGGCAACCAGATGAAACTGGTTGCGACCAATGCGACCATGATCGTCCTGAAGGATACCGGCCACTGGGTACTCGAGGAACGGCCCAACGAAACGACGGAGGCGCTGATGAAGTTTCTGTGACGGCTGGTGTGGATCTCACGGAACGCCTCAGCGACTGAAAGGAAGAGCCAGAATGTTCAAAAGCATATTCGTGGTCCTGTTGTCCGCTACATCAGTCACGACGGTGACGAGAGCGCAGACCCTCCCGCAGATGCGCATGCCCCCCGCGGAAATTAAGGCCACTCCGACGGACAACAATCAAATCGGCAGCTCGGGCCTCGCTGGCGTTCACACCAGGGTGCTGTTCGGCGATCCCGCCAAGACCGGCTTTTACTCCGTTCTGCTGTTCGTGCCCGCCCACGTGACGATCGAGGCGCACACGCACAGGGATAACCGTGTGGCGACTGTGGTTTCGGGCCAATGGCGCTTCGGCTACGGCGATCATTTCGACGTGAAAAGGCTGAAGACCCTGCCACCGGGCAGCGTGTATTCCGAGCCGGGAGGTGTTGAGCACTTCGCTCAGACCACCGATACGGCCGTCGTCGTGCAGATTTCAGGCTACGGGCCAACCGACACAAAGTATTTCGACCCCGCCAACGATCCGGCGGCGAATCGAAAATAAAGTCCGTGAAAATCCACACGCGTTGGGAAGGGCGCTGGTTTAGCGCAAGGAGGACCGCATCACACAGATACTACGGAAAACGGGAGAACGAATCAAAGGAGCAACCGGCCTGAACCTCTTTCAAATTCAACCATTCCACACAGAACGAAGTTTTTGCCAAGGACACCCTCTGGCATCTTGCAAGGGGAGGGGTCAACTATGCGGCAATGTTACCAACGAGGTTGTCTAAGGCGCACAAAACGCAAGGATGGACCAGACCGCTGGGAGTACCTCTGGCGGGAAAGCGATGTGACAGGGAGGCGCGTGCGTAGGACTACTGTCATTGGAACTCTGGGATAGTATCCAACGAGGGATTTAGCCCAAGCGGCAGTGAATGGGCTCAGAATGCAAATAAACGAGGACCGTTTGCGCCAACCCGGGCCCGACGTCCTTGTTGCCGACTTGGTTGATCACTACGTGCAGACGGAGCTCTCCGAAGGAATTGGCCGGCATTCTCACGCAACGCGAATTGTGCACCGGCAATTTCTGAAAAGGTGGATACGACCGCATTGGGGGAAAGTGAGCTTCCACTCCGTCCGGACGATGGCGGTTGAGCGTTGGCTGAGAGGTTTGCAACGTGTCGACGGGACTCCGCTAGCCAGCGCAACCAAAGCGAAGATTCGAAATCTGCTCCGTGTGCTGTTCAATCATGCAATTCGTTACGAATGGCTGGGCCAGGGAAGAAATCCTATTGCGTTCGTCCGTCAGAGTGCAAAGCGCGTGCGGATCCCCGAAGTGCTGGAGCCCAGTGAGATCCAGGGCCTTTTGCTGCACCTGAAATCATGTTTTCGATTGATGGTCCTACTGGATGTGACTACGGGGCTGCGTCGCAGTGAACTGTTTGCGCTCAAGTGGAGCGATGTTGATTTCTCCAACATGCGCCTCGATGTCATGCGCTCCACTTATTTGGGACATATTGGGGATTGCAAGACGGAAGCATCACGCAAGCCGGTTCCTTTGGATGATCGAGTTGCTGCGGACCTCTGGCTATGGAAGGGGACCACCCGGTATCGGCAACCCGACAACTGGATATTCGCGAGTCCGCGTACTCACGGGAAGCATCCATACTGGCCAGATGCCTTGCTGCAAAAGATCATTCGTCCAGCGGCATTGCGAGCTGGGATCGACAAGAAAATTGGGTGGCATACATTTCGACACACATTCTCGACTCTTCTGATCGCCAACGGGGAGAACTTAAAGGTGGTTCAGGAATTGATGCGTCATGCTAGCAGCCGCTGCACGCTGGAAGTCTATTCCCAGGCGCGAATCTTGGCCAAGCGCCAGGCGCAGCAGCGCGTGGTTCAGATGATTCTTCCCACTGAGGCCGATGCACCCGAACCCCTGGTTGGGTGCGAATTGCCAATCGACATTCGATGAGCAAGATTCGCCGAGCGATTGCAATTCCGTGAGTTGGATTTGCTCAACAGATACAACGACATAGCGTCTTATTGGAGCAAGATGGAGCAGCGCAAGAACCAAGCATGGATCGTATGTTGTTGAAAAATATGGTAGGCCCGTGCGGACTCGAACCGCAGACCTCTACCGTGTCAACGCCGAGATTACAAGTACTTACAACAACTTACAAGGCTGTTGGGGACTGCCAAGTACTTGATAATACGCGGTAGTCGGACACATCTCGGGTTGGCCTTCGGGTTGAAAATAGGGCAGTACGACAGGGTAGCACTCAAAGCTGAACCATAGAAGTGGTAGGCCCGAATGGACTCGGGCGATCAACCTCGTCCGTGTGAACCGCTGGACTGTCAAATCATGCGGAAGTCGCCTAGGCACCATATTGTGGGGGTCGGACTATGGGCTAGAAATAGTCTCGATAGCGGCACCTGTCTATTTTTTTCTCCTTAGCGCAAAAACCTGTTCGCGGTCTCGATTAATACGAACGTCGCCAAAATTTTCTTACATAACCAGGCCAGCCGGCCTAACGTTCCATCTGTCCCAGCACGCGGGCTTAAGCTCGTCTTCGGTGCAATATTCGCCAGAGGAGGGACCATGCGAGTCCGCTATCAGCGAGGATACCTGCGGCTTGGCCAAAGGAAAAAGGGACCTGATCGTTGGGAGTTCCTTTGGTGGGACTTTGAAGCCAACGGAACGCGCGTCCGGCGCAAAGCTATCATTGGCACAGTCCAGCAATATCCGAATTTGGAAAACGCTTGGCTGGCGAGTAACGGCCTCCGCGTATCGATCAACGAAACACGCAATCGTCAGCGTGAACAGACTATAACAGTTGCCGACCTTGTCGATCACTACATCGCGACCGAGCTAACCTGTGCTCAAGTTGACGGCGGAAAGTTCCACGCTACGTAGACGATCTACATAGATTTCCTCACGAGATGGGTGAGGCCCACATGGGGGAGTCTGAACATCCGTGACGTACGCACAGTCGCTGTCGAACTTTGGCTTCGTCGATTGCTGCGTGTTGACCGCTGTCCATTGGCAAACCCGACAAAAGCGAAGATTCGTAACCTAATGAGCGTGCTTTTTAATCACGCCATCCGTCACGAGTGGCTGGAACAAGGAAGGAATCCCATCCTTCTCGTTCGCCAGAGTGCCAAACGACAACGAATACCCGAGTGGCTGGAACCTGAAGAACTAAGTGCACTTCTTTCACAGCTTGATCGGTGTTTTCGTGTGATGGTTTTCCTGGACGCCGCCACCGGGCTGAGACGGAGCGAGCTCTTTGCCTTGAAATGGGGAGACGTCGAGTTCGAGAACCTGCAAATCGTAGTTCAGCGCTCGATTTATAGGAGCGTTGTTGGCAATTGCAAGACAGAAGCCTCGAAGAAACCTGTGCCCATGGATCCGATTCTCGCCGCCGAACTTTGGTCCTGGAAACAACGCAGCTCTTACAATCAACCCTACGATTGGGTGTTCGCGAGCCCTCGCACCAAGGGCAAGAACCCTTATTGGCCGGACATCATTCTATCCCGCATCGTCCGGCCTGCCGCAACGCGAGCTGGAATTCAAAAGCATGTTGGCTGGCACACGTTCCGGCACAGCTTTTCCACCATATTGATCGCGAACGGCGAAAACGTGAAGGTGGTTCAAGAACTTATGCGGCACTCGAACTGCCGTTCCACACTGGAAATCTATTCTCAGGCCAGGATTCAGGCAAAGCGGGACGCTCAACATCGGGTAATTCAGATGATTGTCCCTTGGAAGGGGGCGACCGAAGTGCAAGCGGCGACTCCTCATCGCTATTCACCACATTCAATCGATCCCGCCACTGGTAAAGCAGCCTTCGATGAACCCCGAGTTCCTCCGACAACGCCACGATGTTATCGCAGCTCTTGAGTCGCTCCACCGTCATCCGACGGAATTGCTTCGTATACCGCCGCAATCGTTTCTTGGCCACTGGCAGCCCCCATTCACTGCTAAGTGTGCCAGTTCCGTTTGTCTCAAAATAGGGGTTCACTCAAGGACGCGCCTGCGCTTGACAGCTCTGGGAGGAAGTGTTGAGGAGTGTTATATTCCGTCATAGTGGGAATATCCATGTTCGGCCCAGTAGTCTTTGGGCTCTTCCGCGGAATATGAAATCTTCGTGATGGCCTTCACATTCTTCAAACCAAGTTTTACGGGCACCAGCAGACGGAGCGGCGCTCCATGATCCACGGTAAGGGGCTGACCGTTGAAGTGTGTGGCGAGCAGCGTCTGTGGATGGCGGGCCGTCGCCAGATCGAGTGACATAAAGTAAGGGTCAGGATTGCCTGAGGCATCGAGATTGACAGAAGACTCCACACGCGCCCATTTAGCTTGCGATATCGGTGGGTAGGCACGAAGCAAATCATCGAATCGCAGACCAGCCCACCACGCAATCGCACTCCAACCTTCGACACAAACCAGCCGCGTAATTTGTTCGTGGATCGAGAAGCGAGTCATCAGATTCCGAATATCGAGTGAGATGGTCAAGCCGGAAGCCAGCCCATCCAGAGTCAAATTCCATCCAGAAATATAGCCAGGATCAGGAGTAGCTCCGTTGTAGTTGTTCTTTAGGTCGGTGATCTGCGATTTGGTGTACGTGGGGACCATTCGTTTTTCCGAGTACAGTGCTTCCGCTACATCGTCGTCTATACGCAGTGCTTGGTTCAGAAACCACTCCTTCCGCGGAGAGTTCATTTTGCCGGCGACACCTAAACGACTAAGCGTGTTTTGTGGCAGCAGAAATCCGGCACCCGATAGCGCTGCCACTGCGCCTGCGCCAAACAACAGAACGTCGCGGCGGGTCAGCCGATGCAAACGCGCAGGAGCCATCTCACTTTTCTGGGGAGGCTGCTCTGCAAAAAAACTTTCCGGCTTCTTCACCGCGACAGATTTCGCAGTTAGAGACGGATTTCTATTTTTATTGTCGATCATGTGCGATCGCCTCCGGCGGCTCTAGGCGGGTTGACCACCCCACGATCATGCTGCGCAAAGTGTCCCATCCGTCAGCGAAAACTAGAATCAGGTGCGGGACAAGGAAAAGGATGTAAATCCATAGCAGCCAGAAATGCCAGACACGCGTCGCGTTATATCCTCCAAAAATCGCAGCCAACCAATGAAGCTGCATGGGTTTGTGAATCCCCCAGCCAGTCGCGACCGAAAGGCAGGCCGCGACTGGAACGGAAAAGTATGCTGTGCGCTGGAGCGCGTTGTACTTTGTGTTAAAGCGGGGATGCAGCCATTTTCTGCGAATCAATTTGGCGAACGGAAATCCGATGTAGTACCGAAACATTTTCAGCGCGTCAAATACATCGGTCCGGCGAGGCAGCAATGACCGCCAGCCTCCTCCCAGAACCGAGCCTGCAACGTACAGCATGCCGTTCAACATGAACAAATACGCGCACAACCAATGCAGACGAAGAGCCGAAGCTAACATTCCCGGTCCAAGACTTAGGTGGTTGTAAATCCAGCCGGGTGGATTGCTGTACTGATGCAGTCCGGGCACATGAGAGCAGATCCAGGTTCCAATATCCGCTGCCACATCGAAATTTCCCGTGGTCGGATTCGGCTTGTGCTGGTAGACAGGTGCAGCCCAGTAAATAGAAATGCCACTCAGAATGAGGCCGAACAGTATTGGCACATTTAGCCAGTGGCTCCAGCGAACCAACAAGTGGTGCCGCTTGACCACGAGCACGTGCTGCTGACGCGGGGACGTGCTCGCAGGGTTCTGTTGATTACAAGCGGATGTTGAATGACTCATTGACCGGGTCCCTTACTGCTTCGTATTGGGAGACGCAGCCGGAATGATGAGGAGTATCTTGTCCGTCGCAAGTGTTCCGTCCGACAGCTTCTCAGTCGCTGCATAAACAGTATCGCCCTCGGCAAAAGCCACCTTTTCTGGTGCGACTTCCGTGACAGGGACATTTGGAGGCACGGAGAACGTCTTAGAGCCGTCCTGATACTGGACCATGAGCGTGGTGCCGCTGCCTTTCTGCACCGTGCCGTTCGTCATGCGTGAGTGCGATACGGCAGGGCGAGAGACGGAGCCATTGGTCATTCTGCTGTGAGTAGTTGCACCCGGCGGGTCTGTCAGAACACTACCTTCTGCAGCTCCACCCAGTTCCGCTGGAAATATGATGATCTGCTTCGCTACTTCTTTTCCATCCGCCTGCTCAGTCGACGCAACGCCGACATAAGACGCGGACGTGACATGACTCATATCCGACGGTATCTGCTTATAGGTTGTGAGGGGCTGCTTGACATCAACGTGGACCACGCCTGAAGGTGTCTGAACGTCGAGTGAGCTGCCTGTAAATGACTTGACTTTTCCAATGACTCCGGAGATTGGAGGGGCCGCTTGCACTTGGGCCCAGACTGCACTTGGAGTTGCCTGCGTGGCCAGCAAAGTGACGAATAGGAGACGCAATAGCGGACGCTTCATGAAAATGTCCTCCCAACTACCCGTGGTACGGACTTTGGCGGTGTACAACACTTTTTCGAGGGTCATGGTGAGTTCTCCTTAGGAAGATTGTGCGTTGCGCGTTCCCGATTGATTCGGATGCCATGCACAGTTGCGATTAGACCAGGAGCGTGGAGGCGAAACAATTGGACGAAGGTATCGGCAACACTTTCGTATCAGTCGGTGCGACGATGGCGGTTACACTTCCGTTTCCATCAACGCTTCGGACAGCCCGCGAATTCCCTCGCGCAACGCACCGCCATCCTGCTATTCGAGCAGCTTTCCAAACTACTAATGTTCCCAATAAATCGGGGAATCTGCTTTTCGCTCAAGACTAACTCGGATGTGTTGAAAATGTTTGATTCGTGCACAGTTCGTGCACAGATTTCTCGCTGGAAGGAGGTATCCTCCCTCCTGGGTTGTTTCATTTCTTTGTCCCCTTTGTCATCGAGCAGAGTGCCCGATAATTTCGCTCCTCGAAGTCTCTAACCAAACGTGAAGTCAAGGGCGTGAACGCCAGGATCAAGAAATTCGATTTCGAAGGTTCGGTCTACGATTGGACCTTTTTGCCGGATGAGCTGATAGAGCCGGGGCTCCCGAATTTCGCCGGAGCCGTCCGGGGCAGTATCACCTCCGCAATTTTCGCCGGGAACGGCGCCGTCCAATGTCACCCTATAGCGAACGGGCTTTCCGTCCTTCGTCGGAGCTAACACAAAATGCAGGTCACGGCTGTGGAACCGGAACACGATCTTTCCAGGCACTGCCTGGAGCACGGCGCTCTCGGCATTGACGTTCCACGACCCGCTCAATCCCCAATGATTTAGAGAGAGTTTCCCGGGCGCACTGAAAATCTGAATTGAATCTTTGTGCACTTTTTCGGGTGAAGCGAAATTCTGGGCCTGGCGAAATCCGATATATGTTTCGGGAGATCGACCATCCGTCCAGTCGGGAGCGGCCTCGATTCCAACAGCGGATACGCTCGTCCTGTCCGAAGCGAGGTCCGTGACCCCATCTTCCATCAGAAGTTCCTGGATAACGTGCTCCATTTCGCCATAATCGCCTTCCCCAAAGTGGTGGTACCGAATTCGTCCCTTGGCGTCGACGAGATACTGGGCGGGCCAAGCTTGATTGTTAAACGATTCCCAGATCTTATTCTTGCTGTCGATGGCGACAGGGAAGGCAACGTTAAAATTGCGCACGGCATTTTCTACGTTCACCGGTTCGTGCGCGAATGAAAACTCCGGCGTGTGCACACCGATCACAACTAAGCCCGCATCCTTATATTTTGCGGCCGAGCTCTTCACATAGGGCATGGGCCGCAGAGAGTTGATGCAGGTGTAAGTCCAGAAATTAACCAGCACAACCTTTCCGCGAAGCGACTTGCGGCTCAAGGGAACTGAATTGAGCCAGCCGATGGCGTCGTCCAAGTCAGGCATGGCGCCTTCGTCGCCGCGCAAAGAGTGAAATCCGCGCGGTGAGGTCGCGTCAGCAGCTAGCTTTCGGGGGTGGAATGCGCCGATCAAACTGTCTTCCGCTTTGGCAGTATTGATGATGCGAAACCTCGTGAGTACATTCGCGTTGGAACACAAAGCAAGTGCTACAAGTCCGACGATGCCCGCCACGCCAAGTGCGCGACGCGCCGAATCCGAGGTAAATGAATGTCGTCTCATAGTCGTGACCTCTATTTCTGTGCCTGTTAAGGTCGATCGAAGGCGTTGACATCAATGATGGCGTTGGCAAAGGCTTCCGGAGCCTCCTGCGGCAGATTGTGCCCTATGCCGCCGGTGAGGTTGCGATGCTCGTACCTACCGACGTACTTCTTGGCATAGACGCTCGGGTCAGCATGCGCTGCGCTGTTCGCGTCGCCTTCCAACGTGATTGTCGGACAAGCGATCGTTGGAAATGTCGCGATCTTTTTCTCCAGTTCATCGTATTTTCGCTCGCCGGACTCCAGGCCCAAATACCAGCGGTAGTTGTACAGAGAGATACGAACGAAATCCGGATTTTCAAACGCCGTAGCAGAGCGATCGAACGTTTCATCGTCGAACGCCCACTTCGGTGAGACTTGCTGCCAGATGAACCGGTTGAAGTCCTTGGTGTACTTGGCGTAACCAGCTTGACCGCGGTCTGTGGCGAAATAGAACAGATACCACCATTGGTTCTCAGCGCTTGGCGGCAGTGGCATCTGGACGGCAGCCTGGCTACCAACGAGATAGCCGCCCACCGAGACCAGGGCCTTGACGCGCTCAGGCCAGAGAAAAGCCAGAAGGTTCGCGTTTCTGGCACCCCAGTCAAATCCCCCCATGACCGCTTTATCGATCTTGAGTGCATCCATGAAGCTGATGGCATCGGCTGCGACTGCGGCCGGCTGAGCGTTGCGAGGCGTCGTGGCGGAGAGAAACCGCGTTTCTCCGTAGCCTCGCAAATATGGCACGAGCACACGGTGGCCAGCCGCTGCGAGTACAGGAGCGACATCGACGAAGCTGTGAATATCGTAAGGCCAGCCGTGGAAAAGCAGCACCGGGTGGCCATCCGCCGGACCGGCTTCTGCATAGGCGATGCTGAGTACGCCGGCGTTGACGTGCTTTAGCGGGCCGAATGATGCGTTTGTGCCCGGCTTAATCTGGGGAACATTGGCCGGTTTCGCTGTGCTGGATTGAGCATCCAAAGAACCGATCATGCCGAACTCGGCGGCTGCAATAGTCAAGGCCGCAGCGCCAAAAAAACGGCGGCGATCATGATTAATTCCTTCGGATATTTTGATCGTACTCATTCTCTTATCTCCTTTGTTTGAATGGATTGCACTCATTGGAGACGGCGCGCCGGTGTGAACGCACCGGCTCCGATTCCGCGCGATGCTCCTGTGATGATTGCAGTCTTGTGGTCCGGCATGTAAACTCCCGTTTAAAGACGGCTCGCACAGGCGCGATCACACCAGATTCGTTGGGAAGAAACAATTAGACGATGGTATCGACCACACCTTCGTATCAGCCGGCGGGAGTGAGACACTCTGAAAACTGATACCAAAGTACAATGGACATGCACCTACGGGGCGGCTCATCCTTCGCTGGCAGTTGACGCGGGGAGCCACTGCCGAGGCGTAAGGTGAGGAGCTACTATGAGAAAAATCTCGGCGCCCATCTCTTTAGCTGGGTCGCAACTCGGCCAAACACGTCATGTCTGCGCATTTTTCAATAGCGATGAAGAAGAGTATCGCGTGTTATTGCCGTTCATTAAGGATGGGTTCGAGCGTGGAGACAAGGCGATTCACGTCCTTAGTCCACATCAACACCGTGACCACGTGCAACGATTAGCTGGCATAGGAATCGACTCGACCGCTGTCCAACGAAGCGGCCAATTCGAACTTCGGAGCAGCACTGAAACCTACCTTCAAGACGGTCGGTTCGATCAGGATCGCATGCTGCAGTCGTTCGAGCAGATGGCGAGCGGCAATGCCGAGGGAGGATTTCCCCTGAGTCGCATTGTCTGCCGCATGGACTGGGTGCCTGACGGTCAGTCGCACATCGACGATCTGATTGAGTTT
>Ga0209380_10001541_pt1 | contig 15384 bp, 15 predicted proteins | sample HubBroMetageWFT6_FD_188347 | JGI IMG/M metagenome (GOLD analysis project Ga0209380, IMG submission 188347) | Warmed and freeze-thawed soil microbial communities from the Hubbard Brook experimental Forest, New Hampshire - Hubbard Brook CCASE Soil... | ecosystem: Environmental > Terrestrial >...
CTTCGACACCATCGGCCAGGACCCGGTGCTCTCACAGGTCAAGCTCATCGCCGAGCCCTGGGACATCGGCAGCGGCGGCTACCAGGTCGGCAACTTCCCGCCCGGCTGGAACGAGTGGAACGACAAGTACCGCGATACGGTGCGCGGCTACTGGAAAGGCGACGGCGGACTGCTCGGCGACTTTGCGCGCCGCTTCACCGGCTCGGCCGACCTGTACGAGGCGAGCGGTCGCAAGCCCAACGCCAGTATCAACTTCATCACGGCGCACGACGGGTTCACGCTCGCGGACCTGGTCAGCTACAACGACAAGCACAACGAAGCCAACGGCGAGGACAATCGCGACGGCCATGACCACAACCGCTCGTGGAACTGCGGTGTCGAGGGCCCCACCGACGATGCCGAGGTGCTCGCGCTGCGCCTGCGCCAGGAGCGCAACCTCATCGCCTCGCTCCTCCTGTCGCAGGGCGTGCCGATGTTGCTCGGCGGGGATGAGCTCGGGCGCACCCAGCGCGGCAACAACAACGCCTACTGCCAGGACAACGAGATCTCCTGGTTCGACTGGAACCCGGACGACAGGCGCCGGGATCTGCTCGAGTTCGTCGAGCGGCTGATTAAGTTCAGGCGGCGGCATCCGGTATTCAGCCGCCGCCGCTACGTGGCCGCCGATACGCTCACCGCGGATGGACTCAAGGAGATCATCTGGCTGAGTCCGGATGGACGGGAGATGACCGAAAGCGACTGGCAGCAGGATTTCGCGCGCTGCCTCGGTGTGTACCTGGCGGGCGGGGCCATCGAGCGGCGCGGGCGGCGCGGCGAGGCCATCCGCGACAGCAACTTCCTGCTGCTCTTCAACGCGCACCACGAGACCATCGCGTTCCGCCTGGCGGAGATGCTCGTCGGCAAGTCCTGGCGCACGCTGCTCGATACCGCCGCCGGCGATGCGTTCGCGCCCGCGCCGCCGCCGGCGGATGCGGTCTATGCGTTGCAGGGACGCTCGCTGGTGGTGCTCGAGGAGAGCGGCCCGCAGGCAGACACTGCGGCCGCGTGAGCATCGCCAGCGCCGTGCCGGCGGCTTAGAATGACTCGCGCCGCGGCCAACCACCGCGCGCTGCTGTGGCGGCGCGCGCGGCGCGCTCCTTCATGAGAATCGTCACTTACAACGTCAACGGCATCAGCGCGCGCCTCAACAGCCTGCTGCGCTGGCTCGGCGAGAGCAGCCCCGACGTCGTCTGCCTGCAGGAATTGAAAATACCCACGGAGCGATTCCCCGAAGGGGAGATCCGCCAGGCGGGCTACGGCGTGATCTGGCACGGACAGAAGAGCTGGAACGGGGTGGCCATCCTGGCGCGCGGCGCCGACCCGCGCGAGATCCGCCGCACGCTGCCGGGAGACCAGCAGGACGTGCACAGCCGCTACATCGAGGCGACGGTGCGCGGACTCACCATCGGCTGCCTGTACCTGCCGAACGGCAACCCGGCGCCGGGGCCGAAATTCGACTACAAGCTGCAATGGCTCGAGCGGTTCATCACGCACGCCGCGGCCCTCATCGCCGGCGGCACGCCGGTGGTGCTCGCCGGCGATTACAACGTGATTCCGACCGAGCGCGACGTGTACAAGCCCGAGCGCTGGGTCAACGATGCGCTCTTCCGGGTCGAGACGCGCGCGGCGTTCGCGCGCCTCATGAGTCAGGGATGGACGGATGCGCTGCGCAAGCTCCATCCGCACGAGCAGATCTATACGTTCTGGGATTACTTTCGCAACGCCTACCAGCGCGATGCGGGCCTGCGCATCGATCACCTGCTGCTGAGCCCGTCGGCGGCGCCGCGCCTGAGCGGCGCGGGCGTGGATCGCGCGGTGCGTGGCTGGGACAAGGCCAGCGATCACGCCCCGACCTGGGTGGAGCTGAAGGACGCGGGGTAACGCGCGCGGGTTTTCCGGGCGGCGCGGCGCTAAGCAGAGCGCCGCCGCCGCCCGGTTCCCATTGCCGCTAGTGGGCTGCCCTGGCGGCCTCGACCGCCTCGTGCAGCTCGCGCTCGGCCTGGTGCAGCAGTTCCTCGGCCTTCGCTCCGTGGCCAGCCATGTCGTAGTGATTCGCGGCCCGGGCGCGATCCATCTCGTGGATCGCTTCCAGCACGTGGTTGTGAACCTTGTCGAGATCGTGCCAGTCGTGCACCGGGTCGGCACAGGCTACACCGCCGGCGAACGACAGGGCGGTGGCGACAGCAAGCACAGCTTTCCTCATGTTGACTCCTTGGAAGTGGATGATCACCCGCAGCGCGCACCGCGGCCCGTCATGGGCAACAGCAGCGCCGCGCCGCGAAGTTTAGTCGGCCCGAGTTGACTGTCAACGTGTCGCCATCGGCAGATCCCGGCGTTTATGCAAGGTTCAGCCAGCGGCGATATTGCGTCGCGCTTTCCGCCAGGTGCGCCGCTGCAGCGGGGGCGCTGGCTTATTGCAGGGGCTGGATCTCGTGCCAGGAGCCGCTCGGTTGGGTGTTGGAGTTGACGACGTCGCCCACACCGTCGGTCCAGTAGCGCCCGGCAGGTCCGGTCCACACGCTGCGCGCCTGCCCGGTCATGGGATCGATGGTGGGCGTCACGCCGGTCAGCACGTTGCCGAAGCCCGCGACCTGCGCCGCCTGCGCCGCCTGATGGCGCTCGAAGGCACTCACCTGCTGGCGCATCGCCTGCATCTGCGTCTCGAACTGCTGCACCTGCTGGTTGAGCGCCGCCATGCGCTGCTGCTGTCGCGCGCGCTGGTACTCGAGCCCCTGCGAATCCATCTGCTTCTGGTACTGGATCCACTGCGGACTCAGCTGCAGTGTCTGCGCGCCCCGCAGCAGCACGGCGCGCGCCACCTGCACCTCGCTGGCCGGGGCGAAGAAGCTCGCGAGCGGCGTTACGCCCCAGATCGTCTGGTAGAGAGCGGCGCGCGCCCAGACGAAAGCGACGGCACCGCCCACTGCGCCGCGCTGCGCAGCATCGCAGCGGTAGGTGATCTGGCCGCTGGATGTCTGATCGGGGCGGAGCGGGCTCGGCACGAAGTCCGGCAGCGCCAGGCCGGAAGGGTTGGGGTCGCCCTGCGGGTTGCGGCACAGCTCGTGAAAACGCGCATGCGAATACAGAGTCGCAAACTCGGGTCCGCTGTGATAGCGCGCCACGACCATCTGCGCCTGCGCACCGAGATCGTAGATCTCCCCCGCGCGTTCGTGATACGGGCCGGGCAGCACGTAGCTCGGCACCGACACATCCCCCAGGCGCACGTTGATGCGCCCGTCCGGGGAAGTCATGTCGACCATGGGGCGCGCATCCGAGAAACCCATGCGAAACATGCCGCCGCGGATGCTCCAGCCCTGCGGGACCTCGACTGCAAAGGCTTTCTCGGCCGGGTCGGTGAATTTCGTCCAGCTGATGCCGGCAGCGGCGGATGCAGGGGCGCCCTGCGGCGCGGCGTCCGCACGGCCGCAGCCGGCGAGCATGAAAACTGCGAGCAGCCCGGCAGCGGGCAGACGCACCAGCATGGTGACCCCCGTCGAATATCGTTTTGCCGGCGATCATTGCGCGGCGCGGCAGCGCCTGGCAAATCCACCCCCCACCGCAGCGTACTGGCGGCGTAATTGCTTGATTTTGCGGGCGCTGCATCGGGTCTGGCCGCCCGTCATGCATCACGCTTACCATCGGCGGCGATGAACGTGCCCCGCGTACTGTTGGCGCTCGCTGTCCTCGGTCCACTGCAGGTGCTCGTGCCGTGGCGGCAAGCCTCGGCCTCCGCCGATCAGCCGCCGAGGTTCGAAGTGGCGGGACCGGCGCCGGGAGCGTCCATGACTTTCATCGTCTACGGCGACACACGCTTTACCCAGCGCCCCGACGTCGTCAACGCGCCGGTGCGACGCGCCCTGGTTGCCAGGATCGCCAGCGAGAACCCGGTGGCGATCCTCATCGGCGGCGACCTCGTCTATACCGGCACCAACGAGGACGACTACGAGACTTACAAGACCGAGACCCGGCAATGGACCGACAAGCACATCCCGGTGTTTGTCGCACTCGGCAATCACGAGTTCAGGGGCTGCGAGGATGAGGTGGATCGGTGTCTCGCGAACTGGTGGAACGACGCTGCCCCGCCGGGGGAGAAGCCGTTCCGCTGGTACTCCGTGAGCCTCGGTCCGGCCATCCTGGCGCTGATCCTGGATTCCGATTCGCCGCTCAAGAGCGGTAGCGCGCAACGCAGCTGGTTCGAGCGGCAGATCGACAGCGCCGGGCCGCAGGTCAAATTCATACTGGTAGTGCTGCACTACCCTCCGGTCCGGGACCCTTTCTATCCCTCGGTGCGGGACGAGAAGGAGGTAGCACGCTATCTGTCAAAAACCGCGCCATCGCTTCACGAAAAGTTCGTAGTTGTCGGCAGCCACGAGCACAACTACGAACGCTACGCCAGGAAGGGCGTTACCTACCTCGTCAGCGGCGGCGGCGGCGCGAAGCCGGTGCCGGCATTTCGACTGTTCGGCGAGCTGTCGAAGCTCAAGACGGCAGTGAACTTTCACTACCTCCGCTTCGTGCTGCAGGGCGACACGCTGCGCGCAACCATGGTGCGGATCGATGCCGCGGGCGGCGGCGAAAGCGCCTGGACCGAGCCGGACCGGTTCGAGGTCCAGGCGAAGAAGTAGCCGGCTCAGTCAGCGCAGCGCTGCCAATTGCCGTCCGGCCCGGTAATCCACGATCCGGAATCCTTGAGCTCGCCGATTTCGTTGTAGTGATTCACCAGCAGCACCGGTGAACCGCGCTCGCGCGAGCGAGCCAGCGACATCTCGCAGGTAAAGAGGATCATCTCCAGACTGCTGGCCCAGCAGGCCCACACCCGCCCCTCCTGCTTCGCCCGGATGACGATCACCTGCAGTTGCGCGGGAAGCTCGGCGGCGTTACGGATCTGAAAGCTGTCGTTCGGCAGGTAACTGCCGCGTGAGATCAGCAGATCCAGCAGCCGCTCCACCTGCGAGGGCTGCTGGATCTTGCGCAAGCGTACGGTTTCCATGACGGTCGATTTCCTCTGCCGCTGTTCCTGAAGGCTGGCCGCGCAGCGCGGCCGATCAGCCCGGGGGTCCGTGGCCGTCGCCGTCCTGGCGAGCCTGCACCGTTCCGGGCGGCGAGGCGTGCGTCGAGATCTTGACGACGACGAGATCACGAACGCGGCCCTGCACCGCGTCGACCACGTAAAAGAGCCGCACCTTGTTGTAGCCCAGGCCGCCCTGCTTATCCAGATGCGGGATGATCGCTTCGAGCCGCTCGGTGCGCGCGTCACCGAGGCTTGCGGCCGCGGCGGTGATCACGCGGCGGTATTCATCCCGGTGCGACGCATCCCATTGCGGCAGTCCCGCAATGCCCGCGACCGGGTTTTTGCCCGCGGGGGTGAAGTTGACGCCCTGCCATCCGTCGGCGAGAAATCCGGAAGGAAAATCGATTGTAAAATGAGCCAGTTGCTGGTTCCCCTGCGGATCGCGCAGATAGCGCGGCCGCAGCGAGAACTCAGGTTGTTGCCCCAGAGGGGTCGCGAGTGTGTGCGTAGCACCGGTTCCCCAGCTGTCGTTCAACCGTACTCTGGTATTCACCCAACATTTCACGGATCGACTCCCTCATGGCCCTGTTGTCCCGGCGAGCTTGCTCGGGTCGCCGTTGCGGATCGCTGGGCCTGGATCGAGCGCAACCACGGAAACCTGAAACGCAGCCCAAAGCGACGGATCCGTGGACCCGTCGCGCGACACCACCGATCTCATGGCCGCACCAAGAGCTGCCGGCGCGCTCATGGACTCACGCAACAGGTGTCGGTAGAACTCTGTCATGAGTCGGGCAGCTATCTCATCTGAAACCGGCCAAAGGGAGGCGACCACGGCCCTGGCGCCGCGCGCCAGGACGGTGGAGCTGATGCCGAGCAGTCCCTCGCCCGGTGCCTCACGGCCGAGGGCGGTGTCGCAGGCGCTGAAAACGGCCACCGCGGCGCTCAGCCGCTGCTGCGACAGGTCTGCCACCCGGACGGCACCGTCCACGAGATTGCCGTCGACATCATAAGAGCCCAGCACCAGGGCCGATAACTGCGGATCCCGTGCGTCGACGTGCGCATGGGTGGCAATGTGAATGAACCGGTACCTGGACAGGTCGAGGGCCAGCAGCCGTGCACGCGTCGCCTCGAGGCCGAGCAACTGATCAACGTCCTGCGGCGGGAATTGCGCCGCGATGCCGGCCGCTTCCTCGGCAGTGAAAGGCAGGCGCTGATAGTCGGGCGCCCCGGCAACCGCCCCGTCCAGAGGCGGGGCTGTCGCAGCGGCAGGCGGTGCCAGGTTCTTCAGGCGAGGATCGTCCCGCTGGTACACCGGGTCGGCGACGAGCAGCAGCCTGCCGCCTGCCTGCCCGGTGGCATACGTCCTATTGGAGTGCAGCATCCATGCCGCGGGTGCGAGAGCGATGTCGTGATGCGAGACGACAAAGGCGCCGGACACCGAGTCCTGCTCCCGCAGCGCGCCGAACGGCACGTAACCGAGCGCTCCGTCGGGGATGATCGTCCACAGCCGGGCACCAGCGAGCGAGGACTCAATCGGTGCAATGATCAGATCGTATAGCGCGTGCCCGAACTTCCGGCGCTGCTCGGGCGACACATCGACCAGGCGCACCAGTGAATCGTGGAAAGCGGTGGCCTGTGCGGCGATCGCCTGGGGTGATGACAGGCGGACCCAGTGGAGCTCTTTGGGCAGGAGAACCCAGGCGTACGCGTAATCGGATCCGAGCCAGTAGGCAACCAGTGCCGTACCGGCAGGAATCGCCGGCAAGCTCACGTGCAGGGTGCCCGCCTGAGCCGCAGGGCTCTGCGGCGTGCTGCGTACCGCGATGCGCGTGTTCAGCAAATCCGCCTGGCGCTCGAGCTCAGCGATCTGCGCCAGCAGGTCCCTGGCCCGCGGATCATGCGGACCCGCGCCGTCGAGTCGCGAATCGAGCGCGGCGCTGCGAGCGGCGAGCTCACGATAAAGCTGCTCGCGCTGATCAAGCTCCGTCGCCAGAGCACGCCGAACCTCGGGGGTGTACTCCTGCGCCGCGAGGTCGGCCAGCGAATGGGCCCGCGAGGCATCCGCCGCTGCGAATGCGTCCGCCGCGACGGCTTGCGCCTCGGCGTCATGCCCCGCGGCCGCCGCGGCCTCGTAGCGGGCGCGCAGCAGATCGATCTGCAGATCGTAAGCTGCGCGCAGCGGCGCCTGCAGCTGCGAGCGGAGCTCGGGATTGGCGGTCTGCAGGCGGATCGCATCGGCCAGTCGCAACGCCCTTGCGACGGCGGCCAGCGCCTCATGCGGCCGACCGAGGGTCCGCAGCGTCCGCGCAAACTCCAGATTCGCCGCAAACTCGTCGGCAACGCTTCCGAGCCTGTGCAGCGAAGGGCGGGCAGCCGCGAGATCCGCCAGCGCCGCGCGCGGCTCACCTATTTCACGCAGCAGCACGGCGCGTTGCAACAGTGCATTTCCCCTGGCCAGGGGATCCAGTGCGGGGGCTGACAGAACGCCATCAAGCTGAGCTCTCGCCTCGGGCAGATGGCCAGCGGCGGCCATGTGCACCGCCTGTTGAATCCGGATGCGCGCCACGGAGTACGGCGCCACCGCGAGAGCGAGCGCCTCCTGGTCCGATGCCACGGCCTGGTCCAACTGTTTCTGTTCAGCCTCGACGGTCGCGAGAGCCCGCAGCGTCATCATGCGTCCGCGGCCGTCCAGAGCCACGGAGCGGATTTTGAGCGTTTGCTCGAGCAGGTCGTGCGCCTGCTCGAGATTGCCGAGTGCGTAATAGTTCAAGCCGATTCCGTACAGGCAGTACGCCTCGTCGCGCTTGGACTGAATTTCCCTGGCAACCGGCAGGGCGATATTGTAAAGACGCAGCGACTCGTCGAAGCGACCGAGCGCATAGTCGACCAGCGCCGTATTGGTAGTCACCGAGATGAAGTAGCGCGGATAAGGCTGCGGGCCGATGTCGGCGCGCGCGTGCTCGAGCAGACGCTGCGCCTGCGGCAGACGGCCCAGGCCCCAAAGGCACACGGCCTGGTTCTGCCAGGCCTGTGCGCGCCGCACAGTCTCGCCGACCGATCCAAACAGGCTACTCGCGGTACTGGCAGCCGCCACGCACTCCGGGTAGCGACCCTGATCGAGATAACTCAGAGTGATGCTCGTGGACTGAAGTGCGGCGTCGTATACCTCGCCGCGCTCGAGGTGGAAGCGACCGAGTCGTTGCAGAACAGCACGCGCACGTGCGAGGACGTCGGTCGAGCTGACCTTGAGTCCGGGCACGGTCTGCCCGGCGCGGGCCGCCGAGCCGATCTCGATCCAGGCGGCGGCCATCAGCGCCTCGGCTCGTGCGCGACGGTACGGATCGCTCTTTCCCAGCAGCTGCGCCGCCTGCTGCGCCCAGTCCGCGGCCGCAGCCCAGCTCTGGAGGTCGAAGTATTGGACTCCCGCCAGCGCCAGTACGGCCTCGCCCCGCAGCTGGGCATCCGCGGGCGCCACCAGTGCACGCTCGGCCATTGCATAGGCATCCGCCGCCCGTACGAAGGCATCGTGCGCACTGCTGCCGGCAGGCGCCGCGTGACCGCGCAGTATCTCCTCCCCGATCGCATAAGCTGCATCGGCGGCCGCCAGTGTCTTCAGGACCCCGACGCACTCGGGGCTGCGAGCCCCGGCGGACGCCAGGTCGAACACGCGCACCGTGACCGTGCCGGTGGTCGTTGGCAGCTCCTTGCCGGTCACGCGCACGGTGACGGACGCAGAGCCAGCTCCGGTCACGAGGGCGCGGCGTGTTCCCGTACGGCGCTCGGGATGATCGGCGCGCGCCACGACGTTCTCGGCAGAGTCGACAACCTCGACCAGCACGTCGTTGCCGCGCTCCTCGACTTCCACCAGGTAGGGGTGTCCGGGCACGACGTCGAAACGGATCTTCACCGGATCGGTGCCGTGCGTGCTCACCGGACCCTGGGTGAAGGTCGGCGCCCCGAGTACTGCGCTGCACGAGGCGGTCGTCGCGACCGCGCGCATCGCCCATGAAATCAACAACGTCGCGACCAAGGCATGTCGCAGAATCGACTGGCAGGTGCTTGACGGCTGCGGCATCGGTTGACGGGGCTTATACTCCCCCTCATGAGCGGTGTTGATGACCAGGCAGCACCTATCGCCATACTGCCCCCGAAAGCGGACGTCCCTGCTCCGGTCTCGGACCCTGTTTCCCACCTTGCGGAAGTCTATCGCGCCTATCCGGGACTGCGCGCGCTCATCCTGCGGCGCGTGCGCGACCCGGAGCTCGCGGCCGACATCCTGCAGGACGCTGCGGTCACGACGCTGGAAAAGCTGCGCAACGGCGAGATCGCGAACCCCGAGAACGTGGGCGGCTACCTGTACCGCGTGGCCCTCAATCACCTGCGCAACCACCGCCGCCGGGACCGCAGCGCGCTGTCCGGTCCCGAAGGTTTAGGCGAGCTCGCCGCAGTCGACGACGACCCGGACTGGCAGCACGTCTGGCGTCCGCAATGGTCGCAAGCGGCCCGCCGCATGCTGGAGGAGATGCCGGTCGCGCGCGATCGCGAGGTGCTGGTGCGCTTCTACCTCAACGACGAGGGGAAAGAGCGCATCTGCCGCGAGCTGCAGCTGACGGACCAGCATTTCAACCGCGTGATCTTTCGGGCGCGCATTCGCTTTCGCGAGCTGCTCGAGCAGCGCGGGTTCTGGAAGGCCGACCTGCTGACGTTCCTGGTCGTGAGCCTGTGCCTGTGCGCCGGCGGGTCCGGGTTCGCCGGACCGCTCGCCCGGGCGGTTGATGCGCTGGCGCGCGGAGCCGCCCTATGATCGACGTCGCGCGCGAGTTTGAGCGCCTGCGTGACTACCTTGTCGGACGATTGCCCGACGATGAGGTTCGTGACTTCGAGGATCGCCTGGTGCGCGATCCGGAGCTGGCGCGCGAGTTCGAGCAGTCGCTGCGACTGCGCGCCGGGATGCAGGAGCTGCGTGCGCAGGGCTATTTTGCCGTGCCTACCTCCCGTCGCAGCCGCCTGCGAGTGCACCTGGCCGCTCTCGCCGCAGCGGTAATCGCCGCGATCGCGCTGTTGCTGTGGATGCAGACCCGTACAGGCACCGCGCCCATCTTCACTGCTGCGCTCGATACACGCGCAGCCGCCGCCGCGAGGCAAGTCGCGGCTCACTATGAGTTCGTCGCCGTGCGCGGCGGCTCGACCATCGACCTCAACCTACCTGCCCACGGCATGATCGAGTTTGAGGTGGCACCGCCAGCGCGTGCGCCGGACGGGAAATACCGGCTCACGTTGCTGGCGGCCGGAGCGGCGCAGCCCATCGGCATCCTCGAGGGGATTGCGCCGCGAGCGGACGGCTTTCTTTACGGCTATGCCGACGCCGCTCGCCTGAGCGCGGGCGGTTATGTTCTGCGTGTCGAGACGCAGGACGCCACGGACGGCCCCGAAGAGATGTTCCGCTTCAAGCTGCGTCCCGGGACTACTACCTCGCCTTGATCACCGGTTCGGGACGCCGGTAGCGTTCCTCGAACGCGTCCTTGATGCGCGAGTCCCGTTCGATCTCGACTGCCACGACACCCGGGACGGCGCGGACTCTCAGCAGATTGTCGAGTTCGAGCGATCCCAACAGCACACCGATGTCCGTGAGCGTCGACTTGTGCTCGAGTCCCAATGCACGGCACGTGGCCGCTACCTCAAAAATGCGATCGCGATCCTCATCGGCGATGGCAATCGCAACGTTGGCGCGTAACACCAATTGCTTTCTCCTCGACTTCCCTATTCGAAACAACAACCAGCCTCCAGCGGGCTCAGCAGGGAGCCCGCACCAGACCGGCGCCGACGTCGCGCGCGGCAGCACTCAGTGCCAGGCAAGCGCGCAACAACAGATCTTGCAGCGCAACTCCGCGGGCGGCCGGGCGTGCCTCGGCCATGAGGGCGGCGATGCCGGCGACGAATGGCGTCGCCATGCTGGTGCCGCTGCCGGTCTGATAAGGGCCGATGCCGGACGATGCAGAATGAATCGCAATGCCCGGTGCCACGAGATCGACATTGCCGCCGCTGCCGAAGCGGTTGCCGTTGGAGAAGGGGGCTACGGCAAGGTCCCGATCAAGGGCGCCGACCGCAAGTATCGACGGACAATTGGCCGGCTGCTGCACGGGAGCGATGAGGTCGGGGCGCTGGCTCTCGTTGCCTACCGGCGCCAGCAACAGGCTGCCCGCCGCCAGGGCGCGCGCGGCCACCGCTTCGTAGAGCTGCGCATACGAGTCTTCGACCGCCACCGGGGAACCGAGCGACATCGAGATGACGGCGCAACCGTTGCGGACCGCCCAGTCGATGCCGGCGAGCACATCGCCGTCGGTACCCCCGGCGTCGTCATCCAGCACGCGCGCGACGTAGAGCTCCGCACCAAATGCGACTCCATAGCGGGGCCCTTCGCGCGGTTGCCGCGGGCCGCAGGCGACCCCTGCACAGAAGGTCCCGTGGCCGTTGACGTCGGCGGCGGAAAGTCCCGTTACGAATGAGCGCGCCACGACGCTGCGGCCGGTGAAGTCCGGATGCTCGAGGTCAAGACCGGTATCGAGCAGCGCGACGCGAACTCCGCTGCCCGAATATCGGGACGTCAGGACACCGGTCGCCTGCAGCCCCCAGGTTGCCTCAGCCGTATCCGACCAGGCGTCTGCGGGCAGGCAAGCGGCACACCACGGCAATGCGAGTTGCCGGCAATCACGCCAGTCCCGCTCCCGTTGCATCCACAGGGCGTGGCGGCGGCCGGCATCTGCCAGTGCGCTCATCTGGTCCGGGTCGCCGCGAACCAGCGCAGTGCCGAGCCTCTCGAACAGCACACCCTCGCCTGCCGCAATAGCCTGCGCCGTTGCATCGCAGTCTGACGATGCCGCCAGCCTGATGTCAGCGAGGTTGCGAAAGCTTGCGCAGGCAGCGCTTTCCCGGCCCGGGGGAAGCAGGACGAGGTGCCTGTCGGTGTACCGGGCGCTCACGCGGTCCCGTGACGCCGGCCTTGGGTCGTCGTCATCGCGCCACCCGGGTTCATCACGAGAGCACAGCAGCCCGCCCGCCAGTCCGTTCACCTTACCCAACACCCATCCGCCCGCTACAGCTACCTGCTAACTGTCTCCGCGCGGGAAATTATCTCAGTCGATGGCGGAATTGAACGGTCAGGTCAGGAACAGCGCTGCCGGTCCGCAGGCGAACGCCAGCCACAGCGCTGCCGTGCCGGCCACCAGAGGCTGGGTGCAGTCCCCCTTGGGTAAGCCCGGAAGCACGCAGCGCCGTCGTCCACAGCAAGGCGACACTGATCTGATAGAAGTTCATGCGTACACCTCCGGCGCAGCGCCTCAGCGAGCCTCGCCCGCAGGGCCGGCAAGGACGGCCTGGTAGTGGAAAACGTGCGCCGGCCGCGTCAGCAGAAAGCGATCGTCTTCAGGGAAGTAACGCGCCCGTCCGATGTCAGCACCTGCGAACGCCTTGATGGCCTCGGTGTCGGTCCACCAGCTGAGCGTCACGACTTCGGCGCGCTCACCGTCGAGGTCGCGCACCGCCACCGCGGCGCCGAGATTTCCCGGCGTGCCCCGATAGGCCGCAAGTCCGGTCGCCGTCACGTAGCGAACGTACTCGTCTTTCAGGGGGCGACGAATTTCGGCCCGCCACTCTCGCAGCACTGTCATGGTTCGATCTCCTTAGGTCATGAGGACCAGCGTCGTCGGCGCGCGTCCGGTGCTGTCAATATCAGAAAGACACTGGCAACCACCAGCGCCGCAGCCAGAATCGTGCGCACCGTAAGCATCTCCCCGGCCAGGAAGTAGCCGAGCGCCACCGCGACCAGCGGATTCACGTAAGCGTGGCTCGCCACGCGCGTCGCCGGCATGCGCGCGAGCAGCCACACGTAAGCGGTGAAGCCGAGCAGCGAGCCGGCGATGACGAGATACGCCAGTGCGAGTCCGGCACGCAGCGAGACATGCGGAAGAGATTGCAGCTCGCCGCTGGCCTGGGACAGGCCGAGCAGTACCGCGCCACCGAGCATCATCTGCGCGCCCGCCGCGAGCGGTACCGACTGCGGGCGCGGCATGGAGCGCGTGAGCACCGCGCCGAGCGACCAGGCGACGCCGCCGGCCAGAATCGCCAGGCAGGGTAACAGCGGAAGCGTTTGCGGGTCGCTGCGGATCAGCAGCGCCGCGACACCACAGAATCCCAGCGCCACCGCCGCCGCCACGCGCCAGCGAAACGCCTGCTGCCGGAATACGAAAACCTCGAACGTCGCCGTCGTGATCGGCAGGCTCGCCTCGATCACCGAGGTGATGCCGGAGGGCACGTATTGCTCCGCCCAGAAGAGCGCGCCGTAGGTGGCCACGAACATGCACAGCGCGATGAGTGCGCTGCTACCCCATTCCGCAGCCGCAGGGCTCGGCTGTCCGCGCAGGCGCATGAACACATAGAGCAACGCGCCCGCGATGAGAAAGCGCACGCCGCTGGCGAACAGCGGCGGAACCTCGAGCACCGCGATGCGGATGGCCAGAAAAGTCCCGCCCCACAGGAAATAGATGGCAGCAAAAGCCAGCACGACGCGCAGCCCGATGGCCGGAGCGGCGCGGCCGGTGACGCCGCCTATAACCTGTGAAACATTCATAAGCGGTTAGTGTAACCGTGGACAATCCCCGTGTAACCTGTAAAATAATAATCAATGGTTATGACCGCAGACCCTGAGCCGGACACGCCGCCCGCCTTCAACCGCTGCGGAGGCCATCCCGCGCTCGACTTCGTCAATACGCTCGATAACCGTTTCGCTGCCGACGGGCCGGTGGAACTGCTGGGTGACTACGGCGCGCTGCTGCGATTCGCCGCGCAGTCGCAGCTCGTGGAGGCCCGGCACGCGGCCGCGCTGGCGAAGTCGGTAAGTCCCGCCGCCGCCGCGCGTGCGTTACGTGCGGCCCGGGAATTGCGCGAGGCTCTCGCCGCGGTGCTTTATGCGGGCGTGGCGGGGCGCCCGCCTGCCAGCGCCGACGTGCTGCTCCTCGAGCAGCGCTTCCAGGATGCCAGCCGGCACCGGGAACTGCGCTGGCAGCGCAGCGCCGCGAATACGTCCGGGCCTGCGCTCGCGTCATGGCAGTGGGGTCGCTTCGCCAGGCAGGCGGATCTGCCGCTATGGACGCTGGCGCAGTCGGCGTCCGAGCTCGTGCTGTCGCACGCGATGGAACGGGTACGCGCCTGCGGGGCGGACACGTGCCGCTGGCTGTTCCTCGACACCAGCAAGAATCACACGCGCCGCTGGTGCGACATGAAAGTCTGCGGCAACCGCATGAAGGCGCGCAGATTCCAGGCGCGGCAGGCGCAGTAGTCGCGCCGGCCGTGTCCGCAGGCCGCGCGCCAGCGGCGTGTCAATGAGTGGCCGAGGCCGCTACCGGGCTCGCAGCCTGTCGATCCAGCGCACCAGGGCGTCGAGGAAGGCCTGCAGGACTTTCTGCAGGCCCTCATCCGTCACGCGGTAGGACTCATCGATGAGACCGGGCTTGAGTTGGATGTAGGCCTCGGGCTGACCCATAGCCAAGGCTCTCACGGGCGAGAGAATCGTGCGCAGGTGCTGTTGCATCGCGACCGTTCCGGTCTGACCGGGCGATGCGCCGATGATTGCGACCGGCTTGTCGGCCCAGGAGTTCTTGCCCCAGGGGCGCGAACCCCAATCGATCGCGTTCTTGAGCACCGCCGGAAGGGAGCGGTTGTGCTCCGGGCTGACGATGAGCACCGCGTCGGCAGCCTCGATGTCGCGCTTGAAGCGCCAGACGGGCGGGGGCGGGTCGTTCTGGAATTCGCCGTTCAGCATCGGCAGATCGCTCAGATCCACCTCGGTGCAATCGAGCCGGCCGGCTGCGAGCGCGGTGAGCGCGCGGGCCAGGCTGCGATTGATCGACTTACTGGAAAGACTACCGACGATGACCGCGACTTTGTGCATGGGGTCTCCGCGGCGAGGCTGCAGTTCAATCGGGGGTAGCGGCGCTCACCAGTGCTGCGAGTTTCCCAGGATCGGAGACACTCTGCACGACGTGCACGGCGTGATCGGCGCTGCGATAGATGATCGCCGGCGTGCCCGGCACGCCCAGCGAATGCATGAGCTCCTCGTTCGCATGGATGGCCGCCAGTGTGGCGGGTCGCGGCGCCTTGAGGGGCGGGATTCCTCCTCCGAGGTCATCCGCCAGCCGGGCCCACTGTCGCTCGTTGCGGTCGAGAGCGGCCGCTGGATCGCGAGCCTCCATGATGGCAGCGGCCTTGCCGGGACTGTCATCGGCAATGATGCCGACGAGCACATAGCGCACCTGCAGCCCGCGTGGGTACAGCGGCTG
>Ga0209380_10001542_pt1 | contig 15384 bp, 9 predicted proteins | sample HubBroMetageWFT6_FD_188347 | JGI IMG/M metagenome (GOLD analysis project Ga0209380, IMG submission 188347) | Warmed and freeze-thawed soil microbial communities from the Hubbard Brook experimental Forest, New Hampshire - Hubbard Brook CCASE Soil... | ecosystem: Environmental > Terrestrial > Soil...
TGAGTTCTACAAAACTGACCACAAGCTGTAGACGGAAATCCAGCAGCGCAATTTAAGTGCTTGAAAGAATTGGTCGGCCCTGGCAGACGATTTTCGAACCGGCTGCTTGTCGAGGAGTCCGGATAGTTCGATAATTATCTCGGATAGAGCCCAACAAAGGTGGTGCCTAGTTGTCTCGTCCGGTCTGAAAATCTGCCCGGCAACCATGGTCCACCCAGATCCCCTCACGGTCATAGCCCCAGCTGTAACCTTGCTGGCAGGGAGAGTCGCTATTCTGCTTCACCATTCTCACTCCTCCCCGCGTATCCATCGGGCAAGAGTGCCGGTGCATGTCATCGGAAGAACATGAGATCGTGTTGCCTTGATCTGGCCCTCGGTATCGGTGCCAACTCGGCAATCTACACACTCCTCGACCAAGTTTTATTGCGCAGCCTGCCTGTGAAAGAACCGGATCGCCTCGTGCTGCTGCGTTATTCGGGCGCGAACAATGGATACTCCTCAACGCGCACCGACGAGTATTTGTACTTCTCCTTCCCGATGTACCGTGATCTGCGGGATCACAATTCAGTATTCAGCGGCCTCCTTGCGACAGCCTGGGCCCAGGTCGGCGTGCAATGGCATAACGAGCCCGGCCTCGCGGAGGCGGAACTGGTCTCCGGCAATTACTTCGACGTCCTCGGAGTGCAGCCGGCACTGGGGCGCTTGTTCGTCCCTTCCGAAGACGTCGCGCAAGAATCCGACCCTGTCGTCGTGTTGAGCTTCTCGTATTGGCAGCGCCGATTTGGCTCCGATCCGCGCATTTTGAACCAAAGCGTCTCCGTCAATGGCCATCCGTTTACCGTGGTCGGCGTGGCCGCTCCTGGCTTTCATAGCGTCTTCTCGGGCGACAGCCCCGCAATCTTCGTGCCCATGATGATGAAGCCTCAGATCACGCCAGGCTGGAATGATCTCGACGCACGCCGTTCATCGTGGTTGAACATCATTGGACGGTTGCAGCCTTCGCTCCCTCGCGACCAGGCGCAGGCCGGGATCGATCCCCTTTGGCACTCGATCCGCGCCGAAGAGTTCAGCCAGATGGGACACTCCTCTCAACGGTTCCGGGAAGCATTCCTCACAAAATCGCATTTGTTCCTGGTCGACGGCTCGCGCGGCGTGCGCACGACCGGCGGCGTCTCTAGAGCTCTGCTGGTCGTCATGGCAATGGCAGGGTTGATGGTGCTCATGGCCAGTGCCAACGTGGGAGGCCTTCTGCTGGTGCGAGCAGGGGCACGCACTCGTGAGATTTCTCTGCGTTATGCACTTGGCGCCAAACGACGTCAGGTGATTCAGCAGTTGCTGGCAGAGGGACTGTTGCTGGGCCTTGCGGGCGGGATTGCCGGAATTGTCCTGGCTCCGCAGATCTCGGCGTTCCTGACGCGAATTTTGTGGGCCAAGACGAACGGGGAACTGGCATTCTCCTCTCATCCCGATTTTCGCGTTCTCATCTTCAACTTTGCTCTTACTCTTCTGGTGAGCTTGCTCTTCAGCCTGGCGCCAGCAGTTCAATTCTGGCGTCCGAACCCTGCGCCCGCGCTCAAGCAACAGATGTCAACCATCGCAAGAGGCCCGCTTCGGTTGCGCCGCGCCCTGGTGGTGGCGCAAATCAGCCTCAGCCTCCTGTTGCTCATTGCGGCCGGGCTTTTTGTAAGAACGCTGCGTAACCTCAAAACTTTGAACGTGGGGTTTACGACCGAGAACTTGATCACATTCACCATCGACCCTCGCCTTGCGGGATACGAACCGGGACAGACCGCGAGCCTCTATCGACGGATATTGGAAGAAGTCGGCAAGCTTCCCGGCGTGCGCCTCTCGGCCGCGACTACCGACCCTGAGTTGTCCGACCACAATACTGGCAGCAATATCACCATCGCTGGCTATCACCCCACGGAAAACGAAGACATGAACGTGGAGTGGGCCAGAGTCAGTTCTGGCTACTTCACCACGCTGCGCGTGCCGCTTCTAGCCGGCCGGGAGATCATCGATCAAGATCGGTTGGGCGCTCAGAGAGTAGCGGTCGTCAACGAGAGCTTCGCGCGCCAGTATTTTGGACGGCCGCAAAACTCGATTGGTCATTACTTCGGCAAAGGCGCCGGAGACGTGAAGACTGATATTCAAATCGTTGGGGTTGTAAAGGACGCCCGGCACACGGGCGTTCGAGAGAACATCCTTCGCTCAGTGTTTACCCCTTATCTGCAGGAAGAACGAACCGGCGGAAACTCGTCGGGGATGACTTTCTACGTCCGCACTTGGCAAGCACCGGAGAGTGCGGAAAACACGATCCGACAATCGATGCAAATGTTGGACACAAAGCTGGTGCTGAATGATTTTCATACGATGCAAGAACAACTGGATGAGAACTTGACCACCGAGCGAGCAATTGCTCTTCTGGCATCAGGTTTTGGAATGTTGGCCGGGCTCATGGCTGCGATTGGCATCTACGGAGTGCTTTCCTACTCCACGGCACAGCGCACTCCCGAAATCGGCATACGGATCGCCCTAGGCGCGACGCGAGCCAGGGTTATCCGTATGGTCCTGACTGAAGTTTCCTGGCTGGCTGGCATCGGCATTGTTGCCGGATTACCAGTCTCGTTGCTGCTCGCGCACGCGGTCCGCAGTCAGCTGTTTGGCGTATCGACCAGTGACCCACTGACAATCTGGGTTGTGTGTTTGGCAGTCGTGGCCGTTGGATTCGCATCGGCGGCATTGCCGGCACGACGGGCTGCTAAGGTCGATCCCATGGTGGCGCTTCGATGCGAGTGAACCCTATGGAAGCGATTGTTCAAGATCTTCGCTACGCCCTCCGTCAGTTGCGCAAGAGTCCTGGATTCGCCGCAGTTGCAGTCTTCACCTTGGCGCTTGGGATTGGCGCGAACTCTGCGATTTTCACTGTGGTCAATGCTCTGCTGCTCAAGATGTTGCCGGTCAAAGATCCGCAGCAGCTTGTCGTAGTGGGGGATCCCACGCTAGCTAATCAACGTTCCAACGGTAATCCGCGCACCGACGTTTTCTCGTACCCGTTATACAAGGAGTTGCGCGACCACAACTCCGTTTTTGCGGCACTCTGTGCGGCCGCAACCGATCATCGCATCGAGGTCGGTACCGGGCAAAGCGCTGCAATCGACGAGAAAGTCACAGGACGCATGGTAAGCGGAAACTATTTCAACGTCCTCGGGCTCGAAGCTGCCACGGGTCGTCTGTTTTCCGATTCCGACGACACCGCCGAAAACGCGAATCCAGTCGTCGTGCTCGGATTTCAATACTGGCAGCGGAAGTTCGCGGGTTCGCCCTCAGTTCTCGACCACCAGCTTCAATTGAATGGGTATCCCTTTACGGTCATCGGCGTAGCTCCCCCTGGTTTTGAAGGGGACGTGGTGGGGGAACAGATGGCCCTGTTCGTTCCGTTGAGCATGCAGCCCGAGATCGTTCGTGGCCGCCACTGGCTCAAGTCGGGAAACAATTCCTGGCTTTCGCTGATCGGCCGTTTGCAGTCGGGCATCACTCCTGCCCAGGCCGAGGCCAATCTGAATGTCGTATTTCAACAGGCGGCGCACGCCGATTACGGAGCCGCACTTTCTTCCGATGACCGGAACGCGCTGCGCGACGCCCACATAAGAGTTTATGGGGGTGGAGGTGGGGTTTCCGACCTGCGTGGCAACTATCGCGTTCCATTGTTGCTGTTGATGGGCCTGGTTGGATTGGTGCTGCTGATCGCGTGCATAAATGTCGCCAACCTCCTTTTCGCGCGATCTTCCACTCGCAACAAAGAGATTGCCGTCCGCCTGGCCATCGGCGCAAATCGCGGGCGAGTATTGCAGCAACTTCTCACCGAAAGCGTTCTGCTATCGCTCGCTGGAGGTATTGCGGGCTCCTTGCTTGCAATCTGGGGCGTTCACCTACTGATTGGAATTCTTGGATCGGACACGACTCTTCCGCTGTTTCCCGATTGGCGTGTGCTTTCATTCACTCTCACGGTATCGATGGCTACGGGGATCCTGTTCGGCCTGGTTCCGGCGCTCGAGACCATGAAGGTGCGGGTCTCCCCCGCGCTGAAAGACGCGAACCGGGCCATCCCCTCATCGTCGTCACGAACTGTGTGGGGCAAAGGATTGATCGCTGGTCAAGTCGCACTGTCTCTACTCGTGCTCTTCGCCGCCAGCCTGTTAGTGCGCAGCCTGAAAAAACTAATGGACCAGGATTTTGGCTACCGTCGCGATCATCTGATCATCGCTCGCATGGACCCTGTCGGTGCTGGTTATAACAGCCAGACGATGAAACAGCTGGCCCAGCAGCTGGTCCCTCGCCTTCGGAGCACACCCGGGGTTCGCGCCGTCACTTACTCCGCCAATGGATTGTTCTCGGGCAGTGAATCTGACGATGCCATTATCGTTCCCGGTTTCGCCCCCAGCAGCCCCACCGATCGCACTGCGGCGGAGGACTACGTTGGTCCCGATTATTTCCAAGTGGTGGGCATTCCCATTCTGGTAGGCCGCGGAATTGAGTCGCAGGACACCCCTACCTCGACACGCGTAGCCATAGTGAATGAAGCTCTGGTTAAGCGTTTCTTCAACGGCGAGAATCCCGTGGGTCGTCAGTTCCGAATCGACGATGCGGATTGGCTCGACAAGCCTCTCACGATCGTCGGCGTCTCTCATGATGCAAAAGACCACGGCAGCGGCATCCGCGAAGCGGTCAAGCCGCGTTTCTACCAGGCGTTTCAACAAACCCCTGACCCCGTCCAAATCGTAATCGAGGCGCAAGCTCATGGTGTGCCCTCTCAAGTCGTGTCCAGTGTAATAAGCCAGATCAAGGCAACTGATCCTCATTTGCCACTCTCGTTTGTAAAGACGCTCGACAGCCTGGTCTCGGCCAGCGCGGCGAATCAGATCGCACTGGCCAAGATTTCGGGTTTCTTTGCAGGACTGGCGTTGCTGCTCGCATGCGTTGGGCTCTACGGGGTCATGTCGTATACGGTCGCCGGGCGGACGCGCGAAATCGGCGTCCGTATGGCGCTGGGCGCCCGGCGCGGCGATGTTTTGGGATTGGTGTTGCGCGAGGCCATGCTGCTGGTAGCAGCCGGTATTGTGATCGGAGTTCCGCTCGCCCTGGCCGGCGGTCGGGTATTGCACAGCTTCCTTTTCGGCTTGAGAAGTACGGATCTTCTTTCGCTGACTGCCGTGGGTGTGCTGCTCGGAACGGTTGCAGCCGTAGCCGGGTTCATTCCAGCCAGGCGCGCCGCGAAAACCGACCCCATGGTGGCTCTTCGGTACGAGTAGAGAGGGATGCGAATGAGATTACTAATGCAAGACTTTCGCTACTCCCTGCGCCAGCTGCACAAAAGCCCGGGCTTCACGGCGGTTGCTGTGCTCACCCTGGCACTGGGAATTGGGGCAAATACCGCTGTCTTCAGCGTCGCAAATGGAGTACTCCTGCGCGATCTGCCCTACACCGACTCGCAGCGACTGGCACTGCTGTGGAGTATTGGACCTAACGGCGACAACCGCGATCAGCTTTCTTTCACTGATATCGACGACTATCGCGCACAGAATCATGCCTTCGAGAACGTGGTCGCTTTTGGAGGCTGGACCGGCACTTTGACTGGAACTGGCGATCCTGCTCGCATTCCAGGAATGCAGGTAGGCAACGGTTACTTATCCCTTATGCGAGTCAATCCCATGCTCGGCCGCGACTTCCTGCCGGAGGAGCAGATTGAGGGCAAGGACCAAGTCATCATTCTCACCTACGGGTTGTGGCAGAGCCGGTTCGCGGGGGATGCCGGTGTTGTGGGTAAGCAAGTCAGTTTGAGCGGAAAGCCGTACACCGTCGTTGGTGTCACCCCGAAAGACTTTCCCATGCTGCCGGTCACCCTCGTTGATGGTCCCGCGCAGTTTTACCGGCCTGTCGCAGAAAAGCATGACGACCGGCAGAGATTATCGCGGCACCTGCGCGCCATCGCCCGCTTGAAACCGGGAGTTTCGATTCCGCAGGCCGCATCAGATTTAGAGGTCGTCAATCGCGGGCTGGCAAAGCAGTTCCCCGCCGAATACTCAACCCCGGACATACGTGTCGTAAAGCTCCGAGACGACATTGCCGCCGGATTGCGTCCTCAGATCTTGGTTTTGTTGGGAGCCATCGGCTTTCTACTGCTGATCGCCTGTACGAATCTTTCCAATTTGCTGCTGGCGCGCGCCATCGGACGTCAGAAGGAGGTTCGAATCCGGTCGGCATTGGGTGCGAGCCGGGCACGGTTAGTGCAGCAGATTCTGATCGAGAGCATGCTAATCGCCTTATGCGGCGGCACGGTCGGAATTCTGCTGGCGTTCGGTGGCACAAAAGCCATCGTGGCTATCGGCGCGAGGGTGATTCCTCAACTGGTAAACGTATCGCTGGATGGTCGTGTGCTTCTGTTCACCATCGGGCTCAGTCTGGCAACGGGTTTGTTATTCGGTTTGGTTCCCGCCCTGCGGCTGTCAGCAATTCCTCTGAGTGACACGCTGAAGGAAGGCACTCGAACCTCCAGTCTGCCTCACGATACGTTCCGCAGCGGTCTGGCCGTCAGTGAGATCGCGCTGAGTCTGGTGCTCCTGGCTGGGGCGGGTTTGCTTCTGCGTAGCTTCAGCAAGCTATACGGCGTCGATCCCGGTTTCCGGTCCGACCGCACTCTCACCATGGATATCGGCCTACCCTCCGCGAAATATCCGGAGGGAACCGAAAAGCCCCGAGCCTTTTATCAAGAACTGCTCGAACGAATCAGCCGACTCCCTGGGGTGGAGAGCGCCGGCGCAGTAAGCATTCTGCCCCTCGGGACCAATTTCGACACCGCCGGTGCTGAACCCGAAGGCTTCCTACATGATCCGGGCAAGATGCCTTATCCCGAGCGTTACGTTGTAACGCCCGGCTACCTCCGCACTCTTGGAATTCGGCTTGTCCGCGGGCGCTTCTTCGCCGACGCAGATAACCAGAGCGCACCGCTGGTCGTTCTGGTCTCGAATACGGCCGCACAACGCTGGTGGCCTGATCAAGATCCGATCGGGCGACACGTGAAAATGCCAGGGTTTGAAGATCGGCCTCAGCCTTGGCGGACGGTGGTCGGAGTCGTGGCGGACGTCAAGCAGGCGTCCTTAGACGCCCCCACCAGCGCCCAAGTCTACCTGCCGCATGCGCAGTACAGCATCGGAGACCTCACTGTTGTGGTCCGCACAAAGTCAGATCCGCTCAACCTGGCCGACGAGGTCCGAAGACAAGTGATGAAGGGTGATCCAGAGCAAGCGGTTTCAAACATCGCGACCATGGAGCAAGTACTCTCGGATTCGATTTCTTCACGCCGCTTCTCAGCTGTGCTTCTCGGAACCCTGGCTGTTTTGGGATTGGTTCTCGCATCGGTGGGAGTGTATGGCGTTATTTCCTATGGCGTATCACAAAGAACGCGCGAGATTGGAATCCGGATCGCCTTGGGCGCCGGGCAAGGAGAGGTTTTGTCCCTGGTCGTAGGTCAGGGGATGAAGTTGCTGCTGCTGGGAATAGCCGTGGGCACTTTCGCAGCATGGCTGCTGACTCCGGTCATGTCCGGATTATTGTTTGCGATAAGACCGAGCGATCCTCTCACGTTCGCCAGTAGCACGCTCTTTCTCGCGCTAGTGGCAGTGTTGGCATGTTACATCCCCGCGCGGCGCGCAGCCAAGGTTGATCCGATGGTGGCGTTGCGTTCCGAATAAAGACAAACTCCAGAGGTCGAGGACAAAATGATTCAACTGAAAAATATCGAACGTAGCTACAAAGCCGGCTCGGGGCAAAGCTGGGTACTGCGCCGCATCAACCTCGAGATCCGGGATGGTGAATTTATCACCTTCATGGGACCTTCCGGTGCCGGAAAGTCTTCCTTACTGAATATCCTTGCGCTGCTGGATGACGCATGGCAAGGGGAGTACTGGTTTCGCGACCAGGCCGTCCACGAGATGAAGCGCAAACAACGTGCCGAACTGGCGAAGCGGAATATCGGGATGGTCTTTCAGAGTTATCACCTGCTCGATGACCTCACGGTTCAGGAAAATATCGACCTCCCGCTCTCTTACAAAGATATTCCACGCCGCGAGCGGCAGAGCCTGGTCGCCGATACTCTGGATCGCTTTCAGATCGTTGCCAAAAAAGATTTATATCCGAGCCAGCTATCCGGAGGGCAGCAGCAACTGGTAGGAATCGCCCGCGCGGTCATTCACAAGCCGCCGCTGTTGCTGGCCGACGAGCCAACTGGCAATCTTCATTCCGGTCAAGCCAAGGAGATCATGGAACTTTTCCGCGGACTCAACCAACAAGGAACCACGATTGTGCAGGTCACCCACTCGGAAGCGAACGCAGGCTATGGCAGCCGGATCATTCAGCTGCGAGATGGCTGGTTGATAAGCGACACGGCGAATCCCTCACTCACTCAACCGGCGGAGGTCAGCGCATCTTGAGCTCATTCGCTTTCCCATCCAGAAAATTGGCAGTTTTGTTCCTTTGTGCTTGCCGAACCCTCGTGCCGGAACTTGCGTCGCAAACCACACCCACCGGAACGTCGGGCGCAATCGCGGCGGCACCATCCCAGCAGGCCTCGGGTCCGCTTCAATATGAAATGCCAAAGTCGCACAACCCGTTGAAGGCCTACCTGCCCGATGAGGTTCCAGAACCTGTACTGACAAACTCTCCGCGCCTGGCGCAATTAGTCCGCGATGCCCAACTCCAACTCTCACTCAAAGACGCCATCGATTTAGCGTTAGAGAACAATCTGGACCTAGCGATCGCTCGCTACAATCTTCCCATCGCGAATACTGATATTCTTCGCACCCAGGCTGGAGGATTCTTTCGCGGGGTGAATACAGGAGTCGTCCAGGGAACTCCCGGCGGCGGGGTCGGGGGATTCGGCACAGGCGCTCCGGGCGCCGGCGCAGGCGGCACCACCGGTGGCGCGGGTGGGGCCGGAGCAGGCGCTTCCGGCTTGGTGCAATCTACATTGGGCGCTGGAACCTTGGTTTCGTCATACGATCCGATCCTTAATCTCACGGGGGGAGAGGAGCACCAGACTTCTCCTCTGGCCAACCTGCAGATTTACGGAGTCCCGTTGCTCCAGCTCAATACCGGACAAGTGAATGCAGGTTTGACCCAGTCTTTTCCTACCGGCACAAGCATCAGTTTTTCTTTCGCCAACTCCCGGCAGACCACAAACAGTCCGTTCTTCAACCTTTCTCCCTCGTTGACTTCGACGTTTCGCTTTCAATTTCAGCAAGAGCTGCTCGCGGGTTTCGGATTCGGTCCGAACCTGCGCTACCTGAGAATTGCGCGGAATAACAAGAAAATTTCCGACATCGCCTTCAAGGATCAAGTGATCGCCACCGTCACACAGATCGAAAACATTTACTGGGACCTGGTCAGCGCCTACGAGCAGACGCAGGTGAACGAACAGTCGTATGCGTTCGCGCAGCAGACTCTCGAGAACACCAGGAAACAACTGCAGTTGGAAAGCGTTCCGGCCATGGACGTGATGCGGGCCGAGGCCGAAGTGTCGAAGCGCGACCAGGACTTGACTGTGGCCCGCACCAGCCTCCAGCTCCAGGAGACTCTGATGAAAAATGCGATCACAAAGAGTCTCGACGACCCCGTTCTTGAAGCGATGCGGGTCATTCCAACCGACAGGATGCAAACCCCAGAGGCGGGACCTAGCATGCAGGCGAGTGCGCCCATCACCGACTTGATCTCGACCGCCCTGCACCGCCGTCCCGAACTCGCGGAAACGGACATCGACCTGGTGAACCGTCAAATCAGCCGGAGCGCAGCCCGCAACGCGCTTTTGCCATCGCTTTCTCTGGTGGGCTTCTATGGGGGCTCAGGTCTCGCTGGTCCGCTGAATCCCATTTACTCCCCGAACCTGGGGCCGAATGTCTCGACGGTCCCGGTGGACTTTATGGGAGCACTGCAAAACGCTTTCAACAATACCGCCCCGGATTATTATGTGGGAGTCAATCTAAGCATTCCTATCCGGAATCGTGTAGCTAAAGCCGATCAATATCGATCTGAGCTTGAGTACCGGCAATCTGAACTGCGCATGGAACAACTGAAGAAGCAGGTTCGCATCGAAGTGCGCAACGCGCAATATGCGCTCGACCAGACCGGAGCCCGAGTTCAGGCAGCACGCAAGGCAAGGGACTTAGCCCAACGCACGTTCGACATCACCAAGAAGGAACAGGAACTGGGATCGGGATCAATCTATCAGACACTTTCGGCCCAGCGCGATCTCGCGCTGGCGGAATTAGATCTGGTGAGCGCGCAGACTACCTACGAAAAAGCTAAAGTTGAACTGGACCGCACCACCGGCGCAACCCTGGAACATAATGGCATACTGTTACAGGACGCGATCACAGGCGTGGTCTCTCACCAGTAATGGTAAATGCCTATGCCGAGTTCGACCAAATCCGGGGAACTGGAACTGTCCTCTCTCAAGCATGAGTCTGGCGCGCCTTCACGCGTGCTCGCCGCCGATGATCAGGAGCACATCCTTGAAGCTCTGGAACTGTTGCTGCGTCCCCAGGGCTATAAGGTAGACAAAGTCCGCTCGCCGGCGCTGGTACGCGAAGCACTCGCGAGCAATTCTTACGATGCCGTTCTCATCGACCTCAACTACACGCGCGATACAACTTCCGGGCAGGAGGGACTCGACTTGCTTTCGCAAATTGTCTCGCTTGACTCTACCGTTCCTGTGATCGTCATGACAGCGTGGGCCAATGTGGAACTGGCGGTCGAAGCCATGCGCCGCGGAGCCAGAGACTTTGTGCAGAAGCCCTGGGAAAACGAAAGGCTTCTTTCGATTCTTCGCACCCAGGTTGAACTGCACCGTGCTCTGCAGCGGGCTGCGCGGTTAGAGGCGGAAAACCGGTTGCTTCGCGCCGAAGGTCTCCCCGATTTCATAGCAACAGCCCCCGCCATGCAACCGGTGCTCGAAACCATTGCGCGCGTGGGTCCATCCGACGCGAATGTCCTGATTACCGGTGAGCACGGAACCGGAAAAGAAATCGTCGCGCAAACTTTGCATGCTTTGTCTGCGCGCTCCCCTCGTCCACTGGTAGCCGTGAATACGGGAGCGATTCCCGACGGTGTTTTTGAAAGCGAATTATTTGGCCACGTGAAGGGCGCTTTCACGGATGCGCGCACCGATCGCATCGGGCGTTTTGAGCTGGCGGACGGCGGCACCATTTTTCTCGACGAGATTGGGAACGTTCCGCTTCGCCAGCAGGCCAAGTTGTTGCGCGTTTTGGAATCGGGCGAAATCGAGCGAGTCGGATCGTCGCGTTCCCGTCGCGTCAATGTCCGCGTTCTCTCGGCCACCAACAGCGACCTTTCTGCTGCGTGTGCGTCCGGGCAGTTCCGTGAAGACCTATTGTTTCGTCTGAACACCGTCGAGATCCACTTACCCGCGCTACGCGAGCGCCGCGAAGATATCCCCGCTCTGGCAGGGCATTTTCTGGCTCGCTATGCCGCGCGATACCGGCGCCCGGTACAGAGTTTTGATTCCGCTGCCGTTCAGACATTGATGCAGTACGCCTGGCCGGGCAATGTGCGGGAACTGGAACATACCATCGAGCGCGCCGTGCTGATGTGCCGCACCGCGGAAATCCAGCCCGCTGATTTGGCGCTGAGTTCCCAGCGCCCCCAAACCCAAGGTTTGGAGGACCTCAGCCTCGAGGCGGTGGAAGCTATGCTCGTCCGCAAAGCTTTGCAGCGTTACCAAGGCAACGTGAGCCAGGCCGCAGAAGCGCTTGGACTCAGCCGCGGCGCGCTGTACCGACGGATGGAGAAGTATGGCGTTTAGCTCGCCGACGCCGAAGTCTGCGTCCCGGCCGCGAAAAAGAACCCGGCTCTTATATGAACATCGAGTAGGCTTGTACTGCTTTTTTGTGGCCCTCCCCGGTCTTTTGGTGAGCCTTGTGTTGGTGTGGATCCAGCCGTGGGCTCTCGAATCTCGACTCGCGCTGATCGGCCTTGAATTGTTCGCGTGGTGGCTACTGGCCCTGGCCCTTCAGGAGCAAACCACGCGGCCACTCCAGACTCTCTCCAACGTGATCGGGGCGCTGCGCGAGGAAGACTATTCGTTTCGTGCCCGGAATGCTGTCTCGGAGGACGCACTGGGGGAGCTCTCGCTCGAAGTAAACGCTCTGGCCGACATGCTGTCCGGCGAGAAGATCCGGGCCATCGAGGCGACGGCGCTTCTGCAACGGGTGGTCGATGAGATCGACGCCCCCTTGTTTGCTTTTGATCCGGCCTCGATACTCCGCCTGGTAAATCCCGCGGGAGAGCACTTGCTGCGGCAGTCGAGAGAGCGCATGCTCGGCCGCAGCGCCGCCGATCTGAGCCTGCAGAAATGTCTGGACTCGGACAACGAGAGTCTCGTAGAACTCGATCTCAAAGACACGCAGGCGCGATGGCTTCTGCGCCGAAGTTCGTTCCGTCAGCACGGTGTCCCCCACACTCTCGTGGTTCTGGCGGATGTAAGTCGCGCTTTGCGCGAGGAAGAACGAAGGGCATGGCAGAGGCTGATTCGGGTTCTGGGACATGAATTAAGCAACTCGCTCGCGCCCATCAAGTCCATCGCCGGAAGTCTCAATTCCCGGGTCTCGTCCACCCCCATGGACGCCGAAGTGCGAACTGACTTGCAGCACGGGCTCGAGATCATTGAGGCGCGTTCGGCCTCTCTGCATCGTTTTCTCGAGGCCTATCGCAAGCTGGCTCAGATGCCTGCTCCGGTTTTGCGCGAAGTCGAACTGGCCAAGCTGGTGGCCAGAGTCGCCAGTCTGGAAACGCGAATTAAAGTGTGCGTGCAGCCTGGACCACAGTTGATCTTCACGGCGGATCCCGATCAGCTAGAACAAATGTTGATCAACCTGGTTCGCAATGCGGCGGATGCTGTTCTCGAACTCCCATTGGCCGCGATTCAGACTAACCCCCTCAATCCGGCAAGAGAGACGGCTCCATGTTCCGATACAGATCGGAAGGTGGGAGTTCGATGGGACACGACCGAAGTAGACGTGAATCTGCTCATTGAAGACAATGGCCCGGGCCTGATGAATCCGGCAAATGTGTTCACTCCGTTCTACACGACAAAGCCCAGCGGAAGCGGAGTCGGACTGGTCCTCTCGCGTCAGATTGCCGAGGCCCACGGCGGAAGGATCGAGATCTCGAACCGCACCGGCAGTCGAGGATGCTTGGTAAGAGTCGTTCTACCGCTTGCGCCGCATCAACAACGCTGATTGGCTCGGAACCGCGGGCGGGTCAGTTAGAAACGAAGCAACGATTCATCTTTCGCGCGCGGAGAACCTTCTGGATTTTTCTGCTGCCGCTCGATCTCATCAAATGGCTGACCTTCAGTCACTCGCTCTCTTTCCGAAGGCAGGAGCGCGGAAGGCTGCGAGCTTGGCGCCCTTCTCGAATTGTGCTCTGCGGGCTTCGTTCCCTCCAAACCTAAATCTCCTCCTTCCCGCAGCCTGTCGAGTTGCCGTGTAGCTTTGGGCGCCGCGGCACGAGAGGGACGATCCACATTGCGCTCGCTTCGATGCACGCTTGTGGAAACAGGTATAAGCCGCATGCCTACCATCGGCGTTCAACCTAAAGACGGATGGCTCTTCGTCGTGTCGTTCAGCGGGGTATCAGCGGGTGGCGCGTGGTGGCACTGGCAATCTGTTGCCGCAGAATTCGGCCGCCGCGTTTAGGCAAACAAACCTTATACTTTTCGACCGCATCATAAATTAACTCTGTTATAGACCGCTCCCGGGGCGAGATCGATGAGAGCCTCGTAACTGTTTCACTCCTCTCCTTGCTTCGCCGGTGAGCTTTGAGAGCATTCGTTCATGAAGATCGTCGCCAAAACGTCGTCGCAGTCGGCCAGTGTGACAGATCACGCCATCCATCGTAATCGTCTCCAAACCATTGCCGAGCTTCGTAACGCTGCCCGTAAGTGCAAAGCCTGCGATCTTTGGCAGATGGCGACCCAGACAGTGTTTGGAGAAGGGCCATCGAAGGCACAGATTATGTTGGTTGGAGAGCAACCGGGAGATCAGGAGGATCGCGCGGGACATCCTTTTGTCGGACCCGCAGGCAGACTTCTCAATGAAGCGCTGGACAAAGCAGGCATCGAGCGTTCCCAGGTGTATCTGACCAACGTTGTGAAGCACTTCAAATCGGAAGCGCCGGCGCAGCGGGGAAAGCAGCGCATTCACAAGAAGCCTCGCTACTCTGAGATTCAAGCTTGCCGTCCCTGGCTTGATGCCGAACTGCGAGTGGTGAAGCCGCAGGTTCTGGTGTGCCTGGGTTCTACGGCGGCTCAATCTCTATTGGGACGAACCTTTCGTGTGACACGGCAGCACGGACAATTGATCAGTTCGTCGCTGGCTCCTTTCGTGATTGCAACCGTGCATCCGTCATCCATCTTGAGGGCGCCTGACGAAGATGCTCGCCAACTGCAAATGCAGGCGTTCATCGATGATCTTAAGGTAGTGGCCGACCTTGCCAGAGGGGCGACGGCGGCGTAGCCGTCGAATCTGCGGCACATCGCGAGAATCTTGGATACACTTTTTAATTCGAAAATGCACCGTGTCTGATCAAGAGGAGAAATTCGCAGGGATTCACGCCGATGTGATCGTAATTGGCGCCGGAGCAGCCGGATTAGTGGCAGCTTCGGAACTTGCTGAGACAGGTCTGTCAGTAATTGTCCTCGAGGCTCGCGACCGCATCGGCGGCCGAATCTTTACTCTGAACGGCGTGGGTCAACAGTTTCCGATTGAGTTGGGAGCGGAGTTTATTCACGGACGGCCGCCCGAAATCTTCGACCTGCTCCAAGCTCACAAAATCCCACTCAGCGAAGTCGAAGGCGATAGTTGGTGCGTCGAGAACGACCGGCTTTCACCCTGTGACCTTTTTGCGGAAGTCGATGAAGTCTTTGCGCGGATGAGTGACGACGGACCGGATGAGTCGTTCGAAAGTTTTTTGCAACGCTGCTGTGCAGACGCTTCCGTCCACGCCAAGGAACACGCACTCAGCTTTGTTTCTGGCTTTAACGCGGCTGATCCTGCTCGCGTCAGCGTCCATTGGCTGGTCCGGCAAATGAGAGCGGAAGAAAAGATCGACGGCGACCGTGCGTTCCGGGCGCGTGGTGGCTACCAGGCTTTGCTGGATTTGCTGCGAGACCGAGTCGCCAAGGTGGATGTGAGCATACGCACCAATACTGTCGTGCATCGGGTCGAATGGAGTCCCGAAAAAGTTTCGGTTGCGGCTGTCTGTTCGAAACAAGCGATCTCACTTCATTCCACTCGAGTTCTGGTGACTGTT
>Ga0209380_10001543_pt1 | contig 15371 bp, 7 predicted proteins | sample HubBroMetageWFT6_FD_188347 | JGI IMG/M metagenome (GOLD analysis project Ga0209380, IMG submission 188347) | Warmed and freeze-thawed soil microbial communities from the Hubbard Brook experimental Forest, New Hampshire - Hubbard Brook CCASE Soil... | ecosystem: Environmental > Terrestrial > Soil...
GCCGGATTGAGCAGATCGATAACCTGGAGTTGATCGAGCAGTCTGCTCAGAAGAGCATGGCAGACGACGTCGTAGGGAAGCTTCCAGCCGGATTTAATCAGATGCTCGGCAGGCGCTTTGAGGGCGGGGTCGATCTCTCGGGTGGCGAATGGCAGAAAGTTGCGCTGGCTCGAGCTTATCTGCGGGACGCGCAAGTACTGATTCTCGATGAACCCACCTCGGCGCTCGACGCGCGCAGTGAGTATGAAGTTTTTCAACGTTTCGCCGAGTTGACGGCCGGCAAAATGGCCTTATTTATTTCTCACCGATTTTCGACCGTGCGGATGGCCGATCGAATTGTGGTGCTCGAGAATGGACGCATCGCGGAAGAAGGCGATCATGACGCGCTAACGCAACTGGGCGGCCGCTATGCGGAAATGTTCGAACTCCAAGCAGCGAGCTACCGATGAGTGCGCACCGGGTCACGATCAACGCAGATGGCCTTAGCAGGATGGATTCGTTAACTATGGTTCGTAACAGGCAAACTCATAGCGTTATCGGCGCTGAAGAACAGCAGCCGTCGGTCGCTGATGGCGCAGATGTTCGGACGATGCGCGCCGCCGGAAATGAACTGGCCACGCAGTTGGGTTGGCTGCCTGGAGCTTCCTCCGACACGTTCTCGCTCCGTTGCCGAAAGGCTGCGGCCACATTCAAACTTTTGTTCGCCCGCGTGGAGGCGGCCTTCGAGAAAGCTCCCGGTTCAGAAGGTCTGCTTTGGCTCCGGAACAATGCGCAGCAGCTATCGTCGCAGATGCGCGCAGTTGAGGCCGACCTGGGCCCTCTCACTGGCATCCCCCATGTCTCGAGCAAGGACGAAATACTGCCTCGAGTGCTGGCGGTTGCGCAGGCCTTTTTCGACGAAACCGGAGTTACCTTTTTGGAAGCGAAGTTCACGGAATTCTGCCTGGGCTTTGAAGAGACCGCGCCTCTCGAATTTCATGAGGTTGGCTCTTTGGTGCCGGCCTTAAAGCTGGTCTTGCTCGAAAGGATCGCGGCCCGAGGCAGATGTCTATTGGACGATCCGACCATCAGTCCTCCCGAACCAATTACCACATTCATTCGGACCCTGGAGAACGTTAGCCAAACTTCCTGGAAGGATGTACTTGAACGGCTCATCCCCTTTGACACCATATTGCGTAAGGATCCGGCTGGAGCCTTTGCGGCGATGGACGTGGAGAGTCGAAACGTGTACCGCGAAAAAGTGGCCAAAATCGCTCAGCGATCCGATCGAAACGAGATCGAAGTTGCACAGGAAGCGCTCGAGCTGGCCCGGCAGGCCCACAGTAGAGCATTCGCTGATGCCCGCATTCAATTGCGGGAATCTCACATTGGCTACTATCTGGTCGGGGAGGGAGCGAACCTGCTCCGCCAGAGAGTCGGTTCGCGACCCAAATTTGGCGAACGCCTGCGGATTTTCTTAAGACAGCATCCGGATGAATTCCTTGTCCTCGGAACTGTCGCCCTGACGTTTGTCATCACCACCGGAGCGGTCTGGCTACTGACCGCTGCCAGTACGCCTCTGCTGCTTGTCCTGCTTTCGATGCTGGTTCTTTTGTTGCCGGGTTCGCAGGCGGCGGTGCAGGTGATGAACTATTTGACTACCAATCTGCTCGCGGTAAATTCTCTGTCTAAACTGGATTTCTCGGAGGGCATCCCCGACGATTGCGCGACCTTGGTTGCTATTCCCACCCTTCTGCTGAATGAAAAACAAGTGCACAGCCTGGTGGAAAAGCTCGAAGTACGTTACCTCGGGAACCACGACCGCAATCTGCACTTTGCGCTCGTCTCGGATTTGCCGGATTCACCGAAACCCGCGCCGGAGGCCAATGCGCTGGTTGATTTGTGTGAAAAACTGATCGACGATTTGAATGAAAGATACTCCGGAGAAAATACGGGGTCCTTTTTCCTCCTCCATCGCCATCGCGTGTACAACCCCCGCGAGAGAGGTTGGATGGGATGGGAACGCAAGCGCGGCAAACTGCTCGATCTGAATCGGCTGATGCGGGGCGAGTACGACAGCTTCCCGGTGAAGGTTGGCGATCTTTCCATCCTTGCCAAGGTGCGCTTCGTAATCACGCTCGACTCCGATACGGAACTACCGCGCGGGTCGGCGCATCGCATGGTGGGAGCGATTGCCCATCCCTTGAACCAGGCGATCATTGATCCCGTTAAGAACGTCGTGGTGGCCGGATATGGCATTTTGCAGCCCCGCGTTGACGTTAGTGTTCAAAGCACGGCGCGCTCGCGACTGGCAGCCATTTTCGCCGGCGAGACCGGCCTTGACCCCTACACCCGCGCCGTCTCCGATGTTTATCAGGACCTGTTCGGTGAGGGCACCTTCACCGGAAAGGGTATTTACGAAGTCGATACGATGGCGCGCGTTCTTGCCCGGCGTTTCCCTCGGAATTCACTTCTAAGTCACGACCTGATCGAGGGTGCATACGCGCGTGCCGGACTGGCCACCGACATCGTGGTGATCGAGGACTATCCTTCGCACTACAGTGCGTACAGCCGCCGCAAGCACCGCTGGCTTCGCGGCGACTGGCAAATCGTGGAGTGGCTCACGGATCGTGTGCCCGATGAATCGGGCGCGCGCGTTCCAAATCCGATCTCTTTGGTTTCGCGTTGGAAAATTCTCGACAACCTTCGCCGCAGCCTGGTCGAACCCGCAACCTTTGTGCTGTTGTTGTTCGGCTGGTTCGTGATGGGACACCCTTTTCAGTGGACCCTCGCTACCATCGGCATTTTGTTCGTCCCGGCGTGGGTCGAGTTCGCCTTCGCGATGACTCGCGCAATCCTGGCACGCAGTGCAGGAATCGTCCGCGACGCACTGAGCAACCTCTTTGCTACCAACTTCAGTGTCTTGCTTACTTTGACCCTTCTGGCGCACCAGACGCTGTTGTCGCTCGACGCTGTGGCGCGGGTGCTTGTCCGGCGCTTGGTTACGCGCGAGCGCCTGCTCGAATGGGAAACAGCCGCTGAGGCGGAACTCGGAGAACGGCGTACTCCGATAGACCGCTACATCGACTGGATGCCGGTGCTGGCAGTCGGCCTGGGCCTTATCGTTTGGTTGACCCGGCCTCATTCGTTGCTGGCTGCTGCTCCGATTCTCGCCCTGTGGGGCTGCAGCAAGGGTCTGGTTCTCTGGCTCAATGCGTCTCCGCTCGAATCAGCACCCGAGGTTACTCGCGAAGACGCACGAATGCTGCGCAAGTCCGCTTTGTACATTTGGCGATACTTTGCAGAGTTCTCCACCGAAGAGCACAACTGGCTCGTGCCGGATAACGTGCAACACGAGCCGCGCAAGGTGGCGGCCAGCGTGTCTCCGACGAACGTTGGCCTCCTTCTCAACGCGAGGCAGGTTGCGAACGAGCTTGGCTATGTCACGACCCCAGAGATGTTGGACCTAACTCAGAAAACCCTGGCTACTATCGTCCGCCTTCCGAAGTACCGCGGCCACTTGATGAACTGGTACGACACCCACACCCTCGAAGCAAAACCGCCCTTTTTCGTTTCTTCGGTGGACAGCGGCAATCTCGTAGCCTCTCTCTGGACGATGCAGCAAGGATGTCTGGATGTCTTGCGTCGACCCCTGATTTCAAGAAATCTCTCCGAGGGCATGCTGGATCATCTCCGAGTGCTTCGTGATCTGCGCGCGCTTCCGAAGCGGGCATTGTCGCGCTTCGAAGCGGAGTTCCAAAACAACGAAGCTTGGCTGACTTCCCTCCTAGCCTTTCCCGAGGAGGTTCTAAACGCCAAACCGGCGAAGAAGGCAACCTCAGACATCTCGACCGATATTGCGTGGTTCCGCAAGCAAGCGCATTTACGGCTGCAAAACGTTCACCAGCTAGTGGAAGCTTATATGCCATGGCGGCTTCCGGATTTCTCGGCACTGCGAAATGAACTGACTGGCGACGAAGCAGCGGTGGACGATGTGCCGCTTGAGCGACTGCCCGACTTGATTCTAGAACTTGAGAAGCGTCTCGATCAGACTCTTCAATCTGGTCGAAGTGAAACCGGGTCACCCGGCCAGCGCCTCATGCCCATGCTGGCTCAGGCCCGCGGGAATGCCCTTCGTCTGATTGAGGACCTGCGGCAAACCAGCGAACAGGCACGTGATCTGGCCAATGCCATGGACTTTACGTTCTTGCTGGATCGGCAGCGTCTACTGCTGTCTGTGGGCTTTGACGCACAGTCGGAGGAACTACAACCTTACTTCTACAACTTGCTGGCTACCGAACCACGAACGGCGGTCTTTATCGCAATCGCGAATGAAGATATCCCGCAGGAGTGCTGGTTCCGGCTTGAGCGCCCCTTCACGCGCGATCACGGTCATCCGGTTTTGCTCTCGTGGACAGGAACTATGTTTGAGTACCTGATGCCTTCCATATGGATGCGTAGTTATCCCAACACTCTGCTGGATCGCGCGATTGTGTCAGCCGTTCGAGCGCAGCAGACCTACGCCGCCAGCAAGGGTATTCCCTGGGGCATTTCTGAATCTGCCTGTGCCAAGCGCAATGAAGTGGGTGACTATCACTACGAAGCATTCGGCGTGCCGAACCTGGCCCTGAAGAAAAACGACGCAGAGCCAATGATCATTTCCCCGTACTCGACCTTTCTCGCTTTGAATGTGGATCGCAAAGGATCACTTGCCAATTTGCGCCGGATGAAGGCACTCGGATGGTTCGGCTCCTACGGATTCTACGAGGCAGCAGACTACACGCACCCTCGTAGACGGGCCAAGTGCGAACTGGTCCAGTCCTGGATGGTTCACCATCAGGGAATGAGTCTGCTTTCTCTGGCCAATTTTATGTGCGACAACGTTGTCCAACGTTGGTTTCATTCCGACCGGCGAGTGCAAGCCACAGAACTTCTTTTGCAAGAAAAGCCGGTCTCCCAGACGCGCGCCGCTTAGAGTCCGTACGGAGTGTGTTCCCGTTGAGAAAAATGCAGGCGGCGCAATTAGGTTCCCGCCAAACCCCTTGGCATCTAACCCAAAGTCGGCGGTTAAAATCCACCCTACGCAACCAAAAGGTTGTGCCGCCAGCGACTTACCGGGAGCCCGCAACCATTCGAATTGACAATTTTCGAGTCGCAATAGTGTCGAGCAGACGGCAGCGGATCGAGAGAGCGGAAGATAATTTCCCGATTGCTCGTCATCCGCCCAGAGCCGGAGTGGTGGCACGCGGGTACATTATCCTCCGGTTCGCGGGACCAAAAGCACACTACTGAGGGTTTACGCCTTCGTTGCCGAAAACCGGAGGCGGACGTAGTCGGCAACCCATACTCCGTCAGCATTGACAAGCTGGGGTTCTAACAATCGACGGACCTCGTGAAGGTATTCATCCCTCGCCTGACCGGATAGCCCAGCAAGAAAACTGTGTCCGAACGTCTCCAGAAACCCGAGGATGTCCCCGGGTAGCGGTGTTGGTCGAGGGATGAGCGCAATACTGTTAACACGGAAGCCAGCACGTTCCAGGCGGGTCGCGTATTCTCCGGGAGTTGGAAAATTCCAAGGCACGCGTGACTCGCCATCAATACCTCTGCGGTTAAGGGCATGCACTAAAGCAGTGCGGATCTTGTTCACGCATCCCTGGCCGCCGCATTCTGCCACGAAGCGGCCGCCCGGACGCAAACAGCGAAACACACCCTCGGTCACAGCGTCCGCGCGTCTAATCCAGTGAAGCACAGCGTTGCTGAAGACGGCGTCGAACTCTTCCTGGTACGGTAGCTCTTCACCATTCATCACGTAGGCTTCAATGCCGAGCCTCCTGGCGGCTTCGACCTGGGGCGCACTAGAATCCACGGCGACTACCTCGCACCCGAGCTCGGCGAGTTTCTTTGTAAGCGCGCCGTCTCCGCAACCAAGATCGAGAATTCGCTCGCCAGGCCGTGGTGAAAGAAGTTCCAAGACCGGCAAACCCAGGTCAGAAACAAACCTTGCGTTCTTCGCGTAGGTATTCGGGTCCCAGGTCTGAGTTGTGGACATATCAAAAACCATATCTCATCCTGCCGCCAGAATCCTAGATGTCCGTAATTCGGAAGTAATCCCGTCGTTTTTCCGCGCTTCGTCTCGCTGCCCAGAAGCGGCGGTGTGGGAACTAAAGCATTGTACTCGGATGCGAAATACATCCACTGCAAATGCCGTCGTCTACAGAAGCGTTGGTGTACTTGCGATCGATTCGATGACCGCTACCCAGGGTGCACGGATGCTATTGGTGAAATCCAAAGTACACGATGGCGCACGTTTAATGCTCTCGCTGGATTTGCCGGTCGATAATCGAGGCCCGCGGAGGAAAGCTGTGGGTTGAGCCCAATACGGGGGGAGGCGCGACCTTGCACTTCACCCTGACAACAGAGCCGTCCCCCACCATCCACCGCCTGAAGTTAGGTCCTTTCTTCCGAGCATCAGAACGAGAGCGTCCCGACAGACGGTCGGTTAACGCAGCATCAAGAACGCTCCCACATCACACCGTCCTGCCTTAATGCACCTTTTCGAAGAGCTTAACGCTCCTCCTCTGCGACACAACCTCTCTCAACTCAGCTACGCTGGCCCCGAAAAGAAGTCTTATGGCTATAGGACGTGGACTTCGTTGACACCAAAGCCTATTCACGGTAGCGGGTCAGGGCATCGCCCAAACCATCCTTGAGCGGGCCGAGCCAGGGCTCGTAGTTCCGCCACTGGAAAAGTCCCTCCCGGAAGATCGGCTGGCGCACCTGTTCTGAGCTTGCCGTGCTGATATTGCGTTCTGTCTTGTAGTACTCGATGCAGGCCGGTTCAAATTCCAGATCGCAGAAATCCAGGATGCGCCGCACGTTTCCATCGAGATCCTCCACGACGTCCTCGTAGCAGACTCGCAGTACTCGTCCGGGAAGGACCGCATCCCAGTGTCGCATCAGGTCGAGGTAAGTCCGGTAGTAGCGAGCGATATCCTCGATGCTGTAAGTGAACTCCTGCCCTCTGGCAAACAACTGCTTGAGATTGCTAAAGCAGCAGGCCATCGGCTCACGACGCACGTCGATGATTTTGGCGTTCGGCATCATGAGGTGGATGAGCCCGATATGGCGAAAGTTGTTCGGCATCTTGTCGATGAAGAAAGGCTCATCCCCGCGATAAGCGCGCGTGTCGGTCATGTAACGCTCGCCCATCCCGCGGAATTCTTCAGGTGCAAGTTTGGCTAGCAGGCCTGGATAGCGCGGATCGTCGAGATCCGATGGGTGCTGTTTCATCTCGAGGACGATGCCCTGGACGTCGGAGAGTTCCTGCGTGCCCTCGACTTGGGAATGGGAGGCGAGGATCTGCTCGATCAGTGTCGATCCGGAGCGTGGCAACCCGAGAATGAAAATCGCATCGGGGTCCGGCACGCCGAAACTGGTGCGCGCGGCGAAGAATTGCGACGTACACACCTCGATCTGCTTTCGCGTGTTGGCTTCGGTGATCTCCGGATGGTAGCGACTTTCGATGCGCTTGAGCGCGTTGCCGCGCTCGTAGAATCGCCAGGATTCCGCGTAATCGTTCAGGTCCTCGAACGCCTTGCCGAGCGCGAAGCATTGGTGGTAGCGATCGACGGAGTGTGCAGCCGGTGCGGCTTCCTCGGCGCGCATGCGCGCGATCTCATCCTGCGAAAAGGGATAGATCTTCAGATTGGCGAGGCTCCAGTAGGCATCACCGAAACTCGGTCTTGCGGCCGCCGCCGTTTGGTAGGACTCGGCTGCCTCCTTCTGCCGTCCGACGGTTTTAAGGCAGTGGCCGAGCAACAGGTGCAGATCGGCGGACCCCGGCGACGCTGCGAGCAGCTGCCGATACAGCGCAATCGCTCGCACGTGTTCTCCGAGGCCAACGCACGCAGCGGCGTACAGTGAAAGATAGTCCTGGTCGTCGGGTTCAAGTCGCAGCAGGGTGTCGATCTCATCCCGTGCCTGCAGATATTTCTGCCGATCAATCAATACCCGCACGTAGTCCAGACGTGCTGCACGGTAATTCGGTGCGAGCTTCAGAGCGGCTTCGAGCATCCGTTCCGCGTCAACGAGCGCATCGCGCTGATGCTCGATTCTGGCCAGCAGCCGCAGGGCTTCGACATGGTTTCCGGCCGCAAGCAGATATGCCCGGAGGATCTTCTCTGCCGCAGACAGATCGCCGTCCGAGAATAAGCTTCCGGCCCGAACGACCTCGGGCGGCAAGTGTTTCAGGATGGAAACCTGGTCGGCTGCCTTCGCCGCATTCTCCACCTGTCCCGTCATGCGATACAAGCGTTCGAGCATGATCCAGCTCGTCGCCAGTGCCGGGTTGATGTTCACTCCTCGCAAGAATGCATCGATCGCGCGCGGCGCGTCCCGCATCGTCATGTAGCAATGGCCACGCTCCTGGTAAAGGAGGCTGAACCGCGGATGCTGTTGCTCCAGGCGCTGCAATGTTGCCAGCGCTTCGGGTATCCGGTTGAGGCAGCGCTGGTTGGCGGCGATCAGGTACAGGACGTCGCGGTTCTGGGGCGATTCGGCCGACAGCACTTCGGCCGCGGCGAGCGCTTCCGAGTGGCGGCCGGCCTTGCTGCGTTCGCAAATGCGGCCCACCTCGTATTCGATCGATGAAGACGCTAACGCACTTGGCATGGCACTCGATTGTAATGCCAGCACAGCTATGACATTTGTAAGGCAGTGGAAAACATTTCATCGCAGATTCATCGTGGCGTCATCTGCGGCCACTACTCTGACGACCTGCCGCGTGTGCAGTCGCAACGCGATTTCCAATCCGCACAATTAGATAGACAGGAGTTGCCTCATGAGCAATAGCAATCGGCGTACCTTCCTGCAGTTGATGGGACTCACTACCGCAGCGACGCTAACCACTATGAAGTCGAACATCGCCAAGGCGCTCGCCATTCCGGCAAACGACCGCACACGATCGATTCGCGATGTTGAGCACGTCGTTATCCTGATGCAGGAGAACCGGCCGTTCGATCATCATTTCGGCACCCTTCGCGGTGTGCGCGGCTTCAACGATCCGCGCGCGGTCAACATCAATCTCCCGCTGCAGAGCGGCACTGGCACCACTCCGGTCCCGGTCTGGTTGCAGCCGGCCGGCGCGGCTAACGTAGCGGCGGGATACGGAGTACCGCCGAACTCCGGCAACTTGGGTGGCCCTTCGGATGGAGTGGACGTGATCCCGCCATTCCGTGTGAATCCCAACGGCGCCAACCCCGGTCTCACCTATTTGCCGGGAACGAATCACAGTTGGGAAGCGACCCACGGCTGCTGGAACCAGGGTCAGTATGACAGTTGGCCGTTAACGAATGGTCCGATGGTCATGTCCTACATGACGCGCAAGGAAATTCCGTACCACTACGCTCTGGCGGATGCCTTCACGGTTGGGGACGCCTATTTCTGTTCGATCATGGGACCGACCAACCCGAATCGCATGTACCTGTGGTCAGGCTGCGTCGGCAATGTGAATTACCTGGGCAGCGGGGGCACCGACGGCCTCGGCGCCGGGCCGGCCACCTCCAATGGCTTGAGCGTCAACAATGCATACTGGGTCTGGAAGACATACCCCGAAGCACTGCAAGCAGCCGGCGTGAGCTGGAAGATCTACCAGGACCTCGCCGGACAGACCTTCGCGCCGGATTTCGGAGACGGCACCGGCAACTCCTTCGCCGGGAACTTCACCGACAACCCGATACTTTACTTCAATCAGTACCTGAATTCCGCGCCGGGAACGCCGTTGTTCGACAACGGCTGTACGGGCACTGAAATCATCAACAGTATTCCTGCCACCGGGGCGCCGGAGCAGGACTGGTTGGTTTGGGCCGAGCACCTGTTCGATGAATTCCGAGGCGACGTGCAGAGCGGAAAACTCCCGCAGGTTTCCTGGATCGTGGGACCCGCCGGTTATACCGAACACGCGGATTGGCCGGTCGACTACGGCGCCTGGTACATCTCACAAATCCTCGACATCCTGGTGTCCAACCCTGAGGTATTCAGCAAGACCGTCTTCATCATAGATTTCGACGAGGGGGACGGGAGCTTCGATCATATCGTGCCAGCGTGCGTGCCGCCGACACCCACTTCGGGAGCCTCGACCGTCAGCATCGAAAACGAGATCGTCACGGATCCGGCTACGGTCCCGAGCGGCCCGATCGGCCTCGGCACGCGGGTGCCGTTCCTCGTGATTTCGCCGTGGAGCAAGGGAGGCTATGTCAATTCCCAGGTTTTCGATCACACGTCGGTGATCCAGTTCATCGAGAAGCGTTTCGGAGTGGTCGAGGCTAATATCTCCCCGTGGCGGCGTGCGGTAGCGGGTGATCTGACCTCGGTCTTCAACTTTGAAAACCCGAATGAGCGTCAGGTTAAGCTTCCGTCCACCGGCGGCTTTCTGCCGCCGCCGTTCGAGCTCGCGGGCGGAAACGTCAACACTTTCGTGCCCACTCAGAGTGACGTGATCATCGGCGTACCTAAGCAGGAAAAGGGTATCCGGCCCGCGCGGGCTTTGCCTTATGAGTTAAATGTCAACGCGTCGGTGAGCGCTTCGAACCGCACCGTAACCCTGACCTTCTTCAACACGGGCAGGGCGACTGCGGTGTTTCACGTTCGTTCCGGCAATATTGCCGATGCGCCGCGCTTTTACACGGTGGAACCCGGCAAGCAACTGACGGATTCGTGGAGCGAAACCTCGACCTACGATCTCTCAGTTTACGGCCCCAATGGCTTCGTGCGTTACTTCAAGGGCAGCCTCGGCTCCGGCGCCGCAGCTCTCGATATTCGCTCGGGTTATGAGGGCGAAGGGTGCGGCTCAATCCGGTGGAGAATTACCAATGTCGCCTCCACCCAGGCTGAAGTTAGCGTGCTCAACGCCTATGCAGGCAACACGAGAACGCAGCTTCTCCATCCCGGCGGGAGGTTTGAAGAGAGATTGCGCTTAGATGAGTTCTTTGGCTGGTACGACCTGATCGTAACAGTAGCCGGAGACTCGACTTTCAACTATCGACTCGCGGGTCACGTTGAAACTGGACAAGACAGCTTCTCGGACCCAGCTCTCGGGGGTCTAATTACCCTCAAGGGCTGATGCGAGACGGGTTGGTGGCGTCTCCATTACGATACGTCGAGTGCATCAGCGATCTCGATTCGGGCCCTCAGGCGGGATAGCCGGCGGCCGCCTTAAGCGGTCGACCGGCGGCCAGCCTGCGGGAATTCCAAACCAGGTAGTCGGTGGAGTCATCGCTGCCCATGTCGCGCAGTACGCAAATATGTGCGGATGTTATAGGTCGGCGAGGAGCAAGGGCGACGCGAGAAGAACAACCCCGGCGACGCCCGAGGAAATGAATATCGCCGTCAATATCGTGTCGACCCAGGTCAGTTCCCGCTCTTTTGTGGAGTCGGGGATACCTTGGTTCGCCGGACGCATACTCAGGCTCTCTCTCCTGCTCTGTAGTTGATCGTATCTCGGCACCGAAGCAACGAATTTTCTCGGCGAAAACCTAAGTAGCCTCTCTCTGTTTGGGTCGCAAGAGCGCGGTCTGCTTTTTTGGAATAAAAGTCCCCCAGGTTTCCTCTCAAGCCCGCACAATTCTCTTTGTGCCCCGTCTGATCCCCTGTGTGGCGCTGCGAAACACTATAGTTGCGTATTCGCCAGGAACCCAGTCGTCGTCGAAGCGCCCCGGGAAGCAGCAGTAAAAGTGGCGTTTCGATCCGGAAATCGGCAGTAGCGAAACAGAACCTTCATGGTTCAGGAGCGGCACGATGCTTCGTTCCGCACTCGCTTGTGGTCTTTTGCTCATCTCTCTGGGAGGCACAGCGCTCGGCCAGTTCGCCAAGGATCCACAGCAGCCGATAGGGCTTGATCCGGAATATCGCAAACTCGACGCTCTGGTTTCATTTCTACGGGGCCGCAACGCGGAGCAGTTTTCGATTCGGTCGCCAACGGGCATTGACGAAGCCAGCTGCGTCCCGATCGGCGGCATTGAGCAGTGGGTCAGGATTCGCGAGCAAGATCGCGCGAATCCTGTGCTGCTGCTACTGCACGGCGGCCCTGGCGATGTAACCAGTTGTTGGACATTTGCTTTGTTCGCTCCTTGGGAAGAGCACTTTACAGTGGTGCAGTGGGACCAAAGGGGCGCGAGTCGCACGTTAGGAAAAAGCAGCCCCGCCGTTGCGCCGACTCTCACGGTGGACCGCATGGCGTAGGATGGCGTCGAACTCGCAGACTACCTGCGGAAACATCTGGCGAAGGACAAGATTATTCTCGTCGGTCATTCGTTCGGTTCAATCATCGACCTCCGGATGGTGCAGACGATGCCTGACCTTTTTGACGCATACGTCGGCACCGGCCAGGTGGCCGACGCAAGCGGGCACTTGAAACTGGTTGGCGCGGACTCGATATTGGCGAGATTGTTCCCTTGGATCAAATCGCGCGAGCCCATCGTCTGGTGGAGCCTCCGGTAAAACCCGGGCGCGTGATCGTGGCGATTTGACGGACTAACCACTCAACGCCTTGTCCCGCTCCGGCCGTAATTAACAGACCGGCGTCCGGTTGGCACATGTGGTGGGTCAGTTGCCGAGATGTACCGCGCTTAAGACCATCTGGAAACGTCGAGCAAATCTTCTAAGTGAGTTTCGTAGTCCAAACTGTCTTAGACCACTTGTTATGGGGTCGGCTCTCGATCCCGACTGGCTCGGCGTGCGCGGAGCTTGGTCTGCACCTCTGCCAGGTATTGTCTGGCTTGCTCGCGCGTTTTGATGGATTCGACCCGCTTCAAAATCTGCGTTCGTTGATCTGGTGACATTTCGAGGTCTTGACGAAGCGCAGAATTAAGAATCACAGGGAGCGTTCCCTGATTGACTGTTTCATCCGGCCTGCTCGCCACTACCGTATTCAAGTCTGGAATCGCCATACTCATCGCTAAGCGTGCGGTTGGCACAGCCGCAGAAGGCAAGGTCGTGGGCGTATCCTGCCTGGCGCTCTGTAAGGAGAACAGCCGATCTGGACTGTTGGCCTGACGGTCTCGGTCCGTGAGGGGGCCGGCCCCGAAAACAACCTTGATCATGGCGGGGATGGAAGCGTGATCGTAGAGCCGGTGATCGATCGTATTCTTTGCGATCAGTGGCGAGACGACGATCGCGGGCACGCGAGGACCATATTGTTCGAAGGTGAAGCCGAATTGGTTATGTTCGCCCAGTGGGTGCGAGTCCCCAGGCGCGACGGCGGCAGGTGGACTCATGTGATCGTAGAATCCTCCATGTTCGTCCCACGTGATAATCAAGACGCTCGTCTCCCATAGAGCTGAATTTCGGATGGCTTCATAGGTTTCTTTGATCAATGCCTCGCCGAGCGTTACGTCGGTGAGAGGATGCTGGGACGTGCTATTTCTGTACTCGTCTAACACATGATAGCTAGGCTCAATGAAAACATAGCCGTACGGGAATGCGCCTTGGCTGAGATCGCCGGCGAACTCGCTGTAGTGGTGAATGTCGAACAGGCTGATTCCCTTGATCGCGGCCACCATCGGAAAGTCGTCCCCCGCATAGAGCCGGTGAGATACTCCTTTTTTCTTTAAGGCGTCGAAAATACTGCCAGCCTTGAACTGAAACCCTCCAACGGTCTCCCATCCCACGATTTCTTGGTTGGTCGGACTATGATCGAGGCCGCCAGACGAGCCTGCGTGGACAAACATGCGATTCGGCCAGGTGGGGCCCGGCATTGACGCATGCCAGTTGTCGCAGATCGCAAACTCCTGCGCCAAAGCCGTAAGCACCGGAAGTTGCTCCGGCGCGAAACACTTCAAGACATCTCCCGGAGCGGAGTTCCCTCCACCGGCTGCATACGAGGCCACGAATCCGCTCTTGTCGATAGCTGGGTAGGCAACGCCCGGCGGATAACTCGCAGCCGACCCGCAGAGTTGTTCGAGAACGTTTGTGAACTCGTGGCCGGGGTCGGCCGGCATCACCCTGTCTGCACCCTTCGAAACCGAGTAAGTTAAACCGTTAAAGACATTCGATTCGCTTCCCGTTAGGCCACTCACTTGAGTCGGCTGGCCGGTTTGGGCGTCACGACCGGTAATCATCGCGAAGCCAAGCATGTGGTCGAAGGCCCGGTTTTCAAGCATGAGGACGAAGATATGTTGTACTGACATGGGGAACCCGTCTAGCAGGATACTCCGATGGATCCGGATCCATGTCGGTGCCGCTGCCAATTCTCTGAGAAATGATGCCTATTCCCAGAGTTCCATTCAGGATTCTTTCCTCATTTCACCGGTGACCGGACTGCTGTGCCAAAGGAGCAGTTACTTCGTCGTTTCGGCCTCCATTCGACAAGTTTTTAGGCGCGGGGCCCAAAACCCCAATTTCCTAGTAGATTTTTGCATCTACTATATATGTATATACATCTATTGCGGTGAAGGGATCAGAACTTCCCGGAAAGAAATCACTTATGAGAGCCGCTATCTATTTGTTGGCCGTGCTGCTGGTTTTCGGAGCTTCCCTGGCCGAACTGCGATGCTCACCCACTCGCACAGGCCCCGCGAAGCGCGCCGGGGCCGGCTCCGGCCGCCCGGAACTCGAATACTTGAAAGCCGTCAACAGCGTGGCGCCGCCACGGGATCCACAATTGTTGTTTCTGCTGATGGCGGAGTATTCGAACTCGAACCGGCAGGGCGAGGGTGCGGAGTTCTTCTCCGCGCGCCTGAAAGAATTTGGGCCTCGCCTGACGGACATTCAAAAGGCTCTGTATCTAAGCGCCATCGGGTTGTTGCGGGCTCAGCACGCATCTTCCGTCTCGTTGTTGTACCGAATCGGTTACATGAAAGACACGATCGCAATCCTCGATCAAGCCAAGCAGCTTTCTGGAGGGCAAGTCTTCGTAGTGAATTGGATTGCCGGCGTCGTCCATACCGAACTTCCAAGCATCTTTCATCAAAAGAAGGCAGCGCAGGATGAGCTAGCATGGTGCCTGGAAAACGCAGACAAAGCCCCTCATGCGGGTTGGCTGCGAGAAGTCTATTACCACCTCGGAAAGCTGGCTCTTGCTGACGGAGACCAAGCCAAGGCACAGGACTATCTGCGGCGGAGCGGCTACAAGAGTTTTGACCGGCCGATTACCCTGATCACTCCTTTTTCGGAAGACGTCGCTTCGGGGCGTGCTTTTTCGCCGCGGCGCATTGCCGAGATCGTGCCGGGGCGTGTATATGCGCTCTCAGGTTTCGAGTTCACCGAATATTACTTTGTAGTGTCGGACGATCGGCGAGAACTGATCGGCATCGATGCGGGCACGCGCCCAGACTCCGCCAAGACCGCCTACGAAGCACTGCGAGCGTATGCGCCTAACTTGCCCGAACTGACGACGA
>Ga0209380_10001544_pt1 | contig 15358 bp, 15 predicted proteins | sample HubBroMetageWFT6_FD_188347 | JGI IMG/M metagenome (GOLD analysis project Ga0209380, IMG submission 188347) | Warmed and freeze-thawed soil microbial communities from the Hubbard Brook experimental Forest, New Hampshire - Hubbard Brook CCASE Soil... | ecosystem: Environmental > Terrestrial >...
GGTCTCACTGGCTCCTAATCAATGGGAACTGCGGTCGGTTCAGGTGCGGGCTCCTTTTTATGCGAAGGGTCGTACGGGTCAGGTGTCCCCATCGGGATGAGCGGATACTTTCTTGTGCTTACTTCAAACGAACCGATAATTTTCACCGCCGGATGTAAGACCCAGCTGTTCGAGATTGCGACGTCTCGTTGTTCCTTGGGGTCGATGTCGAGGTCGTAAACCTTTGGGACGAGAAATTTGACAGGAGCGCCGGACGGGTCGTCCAAAAGGTAAAAATGCACCTTCCAATTGCGCCACTTCACGGCCATGAGTATGTTGCCGACGTAGACAGGGAAACCTTAGCGATTGGACTTTTCTTGCGCACCCGTGAAAAATTCACTCTGGTCCACGCCATCAATAGCGCGGTCTTTAGGCACCTCAGCGCCTGCAAATCGCGCCAGAGCTGGAAATATGTCCACGCAGTGCACCATCTGATCGCTCGCCTTTCCTGCTGGAACATGGCCGGGCCACCGAATGATGAATGGAGTGCGGAGCGAGCCTTCAAGGGCAGTGAACAGGGGGCCGCGCCAAGGCCCAGAACTGCCGCCGTTCATCACTGGTGAGGTGCCCCCTAGTTCTGTGTGAGGTTCCGGTCCATTGTCGCTTGAAAAGATGACGATGGTCTTCTGAGAAAGGTTCAAGCGGTCCAAGGCATCCAGAATTTCCCCGACATGATGGTCCATCTCAACCTTAGAGTCGGCGTAGTCACCGTGGCCGGTCTTTCCGGCAAAATCGGGAGCGGGCAGCGGCGGGTAATGCACCTGAGTGAGCGCACCTTGCGGTCTTCTTTGGCTCGGCGGTTTTCGAGATATTTCTGAATCAGCAACGCTGCCAATGGACCAGTTAGAATCGCCGCAATGGTAAGCCATGCTTCAAGTGATACAGAGAGGAATGTGATGGGTGGGGCTTGAGTCATCCCGCCGTTGTATCACAGCCTTCGTCCTTCGTCGTACCTTCAAAAAGGTACACCCGCGTATAACCGTGTGAATCGGCTGCCGAAAGGTAAACCGCAGGTAAACCTAGAACAAACCGCTAGCCTGCTAGTTTCAAAAACATGCGTTTTTATTGTTAAAATGGCGCGCCCGGAGGGGTTCGAACCCCCGACCTTGTGCTCCGGAGGCACACGCTCTATCCATCTGAGCTACGGGCGCATTCCGAATCGACTGGATGTGAGTCATTGTATTACGTTTTCTTCCGGCCGGCTACGAGACACCGCGATCGGCCACCTCGCCTTTGCATCTTGAAGTGCGGTAGTTTCAGTTCCCGCGCGTGAGGTTCTTCACCTGCTTCGCCAGTTTCTCGATTTGTTCGGCCTTTTGTATCATCGGAAGCGACAAAGTATTCGTCGCATCCGTCTTTTCCACTTCGTCTTTCAATTCGGTAGCCAACTGGTAGAGCTTCTCCACGTCATCGTGTATTTGCTGCTGATTCTGCTTCAGAATATCTTTGGGATTGGGCTTTGGCAGGTTATCCGGCCCGATGGGATCCTGGTGCAGAGGAGCTTGCCCTTGTTGCGCCGAAGATGGCGGGATGGGTTTCTGGGCATTTACGGAACTAACGCTAGAAAACAATCCTAATGGTATGCCCACCGTTACCGGAATCATCGCCGCTAAAAAGTTACGTTTATTCGCGTCCATATCGTTGCCACTCCTTCCGCTACAATATGATGCAATCTCGCGCCCCGCGGGAGCTCTGCCTGATCATCGAAGCACGCTGCGTCAAGCCGGGCGGGTGTATAATTCCGCTCCCTTTATCTTATGACTGATTCGTTCAGAATGTGGCTGGAAATTGCCGGGATACGCGCTTTGCGCATCCTCATAATTGTCCTTGTAGCTTTCGTAATTGCACGGCTCCTGAGATCGTTTACCAGCCGCCTGGTTCAAACAGCGAAGTCGCCCACCCGCGTCTCTCAGATGCGCGAGCAGCAAACCCGCACCATGGCTGCTTTGCTTTACAGCGTGGGAGTGGGCCTGATCGTCGCCATCGCTTTCCTTACTGCGCTGCCTGAACTCGGATTCAACGTGAGCCCGGTCGAAGCGGCGGCAGCGGTGGCCAGCCTAGCCCTCGGATTCGGAGCACAGAATCTGGTTAAGGATCTAATCAATGGCTTTTTCATTGTTTTTGAGGATCAGTTCGTCATCGGCGACCTGATTCAGACCAGCAGTGAAACAGGACGCGTGGAGCACCTTACTTTGCGCCGAACCGTGATTCGAAATCCGGCCGGGGCGATCGTAACCATCCCCAACGGCCTGGTCGGCCAGGTTGCTAACCTCAGCCGGGATTGGTCCCAGGCTTTCATCGACGTCATCGTATCTTCGGACGAGATGGTAGGTCGCGCTCTAACCGCGCTGGAGAAAATAGCCGCGGAATTCCGCCACGATGCAGACTGGTCGCCAGCGCTGGTGGACGGGCCTCGCGTGCTCGGCGTTGAATCTCTCGCGCTGGATGGAACCACTATTCGGTTGCAGGTACGCACTGCGCTAAATCGTAAAGATGACGTATCGCGTGAGCTTCGCCGGCGAATCAAACTTGGCTTCGAGCAGGCGCGCATTCCGCTCAGCCACATGCACAATGTCTCCGTGCGCGAAGTTGCGGCGCCGAGTTCTTCATAATTATTTTAAAGATAGGAGAAAAATAATGGGAGACGTTTCGCACGAACAGGTAAATCTAATGTTGCGGCTTTACGATATTCGCCGCGAACCTCGCCTTCGCGAGGCGCGCGAATGGTTCATGAATAATTTCCATCCTACGTCTCCTGAAGACGTGATGCGGCAGTATCCCCCGGCCAGTCAGGAAAACGCCTACTTCCGGATGGTAATGAGCTACTGGGACATGGTGGCGGGAATCGTTAATCGCGGATTAGTCGACGAAGAAATGTTCTTCGAAAACTCCGGCGAGCAGTGGATTGTTTGGGAACGCCTGAAGCCTGTGATCGGCGCCTGGCGGGCTCTGTTCAAGAATCCGCATATGCTTTCGAACCTGGAAGAACATTGCAAACGCTTCGAAGCCTGGCGAGAGAAACGCGCTCCTGGAACAAATCAGGCAATCCGTGACATGTTCGCACAAATGGAAAAACAGGCGGCCGCGGCTAAGAAATAAAGGCCTCAAATCAGAGGTTCAACTGTGTTTTTTTTCGGTCGCCAGGGCTAAGGCTGTAATTTCACCAATTTCGCTAGGTTTTCGCGGCGAAATTGTGATAGTTTTTGCAGACCCCCGCGAACGGATTTTTTCCGTTATGGAGAATCTGGAGCCATCGGCTTAGTTCGTAGCCCTACAAGGCGTTCGGTGAGGAATATCTAAAATGAATTTTCGCTATCCGATTACTCTCGTTCTCCTATTGGTAATCTGCTTCGCGCTGGTCTTCCCTCGGGACGTCGCCGCGCAGGCCACACAAAGCGCTGGAAAAATCACGGCAGTCGTGCCGATCGTCAACGTGATCCGCGGTCCGCAGCAAGTCCCGGCATCAACATCCCAGCAAGTGTTCTGGGGCGACGTGATTAACACCGGGCACTTGGCGCGTGCGCGCATCGCGCTCAATGACGGCTCCATCCTCAGTGTTGGTTCCGATTCCAACTTGAGCGTCACCAAGCACGATGCTTCGCAGCAGCAAACCGATCTGGATCTGAATTATGGCCGCGTCCGCGCCAAAGCAGCCAAACTCGTGAAGCCGGACGCCCACTTCCAGATCCGTACTTCGGTTGGCGTCGCCGGTGTCGTCGGCACCGATATGATCGTGATTTTCGACAGCACCGGAAAGATGGACGTCATATGCGTCGAGGGTGCTTGCAAAGTCTGCGACCTAGCAGCACATTGCGTTCTAATGAAGGGCGGCGAGCAGTCAACTCTTCGCAATAATGAGCAGCCGTCCCAACCTTCCCCAGCCACGCCTATGAACATGACGGAAGCGATGAATACCACAGCGACTACTGGTGCAGGCGCGGTGGGCGGAGGAATCGGCGTTGCCGGGGGAGTGGCCGTCGGCGTCGGTGCCGCAGTTGCAGCCACCGTCGCTGTAGTGGTCGCTCGCGTGGTGACGAAGACGCAATCTTGCAGCACATCCTCGCCGACGAAAGTTCATGCCGACTGCGTAAAGATCAATGGCGCGGCTGGAAAATTGAACGGTCAGCGCATGCCCTAGCATTCCGGCATCGAGCGGACGCTTCGAAGAGCTCAAAAGGTCATTGCTTCCTCAACTTCTTTTTCGCTTTCTAATCGGCGGCATGGTCGTATGCGCGTTTGCAGCCATCAGTGACGTCCTAAAACCTAAGAGCTTCGCAGGTCTTTTTGGTGCGGCTCCTTCGGTAGCGTTGGCAACTTTATACCTGACGATTTCTTCCCAAGGAAAAATCTACGCCGCTACAGAAACTCGCTCGATGATTGCAGGCGCCGCGGGATTTTTCGTTTACACGTTCTGCGCCACTTGGCTGCTGACGAAGCGCAGCGTGTCCAGCCTTCTTGTCACGATTAGTTTGATTCCCGTCTGGCTTGCGGTTTCCTTTGGGCTTTGGTTTTTGCTGCTGAGGTGAATTAAGTGAACGTAAGCGTCAATTTTTCGGGTCTGCGTCTAGCGAAATGGTATCAATTTGCTCTCCGTTTTTTCTTTGGCGGATCCATTTGCGTTCTCGCCGGAATGATTGCTGAAAAATACGGTCCGGGAGTGGGCGGCCTTTTTCTGGCCTTCCCTGCAATTTTCCCAGCCAGCGCCACCTTGCTGGAAAACCAGCAAAAAGAAAAGAAAGAAAAAGTTGGATTGCACGGCACGATCCGCGGAAGAAAAGTGGCCGGGGTCGATGCTGCCGGAGCCGCGATGGGAAGCATCGGACTGATGGTTTTTGCTGCGATCGTTTGGCAGCTCCTGCCGGGTCGTGCGCCTTGGCGGGTCTTGCTGAGCGCCACGGTGATTTGGTTTGCCGTTTCTGTTGCGATTTGGCGAACGCGCAGCTTATTGGTTCATCGGCTCAAGCGCAAGACGCAACGCGCACTGTAGACGGCGACTGGGCGCCATTTTCAAACAAATCGCGCATCCGCACTTAAACTTGGTCTGAAATTGCGCAGAGGTCTACTCCTTCTCGAAAGGGTGCGGCGGCAGCAAAAACTGCATTCCAAAATACCCGACGAAGAATGGTTGGGTGGGTCCCGCGGGTCGCAAGCTTCGCCCCGCCATTATCAGCAAAATGAACGGCGGATGTATTTTGTAACGAAGACCTCCCGCTAATGTCTCCTGGTTCCTGCCCCGATGGAACGTCCCTAAAGAATAAAATTCGGCGTCTATTTCCAGCCTGTCATTGAAGTCGTGGCCAATGACGAGACCCGCGAGCCAACCATCCGGACCCTTGTGAACTAAATTGTAGCCACCTTCCCAATTCGCATGGACGGGACCAAGCTTCTTGGAAAATTCGACGGGTAGAATCAAACTTGCGCCGCGCGGAGTGATCCCGCGTTCCACGGAATCATTCGGGTTGTTGACGGAAAGCTGCGGAAAAATCGAAATGGCAAATCCAGAAACTATGCTTTCGTAGAATCGCCACTTCACTCCCAACTGATCCTGGCCCAAACCGTATTTCGCGGGAGAAGGATCTGCCGCGCGCAGCCAGGCATTTTCATAGGTCAACTGGATGCGGTCGCCCAGACCAAAGTTGATATCGACATCCGGCGTGTGCGTGATGGACGAATCGGGGTAGAGGAACGGCATGTATCCCAGATTTATTTCCCACTGCAGGTTGCCCGGGGTACCAGGATCGTTCGTGTAGTAAGGCGGGCCTCCTTGCGCGAAGATCGAGGGACAAAAAATGGAAAGATACAAGAGGAAGCCAAAAATGTGCAAGAAAAACAGGGAAGCGTTGGTCGGAATCGAAGTCAAAACAACCGCGTTTTCATTGTTTTACACAACTTAGATCCGATGAAATCGATTGAAATTTTACCAATTTGCCGGATTCCGTACAATTTCTATAATGTCGCCCCGGAAACCGCGCACGTACGCGTAGATATCTGCGACACAAGGCGTGCTAAAACGATCTGCTAGCGGGCAAGTGGTAACCGAATCTGGAACAACGAACCTTTGCTGATTTCGCTTTCGACGCTGATGTCTCCGCCATGTGTTTGCGCAATCCATCGGCCGATGGCCAGCCCCAAGCCGTGTCCGCCGTTCTCACGTGAGCGCGACGGGTCGGCCTGGTAGAAGCGTTCGAAGATGTGCGGAATATCGTTCGCGGCGATCCCGATTCCGCTGTCGCGAATCTCTGTAATTGCAAAACTATCTTGTGATTTCAACCGCACGTCCACATGGCCGCCAGACGGGGTGTACTTCACTGCATTCTCCAGAGAAATCAGGAACAATCGCTCGAGCGCGGCTGCGTCACCTTGCACCCACACCGGCTGCTCGGGGAGCTGCGCGGTGATTTTCAGTTCTTTTTGTTCGGCAAGAACCTGCGCCTGCCGGGAGGCTTTCTGGAGCGCTTGGCTCAAGTTTGTGCGCGTCATCGCCAAGGCTGCTGCGCCTGAATCTGCGCGCGCCAGATCCAACAGTTGTTCGACTAGACGCGAAAGGTTTTCTGTCTCGCCAAGAATTTGTGAGAGCGCCTCGCGATACTCGCTTTCCGTGCGCGGTTTACGCAACGTGATTTCCGCGTTGGTACGCATCACCGAAATGGGGGTGCGAAGTTCATGCGATGCGTCCGCTGTAAATTGAATAACGCGCTGGAAGGACGCTTCCAGTCGGGCGAGCATTTCGTTGAGCGTGTCAGCGAGCCTCTCCAACTCGTCTCCGGTATCAGAAACGGTGAGCCTTTCAGAAAGGCTGGTAACTCCGATGCGCCGCGCGTCTCCGATGATTTTTTCCACCGGCGCCAACGCACGCCGGCTGATCCAGTAGCCTCCCAACGCTGCCAAGAGAAGAAACGCCGGCGCAATCGAATATAGAACTTTTTGGAAACGGTCGGTGGCGCGGTCGAAATCTTCGGTGTAGATGGCTATTTCTATATCGTAAGTTTTCCCGGCGACGTTGATTGCTTCGCGCAGCACCCGAAATTCGTCGCCGTGTAAGTTTGCGTAAAACGGTTTGGCCTCCCGGACACGCTCGTCCGCCATGTTTAGCGCCGCCATTCCCGCCGACGCATAAAGCACGCCGCCATTTTCATCGGTGACGCTTACCAAGCCGCGGCCACCCTGGCCTTCGTCATATTCGTTCAATTCATCGGCGATGGCGTCTCTTCCCTGCGGGGCGGTACGGGCAATGATGGTGCGAATGCCATCGAGTCGGTGACGAAGACCCGCGTCAATTGCGGCATTAATGCTGTGGCTCATTGCAAAGTAAGCGATGCTTCCGGAAACGGCGATGGAAAGAGCGAGGATCAGCGAATACCACGCCGTGAGCCGCACGCGGATGGGCAGCGATTTCATTCTTCCTCTCGCGCCCTGACGCAATAGCCGAATCCGCGAACGGTTTGGATAAGTTTCAGTTTATGCTGTTGATCCACTTTCTTTCGCAGTAGGCGAACGAAAGCGTCGAGAGTGTTTTCTTCCACTTCCGATTCAAGTCCCCATACGGCTTCCACGATGGCTTGCCGCGATGCAACGCGGCCGGTGCGGCGAACAAGAAATTCGAGGAGTTTGTACTCCGTCGGTGTTAGTTGGATTTCGCGTTCGCCGCGGAATACCTGATGCGTGGCTGGATCGATCACCAAATCGTCAACCTCGAGCCGTTTCACGTGAGAAATAACGTTTGGACGGCGCGCCAGCGCTCGAATTCTGGCCAGGAATTCGGCGAACGAAAATGGCTTCGTGAGGTAATCGTCCGCGCCGGCATCGAGGCCCTTCACGATATCTTGCATGGCATCGCGAGCGGTGAGCATCAGGATGGGAGTTGCATTGCCCCCTTTACGCAGGCGCCGCATGACTTCGACGCCGTCCATCAGGGGGAGCATCCAATCGAGGATGATCACGTCGAACTCATAGGACCTGGCAAGCTCGAGGCCGGACGGGCCATCGAACGCGGCGCTCACAACCTGGTTTTCCTCTTCCAGGCCCCGCTTCAGAAGCGCCGCCATGCTTCGGTCGTCTTCAACAATCAGAACTCGCATCGTTTTATGCGTTGGGCCAACTGTACGCTCAGACTCTGAAATATATATGAAAGAGGCCAGAGACGCTCAAACGACGGCGCCTTTCCAGCGGACTGGCCGACCAAGAGCGGTTTCGTCAGGCGGAAACGCGCTTTTCGCGCGTGAGATAAAACTGCACGGCGGGCGTGATGATTAAAGACAGAACCATCGATATGAATATTCCGCCGATCACGGCGATCGCTAGAGGCTGCAACATTTGGGAGCCAGCGCCCCAGGCTAGCGCTAACGGGATCATTCCGGCAACGGCTGCCATCGCCGTCATTAGAATTGGCCGCAATCTGCGGCGGCCGGCTTGCATCAGCGCTTCTTCGTTTGTGAATCCCACCGCGCGGAATTTTTGGTTGGCGTCGAGCAAAAGAATGCCGTTTTTTGCAACGATGCCGACCACCATGATGAGTCCCATGAACGAAGAGACGTTGAAAGTGGTCCGTGTGATCAGCAGTGCGAAGAAGACGCCCGAACTTGCCAGGACCGCGGAGGAAAGAATCGCAAGGGGCGCAGTGAAAGTGCCAAATTCAAAGAGCAGCACCAGGAAAATCAGCACGAGTGCCAATAGAAGAACCACGACGAGGTCGTGAAATGATTTCTGCTGTTCCTGATAGGCTCCGCCATACTGGATTTGTATGGAAGACGGTAAGTGCAGATTCGAAATTGTTTTCTTCGCAGCCGCCACACCGCTTCCCAGGTCCAGTCCTTCCAGGCGCGCGGTGACTTCCACATCGCGTTGCAAGTTCTCGCGTAGAATTTCGGTCTGTCCGGCGACTTCGCTGACTGTTGCCAGAGACCCAAGAGTTGCGGTGCCGCCGGATGAATTCACCAGCGGCGTATTGCTCATGGCTTCGACAGACGCGCGGTTGCTATTGGGCAAGCGCACTCGGAGCACGTACGGCCGGTCGTTTACGATTACCGGAGTCGAAGCAGGTTCACCGTCCACGATTGCAGACGCGGCAACAGCAAGTTGATCGGTGGTAAATCCGGCTTTCGACGCCGCTTGAGGATTTACTGCGAAAACAATGGCGGGACCGCTGGTGGTGTTCTCGATTCCATCCTGGATGTCGACCACTGGCTTTTTTCCGTTGATGGTGATGCCCCCGAGCGCATCGGCTACTCTGGGCGCCCAAGTCGCAAGCAGGTTCGCATCGGGTGAAAAGAGTTTTACGACGATGGGTTGAGGCGCGCCTGTTAAGTCGCCAATCATGTCCTGCAGCACTTGCACAAAGTCGACGTCTAGCACCGGCTCTTCTTTCTTCACCTGCGCTCGAATTTCTCCGATGATGTCGTCGATGTTGCGGCTTCGCTTGTCTTTCAATTTTACGGAAATATCTCCCGTGTTTGGCTCGGTAACGGCCGCAAGTCCAAGCTGCAAACCGGTACGTCGCGAAATGCTTTCGACCTCCGGGACCGCTCGAATAATTTTCTCCACATGCGTAATAACGCGATTGGTTTCCTCGAGCGAGCTACCGGCAGGCATCACGTAGTCGAGGATGAACCCGCCCTCGTCCATGGCGGGGAGCAAATCGCTGCCGAGCTGCTTGTAGCAAACGTAGGAAACGACTATCAATAGCGCGCAGAGGCCCCCGAGCAAAGCGGGATGGCGAAGGGCCGAGCGCATCCACTTTTCGTAAAACTTCATGATTCGTTCGAAGAAGCCACCGCGCAGGGAAACCTCCTCGGCAGCCATGAGGCGTCGCATTTCCGCCAATTCGGCCTTTTTGTCGGATTCACGCGGCGCGAGTTCCGGCATGAGCGACTGCCCCGGATCTTCGATTTCTTTTGCGTCATCGGCATTTGATGTCGCGGCGTGCTTGCGACGAATCAGAAGAGTTCCCAAGTTGGTGGTCCAACCGACAGCGAGAATAAGCGAAGTGAGCAACGAAACGCTCATGGCCACCGCGAGAGCGCGAAAGAATGATCCGGTCACGCCAGTGATTGAGATGAGAGGAATGAATACCACGATGGGCGTCAGCGTCGAGCCGATCAGCGGAATGGTCAGCTCTTTCAAGGCATTGCTAGTGGCTTCCAAGGGAGCTTCGCCGGCATCGCGGTGCAACACGATGTTTTCAACCACCACGATGGCGTCGTCGATGACCAACCCGCCGGCCGCCGCTAATCCACCGAGCGTCATCATGTTGAAACTCTGGCCCATAATCTTCAGCGCAACGAAGGTAATGCAGATGGTCACCGGAACCACTACTCCGGCCATCACGGCGGTTCCCCAATCGCGCAAAAACAGCCAGATAGTGAAGCCCGTGAGAAATAACCCGATAATAATTGCGTCGCGAACGCTTCCGATGGATGCGTTAACGATATTTGATTGGTCGTAGAAAACCGTCAGTTCAATTCCCGGTGGCAGTGTTGGTCGAATGTTCTCAATTTCCTGGTGAACTTGGTTGGCCACCTGCACCGTATTGCTGTCTGGCTGGCGATTGATACTTAACAAAACGGCAGGTTTGCCGTTGGCTGTCACCACCGTGTGTACCGGCTTGGTGGAAGCGGTCACCATGCCTACATCCTGAATTCGCACTGGCACATCGTTCACATTCTTGATGACGATTTTGCCGATTTCTTCCGGCGTGGTCGCTTGTGCAGTGACCAGCCCTAGATAGAGTTGATGGTTTTGACTCAGCAGGCCAGGCGAATCAATCAGATTGTTGTGATTCACGGCGTCCAGAATGTCCTGCAAAGTGACCTTAGATCGCTGCATGCGCGCCGTGTCGGGGACGATCTGAAATTCGGGCTCCTGGCCGCCCTGCACCAGCACGGTGGCAACGCCGTTGAGCCGATTCAGGCGCGGCCGCAATTCGTACGTGGCGATCTCCCAAAGTTGTGTTTGCGGAAGTTTGTTGGATGTGAGGCTATAACCCAGAATCGGAAAACTCGCGAAATCCAACCGGTTTGTTTCAATCTGAGCAGTAGAGGGCAGCGTGGCTTGAACGCGTCCTAGGGCGGCATTGACGAGTAGGAGCGTCTGCGCCATGTCAATGTTCCAATTGAAAAATAAATCCACTTCCGCAGAACCGCGACTGGTGGTGGAGCGAACGTCTTCGAGGCCCGGTACGCTATTCACCGCTTCTTCGATCGGGCGCGTGATGGTGACTTCCATCTGATCGATGGGCATCACTCCGTTATCAACGCCGATAATAATCCGCGGAAAATTTGTAGCAGGAAAGACGGCGATGGGAATCGAGAGCGCTTCGTAAACGCCCGCAATAGCCAGAACGATCACGACGAGGATGATCGACTTGGAATGGCGCGCGAACCAGTAGCGCGAAGGATCCTCGTACGAGGCCGTGGCGAGCCGACTCGTCATTCTTTTTCCCCGCCTCCACCGGCAGCGGGCTTGGACGGTTCGACCTGGATTTTCGTTTTTGCCAGAACGGCTTCGTCTTCCTTGTCGAGTTCGAATGCCCCAACGGTGACGACGCGGTCGCCTTCCTTCAGGCCTTCGAGAATTTGCGTATCGGCGTCATTTCGAATGCCGACCTTCACGCTCTGCTTGTGCGGTGTGTTGGAGGAATCGAGCGTAATGACTGAAGTACCTTCCGAACTGGTCAACAGAGCTGTGATCGGGACAACCATTGCGTCCGGCACGGTTTCACTGACGATGGATACCCGTACGCTGCTTCCGGCCTTCAATTTGCCTTGCGGATTTGCGGCTTGCACCCACACTTCAACTGTCGTGCTATTCGGATCGAGTGCGGGACTTACCAAGCTTACCTTGCCGGGAATATTTAAGTCCTGATCCGGTACGGAAATCTTGGCTTCATCCCCAACCTTAAGTTCGGCCGCTTCCTGCTGTGCCACATGAGCGCGCGCAATCACCTGAGACAGATCCATCACGGTCAGAACCGGCGAGCCGCTCGGTGCCGTTTCTCCCGGGTAAAACGGCCGCTCTGTTACAACGCCATTGATCGGACTCACGATGCGTGTGTAACTCAGTTGCGCGGCCGCGCTGGCGTTTTTACCTTTCGCGGCATTCAACTGCCCTTCCGCAGCTTTCAGATCGTACTGTTTCTGCGCGGCTTCGTATTGTCCCTGGGCCTGGGTTAGCGCGATTTGCGCTTCAGCAACATCTTTCGCGGACACCGCGCCTTGCTTGTACAGAGCCTGGCGGCTTTCATAAACTTTCTTCTGCTGATCAAATTCCTCTTTTGCGACCGCTGCGTCCTGTTGAGCTTTCTCTACGGCAGTTTGATAGGCGGCTTCTGCTTGTTGATAGCCACCAGCGTTTTCGGTCACCGCGCCTTGCAGATCGGTGTTTTCCAGTTCCGCGAGCAATTGCCCCGCATGAACATGGCTGCCTTTATCCACGTAAAACTTTTTCACGGGCGCATTAATTCTTGGGACGATGGCGGCTTGGTCGCGGGGATAGAGGATGGCATCGGCGGTCACCGTGCTTTGGATGGCTTTCTTTTCCGCCGTGGCAACCTGCACGGTTACGGTCGGCTGGGGTTCGCTCTCTTTCTGCGAGGAGCATCCGCAAAGAGCGCAAACGGCCGGAATAAGTGTGGCCGCGATGAAAAACGTGCATCGTATCCTGCGAATCATCGTGGGGCCACCTTCTTGCATGATTAAAACCTTCCTGTGAGCGTCTGGAGATTGGCCAACGCTAGGCGATATCGCGCTTCCGCGTCATCGTAAAAACCGCGCGCAATGATGAAGGTGTTTTGAGCGTCAACGGCTTCAAGCGCCGTGGACTCTCCACCTTGATAACGCAGATTGGTCAGGCGCAAACTTTCCGCCGCCAACTCCGAGGTGTGCCGCGCGCTCTCCACCGCCTCGCGCGCCACTGCCGCTTCGTTGTAAAACGAATAGAGATTGCTCAACATCTCGCGCTGAACCTGGCTTAGCTCCGCGTGAGCTTGTTCCTCTTTGTATTTCGTCTGGTGAAGCTTGCTGCGCAAGGTGCCCCAGTCCCACACCGGTACGCTGAAACTCGCAGTAAGAAAGTAGCCTAGGTTCGGTAAGGGGCCATCTACCGGAAATGCCTTCGCTACGCTACGCAAAGCAAAGTCATTTGCTTCGATCCCGTAATCCAGGTCGACGCTCAGGGTGGGAAGAAAGGCAGCTTTCGCTGCTAGCACTTCATCATGTGCTTGGCGTTCGCTCTCAATTGCCGCGCGCATCTCCGGATTGCCCTTTCCCGACATGCTTTGCACTTCTTCAAACGAAGGTAGCGCGGGACTTGAATTCAAATCATCGACGACGGTGAAATTGTCGGTGAAATTGGGAAATAACAGGACAGCGAGGTCAAGCCGCGCATTCTGTAAAGCCAGCCGCGCTTCTTCAAACGCCTGTTGCTGCTGGCTGTATTGAATTTCCGCTTTGATCACATCGCTATGCGCCGCTTGGCCCAGACGCTCGGTTTCCTGCGCGATGTCATAGAAGTGTTTTCCCTGGTCCAGAGTTTGCTGGCTGGTGGCGAGCTTTCGCTGAGCCACTACCAGCGCATAATACAGTTTCGTCACTGTTACTGTAAGGCCGCGCCGCGCGATTTCAGCCTTGGCGCTGGCCACGGCTTCGGCCGCGTCTGCTCGATGAAGGTTCGTAGCCAGGTAGGTGGAAGGTGATAGATCCTGGTGAAATACGCCCCACGCGCGGTAGACGTGCACTCCGTCGTTTGTAACAAATCTTCCGCTTGGCGTCTTGCCGTTTCCTTCCGTGTTTAGGTACTGCGTCGAGGCGTTTACGGATGGAAGCATCGCGTTGCGAGCTTGCATGCGGTCTTCGTGCGAAATCTTCGCTTCCGTCTCGACCGCCAGAAATTGCGCGTTGAAATGCCGCGCTCGTTCGATGGCGTCTTGCAGCGTTATCGTCACTGGCGGAGTGGCGCTGTCTCGGCTGCTAGGCTGCACGAATTGAACGCCCGCGTAGCTCGGTGCATGTGAATCAGCTGTTTGATCTTTGGCCGATTGAGGCGATTCTGTTTCTTGCGCGACAGTCCATTGCGGGCAAACGGCCATTAGAAATACTAGGATCGCGAGAGCGACAGAAATGCTCCCGGCATTTTGGATGGCTAGCCCGATTTCTCGAAATAATGATTTCGATACGCCAAAGGCTGTAGAGTTTGTAAAAAGAAATTTTTGCATGTGCGCTCCAAACCTTTTAGCCAGGTGCTGGCGCCTGCCCGCAGCCTGCGCAGGCGCAAGTATCATGGCAATGAAAGATGAAGATTATCTGAAAGCGTTACGCATACGGGGCCAATGCTTCAGGCGACCGCGGCTATCATACCGGATGGAACCCCAATCGTTTAAAGCGGAAGAGCTACGCGACGCTGCAAGGATTGAAACCGGGGATTGGACGAAGACTGTCTAGTTCGGGATCGACTCCCATTGGGTCGAAAATGATGAAGAGCGCGACCAGTTCCACTTTCATAATCAGTTTATGGGAATGTCTGGTCGGTTCCACCAGCCCCCGCCAAGAGCTTGAAACAATGCGGCCGTGTCGGCATAACGATTGGCTTGGGCCTGAACGACATTGATCCGTGCCTGCTGGTAGGCTTGCTCGGCATTTAAGAGCCCCAAGTAGTTGACGTAGCCGGACTGAAATTGCTTCCTGGCCAGGTCTAGAGTTACGGTGGCGGCATCTTTTGCTGCTGCCGCAGCCTTTAAGGCGTCGGCATCTTGTTGGAGCGCGCTTAACGTGTCAGCGACATTCTGGAAAGCGGTCAAGACGGTGCTGCGATATTGTTCAGAGGCTTGAATATACGCGTCCTTCGCGGCACGCTCCTTGTGCAAGAGGGTGCCGCCGTCAAAAATCGGCTGCGCGAGACTTGCGCCTACATCCCAAAAGCCCGTGCCTCCCGCGAATAAATGACCAAGGACTACCGCCATGCTGCCAGCATCCGCTGTCAGCGCGAAGTTCGGGAGCCGGTTCGCAAGAGCGACGCCAATCTGGGCGCTGGCCGAGTGCATGTTCTCCTCGGCCTGACGGACATCGGGCCGTTGTTCGACTAGCTTTGACGGAAGGCTCAGAGGCAGATCCTGCGGCAGTTGCAAAGTTGAAAGTTCAAATTTTCCGGTCGGATCCTCGCTTGGAAAGGCCCCGATGAGCACCCCTCGATCCAAGCTGACGCTCGCCGGAATGACGACGACTCAGTGGGCGATCTGCACGGTTGCGTGCATCGGGTTCCTGTTCGACACCTTTGTCCTCCTCGTTCTCACCCTGGTCATCCAGCCCGCTCTAACCGAGTTGCTCGGAGC
>Ga0209380_10001546_pt1 | contig 15351 bp, 15 predicted proteins | sample HubBroMetageWFT6_FD_188347 | JGI IMG/M metagenome (GOLD analysis project Ga0209380, IMG submission 188347) | Warmed and freeze-thawed soil microbial communities from the Hubbard Brook experimental Forest, New Hampshire - Hubbard Brook CCASE Soil... | ecosystem: Environmental > Terrestrial >...
CGACCAACAGCTTGGAAGGCTGTGACTCTACCACTGAGTTACTCCCGCCCTGAAACAGCTATAAGCTATCAGCCGTCAGCTATCAGCTAAACCCTCAGCGGCTAAAGCCGTTCGTATTCCTGACTGCTGGCGGCACGGCTAAAACCGTGCCCTCCCAAAACCTCGAACAATCGACCTAACGAATTCTGGAGCCGATGACCAGGATTGAACTGGTGACCTCTCCCTTACCAAGGGAGTGCTCTACCAACTGAGCTACATCGGCTAAAACCTAGCTGTCAGCGAACAGCTTTCAGCTCTCAGCAAAAACCCACTCAAGCGTCATGGCTCTTGTCCGGATGCAGCACTTCATCGCGGCGCAGCACCGACTTCACCGCTAACAACGCCAAAATCACCAACGTTCCCACCCGAAACTTCGGATCGGTGAGGGTAGTCCACGCCAGCACTCCCAGCACTCCGTAACAGACCAACGCAATGGACAAGCGACTCACGTGATTCCCAGATCCCTCGCCAAACCAGCTCGGGATTTCGGCAGCGGGCTCCGACTTCGCTCACGCCCGCCAACCGGCTCAAATCATGGTGCACAGGGAAGGATTCGAACCTTCGTACCTCGCTAGGAGGGACAGATTTACAGTCTGTTGGCTTTAACCACTCACCCACCTGTGCAAAAACTCTCGGGCGATGCGGCCGTCACGCTCCGTCCGGCAGACCGCTTATGCAGGTTCTCAAAAAAGCACCCACACAAAACCCCGCAGACCAGACGCAGCACAAGTCCCATACTTCAATTTCGCAAGACTTAGCTTTCGCGATACAGGGAAACCAAGGCTTCGCGCAAGACACCGCGATGATCACTGCACGCCGGAAAAGTACCGAATGGAGTGCGTTGGAAAAACCTGTTGCGCCGCTACCGAGTTCGCTGCCTGCCGGATCTTCGTTTCCTGGAGCTGGCGAAGGGATTTGAACCCCTGACCCTCTGATTACAAATCAGATGCTCTACCGACTGAGCTACGCCAGCAATTCCGGGGGAAAGTCGCACCTGCGCGCAAACCTATCCCTCTGATCCCTCCCAGATGTCCGGGACAATTCATTAAGTTATCACAAGGGCAAGTTTCGACGCAACCGTGGTTGGTGCCGCGGGGTGCCGCGGGGTGCCGCACCAGCGATTCCGCAAAGCCGCATCTCCCCCCTCGAGTAGGCCGCTGATTTGAGGCCAGGAACACGAGAACACGCTTCGCAGGTCTTTGAGGGGCCGATGTCGGAAGAAGCTTATGCCGAAGCTTCGTCGCCCTTTTTGAGATGGTCTACCATGCGACCGGAGCGGTGCTTCTGGCGGCGATTGAGAAGAAGCTCAGCCTGCCCGGAGTCATGAATGTGATGGCAGATCGCGTCGGCTGCTGACTGCCTACAACGATTGCGGTAGCGGATCGACACTTCCCTCCAGCTTCGACCCTGCGTTCGCAGAGCAGGTGGCTCATCTCGGGAAGTCCAAGTCGAAGTAGGTCCGGCGCCCGCTACACCGGCTTAGGGTGATATCATTTCAGCCCTGACCGCACCGCATGCGAATTAGACGCGCTTTCCCCATCACCCTGGCGATCGTGACTGTGGCTGCGGCGGTGACTCTCGCCGTCCAACTGCGAAAAATTGCTCCCCCTGAACCGGCGCGGCTGCTTCCTGGCGCGGACGGCTTTGTGTACGCCAATCTTGGCTGGGCTCGCAAGGCGAATGGCGGAAAGCTTCTACTCCCGGTGGCCCACGATCCGGAATACGACCGCTTCATCCAAGAAACTGGTTTTGACTTCGAGCGCGACCTTGACTCTGCGGCTTTCGCCGTTCATTACCCAGAGAACTGGCCTGGCGGGGGGACGGGAGGGGCGGCGTCGGAGCCTCGTTTTTCTGAAGTCTTCACGGGGAGGTTTGATGGGAGCAGATGCCTGGCCTACCTGAAACGGACTGCAGCATCGGTCGAGACCTACAACTCGATCGATATCTTTACCATTCCCCTCTACGGACGCTCCTTCCGCATTGCGATTCTGGCGGTGGACACGGTGGCCGCGTCTAATCACGACGACCCGGCGGTGATCCGCGGGATCGTCGATCGTTCCCGCAGGCTGGCGTCCCCGTTTGGAGGTCCGGCTCTGCTGCGCCGGTATTACAAGCGTGTGCAGTTGGCCAGCCCGATTTGGATGGTGGCCCGCGTTGAGCCCCTGGCGCAACAATTCGGGTCCTGGTCCTCAATTTTTCCCAAGCCTGCCGACCTGGTGATCTCGGCGAGCTACAACCCGCTGCATTTGCCCATTCGCATCGACGTGCTGCATCTGCGGGCGGAAGCTTGGGCAGGGAGCGATGACGACGCGCGCGAAATCGCCGAAAAGGTCAACGTTTTTCTGGCTATGTTTCGTAGCGCGGAGGTTTCGGTCGGATCGACGGGTACCGACGCCGATGTGAGGGCCTTTTTTGACAGCTTGCAGGTGCGTCAGCAACAGAATCGGGCCGTGCTTTCCGCCATACTCCCAGCTGGAATTTTTCATAAGTTGGGGGATTCGCCGGACCTGATGACGGCGCCAGGAGCCTCGCCTGCTCCCAGTCAGTCCAAGCAGCGCTGAGGCGCAACCATCGATTTCGAAACCCTGCAACTTAACGACGCGCCGTGCGTCTTATTCTATAGAGGTAGCCTGCAGCAGCTACAATAAGACCTGATGAAGAGCCTCCCGCTTCCCATTGCCGCGTTCTTCGCCGGCCTGATTTCTTTTCTGTCGCCCTGCGTGCTTCCGCTGGTGCCGGGCTATGTGTCTTTGATTTCGGGTGCCGGCGTCGAGGAATTGAAGTCGCCGCAGGGCCAGCTGATGCGGAGGGTCATGGTGAATTCGATTGGATTCATCCTGGGCTTCAGCGTGGTGTTCGTTACCCTCGGAGCGATCTCGACCGAACTCGGGCAGATGGCGGCGCGCTACAAACACACACTCTCGATCGTGGCAGGAGTGGTCATCATAATCTTCGGTCTGCACCTCACGGGGATTTTCAAAATCAAGGCACTTTATACGGATACGCGACTGCATAGCGTGAAGGGCAGCAGCACCCCGATCGGCGCATTCGTGATCGGATTCGCTTTCGCCTTTGGATGGACACCTTGTCTGGGGCCAATCTTAACCGCAATCCTGACTCTGGCCAGCGAACAGGACACCGTGGTGAAGGGCATTCTCCTATTGGCAGTCTATTCGCTAGGACTGGCGGTGCCGTTTCTGCTTACATCCTTGCTCATGGAGCGCTTTTTAAAGTTTTACAGCCGGTTCCGATCGCACATGCACGTCCTGGAAGTGACGAGCGGCGGCCTGCTGATCGCATTGGGTGTGTTGCTGGTCATTGGGCGTTTTACTCTGATCTCGAGTTGGTTGTCTTTCCTGAATCGTTTTGCTTTGTAGTTGGAGGATGAATCTCATGGCTGTAGACGACAAATCTTACACAACGGCGATTGATCAATCTCAGGGGCGCTGCCCGAAATGTGGCGCGCCGCTTGAGAGAGGATCGTCGTTTGATCCGCAGGCCGACGCTGCCGGCACGATTATCTGCGGGGCGTGCGGCGCCCCGCATTCTGTCTCGGATGTCGCCGGCGGCAAGCCCCAGGCAGACGGCGGCGCAATTCAGCCGCAGATGAGTGCAGGGAAGCGAAATCCATTCGCTCTGGTCGTGGTCGCACTGGTTGCTGCGGCAATGTTGTATTTCGGCTTCCACATGGCCCGGCGCTCTGCCCCGCCGGCTATTACCAAGTCCGGTCCCGCGCCGGATTTCACCCTGCAATCGCTCGACGGGAACAGCATGCGGCTGTCGGACTTCCGTGGCAAAGCAGTCCTGCTGAACTTCTGGGCCACCTGGTGCGGTCCGTGCAAAATCGAAATGCCTTGGTTCATCGAATTGCAGAAGCAGTACCAAGCCCAAGGCCTGCAGATCGTCGGCGTCGCGATGGACGACTCCAGCAAGGAAGACATCGCCAAGTTCGCACAGGAAATGGGAGTCAACTATCCCGTGCTGATCGGCAAGGAAGCGGTCGGTGACGCTTACGGAGGCGTCCCAGCGTTGCCTGAGAGTTTCTTCATCGGCCGGGATGGAAAGATTGTGGACAAGATTATCGGCCTGAAGGGCAAGAGCGAGATCGAAGACTCGATCAAGAAGGCGCTGAATACGGAACCGGCGAACTCGCAGTCGGCAACCGCCGCTTTGCAGCCTCAGAAGTGACAATAGGAACCGGGGCCCCGATAGCTCTACCATATAGTTCTACCATTAGGTTGATGTGGAATGATTCTGAGACAGCACAAATCGACGGTGATCTCGCTCGTGGCCCTGCTCGCGGGAAGTGCTTGGGCGCAGGGAGGAAAGGCGCCTTCGGTGTCGTTCGCGCCGGTTTCGGTGGTTACGGCACCACGGGCGGCGCAGACGATGGTGGACCTGAATTTTCGAGTGGCCTCAGGATTTCACATCAACTCCAACACACCGAAGTCGGAGTTCCTGATTCCTACCAATCTGAAGATGGACCTGCCGACCGACATCATTCTGGGAAAGATTCAATATCCAGCAGGAAAAGATCTCGTTTTCCCTTTTTCACCGGATGAAAAACTGAATGTCTACAGTGGAGATTTCACGATTGCGGTGGCCGTACATCCGTTGCACGCGGTGGTGCCGGGGAAATACGTGATGCACGGCGTGCTGCGCTTCCAGGCCTGCGACAACGCTCAGTGCTTCCCGCCAAAGACGCTGCCGGTAAGTTTTGAGGTGAAGGTCGTGAAGGAACCGCCTGGCCCGCGTCACAATCCTGCGCAGAGCCCGCACATACATAATTAGGCGTCAGCCGGCACTCGGCTGGCCAAGGTTCCCCTCTCTCCTGCCTGGGAGGACAGAATGCGAATACCAGTTACGCTTGCAACTCTTCTGCTGTGGCTTTCGCCGCTATTCGGGTTACCACCGAACGCCAAGTCGCTGCTGCACGATGCGGCCGCTCGTTATCGCAACTCGAAGTCATTTCGTCTTGAGTTTGAAACTACGATTACCTCATCGTCACCCTATTCGCATGGCTGGTCGAAGCAGATGTACGCCGTCGCTGCTGCGGATCACAAATATCATTGGGAGCAAAAAGGAAGTGGCTTGACGGGTCTCCGCATCAGCGACAGCCAGAGCGATTGGTTTTATCGTCCAGGCGCGCATGCCTACAGCGTGCAGTCTCCGGACTCGACGAAGTCAGGTTCGCAGGCTCGCGGCACGGCGGGAGGGACTACGGAGGGCTGGATCAAATCGGCGATACACAGCCTTCTACAGCTCGACGACGATGCCGATACCTCCGTGTTGCAGCATGACGAACTGGTGAGGATCGCGAAGACAAAGTTTCCTTGCTACGTCGTTCATGCCGTGCATTCGATGTCTTTTCGGGAGGGAACGAACTCGACTCGGGATCACACCTACTGGATTGAAAAGGCAACTGGGCTGGTACGAAAGACGGTCCTCTCCACCAGCGGGCCGGGATCGGCTGATGACGATCAAAACAGTAAAACGCGAACTGTCGAGATCACCTACACCAGAGTGGATCTGGACACGGCGCCCGATCCGTCGCTGTTCGAGTTCAATCCGCCCGCGAATGCCTCCTTAATCGACGATGCCCGCCAGCCAATGTCGCCGCCCTTAACCATGGGAAGCGCAGCGCCTGCACTCAAACTGGTCGACAAGAATGGTAGCTCATTCGATCTCACTGAGCTCCGGGGCAAGGTAACCCTTGTGGACTTTTGGGCTACGTGGTGCCGGGCCTGTACCGAAGAGATGAAAGCGATTGCACAACTGCCCCGATCGTATATCGATAACGGTCTCGCACTTGTGAGTGTGGATGAAGACGAAACGCCCGAACGTGGAGATGACTATTTCTCATCGCAGAAGTTCCCTTGGAAGAATTGGCACGACGTCGGTGAGACACACCGAAAGACATGGGGTGCAACCGCGGTTCCGTTGCTGGTCCTCGTCGATCGCGACGGAAACGTAGCCTGGACAAATGCCGGGGCCGAGCTGAATTTCCTCGAGACCTTACGCTCACAGTTGGACAACGCCGAACTGCGGCTCAGACCTTAGCGAGGGATTTACAACCTTCCCTCGGATGGCTGGGACTGGTCCGCGAATACCCAAAATACCCAAAATCTTAGCCCCTCCCGCCCTGCTTCTTCTCCACCTTTGCCCAACTGTCTTTCAAGGCGATGGTGCGGTTGAAGACCGGCTTCCCTGGAGTTGAGTCCGGATCCACGCAGAAATATCCGAGGCGTTCGAATTGATAGCGGGTGCCGGCGGGGGCATTGGCGAGAGATGGTTCCAGCTTCGCGTCAGCGACGATCTCCAATGAGTTCGGATTGAGATTGTCGAGAACATCCTGGCCTTCTTCCACCTCGGCCGGATTCTCCTTGGTGAACAAGTTTTCATAGATGCGCACTTCGCCATCGACTGCACTCCCCGCGGCAACCCAGTGGATGGTCGCCTTCACCTTGCGGCCGTCGGGAGCATTTCCGCCACGGGTCGCTGGATCGTAGGTGCAGTGGACTTCTACGACCTCACCCTTCTCGTTCTTGACGACGCTGTTGCAAGTGACGAAGTAGCCATAGCGCAGCCGCACCTCGCGCCCCGGCGCCAGACGGAAATATTTTGGGGGAGGGACTTCGCGGAAGTCATCCTGCTCGATGTAGAGCACGCGCGAGAACGGGACTTTGCGGCTACCCGCGGCCAGATCTTCGGGGTTGTTGACCGCGTCCATCTCCTCGACCTGGCTCTCGGGATAGTTGTCGATCACCACTTTCAGGGGACGAAGGACGGCCATCACGCGAGGCGTGCGCTTGTTCAAGTCCTCGCGAACGAAGTGCTCGAGCATGGCCAGCTCAATCGAGCCGGTTGTCTTCGAAACTCCGATGGAAGCGGTGAAATTGCGGATCGCTTCGGGAGTATAACCACGGCGTCGAATGCCACCGAGCGTCGGCATGCGCGGATCGTCCCAGCCGCTCACTCGGCCTTCCTCGACCAATTGCAGCAGCTTTCGCTTGCTGAGCAGGGTGTGCGTCAGATTCAAGCGGTCGAACTCAATTTGCTGCGACGGAAAGATGCCCAGCTGTTGAATGAACCAGTTGTACAGCGGGCGGTGATCCTCGAATTCGAGCGTGCACATCGAGTGGGTAACTCGTTCGAGCGAATCCGATTGCCCGTGGGCGTAGTCGTACATGGGGTAGATGCACCACTTGTTGCCGGTGCGGTGATGCTCGGCATGCAGGATGCGGTACATCACCGGATCGCGCAGGTTCAGGTTCGGCGAGGCCATGTCGATTTTCGCGCGCAGCACACGCGAGCCGTCGGGAAATTCTCCCGCCTTCATGCGCCGAAATAGATCCAGATTCTGTTCCACGGTGCGGTTCCGATGCGGGCTATCTTTGCCGGGCTCGGTGAGCGTCCCGCGATACTTGCGAATTTCTTCTGCGGAAAGATCGTCGACGTAGGCCTTGCCGTCTCGAATGAGTTTCACAGCCCACTCATAGAGCTGGTCGAAATAGTCCGACGCGTAAAACAGTCCGTCCCACTTGAAGCCTAGCCATTTCACGTCGGCCATGATGGAGTCGACGTACTCGGTCTCTTCCTTCTCGGGATTGGTGTCGTCGAACCGCAGATTCGTGTGTCCGCCAAACTCGTCGGCGAGTCCGAAGTCGAGGCAGATCGCCTTTGCGTGCCCAATATGCAGATATCCGTTGGGCTCGGGAGGGAAGCGCGTCTGCACCCGGCCATCGTACTTATTGGTCTTCAGGTCTTCGAGAATGATGTCGCGTATGAAATTAGACGGGCGAGGCACAGTCGCGGCGTTCTCGCCTGTCGCAGCCTCGACATTGGACGTTTTCATAAGCTCTGATCTTATCGCATTTGGCTCTCGGCTTTTACCTCTGGGCGTCTGGCTCGTCCGGCTAAGAGCTATCCCACACGCGCCAGCCGGCGGATGGCTAGCGCGGTGAACGTGAAAGCCACTGCGGCGAGCACAATGACCTGCATCGTCGGCCCTACATGGCTCGATGGGCCGGCCGCTCCAACTGCCAACTGGTCGAGGCTGGGCGCGCCTACGAAAAGCAGCCCGAGCTTGTCGAGATAGAACGCGGGCGAGATAAATTCGAGCGGCTGCACCGACCGCGGGAGTGGATAAAAGAGTCCTCCCAGATGCATGAACGGTAAATAGGCGAGGTTGGCAAACGCCGGAGCGCTCTTGGCCGAGGCTCGCGTGCCGATGAACAGTCCTACGGCGCAAAACGGGAGCGATCCGGCCATGTCGAGCAACCCAACTCCAATGTATTGGCCGAGGGTTAATCCCGGACGCCCCACCGCTGCGGCGGCCGCAACCAGAGTCACCATCACGATCGCGGCGAACAGCGTGGCCATGATCATTTTCGCAAGCAAGTAGCTCCCCCGGGGCGCGGGCAGAGCGCGCTTGAGCGTAAGCAGGCCCTGCTCGCGCTCCGACGCCACAAACATGCCGAATCCGAACATCCCCGGCCCCATCACGCCGAACACGGACCAGTTGACGAACATGATCTTGGCGACGGTCGGGTCCCCATGGCTCATGCTACCGGCAAGAAACACTCCGAACAGAACGTAAAGCACGATTGGAAGCAGCAAGAAAGGGATGGCGAATGCCGGGGCGCGCAAAGCTCGCAGACACTCGTACTTGGTTTCCGTGAGATACGCATGCCACAGCTTCGCACGGCTCATCTCGCCCCTGCCGGTCCGATTGTTTTCGATGGAAAAAGTTGTTGCACTCATGACGCGACCTCCTGGGTTAACTCAGACTGCGGTTCGGCCTGTGTAAGTTCGGTGAAAGCCTCGGCCAGCCCGGCGCGGTGAACCTCCAAGTCCAGGAAGTTGCCGTCGGCCATGGCCAGCCGCTTTACGACGGCGTCGGAATTGCTCGCGGTGATGTGTAACCGTGCGCGATCGCGGATCACGGTCTGAACCTCAGGCCAGGCCGCCACCAACTCGGGCGGGAGAGAAGTCTCGCAGGTGATGCGCTTCCGTCCTACCAGAGAGCGCAACTGGTTTACGGTACCGCTTGCGATCGTGTGTCCTTTCGCGAGGACCACCACGCGATCGGCGAGCGCTTCAGCTTCTTCGAGGTAGTGGGTGGTAAGAACGATCGATGCCCCTTGGCGGACCAATTCCCGCAGCCTCGACCACATCATTTCTCGCGCAGCGAGATCGAGCCCGACCGTTGGCTCATCCAGGAACAAAAGCTTCGGGCGCCCGACCACCGCTATCGCGAATTGCACCTGGCGCTTTTGGCCGTTTGAAAGTTTCCCGTACGGCCGCGCGGCCAGCGGCAACGTGCGGGTCAGCCGCAATGCATCTTCGGCCGTCATCGGATCGGGATAGTAGCTAGCGACGAGATCAACGTGTTCGCGCACCCGAAGCTCCGGAGGGAGCGCGACCTCCTGCATCATCACTCCGATGTGCCGCCGGCTCGCAAGGTTCAGGGGAGACTGGCTGAACAGGCGCGCGGTGCCCGCGTCGGGCGTTTGCAGTCCGAGCATCAGGGAAATCGCCGTAGATTTCCCGGCGCCATTCGGTCCCAGAACCGCGAGCAGTTCTGCGGGCCGCACTTGCAATTCCATTCCGTCGAGGGCCACCACTTTGCCATAGCGCTTGCTCACGCCTGACAATTCCGCTAATGATTCGTTGTTCATAAAGTTCCTCCCTGACAAGACTCTTGAAGGCGAACTGTTCCTGTTGGAGTGAGATAACCCCACTCGTGGTCTTTGCCGTATCTTTGGAGAAATTCTCCGCCTATAGGAATCGCAGCAGCGCGGTATTGCAGGCGCGAGCGCCGCGTCCGCCGAATTGCTTCAGGCACTCCCAGGTCTGAATAACCGCGGCGATGGCCAGGCCGATCCACGTCGCCGCCAGAGCCATCAGGATTGAGGCGTTGACGATGGAGGCCACGCGTTTGTACTGGGCCGAATCCCGCGCCCCGTCCGTGAGCATGACAAACGGCGCCCAGTCGGCCCCCGGAAGGTGCGGAACCTGAGCCGCGGCATTCAGAATGAGATTCAGCAGGAACAGGCTAAGGACCGTCTGCATCAGGCGTCCGCAGGCCGGAAACCAGGTCAAGTCCGGGCGGGCAATGCTGAAGCAGTCCCGCGCCAGACCCAGCAGGGTGAGCAGAACAACCGGCAGGTAAAACGTGCCCCACATCGGCGACGCCTTGAGAAAAGCGGCGGCCGGTCCCAGGATCAGAAACGGAAAATACGGAACCAGCAACAGCCAGAAAAGGCCGATGATCGCGAAGACCAATTCAAAAACAGACTGGATCCGCGAAGGCGGCTGCGGCTGCTTAGGGACGGGCGGGAGGGAGCGAATATCCCATTTGTCCACTAGCTTGAGCCGCGCCTGCGTTCGTTCCAGAACCGCGAATACGACGGTGATGATTGCGGCAGCAAATATTTCGGCCCGCACCCAATCCCCAAACGTTTGCAACATCGCCAGGGCGCGATGCGGTGATGTCAGGACGATCGACGGCCCCACGATGAACAGGAAGACCGGTAACAGGATCCATAGCAGCACGACTTTCAGCACGAACTGGTAGATCGGGAACAGGGCGGGGCCGATCAACTGCGTCGGTGGCCGGTAGCTGCTGGCCACCAGGATTGGGTTGCCGCTCTTCTTGAGGATGGCCTCCAGTTCCGCTTCGTGGAGCGGACGCCCCAGTTCTGTCTCACGATCTTCGATCTGCGAATGCAGATCCGATGACAGCTCGGCAATAATGTCCTGCTGCTGCGCTTTTGGCAGCCAGAAGCGAACGGCTTGTAAGTAACGATCGAGAAGTTCCATAGCCTTGCTCCGAAAACTTCAGTTCTAGAAAATAGGGTTGACTTCACGTGGGTTGCGAATTGCATTGCCTTCGCGGCGGAAGAAGCGCCGCACATAGGGCACGCAATACCACCCGTAAACCAGACCGCTGACCGCCAGATAGATCCACAGCCATGGCCCGAACAGGCCCCAGCGCAAAAAACCGTTCACGCGCTGAACCAGGTGCTCGGTTTGCGCGAGGCGGCTTCCGTCTGCAGCCTGCACCAGGGGGTGAGTCCGGAAGAAGAACATCACGAAAGCGGCGACACCATCGACCCCAAAGCGGGCCATCGGCAACAGCCATTTCCAATCCGGGCGCACCACATTCACGGCCCGCTGACTCGCGGCGGCCAGCATGAGCAACAGGATGGGAAGGTAGTATCGGTGCCAGTCCGGGCTGAACTTCAAGTCTGGAGCCGCCGACCCCAGAACCAGGCTGGGATAGTACGGGATAGCCATCCACCAGAGGACAAACAGTGCGCACGCCACGAATCCAGTCGCCGAGTACCAGCGCGGCAGCGGCATCAGGTGCGCCAGGTCCGCCGGCGGCCACATCCAGTTGTCCGAAAACTTGCGCCGGAATACACCTTTCAGCGAATTCAGCAGCATGAAAACGAGCGTTACACAAATGACTTGCGCGAGCAGGGGAACGAAGAACGGCTGGGCCGAAACTGGGATGTGCGCGAGTAGCTGAAAGATCAGCACGACCGCGGCCGTAATCATCAGATTAAAGCTCAGCAACAGCAGATACGCGGGAAAGAGTTCGGGGCCGATCAGTTCCCATCCCACCGTAAGGCTGCGGCCATGTTGCCGATAACGCAGCGCCACCGCCATGGGATCACCCTGCCGTTTGAAGATCGCCATCTGCTCGTCCTCGGTCAGTGGGCGCCCCAGCTCGCGCTGGCGCGCCTCCAACTGCGAGCACAGGTCTTCTGACAGTTCGGCGATAATGTCGTTCCTCTGCCGCCGTGGCAGGTAGCGTTTGACCGCTTTCAAGTAACTATCGACAAGTTCCATAGCTTGCCCCTACGCCTCTTGAAGAATTCGTCCCAACGATTGGTTGATGCTTTCCCACTCCTCGAGCAACTGCTTGAGCATTAGCTCGCCGTCCGGCGACAGGCGATAGAAGCGCTTGTTGCGCTTGTCTTCCTCGCGCCATTGGCTTACCAGCAGGCCTTGCGTTTCGAGGCGACGGAGAAGGGGGTACAGCGTGCCTTCGTCGATCGCCAGGCCATCGTCAGCCAGCGCCTTGCGCAATGTGTATCCGTACTGCTCGTCTCGCAACTGCGCGAGGACGGCGACGATCAAGCACCCTCGGCGCAGCTCTAACTTCAAGTTTTCGAGAACATCTGAGCTGCCTGCGGTACCGTTCGGCATATAGTATGCGACACACACTGTATGTGACACAGTATAAAATGTCAAGGAATTCCTGGATCGGGACGGAAAAATCTCATTTTACTTAGGTTTGCCGATGGTTTCGGCCGGTTCGACCTAAACCCCTGCCGACACGACTTGCCCGGCCGCCGCCACCGGGCTCGCGTGCTGCGCCAGCCCTCGACGGTACCGCAGGTGACGCCAACGGGTCATCTCCACCAGAGGCTTCCACACCGGGTTGACCAAGTCGTGTTTGATCAGCCAGTGCCAGAAGCGGTTGGATCGCTTGTAAAGATAGGACATGGCTAGATACAGGGGGATCGCCTGCCACTCGTCCGGCCTGCGCTGCCAGATCGAGGCGTGCGAAAACAATCTCTGATAGATCCAAGCGTATCCGTGCTCGAGTTCTTCCGCAGTCATGTGTTTTGGTTGAAATACTGCGTGGCCGGTATCGTAGAGTGCCCAATCGCGATGCAGGATGCGCTCCTGCGCTTCCATCTGCCGGAATAGCGGCGTCGCCGGATACGGCGTGAGGATGTGAAACGTGGCGCACTCCAGGCGATTCTCTTCGATCCATTCCGCGGTGCGCGCGAAAACATCTTTGCGGTCGTGATCGAAACCCAGCACGAACGATCCGTTCACCTGGATGCCGTAGTCGTGCAGGATGCGCACGCGCCGCGCATAGTCGGAAGTCTTCGGTGTCTTCTTGTGTGAATCCGCGAGATTGTCATCGGAGAGCGATTCGAAGCCGACGAATACGCCGGTGCATCCCGCCAACGCCATGTTTCGGATCAAACCGGGGTCGTCGGTGACGTCGATCGTAACGGCAGCGCTCCAGATTTTGTTGAGCGGGCGCAACGCGGCGCAAAGAGAATGCAAGTAATCGCGGCGCGATCCCAGGTTGTTGTCGATGAACACGGCGTATGGCTGATCGTCGGCCTTGAACTCTTCGACTACCTGCCGGGGATGGCGCATCCGGTACGGTATGCGCAAGCCATCGGTGGCGAGGTAACAGAACCCGCATCGGTTGTGGCAGCCTCGCGTGGCAATCAGGCTCGTGGTGGTTAGAAAGCTGCGGCGCGGCAGGAGGGATCGCCGCGGAGACGGATCCTCACGGTAGTCGTTTTCATAGGTGGCGAGGTAGCGAGACTGCAGCGTGTTCGCTTCGATGTCACCGAGGATGCGGGGCCAGAGTTGTACACCATCGCCCAAAGCGAGGGCGTCCGCATGGGGCGCGCACTCGTCGGGACAAGAGAGAACGTGCAGCCCGCCGAAGACTACCTTCGCACCCCGGGCACGATACCAGTCCGCCAGTTCGAACGCACGCCGGGCAAACGTAAGATGTACGGTGATCCCCACCACCCCGGGCATCGGGCGAAATGGCGGTCGCCCGTCGAGCAAGTTCTCGTCCCAGTACTCCAAGCGCCAATGCTCTGGAGTGGTCGCGGCAAAGCTGGTAAGAGCCAGCGACGGCGTGAGCACATGCTTGCCGAAGCTCGCATTGGCGTCCTTGGAATAGAAGGGATTAATCAGGAGCGCATAGTGCGGCTCGACAGGCCCTACCTGCTGCTTGCGATCGAGCGCAGGCGGTGTGATCATTTCGCGGGGAATCCAGCGCTTCGAGAGAGAACCAAGGAAGGGTTCGTCGGGTGCGATCATGAATGTACTTTATATTATAAAGTACTTCGTGTCAATCGATCGTGACGTCGAATGTGACGTCGAATTCGCTTCCGGAAAATCCTTTTCGCCCCTCGCGGGCGGGTAGTACAATCCTCCCGTCTGGACGGCAGGGCCCTGATTCCGCCACTTTCAGGAGGCTCGCGTGAAGTTCCTCACTCGCTCGATTCTTATTCTTCTCGCTCTCTACGGCCTGGTCTTCGCGATCGGAGATCTATACCTCGCTCAGGTTGGTATCCCGCTCTGGGGTGCAATTGCCTTTGCGGTGGTGTTCATAGGCATCCAGTACCTGATCGGTCCTTGGCTAGTCGAGAAGGTGGTTGAAATTCAATGGGATGATCTTTATCCCGCGATACCGGCCCGAAACCGCGAGTTCATTGAGAAACTATGCGCGGAACGAGGCCTGAAAGTTCCGCGGATCGGTGTAATTCCCAGCGGCACCCCGAACGCTTTTTCCTTCGGCCACGTACCGGGTGATTCTCGAGTCGTCGTGACGAGCGGCTTGGTGGATGTACTCACGGTCGACGAGGCAAATGCCGTTCTAGCCCATGAAATCGGCCACATCGAACACTGGGATTTTGCGGTGATGACGATGGCCGGATTGGCCCCCTTGTTGCTTTACCAGGTTTATGCCTTCACCCGCAACATCAGCAGTTTTCGCGCTCTCGCTTATGGCGCTTATCTGTATCTACTGGGTCAGCCAATTCGTCGTTCTCCTTCTGAACCGCACTCGTGAATATTTTGCCGACCACTATGCCGCCGAGGTGACGCGTGCTCCCGAAGCGTTGTCTTCGGCTCTGATCAAGATCGCGTACGGCATGGTGAAATCTGATGGCCAATACAAAGAGGCCCTGAAGCGAAAGACGGTTGATGAACAAATGCGTCGTGAACATCGCATTGCGGGTTCAATGGCGGTGATGGGGATCTCGAACCTTCACTCCGGCGCAGCCCTTGCTCTCGCCGGAAGCGACGCTGCCGCTGCCGCAGCCATCATGCGCTGGGACCTGATCAATCCATGGGCGCGGTTTTACGAGTTGAACTCGACTCACCCACTCACAGCGCTCCGCGTGCGCGCCTTGAATGAGCAGGCGGAAAACTCGAATCAAGCGGCTCAGTATCCGCTCCCAACTGATCCAAGGGTACATTGGGGAACATTTCCAATCGAGCTTCTGATCTGGGGATTGCCCGTTTTGAGCATCGCCACTCTCGCCGTTGTCCAATGGCTTCCGGAATGGTTCTCTTATTTCGGTATCGCCTTACCAGCGGGAACGAAGCCCGTGCTTCTCATCGTGAGCGGAATTGGCTGGTTGTTTCGCGTGGCTTATCGCTACCGCGGTCAATTCCAGAACTCAGCGGTGGCCTCGCTACTGGAAGATACTGAAGTCTCGCAGATGCGACCTCGCGCCGTCAGGCTCAGGG
>Ga0209380_10001548_pt1 | contig 15341 bp, 19 predicted proteins | sample HubBroMetageWFT6_FD_188347 | JGI IMG/M metagenome (GOLD analysis project Ga0209380, IMG submission 188347) | Warmed and freeze-thawed soil microbial communities from the Hubbard Brook experimental Forest, New Hampshire - Hubbard Brook CCASE Soil... | ecosystem: Environmental > Terrestrial >...
GGCGTGACCTGCTTCTCATGTCACGATCCTCACGGCAGCGACAACGTCGCCATGCTGCGCGAGAAAGGCAACGCGCTTTGCCTCGGCTGCCACGGACCCAATTCGCCGATCGGCCCGTTCGCCGACAGCATTCCCGCCCATACGCATCACAAGCTGGATAGCATCGGGACCCAATGCGTGTCTTGCCACATGCCGCTGATCGAAGAGACGCTTGGGGATGTGAAGGTCCACGCCCATACGTTCCGCTTCATCACCCCTGCGTCGACGCAGACGCTCAACGTTCCGAACCCGTGCACCCTCTGCCACAAGGAGAAGTCGGTTGAATGGGCAGAGCAAACCTTGAGCGCTTGGACGGAGCGCTCGCCCTGGCGCATGGGAAATTAGGTTGGGCCGATCACTCGAAGATTCGCTTGCGAGTGAAGAGCGAGGAGCCGTTTGCTGCTTTCGATACCGCGAGAAGCTCCTTGCCCTTGTCGTCGAGCACGACCCAGCCGTCGTTTCGCGCGACGATCGCCCCAATCCGGCCTAGACCCGCCACGCTCTCGCCGGGCGCCGCCATGCGAATTTCGCCGCCGATCTTGAGCCAGACGCGGTCAGCTTCCGCGGCGACGATCTCAACCGGTCGCGGCGACGCGGCAAGGCCCGCAGAAGCGGCAACCGAGCCTGTCGCGGCCATGTCGACCGACGTCGCGGCGTCTGTCGATGGCAGAGCGGGATCGCGAACGACATTTCCCGGCCCGCGCGGTTGAGCGAAGATCGCCAGATGCTCCATGCCGTTGATGCGCGTCTTCCCCGCGCCATAAGCGAGCATGTACATGGCGAACGCCGCCGAGAGACTGGCGAGCGTCATTCCGACCGCGCGGATTACAGTTTCGTGGGCAGGCGCCATTGCTTTCTCAAGCCTCGACATTTTTGGTTTCGTTGCGCAAAGCCGCGGCGAGGTCGATGAAGGGATCGTCGCATCGCGGCGCGTCCATCGTCTGATTCATCGCCTCATAAATGCGCGGAGCTGATTTGATCGCCTTATCGAGGGCCGGGTCGGCGCCGGCCGTATAGCCGCCCATCAGCCGCAGCTCGCGGGTCTCCTCGTAGCGCGCGATCATCGCGCGCAGGCTCTGAACCACCTTGCGCTGTTCCGGCCTCCACAACGGGTTCGCCATCCGCGACACCGATGAGAGAATGTTGACAGCGGGATAGCGTCCTTCGTCAGCAATGGCGCGATCCAGCACGATGTGCCCGTCGAGCGTGCCGCGAATCGCGTCGGCGACCGGATCGTTGTGATCGTCTCCGTCGACCAGCACAGAGAAGATTCCGGTGATCGAACCCGATCCTTCAAGGCCCGGTCCGGCGCGCTCGAGCAGCCTCGGCAGATCGCTGAAGACGCTTGGCGCATAGCCGCGGGCGACGGCGGGTTCTCCGGCCGCAAGCGCCACGTCGCGCGCGGCATGCGCGAAGCGCGTGACCGAATCGACGATCAAGAGCACCGACTCGCCTTGATCACGGAAGTATTCGGCGATCGCCATCGCCGTCTTCGGAGCGAGCCTGCGCATCATGGGGCTCTCGTCGCCGGTTGAGACGACGGTGACCGCGGCGCTGCGATTCTCGCCCAGCGTGTCGTGAAGAAATTCGCACACTTCGCGGCCCCGCTCACCGACAAGCGCAATGACCACTGTGTCAATCGGGGTCGCCCGGGCCAGCATGGCGAGGAGCGACGACTTGCCGACGCCTGAGCCGGCGAAGATGCCCACTCTCTGTCCGACGCATAATGGCGTGAACAGGTCGACGACGCGCACTCCGGTGCGCAGCGGCGCCTGAACCCGCGCGCGCTTAAGCGGCGGCGGCGGCGAAGCGTCGAGCGGCGCTGGCCTGTCTCCGCTCGGGAGCTCGCCCGCGCCGTCGATTGGCCGACCGAGCGCATCGATGACGCGTCCCTTCCAGGCGCGATGCGGGGACAGCGACAGGGCTTCGGCTCGAAAGGCGCGCGCGCCGATCGTCACGTCGCTGCGCGTGTCGAACGGCTTGAGGGTGGCCGAGGAATCGTCGATCCTGACCACTTCGCCAATCTCAACGCGATCGCCGACATCGACGCCGACGCATTCGCCGAGCTTGAGGAGCGCGACAGGCCGGCGACCCGATAATGCGACGTCGAGACTTCGACGACGGAGCCGCTCACGCGCGCCGCCGGAAGAGTCCGCAATCCTTGCGCGACCCGCTGTTCGAAGCGCTCAAGCGGCGCCAGAACGACGAAGCGAGCGCCGGTCATGCCGATGCCCCGAGAGCCTTGATCGCGTCTTGCAGCGACGTCTCGGACTGCGAGGTCTCGGCCGCCACGCCGTCGAATGCGCGCGTCACTTCGATCAGTCTGGTCATCTCGCGCACCGGATCGACATTCGAGCTCTCGACGGCGCCCTGAACGACGCCGTCGCGAGTGAAATCGAGGACCGGCGTCGCCGGCTTGTCTGGCACGACGCTTGAGTTCTCCGCCCGTTTCAACTTGGCGGTCGGATCGATGGCGAACAGCCCGATCGCCCCGACTTGCCGTCCGCTCTGCGTGATCATTCCGTCGGCGGAGACGGCCAAAGGACCAGCTCCGCTATCCAGAAGGATGGGGGCGCCGCCAGCGTCAAGGATGGGATCGCCGTTCAGCGTGCGAAGCATGCCCGACTCGTCAATATTCGTCCGGCCATCGCGCGTGTACGCCACTCCCTGCGGCGTCTGGATTCCAAACCAGCCGTCACCCTGGACGGCGAAATCGAGGGTGTTGTCGGTCTTGATGAGCCCGCCGAGACGGCGCGAGATAAAATCAGACCCACTCGAGGCATAGCCAAGCCTCGCGTCACCAGCCTTGGCCATTTCCGTCTCGAACGATACGCCGGTCCCGCGATAGCCAACGGTGTTCATGTTGGCGACGTTGTCGGCGATGGTTTCGAGTCGCCGTTCGAGCGCCACTTGAGCCGATAAGGAGACATAAAGCCCGTTCTGCATGACGCCATTCCGCGAGGCCTAAAAGTCACGCCGGCCTTTCGGGGAAACGATGGTTCGGTCGGCTTGTCCGTAGCTGACTTCGCGGCTGACAGCTTCGCGTAAGTCTCGCGCCGCAAATCTGGCGTGCGTCCGCACCGGGAGCGAATCTTGAATTTCGCCATAGGCCTCGTGATCACTGTCGGCTGCATACTCGGCGGCTATGCGGCGCTTGGCGGGCATCTCGAAGTGCTGTTTCAGCCTTTCGAGTTCGTCATCATCATGGGGTCGTCGCTCGGCATTTTCATCGTCGCCAACGCCATGTCCACGATCAAGGACTGCGGCAAGGCGTTCATTGAGGCCGTGCTGGACAAGGCTCCCAAGCCTCGCGACTTCCTCGACGTGCTCTCAGCCCTGCATGCGCTCATGCGAGAGCTCAGAGCCAAGTCCCGCAGCGAGGTCGAAACGCATTTCGACAACCCGCAGGAATCCGAGATCTTCAAGAACTTCCCAAAGCTGCTCGCGAACAAGGACCTGGTGACGTTCATCTGCGACTACGGCCGCCTCATCATCATCGGCAACGCGCGAACGCATGAAATCGAAGCGCTGATGGACGAAGAAATCGAGACCTTGGCGCACGACCGATATAAGCCGGTGCATGCGTTTCAGGCAGTCGCCGATGGACTGCCTGCGCTCGGCATCGTGGCCGCGGTGCTCGGCATCATCCACGCCATGGGCGCGCTCGATCAATCCCCTGAGATCCTCGGCGGCCTCATCGGCGCAGCGCTGGTCGGCACCTTCGCCGGCATCTTCCTGTCCTATGCGATCCTGGCCCCGATCGCTCAGAAAATAAAAACGGTGCGACAGAAGCAGCTCAGGCTGTTCACGCTGGTGAAGCAAAGCCTGCTCGCCTTCATGAACGGCGCGATGCCGCAAGTGGCGGTCGAGTTCGGCCGCAAGACGATCCCCTCCAAGGAGCGGCCGACGATCGACGTGGTCGAGAACGAGACGACGCCCGGCGGCGCAAGCGGCGGCGAGCCCGCGATCCGGGAGGCCGCGTGAGCATGGAAGAGGGAACGCGCGAGTTCGATCATGGCGCACGCAGGTTGCAGGGCGCGATGCTCGAGCATCCGAACCTTGCCATCGATCGGATGCCGGGGCTCAGCTTCGCGCTCAATCGTTTCATCGTTGAAGCGCCGGCACGTCTTGCGTCGCTGATCGCGCGCCCCTCCGGCGCGGCAATCGAGGAGATTCGCGCAACCACGCTGTTTGAGGCGATTGGCGAGTGCTCCGGCCTGACCGCCGCGATCTATTCGAGCGCCGAACCCGAAGCGCAACTTATGATCGCGCTCGATGAGCGCATCGACAGCCTGATCGTCTCCTCGATTTTCGGCGAAGCCGTCGACGCCGACAGTCCTGACAAACCGGGAAGCGACGCGCAAAAGCCTCGCACGACGATCGAGGCTTCGCTTGTCGAAGCGTTCGCGCGCGCGTTGGGGGAGGCGCTCGAGGCGGCCTTCGCTTCCGTCGCGCGCGTCGCGCTGAGTTTCGACCAGCTGACGGCGATCAAGGATCCATTCGTGCTCGGGCGCCGGGATGGCGAGGCGGCGGCGGCGCGGTTTACGCTCGGCATGAACGGGGGCGCCTGCCAGGGGCTTCTGTTGCTGCCGCAGGCGTTTCTCCTGCCCTTCCGCGCCGAACTGGCGAACGATCCCGAGACCGAGGCGGCGCCTGCGGATCGGCGCTGGTCCCGGCTCATGGAGGCGGGCGTTCAACAGACGCGGCTGCCAGTGACCGCGATCCTGGAAGAGGTTCCGATGAGTCTCGGCGACGTCGCCAACTTTCAGATTGGCGGCCTTTTGCCTCTGCAATGCAATGATTTCACCGCCATTCGCCTCGAATGTTCCGGCCGTGGAATGTTCACCTGCAAGCTCGGCCAAGCGGACGGACGCTATCGTCTCGAAGTCGAGAGTCCGATCCCACAACGACACGAAGCAGCCAAGCCCTAGGGCCGAGACTAATCCTCATATCGCCGACGACTCCGACACGCTCGAGCAAGACATTTCATGGACGCAGCCGCCATCATTTCCGAGCCGCCGACCGCCATCGACTCCCCGAAATCGGAGCCTCTCGGAGGGCCCTCCAATCTTGGCGCGATCCTGTCGATCCCGGTCACGGTGCAAGTCGTGCTCGGATCGACATCGCTGCCGGTCTCCGGGCTCATGAAGCTCGCGCGCGGCGCCATCGTCTCGCTTGATCAGAGAGTCGGTGATCCGGTCGACGTGGTTGTGAACGGCACGGTGATCGCGCGCGGCGAAATTGTCGTCGTCGATGACGCCAGCCAGCGATTCGGCGTGTCGCTGCTCGAGGTCGTCGCCGGCGGTGGGCTTAAACAGCCGACGAAGGCTCCGCAGGAGACCGGTCATGCTTGAGGCGGCGATCAGCGGCGAGAGAACACTCACCGGGCCCGAAAAAGCCGCGGCCTTGCTCTTGATGATAGGCAAGCCCCCTGCCGCTCGGCTGCTCAAGCAATTCGATCAGCCGGACTTGCAAGCCGTGGCGCGGGCCGCGGCCGGGCTCGGCGCCATCTCAGCGACAACGCTGGATCGGCTGGTCGACCAGTTCGCAGCCGATTTCTCCGCTGGAGCCGACCTGTTTAGCGACGCAGGCCAAGTCAAGAGCCTGCTTGCCGATAGCCTGCCGCCGGAGCAGATCGCCGACATTCTGGGCGGGGAATCCGGGGAAACCCATGAAGTCGATATATGGCGGGTTTTGGCGCAAGCGCCGGAAGCCGCGATCCTCGCATTGCTGATGGCGGAGCGCGCGACGACTGCGACCTATATCCTCTCCAAGCTCGATTCTGCAGTCGCGACAAAGGCGATTGCGGCGCTGCCGCGCGATCGGCGCAACGCCGCTCTTTGCGGACTGGTCGCGCCGATGGCCGTGACGCCGCTCGCCGCGCGGCTCATCGAGGAGGCGGTTGGGAGCGCGTTGAAACAAGCGCCAAAGGCGGCCGCCGCCGAAGGACGGTCGCGTCTCGCCGGCATCATCAACGGCCTCGATGCGCCGGAGGCGGAGGACGCCATGCGAGCGCTCGAACAGGCTAGCCCGAAAGAGGCGGCCATCGTGAAAGCGATGCTCTTTTCGTTCAACGATCTGCCGCGGCTGTCCGAGCGCGCTCGAGCGCTTCTGTTCGACCGCGCCTCGATCGACATTGTCGTCATGGCGCTCAGGGGTACGGACGCGGACTTCCGCGACACTGTGCTCTCGTCCATGCCGTCGCGCGGACGCCGCCTGGTCGAAGGCGAGCTCAGTTCCGGCGCGAATGCGCCGCCTCGGGACATCGCCAAGGCTCGCAAAGCCATCGCCGACATCGTGCTCGGCATGGCGAGCCGCAATGAGATCGAGCTTGGCGGCCCGCCAACCGAAGCCGCTTAGGTTTGGACGCGGCTGCAAAAAGCGCCGGCTGGTGAGCGATGAGCGGTGACGTCGATCCTGAAGACAAAACCGAGGAGCCGACAGAGAAGCGGCTCCATGACGCGGTCGAGCGTGGCGAAGTCGCTTTCTCACGGGAGGCGCCACTGTTCGCCTCGCTATCCGCGACCCTCCTCGTACTCATGTTCGTCATTCCCACCCACGCCGAAGCTCTCCTCATAGCCCTCGTCGGCCTCATCGACGATCCTGCCGGGTGGCGGATCGAGCGCGGCGAGGACGTGCTTGCTCTTGCCGGCCCCCTCGTCGACGCAGGGATGCGCTTCCTTATGCCGACGGTGATCCTTCTCACCGTCGCAGGCCTTCTCGCTTCCGTCGCCCAGAGTCCGCCTCGCATCGTGCCCGATAGGATTTTGCCCGACGCCTCCCGCATCTCGTTGCGCAAGGGCGTGAGCCGCGTGTTTGGCGCTCGCGGTTGGACGGAGTTCCTGAAGAGCCTCATCAAGCTCACCGCGGTGATCGCGGTGGCGATCATGATGCTGATCGGCCAGAAGGTTGTCCTGCTCACGGCGATGGACATTGACCCTGGCCTGCTGCCGCAGCACGTACTCGACCTATCCGTCAAAACGATCGCCACAGTGCTCGTCGCCACGCTGGCGGTCGCCGCCGCCGACCTTGGATGGTCGCGGATCTTATGGCGGCGCGACCATCGGATGAGCAAACAGGAAGTCAAGGAGGAGCTTCGTCAGGCCGAGGGCGACCGGATGATCAAAGCGCGATTGCGCTCGCTTCGTCTCGATCGATCGCGCAGACGGATGCTTTCCGCGGTGCCGCGCGCCACGATGGTCGTGGTCAACCCGACCCATTACGCGGTCGCCCTGCGATATGTCCGCGCCGAGGGCGGCGCCCCAATGGTCGTCGCCAAAGGCGCTGACTTCATAGCGTTGAAGATCCGCTCGATCGCCGAGGACCACGCCATTCCGGTGGTCGAGGACAAGCCACTCGCACGCTCGCTCTACACCGCCGTTGATGTCGATCGGCCAATTCCAGCGGAATTTTATCGAGCCGTCGCCGAGATCGTGCACCTGATCCAGCAAAGGAAGGGTCAATGGGCCCAACGAAGACCATGAACGCGCCTGGACGAAGTCCGCGACAGCGCCGCCCGCTTGAACGAGAGCAAATCATCGCCGATGCGCTGGTGGGCTTCGCGAGCGAGCTCAGGCTGACCGACGCGGCGGAACTGATGGCGATGATCCAGAACGACCATGCGGCGAATCTCGCCGACCTCGTCAATTCATCGACCGAGCTCTTCTTCAAGAGCGGGACGTTGCGCTACGCTTTGTCGGCGAGCTTCAAGGCGCCTTGGGACGCGACGCCGACTGTGGAGATCGACATGGAGTTCCGCCACGCCGCCGTCTGCGCCTTCTTCCGGCTCACGATTGGCCAGCGCCGCGCGGGGGTCGACATCCAGGACATTCTTTTCGAGGAGCCGGGGCTCGACGATTTCGCCAAGGCCGAACGCCTCGCCGACGCCTTCGAAACCGCGCGCTTGTAGGTTCTATGAGAGCAACGTGCGATCAGCCCACGCCTTGGCCGTCATGCCCGCGAAGGCGGGCATCCAGAAAATCTTTGCAGAGGACTTTGGAGTCCCGCTTGCGCGGGAATGACAGCACGCTCGCGCACCCTTCTTTCTCAAGGGCGGCGCTCTAGCCCCGCTTCCCGGCAAGCCCCGTGCAAGCCCGGACGCGCAAGGTCCGTCCAACCCCTGTCCAGGAATGGCGTGCAATTGTCATCGGTCTATCTTTTCGAGGTCGGCTCCCAGAAGGCGCAATGGCTGTCCGCGCGCCAAACGGCGATCGCCGCCAATGTCGCCAACGCGAATACGCCTGCCTATCACGCGGTCGACATTCAGCCGTTTTCCGCTGTCCTCGACTCGTCACCCATCGAATTGGCGACGACCAATCCTGCTCACCTATCGTTGCCTCAATCGGAAGCGGGCGCGTTGCGCGAAGTCGACGTTGACCCGACGGAACAGACGTTATCCGGCAACACCGTCAATATCGAACAGCAGATGATCAATCTCGGCGACGTCAATCGGGACTACACGATGAACTCCGACATCCGCCGAGTCTTTCATCAACTTCTCCTCTCCGCGCTGAAGTGAACGATCATGCAGGACTCGCTACAGACTGCGCTCCGCATCGCCGCATCCGGGCTTCAAGCCCAATCGACGCGGCTTCGCATCGTCTCGCAGAATATCGCCAACGCCCAGTCAACCGGCTCCATGCCCGGCGCTGACCCCTATTCTCGCCAGACCGTCTCGTTCGAAAGTGAGATGGATCGGACGCTCGGCGCCAACGTGGTCAACGTCAAATCGATCGGCGTCGACTCGTCTCCTTTCAAGCTTGAGCACGACCCCGGTAATCCGGCCGCTGACGAAGGCGGCATGGTGAAGATGCCGAATGTTGATGTGCTGACGGAGCTGGCGGATATGCGGGAAGCGAACCGCAGCTACGAGGCGAATCTTCAGGTCGCCAAGCAATCGGCGGACATGCTGAACACCACCATCAGCCTGATGAAGGACGCGTGAGCGTCGACGTCGCGAGGGGTAAACGATGATCGAGAGCGTTTCTGGGATCGGTTCGGCAAGCGTGAGCGCCGGGATTCGATCGCCGATGGCCGCCGCGGCGCCGACTCAGGGACCGAGTTTCGACCAGGCGCTCGCGCAAGTGGTCGGCTCCGCGGTCGATACGTTGCAAGCCGGGGAAGCGGTCGCCATCCAAGGCATCCAGGGCGCGGCCCCGCCGATGAAGGTCGTGGACGGGGTGATGGCGGCGCAACGTTCGCTCCAGACCGTTCTTGCGATCCGTGACAAAGCGGTTTCCGCTTATCAAGAGGTTGCGCGCATGGCGATCTGATCGAGTCGTGATCTCGATGGGCGGGCTTAAGCGGAAGCGAAGGATGTTGAGATGAGAGCGTTGGCGATCGCGGCGACGGGCATGAGCGCGCAAGAGCAAAATCTGGAGGTGATCGCGAACAACGTCGCCAACATCAATACGACCGGCTTCAAGCGTTCGCGGGCGGAATTCACCGACCTCATCTATCAGACCGAACGCCTGATGGGCGTTTCGAATCGGGGCCGCGACGCAACCGTTCCAGAAGGCGCCCAGATCGGCCTCGGCGTTCGCACCGCGGCGATCCGCAGCGTCAACATTCAGGGCGCCCTGACCAACACCGGCAACCAGCTCGATCTGGCGATTCAAGGGCGGGGTTGGTTCCAAGTCACGACGCCGAATGGCGACACGGTCTACACCCGCGATGGCGCGTTCAACACCAACGCGAATGGCCAGCTTGTCACCATGGACGGCTATAACGTGAGCCCATCGATTCTCGTTCCCCAGACGGCGACCGCGGTCACCGTCAGCCAGACCGGCCTCGTAACCGCGACGGTCCCAGGCCAGACGACGCCGCAGTCGCTCGGCCAATTGACGATCGCGAACTTCGTCAACGAAGCCGGCCTGCTGGCGCTCGGCGGCAATTACTTCCAGCAGACAGCTGCTTCCGGCCAGCCGACGGTCGGCGTCCCGGGCGACACTGCGTTCGGGATCATCCAGCAGGGCTACGTCGAGGCTTCCAACGTCGATCCCGTCACCGAGATCACCAACCTCATTTCGGCTCAGCGCGCCTATGAAATGAACTCCAAGGTGATCCAGGCCGCAGACCAGATGTCCGGCACAATCTCCAACATGCGCGGCTAGGCCAAACCCCAGAGACTCAGCCATGCTCCTGACGCAAGCCCGATCGGTTCTCCAAGCCGCGATTGTCCTGTTCGCGGCAGCTTGCGAGGCGCCTTCCTTGGCGCAGGAAGCGCTCGTCCCGACCCCGAAGGCAGTCATCTATCCGGGCGACGTGATCCTGGACGAAATGCTCGTCGACGTCCCCAATGTTGCACGTGACGGATCAGGGCCATTCGTCGATTCGCGCTCGCTCATCGTCGGCAAGGCGGCGCGGCTCACCCTGCTTCCCGGGCACGCGATTCCATTTTCGGGCGTCTCCAATCGCAAGCTCGTTTCCAACGGCGCCGAGGTCAAACTTGTTTTCTCCGAGGGCGATCTCGTCATCATGACCACAGGCTCCGCGCTGCAAGACGGCTCGATCGGGGACATCGTCAGGGTTCGCAACGACGACAGCGGCGTCACGGTGTCCGGCGCCGTCCAGCCGGACGGCTCTGTCCGAGTGAGCGGGGGATAATGCGGCGACTGATTCTGGCGCTCGCGTTTTGCCTCGCCGCCGCGCCTGCCGTCGCGGCCCGCATCAAGGATATCTCGGTCCTGCGCACCGCGCGCGACAGTCAGCTCGTCGGCTATGGGCTTGTGGTCGGTCTGCAGGGGTCCGGCGACACCTTGCGCAACGCGCCGTTCACCGAGCAGTCCGTTCAGGCGATGCTCACGCATCTGGGTCTTGACGTACACGGCGCCTCGCTCCGCAACCGCAATGTCGCGTCCGTCATCGTCACCGCGGACCTCTCGGCAGGAGTGGAGACGGCCACGCGGCTCGACGTCACCGTCTCGGCCCTCGGCGACGCGCCCTCTTTGATGGGCGGAACGCTGCTGCTCACCCAGCTTCAGGCGGCGGATGGAACGGTCTACGCGAGCGCACAGGGCGCAGTCTCGGTGACCGGTTTCGACGCCGTCGGCCAGGGCGAGACGCTGTCACAAGGCGTGCCGACCGCGGGCCGGATCCCGAATGGCGCCATCGTCGAGCACGAGCTGCCCGGCTTCGCCGACGAATTGCGCTCGATGCTCGAATTGAAGAACCCCGACTATGCGACGGCGGTCAGGATCGTCGATGCGATCAACGCCTATTCCCGCGAGCGATTCCGCGTGAGCGCCGCTTATGAGGTCGACAGCCGGAGAGTCGAATTGTTTCGCCCCCGGAGGATATCGTTCGCTCGGTTCATGGCCGAAATCGGGGAGCTCCAGGTCGACCCGGATATGGCCGCGCGCGTCGTTCTCGACGCGCGGACGGGCACGGTGGTTGTCGGTCAGGACGTGCAGATTTCGACCGTCGCGGTTACCTACGGAACGCTGACGGTCCGGGTTGCCGAGCGGCCGCGCGTCTCCCAGCCCGCCCCATTCTCGAACGGCAGGACGGTCGTCACGCCCAATACGAGGATCGATGTCGAACAGGGAGGCGGACCCATCGCTATTGTCGGCGGATCAAGCCTCAGGGCGCTCGTCAGCGGCCTGAATCGGATCGGCGTCAAGCCGCCGGGGATCATCGCGATCCTTCAGGCGATCAAAACCGCGGGCGCGCTGCAGGCCGATCTCGTTATTCAGTGACCGGCCCGCGCCGTCGCTGCGGTTGACCCAAGACAGCCCCAGTCAGCTCAGCGCAAGCCGCGCGGTCGAAAATGGCGCCGATCCTCGAGGCTGACAAATGCCATCTGCTGCTCTTTCGCAACGCCTGTCGGCTCGATCGTGTCGTGCGCGCGTGGCGTTGAGCGTCGCCGCCGTTCTCATGGCTTGTCCGGTGTTCGCTCAGGACGGGCGAGCGCCCGATAAGGAAAAGCCAAAAGCCGCTGCGAACAAAACGCCAGAGAAAGCCGCTGTCGACAAACCGCCGGATGTCGAGGCCAGCCGCTTCTGCGCCAACGCCGCGCCGTCGATCGCCGAGGCGCGCATCGCCTGGGAGACGAGACAGCTCAGCGAGCTCGACGCGCAGGTCAAGCAACGGCTAGCCGATCTCGAAAAAGCGGAAGCCTCGGTGAAAGAATGGGTCGCCAAGAGAGAGACAAGTCTCAAGGCGGCGAGCGACGAGCTTGTCGCCATTTACGCCAAGATGCAGCCCGAGACCGCCGCGACTCAAATCGCCGCTATGGACGATCAAATGGCGGCGGCGATCTTGGGCAAACTCAAGCCCGGCGCGGCGGGAGCTATACTCAATGAGATGGAGGCGGAGCGGGCGAGCAAGCTTGCGGTCGTTCTCTCGGGCACGACGAGCGGAGAGAAAAAATCCTGATGCGGCTCTTTCTGCCGCCCCTTTTGCTAGTGATCGCAACGTCCATGAGCGGCTGCTGGACGAACGCCAACGAATTCATGCGCGAACCCTTCTTCTCGCCTGTCGGCTCAGGGCTCGTCACGGACGAGACAGCGAGTATCCAGAGTGCGAAAGTGCTGCCTCCTCCTCCGCCTTCCGGAAATGGGACACCGCCGTCCCTTTACAGCCAGCCGCGCATCGCCAACGTGGGCGACATCGTGCGCGTGCTGATTTCGATGAACGACAAGGCGACCCTTGGCAACGCGTCGGGCCGCTCGCAAACAACGACCGATAGCGGCGTGATCGACTTTGGCTACAACAGCGGCTCGTCATCATCGTCATCCAGCCAGCCTGCCAAACTTCAAGGCGACCTTACGTCCTCAGCTTCAACTCAGGGTACAGGGAACATCGATCGATCCGAGCAGATTCAGGTGTCGGTGGCAGCGGTCGTCACCCGTGTCCTTCCCAATGGCAATCTCGTCATCTCAGGATCGCAGGAAGTGCGCGTCAATTACGAGATGCGCCAGCTGACCGTGGCGGGGATCGTAAACCCGCTCGACATCTCGAACAACAACACTGTCGCTTATGACCGGATCGCCGAGGCTCGCATCTCCTATGGCGGCCGTGGGCGTCAGACCGACTTTCAGCAGCCGGCTTGGGGACAACAGGTCTACGACGCCGTCAGGCCATTCTAACCGGAGCGCTGATGTCCGATTCCGCGTTGCCCCAAGGCGTCGCTGTGAGGCAGTCGCGCAGCGGATCATTGATCGAATGGGCGATCGTCGTCTGCCTGGCTGCAAGCGCCGGCGCCGCCTTCGAGGCGTTGCGGCCCGCCCCGCCAGCCCCGGACAAGCCGATGCAGGAATCGACGGCCAGCGCGTCCCCTGCTCAAGCTTCGACGATCGTCGATTTGCCCCCGATCGTCACCAACCTCGGCGCGCCGCAAGACACCTGGGTTCGGCTTGAGGGGTCGATCATCTTTGACCCGAAGACCTTGCCGCACCCTGAAGCCGTGGCCGGCCAGATTGGCGACGACGTCCTCGCATATTTGAGAACCGTCACCTTGCATCAGCTTGAAGGACCGATCGGACTCGAGAACATCCGCCAGGACCTCAACGAGCGGGCGGCGACCCGCAGCGGCGGCAAGGTGCAGGCGTTCGTAATTCGAACCTTGGTGGTGCAATGAGACGGGCAATCTGCGTAGGCATTGCGCTGCTGGCCGCAAGCTATCCGGCGGCGGCTCAGAGCGTCGACCTGAATTCTCTTGTCCCCGCCGGCGGAGCAACGGCGAGCGGTCGCATCATCGAACTCGTCGCGATTCTAACCGTGCTTTCGGTCGCGCCCGGCCTTCTCATCATGGTCACAAGCTTCACGCGGTTCATCGTCGCGTTGTCGTTTCTGCGCTCCGGCCTCGGCTTGCAGAGCGCGCCGGCCAATCTTGTCCTCATCAGCCTGTCGCTGTTCATGACCTTCTTCGTCATGGCGCCGACCTTCGATCGCGCCTGGCAAAATGGCCTCAAACCGCTCATGGACAATCAAATCAGTCAACAGGACGCGCTCGCAGCAGTCTCCGAGCCGTTCCGGGAATTCATGCTCAGTCAGGTTCGGGAGAAGGATATGGCGCTGTTCGAGGGCCTGTCCAAAGGGCGCTTCGAGGTCACCGACCGCTCCAAAGCGGATTTGCGGCTCCTGATCCCTGCCTTCATGATCTCCGAGCTCCGTCGCGGCTTTGAGATCGGGTTCCTCATCGTGTTGCCGTTTCTGGTCATCGACATGATCGTTGCGACGCTGACGATGTCGATGGGCATGATGATGCTGCCGCCTTCGGTCATCTCGCTCCCTGTCAAGATCATGTTCTTTGTGCTGATTGACGGCTGGAACCTCTTGATCGGAAGCCTGGTGCGTTCGGCGAGCTGATCGCGAGCGCAGAGCCGAATCCGGCGCCAGCCTGGCGCAAGGCCGCGCGCCTCAAATGGACGCACCGTCGAGGACTCTTCATGAGCATTTTGAACACCAGCGTCTCGGGCATGCAGGGCAATTCGAACTGGCTGTCATCGATTTCCCAGAACGTCGCCAACGCCAACACCACCGGCTACAAGAATGTCGAGACCGACTTCTCCAGCCTGGTCGATCAAATCGCCAACGGCAACGCGGATTTCGGCGGGGTTTCCACGAGCCAGGTCTCGCTCGACGCGCTCCAAGGCAATGTCGTCTCTACCGCGACGCCGACCGATCTCGCCGTCCAGGGCGCCGGGTTTTTTGTCGTGTCCGACTCCAGCGGCACGATGTATCTGACGCGCAACGGCTCCTTCACGCCGGACGCCTCGGGCAACCTCGTCAACAGCGCCGGCTACTATCTGATGGCGGCGAACGTGGAGAACGGCGCTTCGCCGCTCGCCGCGAACTCGCTGACCGGCCTGCAGAAGGTGAACGTCGTCAACGCCGGCCAGACGGCGACGGCGACCACGACCGGCTCCCTCACCGCCAATCTGCCGTCGACCGCAACGCCGGTCGCCGCCGCCAATCTGCCGTCCACCAATTCCGCGGGCGCGACCTATACCGAAGCGACGTCGCTTGTGGTGTACGACAATCTCGGCGGCTCCCACACGGTCAATCTTTATTTCACCAACACCGGGTCCAACACCTGGGAGGTCGACGCCTTCGACGCGTCGAAAGCCTCCGTCGGCGGCGGCTTTCCTTATTCGTCCGGTCCGCTCGCGACGCAGACCCTTTCCTTCAATTCGACCACCGGCGCGTTGTCCTCCGGCTCGCCGCTTTCGATCGCGGTGCCGAACGGACAGACGATGAATCTTGATCTGAGCAAGATGACGCAGCTTGCGGCAGGATTTAACGTCACCGCCGCGACCGCGAACGGGAATGCGCCGAGCGGCTTTAGCGGCGTCTCCATC
>Ga0209380_10001549_pt1 | contig 15338 bp, 12 predicted proteins | sample HubBroMetageWFT6_FD_188347 | JGI IMG/M metagenome (GOLD analysis project Ga0209380, IMG submission 188347) | Warmed and freeze-thawed soil microbial communities from the Hubbard Brook experimental Forest, New Hampshire - Hubbard Brook CCASE Soil... | ecosystem: Environmental > Terrestrial >...
TGACTCGCCAAACCAATCCCGCACCTCGTCCAAGAATCATTGCGCAGTCTCCCGGACGACCTTCCGAAAGAACGGCTTTGTGGCGGCACCACACATCCGTGATTTCTCTCACGCCAATGTGGCGGTCGGTGGCGGATTGGCGTGGACATGGGTGGACCTTTTAACGCACACCTCTATCCTCCCCGCGTGCCTCTCGTGACTACGCCGCAGAATGCGCCACGAAATAATGAGGATAGAAACTAGTGCGAGTCCACCCAAGGAAAGACCCATGTCCTCCCCGATTACTTTGTCGGAGGTTGGCTCCGATAAGATAACGGTCTGGGCGATGCTAAAGACGCCTATAAAGAGGATCAAGGCATAAAGGGCTAGGCGCTCTCGTTCCGTTCCAAGGTCCGTCATGTCGGGCAAGAGCAATCCCAGTCCAATTCCAAGGATCGACAGGTCATAATCATATGCGTAAGGGCTGATCAGCAAGGTGGCGATTGCGGCGACCCCCAGCGACTGCCGAGGCGAGAGTTGCCGACTTGCGAGAGCGACCATGCCAAGGGCGAAAATGGCGACAAGGACCTGCGCGGTAGTCGCGACGAGGGCCGAAAACCCGAACGTACGGACGACCGCATAGAGAGAAATCATGCGAAAGAATGGGTAAAAGCCATGCTCAAGAAAAACGCGAGCTTCTGTGACGCCATCAAGGAAAGCCGTCCAGACTGCCGCGCCAAGCAAAACGGTGGCGAGTGCTGAGGTTGCCGCGACGGTCAAAGCAGCGACAAGAGCCGTTCCCCAGCGCCGGTTGACAAGCGTGTAGACTGCGAAGCCCACTGCGAGGTGGGGCTTAATAATCATCAAGCCGAGCGGAAGCCCCGCTAATGATCTGCCAGTCTGAAGCCCAATACAGGTGAGGCCGATGAGTGTTCCAGTCAAGAATCCATTCTGGCCACATCTGATCGTGATCACGATCAAGGGGGCAAGTAAAATCAAAACCGGCACAAAGTTTTCAGCTGCAATCCGTCTTAGCGTCGCCAGATAAGCGGCGAGCGTTCCGATCATGAAAACGCTGTAGGCCAATCCCAGCGGCATTAGTGCGAGCGGGGCAACCAGGAGGTCAAATTGCGGCGGATAGGTCCAGGGTTGGAAAGTATCGCTGCTGGAAAGGGGTTTTTCTATCTGAAACATCGTGACGAAATGATAAGCCTTCTCGATCGCGCCACTCCACACCAACTGTCCGGCGATGTAGAAACCATCGAAATCGAGCAGTTTGCGCGACTCGGCATGAAACCGTACGCCCCATAACTCCGCTGCCGTCGGAATCAGCGCCAACGCGATGACTAAGAGAATGACTCGGAAATAGAGCGCGCGTTTTGTCGCTGAGGACTTCGCGATCTCGATCACCTCGACGAACGTCATAAAGCACATCCTCTCGGAGGTTGTTTTTCCATTGTATGCCGAGTGCGGATAGTCACGCCGCATCCGCGGTTCTCGATTACAAACGGCCATCATTACATGGACCGTCCCCGACCAGTTATCAGCAAAAAAGCTGTTTGACGCGAGTGTTATGGCTCAAGTTTAGCAGGCGACTATTACGGTCATCTTGAACCTATTAATCGAAAAATGAAGTTCATCAGTGCAGTTAAAAAATTGATAACCCATGTTCACCTTATCTTAAGTGGAGGTGAGGCAAGTATTCTTGTGGCAGACGCTGGCAAGATTAAGCGCGCAGAAATTGCGGATGAAACGCACATGAACAAGCATGCACATATCAAACAGGTCTCTAAGCCTTCACGTTCTGTGTTTTGGTCCGCAATTTCGTACGGTCGCAGCGACAAATAAATCGTAATGGTTTTAAACTACATCACTATTTTCGGTAATCATGCCTCTAAGAGCGTTTTGTCATGGAACCGCTGCGGAGTACGCTTCCAGATGACAGCCTCGTCACAGACGACGATTCAATGCAAAGTAAATGGCTAAGGCGGAGCGGTTTCATTTTAATGGCCATGGTGGGCGTTTATGCCGGGGCCACACTCTGGGCCGGGCGCGGTGGCTGGCAACTGGCGCTTACGGCCATTTCGCTCGGCGACATTTTGATCATTGTCGGCCTAGTCTCAGTCGGTTTTCTCCTGCGCGCGGGCCGGTGGCACTATTACATCCGTGTTCTGCAATGGGAGGTTCCACTACTGCATAGTATCTCGGCATTCGTCGCGAGCATCGCTTTCACAGCGACGCCCGCAAAGTCGGGTGAACTGGCAAAAGCTGTGCTGCTGCGCAGCCAGCATAAGATATCGCTGTCACAAGGTGCAGGCGTCTTACTGATAGAGCGGCTTGGTGATCTGTTCGCGGTCATCGTACTTTCCATCGGCGGGCTTACCCTGTTTATCGATCTGTCGAGCGACGTGCTGGCGGGCGTTATCGTGGTCGGCGTAGTAGCGTTTCTAGCAGCGAATTTCCGCGTCGTGCTCGTGCGCGTCCAAGCAATTCCTAAGCTTCGCAATCTCAGTCTCAGGCTTATTAACATGTTGGACGCGGTATGGCTGCTAATGCAGCCAATTCCGTTGCTGGTTGGCGGGAGCGTAGCCCTCGCGGCTTGGAGTTGCGAAGCGCTCGCGTTTCATTACCTGGTCGGGCGCCTTGGCATCCATAGCTCGCTTTTGATTTCGTTTTCTATTTACGGACTTTCGACCTTGGCGGGCGCACTTTCAATGCTGCCCGGCGGACTAGGCGGTTTCGAGGCCGTCATGGCTTTCCTACTCACACGGGTCGCCGCGCCTGCATCGGTTGCAACTGTTGCGGTCGTGATCTTTCGCCTATGTACGCTTTGGCTGTTCAGTCTGATCGGCGCAATCTTCATGTGTGCGTGGATGATTTTCTTCACTAAGCGCAGTCACCCCAACCTCGTGGTCGAAGCGTAATGAGCCCATTTCCCAAGACTTATGCATTCGACTCCGCAACGATCATCTTGCCCGTCGTCAACGAGACCTATTCACTTGTCGAGACGGTCGACTCGATTCTTGAAACTTCGAAGCCGGATGTGCGGGAGCTACTCATCATCGTTTGCGAGAAGACCACGCGCGAGAGTATGGCAACGATCGAAAGCTTGTCAGCGCGCCTTGGCGATCTGGTCGTTGTCCATCGTCAGAAGCTGAAATTTCTGGGCGGTGCGATGCGCGAGGCGTTCGATCTCGCACGTGGCACGCATACTATCATGATGGCCAGCGATCTTGAGACCGATCCGGCCCTGGTTCCGCGCCTTATCGCAGAGGCGCGCGCGCATCCTGCTGCGATCGTGACCGTAACCCGTTGGCACACGGAAGGCGGCTTTGAGAATTATAGCAGGGTCAAGCTGATCGCAAATTGGACCTTCCAGAAGTTGTTCTCGATACTCTATTGGACAAAATTAACGGACATGACCTACGCCTACCGGATTTTCCCGACCAAACTGCTGCAGGCCATAAAGTGGGAGGAGCTGCGGCACCCGCTCCTGTTCGAAACCGTGGTCAAGCCCCTGCGGGTCGGGGTTAGGGTGATGGAAATTCCAGGCATTTGGCGTGCGCGTACCGAAGGCGAATCGCAGAACACCTTTGCTCGCAATTTCGAGTATTTCAGGATTGGGCTACGCGTGCGCTTTGCTTCACCCCAGCATCTCCTGCGCAATGATACCCTCAAATATCAAAGCATGGATCGCCCAAGTGAGCATCGCATATGAAAAAGGTTATTGTTACGACAACGATTAATCCGCCTACTAAGGCGGTGAAACTATTCCAAGCGATGAAAGATTGGGATCTCGTCGTCATCGGGGACCGTAAGACGCCAAAGGATTATCATCTTGAGCGCGGCGTCTACATGGATCCTGCGCGCCAAGAGAAATACGACAAGGAGCTTTCCGACGCTATTGGCTGGGACTGCATCCAACGGCGCAATTTCGGGCTCCTCGTCGCCCACGATATGAAAGCGGACGTTGTCGCCGTGGTGGACGACGATAATATCCCCTTGGCCGGCTGGGGTGAGAACCTATTCATCGGCCAGGAAATCGAGGTCAATTACTACGAGACCGACCTCCCAGCCTTCGATCCGATCGGCGCCACCAATTACCCGGAGCTGTGGCACCGTGGCTACCCGCTACAGCTGCTATCAAAGCGGAACTATGGTACCAAAACGCGCAAGCGAGTACGCGCCGATGTCCAGGCCGATTTCTGGAATGGCGATCCAGACATCGATGCAATTTGCCGCATGGAGCACGCGCCGGAGTGCGATTTCGATCCGGCGGCATTCCCGATTGCATCTAATAAGCTTTCGCCATTCAATTCCCAGAACACCTTTCTCGCCGGCCATGTGCTTAATGATTATTTCCTTTATCCCCACGTAGGGCGCATGGACGATATTTGGGCCGCCTACTACGTCCAGGCCAAAGACTACCGCGTTGTCTATGGCAAGGCTTCCGTCTTCCAGGACCGCAATGTGCACGATCTGACCCGCGATATGAGGCAGGAATATCTCGGCTACGAGAACAACATGAGGATTGTCCAAGAGCTGCCTAAGAACCCAGAATCCTTGCTCGCTTATCTACCTGGCCGCGCGGCATGGGCTTTCGAGCTTTACAAAAGGCACTTTAAGCATGCGTAAGATCCTTATCACCGGAGCAGCGGGATTCGTTGGGCGCCATTTCGTCAGGCATTTTCTGGAGAATGGCGATGAGGTCCATGCGGTCGACTGCGTCGCTCCCTTAACTGGCGGAATTGACCCGGTGGCGGGCTGGCCTCTATTCGAGCCGCGCGATTTTTCAAATTTCAAATTTTTTCGGGAGGATTGCCGCGATTTTTTCCGCCGCGTGCGCGACACCGATTACGAATACTCGGCACATCTTGCGGCGATGGTCGGTGGGCGCGCCATGATCGAGAACAATCCGATCGCCGTGGCCGACGATCTCTCGATCGACGCCGAGTATTGGCAGTGGGCAGCCGTGGCAAAGCCGGCGAAGACCCTTTGCTTCAGTTCGAGCGCAGCCTATCCGATCAAATACCAGCGCGAGGACAGTTATGTGTTACTACACGAAGACATGATCGGCTTTGATGAAGATATCGGCATGCCCGACATGTCCTATGGCTGGGCCAAATTGACCTGCGAGTACTTGGCACGTCTCGCCTATGAGAAGCACGGACTAAAATCGGTTTGTTATCGACCATTTTCCGGCTACGGCGAAGACCAAGACGACTCCTATCCATTTCCCAGCATTTGCAAGCGTGCACTCGCTAACCAGGGAGCCAAGGTACTCGACGTATGGGGCAGCGGAACGCAGATGCGCGATTTCATCCATATCGATGACTGCGTTGCGGGCGTTATTGCCACAATGGATAAGATCCACGACGGCAACGCTGTCAATTTATCGACCGGGATCTATACCAGCTTCATCAAATTCGCGCGTATAGCGGCGGAGCTGTGCGGTTATTCACCGGAAGTGCACGGAATGTCCGACCAGCCGACCGGCGTTTATGCGCGCGGCGGCGACACCCAGAAGCAAATGGCGCTTGGGTTCAAGTATAAAATCGACTTTGCGACTGGCGTTAAACGCGCCCTAGATTATTACTCCCGGGCGGCGATAGACGCGAGTGTTTCGATCGTACCGGAAATACCAAGGCCTGCAGCAACAAGGACGACCGCTAGAATTAGAGCATATCCCGGTTGACCATTCTGGTTGCGGCGTTTTGGCCGGTACCCATTGCGCGGTGGTTTGCCGTCCCTATCAATTGCTTCGTGGCGTGGCCACTCCAATCGATAGATCACATTACTTCGTCGATGTGCTGGCCGGGATCGCTATTGCAGAGCATTGAGTAGTAGCAGCCCGGGCGGTGGCGAGACGGTTGGCTCCTCCACCAGCGACCATAGAAATTTGGAACTCCCTGCCGGGCTCCATACCTGTCCTGACAAAGAAGGAGCGGATTGTAATAGCGGCGTCACCGCGACCCGAGGCTTCCCGCTAGGAATGCGCTGAAGAACTTTGTCATTGAGACGCGTTGGGCGAGCGAATCCGAGTTAGCTACTTTAACGCAAACGAAGGGCTTGTGGTACTCAAGGAATCACCGAAGCCGTGTACAATCGCGACAATCGCCACGGCGATGGCCACCGCGATCACTGTGTGTTCAATGGCTCTCGCCATCGATCTGTTGTTGAAGAACTGGCCAACGCGCAGAAACATACTTGAGCGCTCCGTCATCGCGATGAAAGATGTCTTCCCAGTATATTCGTACAGCAAAAGTACTAACACCGTCTTCCAACTCCACCTCATGTTTTTAAGGCCATTCTCCTTCAATTTTCAGCGAAGTTTCTGGAAAGCTATAAGTCCGCGTGACGCTATGGGCCAGAAGCGGCTCATGCACCGCACCAAATAGCCTAAAGACGAGATTGAGAGGTTTCGTGGACAATCGCCAATTTGCCACTTTGGCGGAAACCCTACCGCGACCAGGCCCTTGTTACACAAACGATCAGGGTCGCGCTTACCCGCTTCAGCTAATGTTATCACCCACCTATTGCCGCTGCGCTCCGCGTAAATACCCTCGGCAACGCTCGATTCGATAGGCACCAATCCCGCAAACAGCGCATTCGGCCGGTTCGGTCATTTCGCGTAAGCGATAGCCCTTTGCCTTGGCACTCGCTGCATACCATTCCGTGTCGCAACCCCGAACCCCGGCACACCTCGCAGGACGCAGCTCAATAACCATGCTGCCTAAACCAGCGTTTTGCGTCGTGTTGCCAAACATCGCCGTATTGATTGCTTCGCTTCCAAATTATGGCGCTGTACTCACCGTCGAAGCAAAAGCTGTCAGCGGCCCAGAATCCGATGATAATTGTTATAGCGAATACGAGGATAGACTTCATTTATCAGGGCTTGCCAGCTCAGAGTGCTGCAGCGTCATATTAAATCTAGAATGTTAACTTTTGGTGGTGTCTGACCGGTTTGCCGCCGTAGAATTTGCACACGCGAAAGACGAATTAGATAGTTGTTTGTTTGATCAGAGCCGTCGCTGGCGCAGCCCCCAATCCCCTCGCGTCAGCATAGATAGCTCGTGCGACAGAGATTGGCCCCGATCCCCTAGTCGGGGCCTCTTTTATGAGGCGGTCGCACCGGGACAAACCTATCGGAAAGCCAGCCGCGGAATCAGAATACTACTCCTCCTTGCTTGCCGGTCTGGGCCATGGCGAATATCGCCGTGGCGAAGCCGCAATCCATCGCTCGCGTGGCGAGGGTTAACGACTCATGAGCCAAACCTCGCGGACGCCGATTGAATGGCTGGAGGTGGCCGCCCCTCGCGGATATTCGCTCCCATGAGGCGTTTGTCCCACCCGCCTCGGTGCAGTGAACCGTTCTTTTACGGGATCAGTCCATACGCTTTCGCGCATGACCGCGGCAGACATCTCCCCTAAGAATATTTTTGACCGTCAGGTGCGGGTCGAAGAGCTGTATGCAAAGTGCACCTTCGGCGCCGGCGTCCTATTCCTGGTCGTTGAGATCGCCTATTTCGGTGCGTGGAAACATCCGTCCCTGTCGGTTCCAACGTGGGACGCGATCGACGCGGTGATCGGACGGGACTTCCTCAACATCTGGATGGGGGGGCGCGCCGCTCTTGCTGGCGGGCCAGCGGCTTGGTTCGATGCAAATACGTATAATGCCGTGATCCGGGCGCTCCTCGAACCGAACCCTCTTAACGATTACCGCTATTACTGGTCTTATCCCCCCGACATTGTCTTATTCACGTGGCCGTTTGGCCTCATGCCGTTTTTGGTGGCTTACGTTGCGTGGTGTGTGCTTGGCTTGGTGGCATTTGTTTCGGTGGCCCACGCGGGCGGTGTTGAACGTCGCAACTTGCTTTTCGTTGCGCTGGCACCCGCGGTCACGGTGACGGTGTTCTTCGGTCAAAACGGGCTTGTCACCGCGGCGCTCTTGGTGGGGGCGCTCACCGCGATTGATCGAAGGCCTATGCTTGCTGGAGTGCTGTTCGGGATACTTACCATCAAACCGCAGCTTGGGATTCTGTTGCCGGTTATGTTGGTACTCACCGGTCGCTGGCGAACTATTGCTACCGCCGCGGCGACGGTGGTCGTGTTGGTTGTAGTCACTGCAGCGCTCTACGGCGCCGATGTATGGGTGGAGTACCTCAGGAAGGTAGGGGCGCAACAGGCTTGGTTGCTTGACCATGCCGACGGGAATCTTGTGCCATCTGCGCTTTATGCTGCCCGCGAGTTGGGATTATCAGTCTCCGTTGCCTGGACGGCTCAGGCCATTGAGTCGGCGTTCGCGCTTGGTGCTGTGGTGTGGACCTTCTACCGGCAGCGCGATGACGTGCTTTCGCTATGCCTTTTCGTGACCGCCATATTTCTCTTTACGCCGTATTCGTTTTGTTACGACATGGTCGTGCTCGCGTGGGTAGCCGCACTGCTACGGCAGCGCAACGACAATGCGCCGATCGATCATTATCTAATCTTATCTGTGTGGACGCTTCCCGTGGCGATGATCCTAGTCGGCGTCACACTACACATCCCCCTGGGGATTATCATACTTCCGGCATTTGCCGGTCGGCTGCTGTGGCGGATGGCGCACACGCCGGCCACGAGCCAATCGCATATCAGGCGCGGTGATTCGGCACTCTTCGCGCATCCCTGAAATTCGGTAGCGGAGTCACTGTAAACACTCCACAAGCGTCAAACTCAGGCGTGTGCGTTGCATGCCTAGTTCCAACGATCGTGCTTTAAGACTTCGTTAATCGTAAAAACCCAAACTTTCTTTGGCATCTAATAAATCAGGTTTAACAAGTTCCTGCCATACCAGACGACCTCACCAGCAACGTTCCGCCGGGACGCGGACATAACGGAGATGGATGTGGCGCTCTTTCGATCTCTCGCAGTGTTGCTTGCGGGGATTTTCTTCGCGGTGACGGCAATCTTACAGCCTGGAGTCTTTGGCACTATTGGGCTGTTTATTCTTTTCGGTACCATCTTGGCGGTCAGCACTGGATGCGCTTTCGCGCTTAAATGCCAAGTAAATCATTCCTGGCATAGCTACTTACGCTAGCGTGCTGCTCGCCCTAAAGGGTCCGTTGCGCCGCTGCCGGTCGCGGAAACTGAAGATGACATTCCAGACCAACAAACTCATCTTTGAACCGGCAACTCCCCGGTCGGAGAGTTTTCGTGTCGCCTGCTTTGCCCTGATGGTCGGCAATGCTGCCTTTGTCGTCGGAGCATTGCTCGGGAACAATTGGATCACTGATGTTGGCGGCCAACCTAACCATACTGATTTTACAAACGTCTATGCCGCCGGACGCCTTGTACGCAACGGTGAACCTGCAGCCGCTTACGATTGGACTATACACCATCTCGCGGAAAACGCCCTGATCGGCCATGATTCGGCGCAGTATTTCGGCTGGCACTACCCCCCGTCATTCTTGATAATCGCGGGATTGTTGGCTTTCCTGCCTTACGCCGCAGCGTTCGTGGTTTGGATTGCTGCGACGTTGCTGCTTTATCTCTCGACCATCCGCGTGATTGTCGGCGACAATATCGGTTGGCTTTTGGCTGGAGCATTCCCTTGCCTGATGCCAAACGTCATTATCGGGCAAAACGGATTTCTCACCGCCTCACTCATCGGCGGTTTTCTGATCCTGCTTCGGCGACGACCGGTCCTAGCCGGAGTATGCCTTGGACTTCTTACCTACAAGCCGCAATTTCTTATGCTGTTTCCAGTGGTGCTTCTTGCTGGCGGCTGCAAGGACGCCATCATCGCCGCGGCACTCACCTTTGCCGGACTAGTGCTTGCCACGATCGCGATATTTGGAATATCGGCATGGGCCGGCTTTTTCCATTGGCTGCCGCTGACCTCTCAGGCTCTTTTGTCTCAAGATCATGCCGAGTGGTACAAGCTCCAGAGCCTATTCGCGCTGGTGCGGATGCTTGGGGGTGATGCAACGCTTGCGTGGGCCCTGCAACTCGCTCTCACAGGAATGCTTGCCGGATTGCTTGGTGCGATGTGGTGGAACAAGAGCATCCACTATGAACTAAAGGCATCCGCGCTGGCGGTCGCAGTGCCACTGGCGACGCCCTATGTGTATCTCTACGATCTGGCCGTGCTGGGAGTATCAGCCGCCTTCCTGATTCGCTGTGCGCTCGCCACTGGTTTTATACCGGGCGAAGTTCTCGGCCTAGCGGTTATTACGGTGCTGTTTTTAATCATGCCGTTTTTGAATGTGCCGGTGGGATTGATCACCTCGGCAATTCTCGCGCTCTTGATCATCCGGCGCGTCGTCCTCAATAAAGTAGCCCCTGAATCACCAGCGCTCAGTTTTGTTCCCCAAGTGACACCCAGGCCAAGCTGACTTTGTCCGCTGTGCGCGGCAGTGCGCTGGAAGAAGCAGGCCCAAGGCGGTGACAAGCGGCAACTTGAAGCAACCGCCAAACTGACACAAAGCAGACGATCCCATGTCACGAGCTTTGCCAGAGCAGAGCGGTTAAATTTCTCATGGCAAGCAAAAACGGTGTCACAATCGAACATTGGCAAGGTCTCGTTAACCAGCCATGGCCTAAGCTCGTAGCCCAAGCTCGTTAGAGCTCACGAGCAGAAATTTCCATGGCGGACAATCTTCCAGGCATTCGCTACAGCATCGTCGTGCCGGTCTTCAACGAGGCGGCAGTCCTTCCGATTCTGTTGCGGCGCATCGGGATGCTGATGGAGCAGCTCGACGGACCGGCCGAAACGATCTTTGTTGATGACGGCAGCTCTGATTGCGGCCCCATCGTCCTGCAAGCCCTTGTTCGGGACGATCCACGCTACCGCTATATCGGTCTGTCGCGCAATTTCGGTCATCAGGTCGCGATCACGGCTGGAATGGACGCGGCCGCCGGAGAAGCGATCGTCATCATGGACGCCGACCTGCAAGACCCTCCGGAAATCGTCGGAGAGATGATCGCAAAATGGAAAGAAGGCTTCGAGGTCGTCTACGCCCGCCGTTTGTCCCGCGCGGGTGAGAGCGCATTCAAGCGCGCCACCGCGAATTTATTCTACAAGCTGCTCGGGCGAATGTCCGCGATCGGGATTCCGGCGGATGTCGGAGACTTTCGGTTGATCGACCGCAAGGTCTTGGACGCGTTGCGCCGCATGCCGGAGCAAGATCGTTTCATAAGGGGCATGATCGCGTGGCTGGGCTTTCGGCAAACCGAAGTGACATTTCATCGGTTGCCACGGCTGGCAGGGGAAACCAAGTACCCGTTGTTCAAGATGGTCCGTCTGGCGGTAAACGGCGCGCTCAGCTTTTCCGATGCCCCGTTGCGGCTCGCGATTTGGTTCGGATTGGGTGTGTCAGCGTGCGCGGTCTTCTACGGGTTCTACGTGGCTAGTCTTTGGTTCATGAACAGCCGTCTCGTTGAGGGGTGGTCATCGACTATCATCGTCATTTCGTTCCTTTGCGGCATCAACATGCTGATGACCGGCATCATGGGCCTCTATATCGGCCGCATCCACGCCGAGGTGAAACGGCGACCGCTGTATGTCGTGTCGCAAAGACTGGGGTTCGAGCGGGAGCCAAAGGAAGTGCGCGCGCTGTTGAGCGCGTCGGCGAACTGAAGCAGCCATATGAGCGAGTTGTTCGATAAATACGACAAGCGCTTTGGCGCTGTTGTCCAATCGTCGATTGACTTCTCCGGCCTTCCGCACAGCTTTTTCACCGCGGCTAAAGTGGATGCGCTGCGCGAGCTCGTTGCGACCCGCCTGCACGGGATGCACAATCCCGACATGCTCGATGTTGGCTGCGGCGTCGGCGAATTTCATGCACTCGTACGGGGTATGTTCGGTCGGATATGCGGCACCGACGTCTCCGCGGCCAGCATCGCTCAAGCCCGGATCAGGAACCCCGAGGTCCAGTACGACGCCTATGTGGGCGAGACCCTTCCCTACGATAGTGCGGCCTTCGATCTTTCGATAGCGATCTGCGTGCTGCATCATGTGCCGCCAACGCAGTGGGTCGGTTTTCTGCGCGAGATGCGGCGGGTAGTCCGCCCCGGCGGCCTGGTCTGTCTGATTGAACATAACCCGCTCAACCCATTGACTAGGCTCGCAGTAGGGCGCTGCGAATTTGATCGCGATGCGGTATTGCTGCACGCCGCTCGGACGCGTGCGCTGATGGCGGACGCTGGACTCCATGATGCTCGATCGCATTATTTCCTGCTGCTGCCATCGGCAGCACCACTGGCACGACGTGTCGAACGCAGTTTGCGACGCATCCCATTGGGCGCACAGTATATCGCCAGTGGCATCGCGTAGGACTCGGCTAATTCACGCTGGCACAGGCTTTGCGTTTGTGGACCACCGCAAATGTCATCGGCATAGACGCGCTCCCAACCCGGCAGGCGATCGCGTAGCTTTGCGGTTTGTCGCACGCGCCGCAACGCCGGTGTCGCGCGTTCGTCCCTGTGTCCGGAGCGTCCAGAACCTGGGCTTGATAGAGGGCGAAAGATGATCCGTTCTCACTTTCAGAGGTTTGGAATCTACGTCTTCGTTATTTCATTTGCATGCGTGTATTACCTCGTAAACGCGCCGCTCCTGCTTGGTCACTATGATTTGGGATGGCACCTGGCCGCCGGAGACTTGATCAGGGACCGGGGCAGCATTCCTTTCCACGATCCATGGTCGTTTACTTCCGGAGGCAGGCAGTGGTTCAATCTTTCGTGGCTTTGGGACGCGATTGCCAGCGTCATATTTCAATATACGAATTTCAGCGGCCTGATGTTGTTTACCGTTGCATGCGGCACAGTTCTGGTCGGATATCTTACGTCCATCTGCATCAGCAGCGGAGCCTCGGCGATTGCTGTTTGTATTTCCGTTTTATCCGCGTCTTTGCTTTACCCAGCTTTTGCGACCTATCCGAATATTTATCTCGCCGCTTCGCCGAACGTTTCCACGATGTTGTTTTCTGTAATATTCTACGGAGAATGTCTGAAAAGAACGAGATGGTTTTTGCTGCCCGCAATCATGGTCCTGTGGGCCAATCTGCACGGCGGTTTTTTGCTTGGTCTTCTTATTATCGGCGTTTTTTGCGGCGTGGCATTGCTTAGACGGGATTGGGCAAATTTCAGAATCTATATTTTCGCGGGAGTCGGTTGCTTTATTGCAATATTCATCAATCCCCTGGGTTGGCATATCTATGAAGGCTTGGCGACCGTATTAGGCCACTTCTCGCAAGCCTACATCACCGAGTGGTGGCCTTATTATCGGAATATAACCGTGCCGGGGAGCATACCCGGCATCGTTTACATTTTGATATTTGTGGCGCTTGAACTGCGCTACAGAGGACTTTGTCCTATAGAGCCGCGGCTGCTTTCCTGGCTCTTTTTGTTTTTGGGGCTCTATCAGTACAGATACACGTCTTTCTTTTTTATATTCTCGACGGTTCCATTGGCTCTTCACCTTGATCGGGTGCTGCCTAAACTGCCTGATAATCTCAGAATAGAAAGATCGCTATTGACTGCCGGTATCATTGCGGCGTGCGCTCTGCCGTTGGTTTATATGCGAATAGACCCGGCTCTGGGACTTCCGGAAATGCTTTCAGAGCAGGATGTTCTTTATCTTCAAACACATTTTCCGCACGCGCGGCTTCTGAACCACTGGAACTACGGTGGAATTTTGATCTTTCGCGATCGAGGCACCATTCCCGTGTTCGTGGACGGTCGAGCCGCGACCGCTTATCCGGATGTTTTGCTCCGCGACTATTTCAAACTGGGCCAATTGGAGGTTAATGAGACTGACTGGGATACGGTGCTTGAGAAATACCAAATCGATACGGTGCTTTGGGTGAAGGCCCATGAAGAGTTAAGGCGGTTTCTCGTGGGGAAGAGAGGTTGGAAGGAGGCATACGCGGGATTGTATGCGAGCATTTACGTTAAGCCATGACGCAGCATTGTGTCTTTGCGGCTAGTCTGGGTGGCTGCTTATTAAAGTTGGAGCCGGACCGCGGCGAAGCAAGAACGACGCGAGTAAGCTGCCGCAGCCGAAAGCCTTTATTGTCTTCACCAGCAACTTCACCGAGAACATTCGCGAGAACCTCGATGTCGTAAAGGTTGGAATCAATTTCAGATTCGGGCCTTTACGCTTTCATCAGCTGAGCCGAGGTTGTCGCTGGCGTTCGCTGTCGGTCGCTGAAATGCTCCGCTCTTTCGCGGGTAAATTTGAGGGTACAAGTAGGCGTGAAAACATAAATATTTGATATTACTTGATAATTTTCGACGTCTGGCGAACACTCCTCCGCCAGCGTCCTGCCCAAAACTTTCCCGCGAGATTTTGCCGACGGCCAGGGTTGGCCCGTGCCCGCAAAAGGCGCGCCAATCCGATAATTGAACGTCCGCGCACGATGACGTGGCAATAACTTTATTTCGTGATTTCAGCGGCGTCGCTTCGGTCGCCCACGAAATTTATATCCGCTGCCCGGTATCCCCATGGTTTTTCCGGACGCCGTCGAGCAGTTCGAAAGATATCGACACGCTGTTGTTACTAAGATAGTGTACTTCAAGGATAGAGAACTTTAGATTGAAATGGGGGCGGTCACTGTTTACGACGCGTAACTGTGATCAGCGTCCTGGCGCAGCAGGGACGGAAGCTCCGGTGCGATGCTTCGGACCTGCTCGACGCATCGGCGGACGTCCGGGCGAAGGTCGCGGACCGCATCTCGGTCGAGGTCGCGGGGCGAAAGAGCTACCTCGACGCGCTCCTGCCGGCCTTCACGTCCCGCAACATCGGCGAATACGTGCCGGTCCCGCGCTACTACGACGGACAGGCGCGGATCGTCTGGCACCCGGCACCCGGCGAAACCGTGGAGCTCGGCGGGCTCGTCTCCGGCGACTCCGTCGACGACGACGTGCCGAGCGACGACCCGACGAACGTCCAGCTGCAGACGCACGCCACCGCGTTCCAGCGCGCCTGGCTCCGGTGGAAGAAGCAGACCGCCGATGGCGCGGAGGTGCTCGTGGTCCCGTCTTTCGGGGTCGACTCCGACTCGCTCGTCGATCAGTTCGGCGAGGTGCCCACCGCGCTCGAGGTCGACTCGACGCTGGGGAGCGTGCGCGCGAGCTGGCGGAAACGCATGGCGGACTTCGTGACGGTCGGCGTCGGCGTGGACGCGCAGCTCACGAGCAGCCACTTCGTTCGAACCGGCTCGAGCACATCGCCGCCGCGGCCCGGGGACGACTACGTCTTCGGTCAGCCTCCCAGCGATCAGGTCGCCCACGACGACGGGCGGAGCATCTCGGCGACCGTGGCGCCGTACGGCGTCGCGGACTTCGCGCTGGCCGACGGCAAGGTGCACCTCGTCCCCGGG
>Ga0209380_10001554_pt1 | contig 15304 bp, 17 predicted proteins | sample HubBroMetageWFT6_FD_188347 | JGI IMG/M metagenome (GOLD analysis project Ga0209380, IMG submission 188347) | Warmed and freeze-thawed soil microbial communities from the Hubbard Brook experimental Forest, New Hampshire - Hubbard Brook CCASE Soil... | ecosystem: Environmental > Terrestrial >...
CATGAGACGTACTTTTCTCTCACAACTGCAGGTTACACCCAGCGCTTACCGGCTCCGTTTTCAGCGCCGTAGTCCACCTGGGACAAGCCGCTCGTAGCGATATCGACTCCTGGATTGTCGGCTAAACGGAAACCATCCCTTGAAATGGCCATAGTTTGTGCAGCTTACGCCGCGCAGCGGATCAATTCAGCTCGGAACGGTATGACTAGCAAATTCGGATGGTTGCAGGCCACCGCAGTCTATCGGTAGGAACATGACAGTCGCCAACCGCCCGAAACGATACCAAGGTATCGCCGATACCAACGTCCAATTGTTCCCCGAGGGCGCTGCTGGTTCAATGGGCGCATTGCGGCTACCACCACGATCTGCTCACTGATTTGCCGTACGTGGGGCCACCGCACAGAGACGGCTCTTGATCCTAAGGAGGACGCATGTCCGCATTGAAGCTGGAAGATGCACGCCGCGTGATCAGCGCGGCAGAGAAGAAAGCGCAGGAAATTGGGCAGCCCATGAACATCGCTGTGGCTGATGGAGGCGGAAACATTGTCGCCCACATTCGGATGGACGACGCTTGGATCGGCAGCATTGATATCTCGATGAAGAAGGCTTACACCTCCAGCGCATTCGAGATCGAGACGAAGGAATTGGCCAAGTACGCGCAGTCAGGGGGCCAGTTCTTCGGTGTTCATGCCTCGAATGACGGCAAAGTCATGATCTTCGCCGGCGGAGTTCCGCTCAAACGGGAGGGCAAGGTGGTCGGCGCGATTGGCGTCAGTGGCGGCAGCAGCGATCAAGATCACTCCGTCGCGGCGGCAGGCGCTGCCACATTTTAGCGACACCGTCGTCAAACGCGACTGACACGACCGTGCTCAGCATTGCCTCCATCCTTGCGTTCGGGTTTCTCCTCGGGATCCGTCATGCTACAGATCCCGATCACGTCGTCGCAATTGCGACCATCACCACGCGTCAGCAGAGCATCTGTCGCGCTGCGCTAGTTGGGATTTGTTGGGGCGCGGGGCACACCGTTACGATCGTTACCGTGGGAATCGCCATCATTGTTTTCGGTCTGGCGATCCCTGTTCGAGTGGGGCTCAGCATGGAACTTTCGGTCAGCCTGATGCTCGTGCTTCTCGGCTTCATCAATGTTCGCAGTTTTATGAACTCCAAACCGCGAGAAACGATTTCTGCTGGCGACCCAATTCCAATGGTGGTCGCACATACGCACTCCAGCGGCGGTCCATTCCATCCTTATGTGCCGTCCGGACCTGACAGTTATTCGACGTTACCTTGGCCCTACCGTGCGATAGGGGGTCCGGGCATCTACATATACTTGCGATCCCTGGTCGTGGGATTGGTGCACGGAATGGCGGGCTCAGCGGCCGTAGCCCTTCTGGTACTCGCAACGATCCACAATCCTCGGTGGGCGCTGACATATTTGGTGTTGTTTGGGATCGGCACCGTGGCCGGGATGGTACTGATTACTGTGAGCATGGCCTCAGCCCTCCGCGTATGCGGAATCGCCAATGGGAAATGGTCACACAGAATGGCGCTGGTTTCCGGACTACTGAGCGTCGCCTTTGGTGGGTTGATCGCAATTCAAATCCTGTTCGTTAACGGCCTGTTTACAGGGCATCCTGCCTGGACGCCGAAGTAATAACCGTGCCCAGCTGCTCTTCGATCCTCTAATACCAAAGTATTGCCAATACTTTCGTCCAATTGTTTCGCTTTGGCGTGTCTGTTTGAATCAACTAGCTCAATAATCGGCGAAGGACACATGAAAAATGCGGATGGCACGGCATCTAGCATGAAGCGGATCGAACTTTTCCGGCGTTCGCCTCAGTACTGGCGAGTGACGCTGAACCATCCGCCGCTCAACATTTTCGGTCCCGATAGCATTCCGCAGTTGAATGAGATCGTCAATGAAACCGAATGATGAGGAGAGAACAAACTTGAAAGATCAGAATTACGCAGCGATGAGCGAGCATGCCCACGTAGATGGGGTTTATCCCTTCCCGGCTGTGATGCAGACGCGGACGATCGAAACCAACGGTACATCCATCCATGTGCGGGTCGGCGGTCATGGTCCAGCGGTCGTCATGCTGCACGGCTTCGGCACAACGGGCGACATGTGGGGTCATCTGGCGAGCGCACTCATCGAAGACCACATGATTGTCGCGCTCGACCTGCGTGGGTTGGGCCTCTCGTCGAAGCCTGATGGCGGCTATGACAAGAAGAATCAGGCGGCGGACGTGGTGGGCGTCCTGGACGCCCTGGGTGTGCGTACGGCCGAATTGGTGACGCACGACATCGGCATAATGGTCGGCTTCGCATTTGCCGCCACCCACCCCGAGCGCGTGAGCCGATGGGTGGCGATCGATGCGCCGCTGCCCGGCGTCGGACCCTGGGATCAGATCACACAGGATCCGACCATGTGGCACTTTGGCTTCGGTGGTCAGGACATGGAGCGCCTGGTCGCCGGCCGCGAGCGCATCTATCTCGACCGCTTCTGGAACGAACTTTCCCGGGACCAGAAGCGGTTTGATGAAGCGAAGCGCCAACATTATGCGGCGCTCTATGCGCAACCCGGCGCAATGCGAGCGGGCTTTGCCCAGTTCCGGGCGTTCAGCCAGGATGCTACCGACAACAGGACGTTGCTTGCGCAGGACAAGCTTCAGATGCCGGTCTTGGCCTTGGGTGGCGAAGCTACATTCGGCCCTATGATGGGCGCGATGATGCGGTGTGTCGCCGATAACGTCGAAGATGTGATCATCCCGGATTGCGGGCACTGGATCACGGAAGAACAGCCGGCCGCGACGACAAAACTTGTCGTCGACTTCCTGCATCGCCGGGTGAGTTAGCTAGCGTTACGTAGTGCGGCGACGCAAGCGCCCCGTAAAACGACCGCAACGCAGAATCAAACGTGAAACCAGATGATGAGGAGACAACAGCCATGAAAGATCAGAATTACGCAGCAAGTAGGACTACTGAGATACGTCTGGCCCGGCGCTCTCCCGAGTATTGGCGAGTCACGTTTGACCACCCGCCGCTCAACATCTTCGGTCCGGAGATGCTTCCGCAAGTGAACGAGGTCATCACGGCAATCGAAACTGACGAGCAGGTTAAGGTGGTGGTTTTTGACAGTGCTGTTGAAGGTTTCTTTCTCATTCATTTGGATTTCCTTGCAAAACTCGACGAGTTGGCGCATCTCCCGCCAGGACCCACCGGCTTGCATCCATGGCCCGAGATGCTGGTGCGGCTGAGTCGTTCACCTGTCGTATCGATAGCGTCGATTCGCGGGCGAGCGACTGGTATGGGAAGTGAGCTTGCGCTTGCGTGCGACATGCGTTTTGCCAGTCGCGAGAAAGCCATCTTGTCGCAGTTTGAAGTTGGCGCCGGTCTGGTGCCTGGCGGTGGCCCCATGGCGAGACTGTCGCGCCTCATGGGAAGAGGACGCGCCCTGGAAGTAATTTTAGGCGCAAACGACGTCCCAGGCGACTTGGCAGAGCGCTACGGCTATGTGAATCGGTCGTTGCCGGATGCTGATCTTGATGGATTTGTGGATGCGCTTGCCACCCGAATCGCCACCTTCGACAAACAGACAATCGCGGATACCAAGCGCCTAGTCAACGTTGCCAGCTTGCCGCTTGATATCGAAATCGAATCCGGGTGGAACGCTTGCGTTGCTTCGATGGCACGACCGGCTACGCAGCAGAGAATCAAAACGCTGCTAGAGCGAGGCTTTTGCAAACCCGGCGATGCAGAAAATCGCTTGGGAGATTTCGTGGGACGCTGAGCATCTGAACTATCGAGGATACACAATGTCACATCATGCTTCTGGTCCGGACTTCGGATTTCCACGCGGCGACGCACGGTTAGACATGACCGACCTCTATGCTTTCAGCAGACCGGGCGATCCAACCAAATCGATCATCATCTTTAACGTGCATCCATCGATGGCGGTGAACCCGATGGCACCTACGACCCGTGAGCCGTTCGCCCCCGGGGCGTTGTACGAGATCAAAGTTGATACGGATGGAGATGCGATTGCCGACGTGTGTTTCAGCGTACAGTTCGCCGCGTCTCAGGACGGCGCGCAGGCGGCGACACTTCGCCGGGTTCAAGGTGCGCGAGCTAGTTCGGAGTGCGACAACGGCGAAGTCATCGTTGAGGGAGGTCAGGTCTCAAGTGGGCCGAAAGCCTTAATCACGCAGGCCGGAGATTATCGCTGTTTTTTTGGCTGGCGAAGCGATCCTTTCTTTTTTGACGCACATGGCTTGTTCAACCAAATGCAGTTCACTGGCGATGATTTTTTCGCGGATCAGGATGTTTGCAGCATTGTGCTTGAACTGCCCAATTCGGCTTTGAGCGCAGATAGGGTGGGACTTTGGGCTCGCACAGTGGACAAGACTGAAGAAGGCTGGATCCAGGCAGATCGCGGAGGGAGGCCGTTGCAAGCAGTTTTCCTGCCTGGAGAGCAGAGAGAAGCGTACCTGAACGGGCAGCCAGCCGAAGATGATCGGTTCATCGGCGTCTTCGCCCACCAACTGGAACACACCGGCGGCTATTCAAGAGAGGATGCGGTCGGGAAAGCCAGAACGTTGCTGCCAGACATTCTTTCCTACGACACGCGCCGCCCAGTGACGTTTCCGCAAAATGGTCGAGCACTCACCGACGATGTTGTCGATGTTTTCTTCTCGATGCTGACGAACGGGAAGGTGACAGGAGATATGGTCGGGCCGCACAAGGATCTCCTCGATGAGTTCCCGTACCTCGGGCCGCCGCACCGTTAGCAATACCGTGCGGGCTACCGGTAAAGGGCACTACAAATTGAAGTTGGGCGTAAAGAGTTTTCCTTCGTTCGGCTGATTCGATTCAGGAAGGTCACCGGGAGGTTCAGTGAATAAGCAAGAACCTTTTCAGAGCCCATCTTACAGCGAGCTGGTAAGAAAGACTGAGCGCGAGTTAGGGGCATTCAAAAGCGCGGTCACGGAGCTATACGGCGCCGAACAGGCGAGATTATCGGCAATCGACTGGCTCGACCAATTTGAGTCCATCAATGACGTGTCTGGATCCACAACTCACGATTGGCGCCTTGTCACCATTCGAGCAGCCGCATGCCTCGTAAACCGGCTGCACGTTAAATCCCCAATGTCGAATATTGGCGCCCCGCCGACCGATACAAAGGTATCGGCAATACCATCGTCCAATTGATCCGCTGTTAAGCGTCTGATGTAATCACGCCATTACGAACTCGATGCATTGGTGGAATGACCAGCAAAGGACGAGCAGAAAACAAACTTGTGAATGCGAGGACAAAATATGCGCACCGTCACCACGACCAATAACAAACGCAGAGTAATAATCAGAAGATCGCTCATCCTGGTTGCGTTTTCAACGCTGGTTTTTCTCGCAACCGTTCGTACAGGCCGATCCGTTGGAGCGAGCCCGGAGCCGGCTGTTAAGAATGTGGTCTTGGTTCATGGCGCTTTTGCCGACGGGTCGAGCTACTCCAGAGTTATTCCTCTGCTCGAAGCGAAAGGTCTGCACGTAACGGCGGTACAAAATCCGTTAACCTCGCTGGCAGATGATGTGGCGGCAACAAGGCGCGCAATCGCCAGTCAAAATGGTCCCTTAATTCTTGTCGGACATTCCTGGGCGGGCATGGTAATCAGCGAGGCTGGAAACGACCCCAAAGTTGCCGCGCTTGTTTACATTGCAGCCCTTGTGCCTGACGACGGTCAGTCATCAACTGACGTTGTGAAGCCTTACCCGCCCAGCCCCGGTCTTGCCGAAGCAAAGCCGGATACTGCGGGTTTTCTTTCGCTCAGCCGCAAAGGAGTCGACGAGGATTTCGTTCCGGATCTTCCTGCGGCTCAAAGAGCAATAGTTTACGCAACCCAGGGTCCGTGGAATTCAGCGTCTCTCAGCGACAAGGTAGCGGATCCGGCGTGGAAGACGAAGCCTTCGTGGTATATCGCGGTGAACGATCGGATGCTGCAGCCTGAATATGAACAGGCGATTGCAAAACATATTCACGCAAAAACCACAACCCTCACCACAGGTCACGTTCCCATGCTGTCGATGCCAAACAAGGTGGCGGCTGTGATCATCGATGCAGCCAACAATGCAGGTCAACAGCACTGAATTGCCCGTAGGTAAGCTTGATATTTCAGAAATGGTGGTGAATTCAAAGGAGGCAATATGGCAACTGCAAAACCAGCGGTAGCAACAATGAGAGTGGCGCAGATTCCTAAACCGGGGGGAGACTTCGAGATCGTCGAGCGCGAGATTCCGAAGCCGGGCCCGGCAGAGATACGCATCAAGGTCCAAGCCTGCGGCATCTGCCACAGTGATGCATTCACGAAAGACGGCAGTTGGCCTGGAATTCAGTATCCCCGCATCCCAGGGCACGAAGTTGTGGGTCTCGTCGACGAATTGGGTGACCGTGTGACCGACTGGAATAAGGGACAGCGCGTCGGCGTGGGCTGGCATGGCGGACACGATGGGACGTGCCGAGCGTGCCAACGAGGAGATTTCCGCAACTGCCAAAACGGGAAAGTTCCGGGGATCAGCTATGACGGGGGATACCAGCAATACATGGTGGCTCCGGTGGAGGCGGTGGTGGCTATACCGGAATGTCTAAGCGACACCGAGGCGGCGCCGCTGCTCTGCGCCGGAATCACTATGTTCAACTCGCTACGCCACAGCGGTGCATTCCCCGGCGATCTCGTTGCCGTCCAGGGTATTGGCGGTCTTGGGCACTTGGGCATTCAATTTGCGCACAAGTTCGGTTATCGGGTAGCAGCGATCGGGCGCGGGGCTGAGAATGAGCCGCTCGCAAAGAAGCTCGGAGCGAGCGTCTACATCGACAGCAAATCGACGAACCCAGCGGCAGCGTTGCAAAAACTGGGCGGCGCACGAGTGGTGGTGGCAACAGCCCCGAGTTCAAAAGCGATGTCAGAGCTGTTCGATGGCCTGGGACCGAATGGGAAGCTCATGGTGATCGGAGCAGCTTTCGATCCCATTGAGGTAACACCGGTGCAACTCATTACTGGCAGCCGATCCATTCAGGGCTGGGCTTCGGGTACGACAGCGGATGAGGATGACACTCTGCGTTTCGCGGAGTTGACCGGCGTGCGCCCGATGATTGAGACCTATCCACTCGAAAAAGCAGCAGAGGGTTATGAACGAATGCTGAGCGGCAAGGCACAGTTCCGCGTCGTCCTAACGATGTGAGATTGGCCAGCATTACTCAGGGGCATGGGAAGGCTGGCAGCGAGCAAGGCGCCTTCCCGCGCCGAACGCCGCAACGCCTAACAAAAGGAGTTCAGGCATGGTAGACACCCACAAAACTGTCATCGTGACCGGCGGCTCACGAGGCATCGGAGCGGGTCTTGTGACCGCCTTTCTGGGTCGCGGTTACAGCGTAGTTGCAAATTCGCGAAACATCACCAAGTCGGCTACTTTCGAGGCTTCAGATGAGCTCGCCTTGGTTGACGGAAGCATTGCCGAAGCTACGACAGCCGCGAAGATCGTCGAAGTCGCCAAAAACAAATTCGGATCGATCGACGCGCTGGTCAACAACGCTGGCATATATTTTTCGAAGCATTTCACGGATTACACAGTCGATGATCTGCGGTCCCTTACTTCCGTCAACATCGAAGGTTTTCTCTTCATCAGCCAACTCGCGATCAAGGAGATGGTGGCTCAGGAGACGGGAGGAAGCATTGTCAATATCACGACGACTTTGGTCGATCACCCGATCGCCGGAATAAACTCGGCGATTCCGATGATCACGAAGGGTGGTCTGGAGGCCGTCACGCGAAGCCTGGCGATGGAATATGTAAAGCAGGGAATACGTGTGAACGCCGTCGCGCCGGGCATTGTGGATACGCCCATGCACAAGAACGATCCGAAGGAGTTTCTCAAGACACTGCAGCCGATGGGGCGAATTTCCGAGGTGAAAGACATCGTTGACGCGGTCGTGTATCTGATCGAGGCCGGTCAAGTGACCGGGGAGGTGCTGCACGTGGACGGCGGTGCGCACGTAGGCAAATGGTAGCGCGCGAAAGCTCTCGGCCGGCTGGCGCCGAGCAGCGCTTGAAGGAACTTGGAATTGAACTCCCGGCGCCGCCTGAGCCGTTCGGCACCTATGTGGAAGCGGTCCAGACGGGCAATCTGCTTTTTTTGAGTGGGATGCTTCCCACTGAAGGCCTCGGCGCGAAATTCATTGGGCGCATTGGCGCGGAGCTCGATGTGGAAGCTGGGCGCTCGGCGGCTCGCCTGGCGGCTCTTAATGGCCTAGCTGTGGCGAAGCAGAATTTGGGAACGCTCGACAAAGTGAAGCGGATCGTCCGGCTCGGAGTGGCAGTGGCCACGTCGGGCGATGTCCGCGATCAGCCGAAGGTCGCTGACGGCGCTTCAGAGCTTCTGCAAGACGTCTTCGGCAAGGACAAGAGCCCTTGCCGGCTAGTGTATGGCGTCGCAAGCCTTCCACTCGGTACGTCGGTCGAGTTGGAAATCATTTTCGAGGTAGCGGGATAAGAAAGGCCTTAAGCGGGGCTGCCGCTCAGATACGAAGCCATAAGTAGACATTCTGGGATGACTAAACCCATTGCACCTATACAGCAGGGAGAAACAGGCTCATCCAGGTTGTGCCGCAGCTTGATGCGCGACCGATCTCGGATCTTGTGGACCTGCTCGCCCAGGTCCGGTGCACTGCTGTCTTTCCGAGAGCTCACCCCGGCATTCAGTGACCGTTCAGTGTCGATGGACTTGCCGACTGATACCAGCCTATCGACGCTAGCCAATCTTTCAGTGCAAGGCCTTCATCGCATCGAATGATCGGACATGCGCATGAAGGAGCTTTCGGAACAGGAGGTACTCGTCGTGAACCCAAATCGGAAAGAGCAAATGATAACCCGCCAGGACTCTCGAACGGCGGACTCGGAGCGACCGTTAATGCCTGCTTCCTGGAACCAGAACCGGCTCACATCAAAGCTCGGAATCGAGTATCCCATCATTCAAGGTCCGCTTGGCGGATTGTCATCGCAAAGATTGGCGGCCGCAGTGTCCAATTTTGGCGGACTCGGATCGTTTGGCGCACACAGCTTGCCGCCCGACGCCATCAAAGACGTGATCGCGGAGATTCGCTCTCTTACATCCAAACCGTTCGCGATGAACTTGTGGGTCTCGATGGAAGACAAAGGTGCCCGAACATCGGATGAAAGCGCATTCAACAGGAGCCTGGCGCCGCTTGCCGGTCATCTCGCCGAATTAGGAGCGCCGCTGCCAACATACAAAACGTATTCGCCGATCCGATTTGAAGATCAGGCGCGCGTCTTGCTGGACGCAAAGGTTCCGGTGTTCAGCTTCATCGTTGGAATCCCGCCAAGAGAAATCTTAGAGGAGTGCCGGACAAAAGGCATCGTCACGATTGGCGCGGCGACAACACCAGATGAGGCAGCAGCACTTCAGGAGGCACGCGTGGATGCGATCGTTGCTTCCGGGTTCGAAGCCGGAGGACATCGCGGTTCATTCCTCCGGTCCGCGGATGATTCACTCACCGGCACGTTATCACTGGTGCCGCAGATTGTTGACATCGTCGATGTGCAAGTGATCGCTGCGGGTGGTATAGGAGATGCGCGCGGTTTAATCGCGGCTCTGGCTCTCGGGGCGGAGGGTATCCAGATGGGTACAGTGTTCCTGTCCTGCGAAGAATCCGGCGCCAGCCGCCTTCATCGCGAGGCTCTGCTGCGTAAGAATGCCGGGCATACCGGGCTGACCAAGGGCTTCACGGGAAGACTGGCGAGGGGAATTCACAATCGGTTGATGGAGGAGTTGAATCGAAGAGGAGTCGAGATTCTTCCATACCCTCTGCAACGAGGCCTGGTCAGAAACCTCTCGATCGCGGCAGAGGCGGCGGGCCAGTCGGATCTTATGCCTCTGTGGGCGGGGCAAAGCGCAAACCTTTCGGCTTGCACGAACGTGCCAGCCTTCCTGAACGCATTGATTGCGGAAAGTTCCGAGATCGCCGGGCCGGTCGTTAAATGGAGCGCGAGACGACATCAAAAACATTCCAACGCTTAATGAGGAGAAAGAGAAAATGCCAGCTTGGGCCAGATGCTTTCGATTATCCCGCATTGCATCGACAGTTTTTGTGGTGCTTATTTCATTTCAATCTACGGTTCTTGCCCAGGGAAAGGATCGCCTCGTGGAACACCCGACTTTTTATCGCACCATTCAGGTTGATGGTCTCTCAATTTTTTACAGAGAGGCCGGGCCGATAGATGCGCCCACGCTTCTCCTGCTGCATGGACTCCCGTCTTCCTCGCGGATGTTCGAGCCTCTCTTCACCCAGCTTTCCGATCACTATCACCTTGTCGCGCCCGATTATCCCGGTTTCGGGCACAGTGACTGGCCGGACCCGAAAAAATTCGCATACACGTTTGATCGCATCGCCGAAACCATGAATCACTTCAGCGAAGCTCTTGGGCTCTCGCGCTACACGCTTTACATGCAGGATTACGGCGGCCCCGTTGGTTTTCGAATGGTCGTGGGCCATCCGGACCGAATCGAGGCGCTCATTGTTCAGAACGCCGTTGCGCACAACGAAGGTCTGGGAGCGATTTGGAAAACACGCCGGGCCTTTTGGGCCGATCGCGCCGTTAACGAGAGTACACTTCGCGCAAACCTCCTGTCACTCGCGACTACGCGGACGCGCCATGTAGGGAGCGATCCTAACGTCGAGCGTTATGCCCCGGATCTCTGGACCGATGAATTTGCCTTTCTTAGCCAGCCCGGCCAGATGCATATTCAAAGCGATCTCTTCTATGACTACCGCACGAACGTTGACTCCTACCCCAAGTGGCAGGCTTGGATGCGCGAAAGGCAGCCGCGGCTGCTGGTGATTTGGGGAAAGTATGATCCCTCATTCGACCTTTCGGAGCCGGAAGCCTATCGCCGGGATGTACCGAACGCTGAGGCTCACGTTCTCGACGCAGGACACTTCGCTCTTGATACCAACGCGGATGAAATTGCGGCGCTTATAAGTCAGTTCATGAAGAGGAAGAAATGAGTACTACCATTCGCGAAGCATTGGCTGGTTCGAGGTGGTCAAGGAGGCAAGATTTTATGGGTAAAAGACTCGCACTACTGGCAATTCGCCTGTTGCTGTCCGTGAACCTTCTGTATGCCGCCATCTTTCTCAAGTTTGCAGGGGTGCCAGATTCGGTGGCCCTGTTCACGCAGATGTCCCAAGCGGTCCACGGGTTGGTATCTCAGCCCGTATTCCGGTTAGGGTCAGGGGCGTTTGAGACGGTGGTGGCGGTTCTGCTCCTGATCCCGAAGACAGCCAGATTGGGAGCCGGATTGATTGTTGTGTGGATGACTGCCGTAATTCTCAGTCACATTTTCGTGTTGGGCTATGGCTGGTTCTTTGTCGATGCTCTCATGGTCATGCTGCTGGCTGTCATTTATCTCTTGCTGACACGCAGGCAGTCCCATTGTGGCGAACCGGAAAGTGTGGGGATGACGGCTGCCTTACAAGCGCACAAGAAATAGTCGGGCGAACAGATGGAAGCGGAGCCACAACGTTCTGATATTAGTGCCCTCAGCGCAAGTTCACATTGTCGATGGCGCCCATTTCTCCCTCGACACGGCCGCCTACGAGATCGCCACGCGAGTACGTGAGTTTATGGATATGCCGAACGAATCAGTCCAAGGAGAAGAAATCATGGCAACTGCAACGATGACAACCCGCCCCCCTTTGCCTCCGTTTACACGTGAGAGTGCGATTCAAAAGGTGCGTCTCGCCGAAGATGGCTGGAACACTCGCGACCCGGCGAAAGTAGCTCTGGCTTACGCGATCGATTCAAGATGGAGGAACCGATCGGAGTTTATCAACGGACGAAACGAAATTATTGCTTTCCTCACTCGCAAGTGGGCCAAGGAGTTGGGCTACAGGCTCATCAAAGAACTCTGGGCGTTCGCCGAGAACCGGATCGCGGTACGTTTCGCTTACGAGTGGCACGACGACTCAGGTCACTGGTATCGCTCCTATGGCAATGAGAACTGGGAGTTCAATGGCGACGGGCTCATGGCCTTACGGTTTGCGTCAATCAACGACCTTCCCATTTTGGAAGCTGATCGCAAATATCACTGGGCGCTCGGGCGCCGTCCCGAAGGCCACCCAGGATTGAGTGATCTGGGTCGCTAGTTCCCTCATGCCGGCAGGGTATCACCACGCTGGGCGGTGAAGTATCAGCCTTTCGGCGCAGATGCGAGACCGAGTCTCCCGGCCATTTTCACCAGATCGGCGAGCGAGTCGGCCTTCATTTTCTGCATCACCTGGCCTCGGTGTGCCTTCACCGTGATCTCGCTGATGCCGAGATCCCCACCGACTTGTTTATTTAACAGACCGGAGGCCACCAGCGCCATGACTTCCCGTTCGCGACGCGTGAGTGACGCATAGCGGTCGCGGAGCGCCCGCATCTCCGCCTCATGCCCCAGTGCAGTCCGGCTGCGCTCGATGGCGTTCCGGATCGCGCTCAACAGCGCCTCATCACTGAATGGCTTTGTCAAGAACTCCACGGCACCCGCCTTCATGGCCTGAACCGTCATAGGCACATTGCCGTGGCCTGTGATGAAGATGATCGGCATGTCAATTCGTTCGACAGCGACGCGCTTCTGCAGATCGAGACCGTTAAGGCCCGGTAGAGAAACGTCCAATACGAGGCAACTCGGAACAAGGATGCGTGGGTGGTCAAGGAATTCCTGTGCCGAGGCGAATGTCTCGGGCTCCCAACCATCAGAGCGAATTAGCAACTCCAACGATTCGCGGACCGAGATGTCGTCATCAACAACGAATACGATGGGTGTTGCCGGTGCCATCGGCGATGACTCCAATTGATGGCCAAAAGTGCGCGCTAATTTCATAGTATATTCCCAAATGCCTGAAAGTCCCCGATCGCTCACCTCACTCGAAGTGCAGTATTCAGCGCCTGAAGCAGGGCCGTGTCGCTGAATGGCTTGAACAAGAATTCAACTGCTCCTTGCTGGAACGCTCGCCTGCGGACAACCTCGTCCTTTTGAGCACTGATGAAGATGATCGGAATACTGTGACCGCGAAGCTTCAATTCTCGCTGTAGGTCAAGTCCAGTCATGCCCGGCATGGCGATGTCGAGGATGAGACATCCAGTTTGAACTAGCCTATCGGATGTGAGGAACTCTTCCGCAGATGAGAAGGAGTGCGTCGCAAATCCGAACTCCCGCAACAAGTCAGGCAATGACTCGCGCACGGATTCATCATCATCCACTACTGCCACAAGTGGAAATTCACCAGCGATCTTTTCTTGGTAGGAGCCCATAACACAAGAATGCGGCAGACTGGGTAAAGAGTCTATTGCACTTAGGTATTGCTTCTGCAAGGAATAGAAAATGAAAATGTTGCTCCTGGACCATCATTTAGCGTTGCCCATAAACGGCCATCATGGTGTTCTATAATGGAGCGAGAAACCGATAAGCCAATCCCCATCCCGTCATTCTTGGTCGTGTAGAAGGCTTGGAATAGTTTGTCCGTAGATTGAGGATCGAAACCGATCCCCGCATCTTTCACGCTAAGGAGCGCCCGATCGTCTTCGTCTCGTTCGGTCCTGATCAGCAACTCTCTGGGGCGATCATGGACGGTATTCATCGAGTCCGAACCATTCCGGAGGAGGTTCAGGATTACCTGCTGAAGCTGGACTCGGTCACCTGTGATAAGCGGGAGGTCGTCGGCAAGCTCGGACCGCAAAATCACCCGGTTTCCTTGAAGTTCACTCAATGATAGTGCAATCACCTCTCTCGTAGCGTCATTCAGATCCACCTGTTCAGCAATGGTGTCCGTCTTGCTGAAGAGTGCGCGCAATCGCGTGATCACATCAGACGCACGGTTGCCATCGCGAATTGTTCGCCGGGCCGTTTCACGCGCACCCTCGACGTTGGGTGGATCCAATGTCAGCATCCGCAGACAGGTGCTGGCGTTAGTGACGATACCTGAGAGCGGCTGGTTCACCTCGTGCGCGATCGATGCGGTCAATGCTCCAAGGGTCGTGACCCTCGCCATGTGCGTGAGTTCGGTCCGGAGTTTGCTGAGCGCCTCTTCCGCGAGCCGGTGTTCCGTCACATCCTGAATCGCGCCAATATGCTCCAGCCGCCCATCCTTGTGTCGGATCCCGTAGGACTTCGTGCGAAGGTATTTGACCCGGCCGTCCGGCATCCGCAGCCGGATTTCGTAATCATGGTCGTTAATGCTTCTTCGCGCCAAGTCCATTTTTTCGGAGAGCAACGAAATGTCTTCCGGATGGACTCGGCTACCAATCTGCTCGAGCGTCACGGGTGCATCGGGGTCCAGATCGAAGATGCGATAGAGCTGCTCTGAAAACGTGATTTCGTCCGTGTCTATACGCCAGGAAAAACTGCCAGTTAAACTGAGACGCTGGGCCTCCGCGAGAAACGCCTCGCTGCGCTTGAGTGCTTCCTCCGCGCGCCTACGTTCGGCAACTTCCATTCTTAGCACTTCGTTGGCTGCAGCAAGTTCTGCCGTCCGTTGAGCGACGCTTTGATCGAGTTCGTCAGCAACGCGCTTCTGTTCGCTCAACAGTCGTGCCTCTTGCAGCCCGATCAACGCCTGGTTAGCCGCTATGCTCAGAAGGAGTGCCTCGGTATCCCGCGGGAAATCTGCTCGACGAGACCCAGCTACGATTACCCCAATTTCACGCTGAACCCCGAGAGGCCAGGACACGAGTGAAACCTCTTCGTCTCCTAAGTGACTGCGTTCCTGGAGATAACGTTTTTGTGGGTCATCTCCCAACCAGCGATTGAGGAACGTACAGAGCTCTCGCGGTCGGAACATCTGTTCTTGCGATTGAGGGACCCTGACCGTCTCGGAGGCTGCCGCGTCGACTAGGTTTGTCAAGCTCACATACACGAAGTCCAGATCGAGCATGCGAAGGAGTGAGTCGAGCAAGGTTTGAACGATGTCACAGGGTTTGTTGCCACTCCACATGGCAGGAAGAGTGAGGAGGCTGACCAGATCATTAATGCAACGCTGAAGGCGCTTGATCTCGTCGGCGGGATGTTCGAGTTGCACTTTCATAGTCAGCCTGTCGTCGCGGGCCGCGCAGTCTGTGCTGCCCGCCGTGCGCGAAGTTCATGCAGGAACTCCCCCGGCGGCACGAAGAACGGATTGTGCTGGAGAATGCCGCCGACGATGACCAACGGATGCGTGCGCATGATGTCAATCACAGCGTCTCCGCTGAATTTC
>Ga0209380_10001555_pt1 | contig 15301 bp, 9 predicted proteins | sample HubBroMetageWFT6_FD_188347 | JGI IMG/M metagenome (GOLD analysis project Ga0209380, IMG submission 188347) | Warmed and freeze-thawed soil microbial communities from the Hubbard Brook experimental Forest, New Hampshire - Hubbard Brook CCASE Soil... | ecosystem: Environmental > Terrestrial > Soil...
GCCGGAGCCTTCTCGGACATTAAAGTCAGCGTCGAGCCGGAAGTTGCGGGGCTGCGAATCAATTTTCTGCTGGAACCCGCCTACTATCTCGGCGTCGTGGAGTTCCCTGGGGTTGGAAAGTATTTCGCCTACACACGACTGCTGCAGGTCGTGAACCTTCCTGATGAAGATCCTTATGACCCATCGCGCATTCCTTCTGCTGAAAAGGCGCTAACGGATTTCTTGCGAAAAAACGGATATTTTCAAGCCAGGGTTCATGCCGAGACCAAAATCGACGATGCCCTCCAGCTGGTCAGTGTTAGTTTTCCCGTCGAGATGGGGAAACAGGCTCGCATCTCCTCGGTCGAGGTTGAGGGATCCGATAACCCAGAGAGCGCCCGATTGTTGCACGCCGTGAAGTCTTTGCGGGCGCGGCTGTCTGGGGGCCTGCTGAAATCTGGAAAACCCTACACGCCAGAACGAATCAGTGCCGCGACTAAGCTGATGAAGAACACCCTGACCAAACAGAACCGGTTGGGCGGCAGTATTCATGAGAATCCACCGCAATACGACGCGGAGACAAATCGCGTGCACGTCTCGTTCAAAGTGGAACTGGGACCGATCGTCACCGTTCGGACCGTCGGCGCTAAGCTGACGATGATTCCATTCCTGGCGGCGCGTCAGATGAGAAAACTGATCCCGATTTATTCGGAAGGAACCATCGATCAAGATTTGGTTGCAGAAGGACAGCGCAACCTCATCGACTACTTCCAGAAAAAGGGATTCTCCGACGTCAAGGTGGCCACAGATTTCCAGAAACAGCCCGATCAGATTCTCATTGTGTACACGATCGATCGCGGTACGAAACACAAGGTGGACGGCATTTCATTTCACGGAAACTACGTGCTGTCCGCGAAGGACCTCAAAGAACAAGTCATGGTCAAGAAGTCGCATATCTGGACTCACGGAAGTCTGAACCAGAAATTGCTAAAGCAGAGTGCCAACAACATCGAGGCGCTGTATCGCGACCGCGGTTACGAACAGGCAAAAGTGAATTTCCGAACCATGGACCGCGAACCAAAGATCGACGTTATCTTCGACATCGTGGAAGGCACCCAGACGGTGGTCGCGGATGTCCAAGTCTCCGGAAATCAGAATGTCCCAACCGGACAACTCACCGCCCCAAAAGAATTTGAGCTTCGCGCCGGAGCGCCGTTCTCGCCGAGGAAACTGGCTGAAGATCGTAACCGTATCTCCGCGACCTATCAGAACCGCGGTTACCTGAATGCCGAGGTCAAAACCATCGTCAGGCCGACTCCGGGCGATCCCAACCGTGTCAGCGTTGCTTATGCCATCACCGAACACCAATTAGTGCGTATCAGCCAGGTGGCTTACTTGGGGCAGAAGCAAACCAGGCTGTCACTCGTCACCCAGACAGCGCAGATTCCGCCAGAGGCGCCCATGCGACGCGAACAGTTGCTGGAAGCGGAAAGCCGGCTTTACGATCTGAGCATTTTTGACTGGTCCAGCGTGGGCCCCAGAAAACCCATCATGGACCAGACGGATGAGATGGCGCTGGTCAAGGTGCACGAAGCGAAGCGTAATGAAATTACCTACGGATTCGGATTCGAAATATCGCACCGCGGCGGAAACATCCCCACGGGGACGGTCGCGCTTCCAGGGGGTGGCGGCACCATCGGATTGGGAGGCCATCAGATCGCGCCCAGCCAATCGACTTTCGCCAGTCCGAGGGGCCTGGTTCAATTTACTCGTCGCAACATGCGTGGTTTAGCAGAGAGCGCGAGCGCATCGATCCTGCTGTCGCGCCTCGATCAAAGAGCGCTGACCACCTACTCTCAACCGCACTTCATCGGATCTCAGTGGCAGTCTCTCACCAGCGTTTCGGTGGAACGCAACAGCGAGAATCCACTCTTTACTGCGGGCCTCGGCGACGCGTCTTTTCAGTTGGAGAAATTGATTAGCCGCAAGAACAACATCCGGCTGCAGTTGCGCTATGACTTCAATAAGACCACCTTGTCCCACCTGCTGGTTCCGGATCTTGTGCTTGCACAGGACCGGCATGTTCGGCTGTCGACGTTGTCGGCAACCTTGATCCGCGACACCCGCGATAAACCGCTCGACGCGCATCGCGGATCTTACGCAACCATCAACTTGGGGATCACTCCGACGGCCTTCGGCTCAAGTGCGAACTTTGCAAAACTATTTGGGCAGTACGCGTACTACAGACCGGTGCACTCCTTGGTTTTTGCCAACAGCATTCGAGTTGGACTTGCGGCGCCGTTTTCTGGGAGCTTCGTGCCCACCAGTCAGCTGTTCTTCTCGGGAGGGGGCACTTCCCTGCGCGGATTTCCCATCGACGAAGCCGGGCCGCAAAGACTTGTCCCGTTTTGCAATGTGCTGCAAGGTGAGTCCGGATGCGTGAATGTCACGGTGCCGGTCGGAGGCCGGCAACTCTTCATCCTCAATTCAGAGGCGCGCTTTCCATTGGGGATTACGAAAGCGCTCGGAGGCGTGGTCTTCTACGACGGCGGGAATGTATACAGCGCCCTCAACTTCAACAATTTCGTGAACAACTACAGCAACACGGTCGGAATTGGATTACGTTATGCCACCCCGATTGGTCCCGTCCGAATTGACTTCGGACGCAATCTGAATCCGGTGCCAGGCCTCAATCCGACGCAGTATTTCATCACCGTCGGGCAGGCTTTTTAGGAGAAAGTCATGAAGTGGAAACGGACGATTGGGTGGGCGCTGGCTGGGGTGCTGGTGCTTCTTCTCAGCGCAGCAGTGGGAGGATATTTCTATCTCCGGAGCAACCATTTCCAGCAGTTCGCGCTAAGCAAAATTGTGGAGCAAGCGGACGCCGCTACCGGCGGCAGGGCTGAAATTGGCGGACTGGATTTTGACCTATCGACGCTCACCGCGCATCTCTACAACATTACTTTGCGCGGCACCGAAGGCCCGGATCAGCCACCACTTTTCCACGCTGACGAACTCACCGTTCGAGTCAAGATCCTATCGGCTTTACGGCGGCAAGTTGGGTTGCGAGAACTTCTCCTCGATCATCCCGTTGTTCATCTGCAGGTGAGCCGAGAGGGCAGGAACAATCTGCCGGCGGCGCCGCCCAGTCAAAGCAGCAGCAACACCAATCTCTTCGATCTAGCAGTCGAACATGTCCAACTCAGCAACGGCGAGATCAACTACAACGACCGGAAGACGCCCCTTGAGGCTGATTTGTATGATCTCGCCACCGACATTCATTTCGAATCTCTCGCCAAGCAGTACAAAGGAAGTCTTTCGTACAACCACGGGAACTTGCATTATGCCGGGTATCGAACCCTTCCCCATAATCTCGCCTTGCAATTCAGCGCCTCGCCGGAAAGCTTTAAAGTGGAATCGGCCCTTTTGAAGCTTGGCTCTTCCGCGGTGACGCTCCATGCCGAGGTTTCGAATTATTCAAATCCGATCGCCGATGGTGACTATCGGATTCAGATTCATACGCAGGATTTCGCCGCCATGTCGCCCGAAGCCACTCCAGCCGGTGATGTGCTGCTCAGTGGCAAGATGCATTACCAGAGGCACGGTAACGAGCCGCTTCTTCGCAGCATCTTGATCAATGGCCGTCTGGCGAGCGATCGGTTGACCGCCGTCGCTTCCGGCAGCCGCGTCGAGTTGCGAAGACTGCAGGCAACATACCAACTGGCTGGAGGCAACCTGGAAATACGCGATCTCGCCACGGAGTCGCTGGGCGGCACGATCATAGCCAATGCTGAAATCAAGCACCTGGATGCGACGCCAGAATCACAGATTCAGGCTGCGCTCGATAACATCTCGCTCAGGGCGGTCGAGCAGGCTCTCCGCACGCAAGATTTCGGCGATGCCACTGTTTCCGGAACGCTCGGAGGCGAGGCTGAGGCGTCGTGGAAAGGCAGCGTCAGTAACATCCGGGCGCACTCAGACTTGACGGTCCAAGCTCACGCCAACCGTAGATCGAGTCCCAGAGAAAGCGGCGTCCCGGTGAACGGCGCGATTCATGCGAGCTACGACGGCGCCAGTCAAACCGTTCGGTTGCGTGATACGACCTTGCGAATTCCTTCGACCACCCTGACCGCTCAGGGAACAATCAGCAATCATTCGAGCCTCCAGATTCACCTTGCAGCGAGTGACCTACATCAGCTTGCCGCACTGGCCGCTTCCTTCCAGGCTTCGAAATCACAGGTACCGGCGGTGTCCGGGTCCGCAACACTCAACGCAGTGGTGAGCGGTTCGTTGAAAAAGCCCACGATAGCCGCGCAACTGGACGCCGAGAGCCTGCAGGTTCAAGGCAGCGAGTGGAAATCAGCGAGCTTCGAGATGAATGCGAACCCATCACAGTTCACCGTGCAGAACGGGTCGCTGGTGAATGCCCATCGCGGGCGGGCGACCTTCAATGCCAGCATAGGACTCGGGAATTGGTCCTATCAGGACTCGAATCGAATCGAGGCGCATCTTGATGTGCAGCAGATAGGAATCGCCGATCTCGAGCGACTCGTGAATCAGCAGTTGCCAATCTCCGGGGATGTCTCGGCGAAGATCTCGCTGGGCGGTACCGAGCTGGACCCCGTGGGTTCAGGCTCCGTCCAGATCACCAACGCTCGCGCTTACGACGAGCCCCTTCAGAATCTGACCGCTAAATTCAACGCATCGAACGGTTCGGTGGTTTCGAAATTCAATCTTTCGGTCGCTGCTGGAGAGCTTGACGCTAGTCTTTCCTATACCCCAAAGACGAAAGCGTACAAGGTTCGCCTCGAGGCGCCGTCGGTGGTGTTGCAGAAATTGCAGACAGTTCAAGCGAAGAATCTTCCGCTCACGGGCACTCTCAGCGCCTCGGTGAATGGGGAAGGAACGCTGGATGATCCTCAATTCATCGCGGTGATCCAGTTACCTCACCTCCAAGTGCAACAGAGCTCGATCTCCGGAGTGAAGGCAGAACTTAACGTCGCCCATCACTATGCTGATCTCAATCTGAACTCCCAGGTGTCGGAGGCTTCGGTTCGTGCGCACGGCCGCGTCGCTTTAAGTGGCAACTACTATGCTGAGGCTGTTATCGACACGAACACCGTTCCTTTGGACGTGCTGCTGGCTACCTACGCGCCGAGCGTGCCGAAAGGATTTCAGGGACGGACCGAGTTGCACGCGACTCTAAAAGGGCCACTCAAAGACAAGTCCCAAGTTGAGGCCCATCTTTCGATCCCGGTGCTCCAAGCCAGTTATCAGTCGTTGGAGATCGGAATTCGAAGCCCGATTCGCGCAGATTATTCACATTCCGTGGTTACACTCCAACCCGCAGAGTTTCGCGGCACCGGCACCTCAATTCACGTACAAGGACAGATACCGATCGGCGGGACGGCTTCTCCCAGCCTCTCCGCAAATGGCACGGTGGATGTCCGAATTCTCAAGATCGTTGCACCGGATGTGGAAAGCTCGGGCACGTTGGCTCTGGACTTGAAGTCCTCTGGATCAGCAGCCAAGCCCACTGTCGAAGGCCAATTACAGTTCAAGGATGTCGCTCTCACGACGATCGATGTTCCCATTGGCGTCGAAAAATTGAACGGTACGTTGAATATCAGCGAAGACCACGTGCAGGTCTCCCAAATGACGGCGCAAGTGGGAGGCGGCCAGGTCTCAGTCGGTGGATCCATAGCGTACCGGCCCGCCGTGCAATTCAACCTCGCCCTGCAGGGACAATCCGTGCGCCTTCGCTATCCCGACGGGTTGAGGACGCTGCTCGATGTCCATCTTGCATTCAGTGGCACTCCGGAATCCTCGATTTTGAATGGTCGCGTTTTGATCGACAGCCTGTCGTTCACCCCCGACTTTGATCTTGCCAGCTTCGGCGATCAGTTCAGCACCGGGAACGCAATCTCACAGCCGGGTCTTGCAGACACGATCAGGCTCGCAATTCGTGTGCAGTCGCAGCAGAATTTGAATGCCACCAGTTCGCAAATCAGTATCGCTGGCCAAGCCGCCCTGCAGGTAGGAGGAACCGCCGCGAATCCTGTCATGACTGGCCGAACTACTTTGACAGCGGGGGAATTGTTCTACCGGAACGTGCGTTACCAGCTTCAAAACGGTGTGATCACCTTCGACAATCCGAACGAAACGCATCCTGTGTTGAATGTTTCGGTGAGCACTACCGTTGAGCAGTACAACCTCACGCTGACCTTGCGGGGACCCCTCGACAAGCTTACGACAGCTTACGTCTCAGACCCGCCGCTTGCGACAGCAGACATCATTAACCTGATTGCTCGGGGCAAGACCACGCAGGAGTCGGCTGCCGCGAGCCAAAGCACTGATTCTATGATTGCATCGCAGGCTGTGAGCCAATTGAGCGGCAGCGTACAAAAGCTCGCGGGAATCTCGAGTTTGCAGATTGATCCCACGATCGGCGGAAACAACCCCTCGGCCCGAGTGGCCATCCAGCAGCGCATCACCAAGAATTTGCTCTTCACTTTTTCGACGGATGTCTCTCAGCCGGGAAGCGAAATGGTGCAAGGGGAGTACCAGATCAACAAGCGCTGGTCGGTGAGCGCGACACGCGACCAACTGGGCGGCGTTTCCGTGGATGGCCGCTTTCACACTCGGTTCTAGTGAGAGAAATCTTCGTGTACAGGCTAAGCCGCGTGGTCAAGCACATCGATTCCCCCGACAGAATTCGGCGGCCTCGGCAGGTCTGTTTTGGGTGGAATGTAACCTTTCTTACTTTCTTTGGCTAATTCTGCATTCAGTTCGGCACCCATCAGCAAGACGAAGGAAGTCCAGTAAAGCCATGTCATGAAGGCGATGAAACCGCCCAACGTTCCATACGTGTGGTTGAGATTGGCCCAATGTCGAAAATAATATCCGAGCAAGAAAGAAAGACCATTCCAGACAAAGACCGTCAGAACTGCGCCGGGGAGGGTCGCGGCAAAGCGCTGTTTCACATTTGGAGCCAGAAAGTACAGCACTTCGACGGCGAGAATCGTAGAGGAGATCGCGAGTGTCCAGCGAAGAGCAGGCCACACCGCAACGAAGAGAGATGACAATCGAAGACGACCGGCCAACCAATCTCCGAAGCGGGGGCCGACCATCATGACGGCTAAGGCGCACAAAAGCAATGTGCCGATAATCGCGCCGAGAGCGATCGCACGGAGGCGCGTCTTCCAGAAAGGACGGTCGTCACAGGCATCGTAGCAAATGTCGAGAGCTTCAATGATCGAGTCGAAAGCCGCTGACATCGTCCAGATGATTCCTAACATGCCGAAGGAGAGCCAAGTTCCGCGGTGCGAAGCGAGCACATCCCCCAGAACCGAGTACACGATTTTCATCGTATCGGAAGGCAGAAGGCGGTCCATCAGCAATAAGACATGGTTAAAAAGATCGGGAAGGGAAATGAAGCCCACTACAGCAGAAAGGAAGATGAGAGCGGGAAAGACCGACAGTACAAAATAGTAGGAAAGGGCCGCCGAAACTTGAAATGTGTGATGCCGCACCAGATCGCGGTACGTGCAGGAGAGGGCCCGCTTCATGCCGCTGAAAGTCACTATCCCAGCATAGTTCGTGACTTGGAGTGGTCACATACCCGGAAGACGGTATTAAGACGCCTAAGAAACGATGGTCACGATTTCGATGTCGTCCTGCTTGTTTTCGAGATGAACCAGCACAGAGTCGTTTCTACGTTCCAAGAGCAAGTCCACGGCAACTTTTCCGCAACGAAGGCCCCGAATGGATAGCTGAGGAATGCCCTCGGGAAGAAAAGGCCGGTCAAAGACGATTCGTCTCCGCTCAGCCTGCACCGTAATTCCCAAACAGCCCTCCAAAATCAGGAAAGGCGCCGCAGCGGCCCAAGCCTGGGGGGAGCAAGCTACCGGATAAAGGGTTGGTCCCTCGTTCGGCCGTCTCTTCAGGCCGCAAAATAATTCCGGTAACCGTCGAAGCTCGACCTCACTGCTTAAATCGAGCAAAGCCAGGAGCACCTGGCCCGCCATCTTCTTCGACGCATACCTGGCCATTCCATTGGCGACGATGGAGTTGTCATGTGGCCATACGGAACCATTGTGGTACGAAAGTGGGTTGTAGCGAGATTCCGTACAGGCGACTGTGCGGATCCCCCACCCGGTGAACGAGTCCTCGTTCATTAGATTGTCCGCTACGCGGCGAGCTCTCTCGGGCGAAACAATGCCGGTGTAAAGGCAATGTCCGGCGTTCGAGGTACGCACCCGGCATGGACGTTTGCGACCGTCCAGCGCTAAGGCATAGGTGCCGAGATCCTCGCACCAGAATTGCTCCTCAAACTTTGTCCGCAACGTCTCTGCTTGTACTTCGAGCTCGCAGCTTCCATTTAAGTCTCCGAGCATGCGACTCAATCGGGCTGCCGCAAGCTTTGCCGCATAGACATAGCCTTGAACTTCGCACAGAGCAATCGGTGCTTCCGCGAGTTTGCCGTCGGAGTGAAATACCGAGTCGTTGGAGTCTTTCCAGCCCTGTTGAATCAACCCGTTGCTGGAGTGTCGAGCGTACTCGACAAAACCGTCGCCATCCACGTCTCCATACTGGTCGATCCATGTCAATGCCCGCTGAACGTGGGGCCACAACTTCTCGATCAACGGCCGATCTGCGCTACGGTCAAAGTATGCGCCAGCCAGTAACACGAATAAAGGAGTGGCATCGACGCTTCCGTAATAGCGGCCAAACGGGACCTCTCCCAGGATTGCCATTTCACTCCGGCGCATTTCGTGCAGAATCTTCCCCGGCTCGGAGTCGGCGACGTAGTCAACCTTATCGGCCTGCGTGGCGGCGAGGAACTCCAATACTCCTTTGCCGATGTTGGGGTTCAGCCACATGGTCTGAAGCGCGGTAATGATGCCATCGCGGCCAAACACCGTGCTGAACCAGGGAACTCCGGCGTAAGGATAATTACGCTCAGGGTTTCCCGCGATCATCATCTCCAGGTCAGAAATGGAGCGGGCGATCCAGTCGCTGAATCGGGAGTTCGAACTTGTGATTTGAGGAAATCCACGGGAAAGTTCAGCAAGTTCGAAGCGAGCGGCAGACAGACCCTCGGTATAGCCGATAGAGTCTGTGCCAGTCTCGGAACTGCAGCACACTTCAAATTCGATCGTTGCTGGTTCCTTGGGCCGGAGGACAACTTCGAATTCGAGTCCCGCTTGGGATGCCCTCACCCCATTGGCGTCACTTCGAATGCAGGTCTGGCGGACGATGCGGTCCAGACCCTCGTAGGACAAAATAACGGAATTCCCGCTTATTTGTTCTTCGAGTCGCTCTCCTCTTTTTTCCCTCACAGTGCCGCGAACTTCAAAGATGTCGGCGAAGTCGGCATCGAACCCGATGCGAATGGGAACCTGCAAGTCTTCCAGTCCGTGATTGACGAACAGGAGTTTCTCGAAGAAGGAGTCGCGCCATAAAAACCTCGACCGAACCAGATGCAGCGTCCCCCGATGAATAACCATCTCCCCTTCGCTGAACACATCCAGGTTCGCAAGGTCAGCGGTAAACAGGAAATTATTGGTCGCGACGGTTGAACTTAACAATAACGGGCGCGCATTCCACAGATTCAACGACAATTCCGACAGATGCCGCATTCCGTCATAAAACAAGCCTTCCTCCCCCAAACCGGAGGTCTGGACATCCCCCAGCCGGTCGAAGACAAAAAACATTCTGCCGTATTTGAGTACACGAGCCCGATCATCCGCCGGCGACGATGTAGTCGCTATGTAGTACTGGGGGTGCGCGATTCCAGTTCCATCCAATTTAAGGCTCCCTCTTCGACCCTCAGAGAGGTCGATTTTGGATGAATCAGCTGATTGTAGAGCTTCACGTAGTCGCGCGCCATGCGTTCGTCGGTGAAATTCATTTCGAAGTGCTGCCGGCACTCACGCCGGTCAAGTTCGCCAAGCCGCTGGACGGCGTTCACGGCTTCGTCAAGATCGCGAACCAGGAAGCCTGCGATCCCATCGGGAATGATTTCGGGAACCGATCCAAACGGGTGGGCGATTACTGGCGTTCCACAAGCCATGGCTTCAATCATCACCAGGCCGAAAGGCTCGGGCCATTCGATCGGGAATAAAAGCGCCGCGGCATTTCCAAGAAACTCTTGCTTCTCCGAAGCCCCTATTTCGGAAATGAATTCAATCAACGGATGGTCGAGCAAAGGCCTAATTTTTCTTTCAAAATAGTTGCGATCGCAGCGGTCGACTTTCGCCGCAATTTTCAACCTCATTCCCGAGCGAATTGCGATTTCGATCGCACGGCCTACCCCTTTTTCCGGTGATATTCGTCCGAGAAATGCCAGATAGTCTCCGCCTGTTTCATTCAGCGAGAGCGAATTGGCGGGTAGGCCATGATGGACCGTTCCCATCCAGTTGACCCAAGGCAGAGGATGGCGCTGGGCATCGGAGATCGATACCAGCGGAACCTCTGAAAACTCCTTGTAGAAGGGAACCAGGTCGGGCAAGTCTTGCCTGCCATGCAGCGTCGTTATACATGGCACAGGGACACGCCGGCTCAAAGAGAACTGAAGACAATCGATATGAAAATGGATCAGGTCGAACTCATCGGCCTGCCCAAAAACCCTTTCTACCATCAAAACATGATGTGCCAGCGGATCGATGCAATCAGGATCGAGTCTGAGAGCCGTTTTGCATACGGGATCCAATCGTGCGGTTGTCACCGAGTCTCCGCTGGCAAACAAGGTTACGTCGTGTCCAAGGGAAACGAGCTGTTCCGTGAGCCATGAAACGACTCGCTCGGTTCCTCCGTAAAGCCGAGGAGGCACGCTTTCATAGAGCGGGGCGACTTGTGCAATCCTCATTTGCTTGACTCCGTTTGACCAAAATCCTCGCCCTTTAGTGAGGATCGGCCTGAAAGTGCTATAGATGCTATAGATAAGGTCGCTCTTTCAGATGGCCAATCAGGGAGATACTGTTGTTCGCAAACAACATGATGGCCATTCCCGGCTTGCTTCGCAACCTTTCAACACGACCGGGCAACCAAGGCCGAGTCCAGGGAACTATGCGACAACAAGAAACTTGAGAACGCCACATACCCCCTGTCGAAAGCGGCCGCACCGAAATGCCCGCCGTCTTATTTGATCTCGACCGAACCGGGGGGTTGAAACTTACCTCCAGATACTCCAATCTTAACCGGAGACGACGTAGAGAAAGCCAAACTCTCACCGGACATCTTCGCCGCACCGCGCGTCTTCTGGATGTTGGCATCCGCAACTGCGTCGTGGCCGGCGACAGCGTGTGGGATTTGCTGGCGGCCGTGCGGCAGAGCGCGTTTCGAGTGGGCTTTTTGTCCGGAGGCTACGGCCGAGGAAAAACCGGACACACCGGCGCATTGCGCGTGTTTTCTGATGCCGCGGACAGGCTGATGCACATAGAACGGCTGGGGCTGCCAGGGAAATAAGCTCGTTTTCGCTCCCGGGACGCGTCCAAAGCGAATCAGAGATTGCCCCGGCTCACTTAGGGTAGACGCAGTATTGTGGGGCAGTAAGAAAGCTGAATAAGTTAGAAGCCAAACTAAGCTGTGAATTGAACCAGATTCGGTTGTAATCTGCCCGCTTCCGCTCGCAGCCGCTGGGTCTTCCGCTTGCAGTGAAATTCGACGAGGTGTGTGAAAAATGAAGGTAACTGTCACATTGGCTGGACGCCATAATCGGTCGCGGCAACTCCTTACGCTGGCAGTGTTCGGCGTATTCCTAGGAGGTCTGACCCTGACTGGATGCGGCGCGTCAAAAACTCAGACAACAACCACGAGCCCAACCCCTCCCTCCCAGCCAAGTTCGCCTTCCTCGCCTCCGGTTCCCATCACGTGGTCGCCTTCATCAAGCCCGCTTCCGGCGCCTCCGGCGACAGCACCTCCCAGCGCTTCCAATGATTTTCCGCTTACCATCTCCAGTCCGTCGACCGGGGTCACCACAACCTCTCCAGTTACGGTGGTTGCCTCGGCCACGCCTAAAAACCCAATCTTTTTCATGCGCGTTTATGTTGACCAGCTCGCTGTCTATTACACGTTTACGAATTCGATCAACGCGCAAATATTCATAGCGCCTGGAACTCATGCCCTCGAGGTGATAGCGGAAGACAAGCAGGGATATATCTCAGCGACCATTCTGAACATCACGGTCAGCACGCAGTCGAAAACGACGATCAGCTCGATTCAGGCGATGCCGGGATGGCAGGCTTGCTCCGCGTTGTTCCCGACCGGTTCGGGGCGAGATGGACAAATCTGTGCTGCGGGATTAGGAGCGGCGGATTCCACGATGACACAGAACCAGTCGACTCCATCGATGGACGGGAAATCAACGAAGTTCTCCATGGGCACCGGGCTGACCCCGAACTGCCCGAGTGGATATTGCAACATGTTGAATTTCAATCCCATCGCGGGCGGAGACAATGTGAGCCACTTTATTTACGACTTGTATTTCTACATCGACAATCCCACCGCTTCACAAGCGCTCGAATTTGACCTGAATCAGACATTCGGCGGAAATCGCTGGGTGTGGGGCTCTGAGTGCAACTTCAACGGATCGGGAAAGTGGGACATCTGGAATGATGTCACTGGCTGGCAGCCTACGCAGTTCGACTGCACGCCTTTTCCCGCCAACACCTGGATCCATCTTGTCTGGAACCTGGAGCGCGTCGGAAACCAGGTGCACTACATCAGCCTCAGCGTTGGCGATCAAACCTACAACGTCGACACCTATTACCCCAACCAACCGGATTGGACCCTGGAAGAAATCGATGTCGCTTTTCAAATGGACGGAAACTATAAACAGGAACCTTATAACGTTTGGCTGGATCAAGTGAATCTGACGGCCTACTAAGACAACTGCACTGATTCCGAATGGGCGTCGGCGATTTTGCCAGTGACCGCATGTCTGACCGCTCGCAGATGCTGGTCTTTAGACAACATTAGACAACATCTTTTAGCATTCGAGAGGTCGTGAAATGCGAAGCAGGGCATGCTGTTGCTTCAGCCATCGTGCCGCTCTAATCCGAGGTGCGAGCTGCCGCGAAAAAAAGAGGGGCTTCAGCACGCCGTCGTTCCGCGACCCGGCGCAGGGCAAGCTGACGCAACTTGTTTCGGTCCGACGAGGATTGTCCAATGATTCGAAAACTGAAGACTGGCAGATATCGTTTGTATTCGCGCAAAAAGAACGCTAAGACCGGAAAGCGTCAGAATCTCGGAACGTTCTCCTCTCGTGGTGCGGCAGAGGCGCACGAGAGGGCGGTTCAATATTTCAAGCATCAGTGACCTGACTGCCGTGACACGGCCAAACTCCTGACACACACGAATGCATCCGATTGCTTCGCGACCGTCGGGGTGCCGGTGCGTCCCGAACAGATTCGCTCTTCCGCGCTCCAAGTCTCTCCGCAGATGTGACGGCAACAGGTATCGCATCGGTCCATTTCCGCGGAGCCCGCCCGGTCGGTATTGCTCCCGCGCCCGCTCTTAGCATGTCCAAACCCCTCTCGTTGAACCTGGTTTTTCCTCAACCGGTATTAGCCCTCCTGACTGCTCTTTGGTGCTCTGTTACGGCATTTTGACTTTGACACTCGGGTAGATCCTGTATAGATTGGACTCACTCCGCTACGTCTCGCTAACTTCCCTGAATCTCGTTGAGGGCTGGTTAGTGGTCTAAGAACGACCCAAGGTGTCCTGCCTGAGACGTCGGGTGAGATCCCTCTGTTTTTGAACGGTTTTACCGCTTTCAAATACTTTCCCAATGGAGAAGAAAGGCCTAATGAAGAAGCCTGCCCTTATCGCTATCTCTATTTGTGTCTTCGTTTTAGCAGCGGCGTCCGCCTTCGCTGGCGTCTCGATTTCGAGTCCGAGTAATGGAAGTACGGTTGGTTCTTCTGTTAATTTCGTGGCCTCAAGCAGCACCTCTTGCTCAAAAGGGGTGGCTTCAATGGGCATTTACCCCGCTCCCTACCAGCTGGCGTATACGGCAGGCGGCTCCCATTTGAACACCAGTCTTAACTTCAACCCGGGCACGTACAACGTGGTTGTGGAGGCGTGGGACAATTGCGGCGGGGCGACCACTTCAGCCGTTACGATTCACGTTCAGAGCGGGCAAAATGGGGTTTATATAACCTCGCCAGCGAATAACAGCACTGTCAGTTCGCCAGCCACGTTCCGCGCAACCGCGACCACTACGTGTTCGCGGGGCGTGGCCTCGATGGGCGTTTATACCGGAACCAATCAGTTGGCATATGTCGGAACCGGTGCGAACCTCAACGCGAACCTCGGTCTGAGCCCCGGAACCTACAACGCGACGGTAGTGGAATGGGATAACTGCGGGGGAGCCACTACCAAGCCCGTCACCGTGACGGTGGGTTCTTCCGGTAAGACATTCTGGAATATTCACAGCGCCGGAGGCTGGCGCAGCTATGCTCAACTGCCGCCAAACTATAGTGACTGCGGTGGTTGCACACCGAGCGGGCCCGGCACGACTTGGGCGATGTATCAGGGAAACCACTCCGTTACCGTTTCGGGCAACTCCACCCAGTTCAACATCGGCGGAACCACGCCGTACTCAGATGTTCTCTGGAACAACCACCTGATCGGCGACCTTTCTTCCCAAGGTCTTCCCGATACCGGTCACACACTCGTTCAAACGCTTCACGACTTCACCTACGACGTCTATTTCTATAGCAGCAAAGTTGCGGTCTCCGAGGCGCTGGAATTCGATATCAATCAGTTCTTTGACGGCATGGGATTCACTTGGGGTCACGAGTGCCGCGTTGAACAGGGGCACGTATGGGATATATGGGACAACGTTCATTTCAAGTGGGTTTCCACCGGTATCCCTTGCTACCCCAATCAGAACGCCTGGAACCACCTGGTCATTCAGGTGTCGCGAACTGCCAACAATCAGCTGCTTTACAAGTCGATTACGCTGAATGGCCAGACCCATACACTGAACTGGACCTATGCTCCCTTCTCCGCTCCAGGGTGGTGGGGAATCACGGTCAACTATCAGATGGATGGCGATCACAACCAGAATCCTTACACCGTATACGTCGACAAGCTGAACTTCACCTACGAATGACGAGGTTCGGGGCTTCCGACATGCTGTAGTTTCTGCGCCAAGTGACCCTCCGGGCGGTCCAGTTTTTTCAGGGGACGTCCGGAGGGTCACTCTTTTCCCTTCCCGCCTTCGTTCCCGAACCGTCCGCAATCGCCCAAATGTCGGGCGGGCGACTGCATCCGACAGTAAAGTTGTGCAAACGGATTTCTCCCGGTCGCGTCC
>Ga0209380_10001557_pt1 | contig 15283 bp, 10 predicted proteins | sample HubBroMetageWFT6_FD_188347 | JGI IMG/M metagenome (GOLD analysis project Ga0209380, IMG submission 188347) | Warmed and freeze-thawed soil microbial communities from the Hubbard Brook experimental Forest, New Hampshire - Hubbard Brook CCASE Soil... | ecosystem: Environmental > Terrestrial >...
TCTTCTGCGCGCCCAGGCCGATTACGAGCGCAACAAACTGGATTGGGATCGCGCGCAAAATCTCTACAAAGACGGTCTGATCGCAAAATCGGATTTCGACAGCCGTCAAAACGCCTGGGCCACGGCAGATTCCGGGTTGGTACAGGCCAAGGCGCGAGTCGCACAGGCGAAGGCGCAGAAAGATTCCGCGGACCGGCACGTCTCCCAGGCGCGAGCAAATCTCACCAGGGTAACGGATGTTCTGCAGAAGACTACCTATGCCGCTCCTTACGATGGAGTTGTTACCAACTTGCCGGTGCGGGAAGGCGAGTCCGTAGTCATCGGCATTCAAAACGCTCTCGGCAGCACGTTGCTTACACTCGCCGACATGTCAGTGATCACCGCCGAAGTGAAGGTGGATGAAACTGACATCGTAAACGTGCGCCTGGGCCAGCCCGCTGAAGTCACCATCGACGCAATTCCCAACAAGGTTTTCCACGGCACGGTCTCAGAAATCGGAGACAACGCCATTGTGCGCTCGACCGGCGTAGCCACTTCGCAGCAGGCCACCGCCAGCGAAGAAGCTAAAGACTTCAAAGTAGTGGTGACGGTTAACGATCCTCCGCCAGATTTGCGGCCGGGTCTCTCGACCACCGCCAAGGTCACAACGGCCGCCCGCAGCAACGCCCTGACGGTTCCGATTCAGGCGCTCTCCGTGCGCACCAAAGCCCAGTTGGAGCAGGAGAAGTCAGCCACCCCGGGGTCAGTTCATGCAGCGGCACCGGCACCTAAAGAAGTTGCATCCAAGGACAAGAGTAATAGCAATAAAGACCAGAAACACGACGTGCAGGGCGTCTTCGTCATTCGCAACAAGAAGGCGGAGTTCGTGCCCGTCACCACCGGCATCGCCGGGACCAGCGACATTGAAGTGCTCGATGGCTTGCGCGAGGGGGACGAGGTGATTACCGGCAGTTACAAGGTTTTGCGCACGCTCCGTTCCGGGAGCAGCGTGAAAATCGATAACTCGGCCCCGAAGAAGGAAGACGAGACATAACCTTCGCCGGCTTCATCCGTCCAATGGAGAAGCCTGTACGGGTCTCGAACAAAACGGAGCTCTCGGAGTCGAATCTAATCTCGGAGAACCCAGTGGCACCGGAGCAGGAGAAAAATATGGCAGCCGCAGAAGTCATCAGCATGCCCACCAACGCCGTTTCAGTGCCACCGCCGCAGTCCTGCATGATCGCGGCTGAGGATCTTTGGAAAACCTACGACATGGGCTCGGAGCAGCAGGTGCACGCCCTGCGCGGGGTCAACCTACGCATCGAGCGCGGAGAATATGTTGCCATCATGGGACCCTCGGGCTCGGGCAAGTCGACGCTGATGAACCTGATCGGCTGCCTGGACACGCCGACCAAGGGCGAATACTGGCTCAATAGCCAGTTGGTGAGCGAGCTCGACGACGACGAACTGGCGCGCATCCGCAACAAGGAAATCGGCTTCGTGTTTCAGACCTTCAACCTGCTGGCTCGCGCCACGGCTCTGCACAATGTGGAACTGCCGCTGATCTACGCCGGCATTCCGACCGGAGAGCGCATCGAACGCGCCAAAGCCGCGTTGACGGCCGTCGGCATGGAATCGCGCATGACGCACAAGCCCAACGAGCTTTCCGGCGGCCAGCGTCAGCGCGTCGCGGTCGCTCGTGCTCTTGTGAATCGGCCTTCGATCATCCTGGCGGATGAACCTACCGGCAACCTCGATTCCGCGACCGGAAACGAGATCATGGCCTTGTTTGACCGCCTGCACGGCGAGGGAAACACCATCGTACTGGTCACTCACGAGCACGACATCGCCGAGTACGCTCACCGCGTGGTGAACATCAAGGACGGAGTGGTCGAGCGCGACGAGCGCAAGAAATAGCCTCTTCGTAAAATATGGAAAGTCCGCGACAGACAGTGCTCGTAGGTCTGCCAAGTGCCGCCTCGAGCCACGCCCCTGGGTCATACGAGTCCTGGTTTTCCACTGACATCGCAGTCGCTTATCTTGTGGCGGCCGTCGCGTTTGCGCTGCAGATGGCGACCAATGGCCGCTACGGATATTTCCGCGACGAACTCTACTATCTGGCTCTCTCGCATCACCTGGCCTGGGGATATGTAGACCTTGCTCCCATGGCGCCGCTGGTGGCGTACATCGGACGCGTGCTGTTCGGTGATTCCTTGCATGCGCTTCGGCTGTTGCCGGCGCTCGCTCTAGGCGCTGAAATTCTCATCACCGGCTTGATCACGCGGGAACTTGGCGGCAGGCGCTTCGCGGTACTGCTGGCCTGCCTGGGAGTGCTTGTAGCTCCGGTAATCCTCGCCAACGCCGCGCGCTTTTCCATGAATCCGTTCGAACCGCTGTTCTGGATGGGTGCGATTTACTTTCTGCTTCTCGCAATCAACCGTGATCGGCCGCAATTTCTAGTGTGGGCAGGGGTGCTGGTGGGGCTTGGACTGGAAAACAAACATTCCACTGCTTTCTTCCTGATCGCCCTGCTGGTGGGTTTGCTGGCAACTTCTCAACGGTGTCTGTTCCGCAGCAAATGGCTTTGGATTGCTGCCGGCATCATCGTACTGCTCGCCCTACCTAACTTGATCTGGCAATACCGACATGGATTCCCCACCTGGGTTGATTTGAGCAATGTAAAAAAGATTCACAAGAACATCGAACTGCCGCCGCTACCATTCTTGAAAGAGCAGATTATGATGCTGCAGCCGCTCAACGCGCTGATCTGGATCACAGGACTCGGCTTCCTGCTGTTTCACGGCGAAGGCAAGCGCTACCGCGTTCTGGGCGCGACCTACGTGGCATTCCTGGCGATCATGATGGCTCTCCACGGCAAGAATTACTACCTCGCTCCGATTTATCCCATGCTGTTCGCCGCCGGTGGAGTGTTCTGGGAGAACTTAATCGCAGCACATTCCCGGCTGCGCTGGGTGAAAGCGTTGCTGCCGCGGGTGCTGATAGTCTCGGGTGTTATCGCCTTTCCGCTCGTTCTTCCAATTCTTCCTCCCGATAAAATCGTTCCTTACATGCAGAAGCTGGGCGTGGCTACGCCTCGCACTGAGACGCACATGAGCAGCACTCTGCCGGAGCATTTCGCGGACGAATTCGGCTGGCCGGAGATGGTCGCGCAGGTCGCCCAGATCTACAACGCGATGCCCGCCGACGAACGTGCCAAGACCGCCATTCTGGCTGGAAATTATGGCTCTGCCGGGGCGATCGATTTTTTCGGCCCGCGCTACGGACTGCCTCCATCCATTAGCGCTCATCAGAATTATTACTATTGGGGATTCCGCCAATACACCGGTGAGAGTCTGATCATGCTCAACTGGCAACTCGCTGACGCCCAGTACTGGTGCAACAGTGTCGAAGAAGGCCCGAAAATGGCGGATCCCTACACTATGAGCTGGGAACACTACACCGTCCTGACCTGTCACGGACTCAAGAAGCCGCTGGCGGAAGCGTGGCCGCACTTCAAAGTTTGGGACTAAGCCGATCGCCGCTCATGGACGTTTGGAGGACTAACTCCAACTGCCGTCCGATTTGCCTGACCCGGGTATCGACACCTCATCCATCGCCGGCGCCGAGGCCACCACCACCTTGTCCCGGCCTCCACGCTTCGCTTCATACAGAGCAGCGTCGGCTGCCCCCATCAATTCCCTGGGCGACATACCGTGCGCAGGAAACGCCGCCACGCCTACGGAAATCGTAATGATCCCCAGCGACTTGCCCTGATACATAATGGTCAGTTCCCTCATCTTCGTTCGCAACCTCTCGGCTCGCGCGCGCGATGTTTCCGGGTCGGCCGTGGGTAGGATCACCACAAATTCCTCGCCTCCGAACCGGCATACGAAATCCTCTGCCCGAATGCCCTTGGTCAGCGACGCTCCCGTCTCGCGCAACACCACGTCCCCCGCATCGTGGCCATAGGTGTCATTGAACTTCTTGAAATGATCCAGGTCGATCATTAGGATTCCAAGCGACTGCGCCGCCCGGGCCGCGCGCCGCATCTCGCGTTCCAACGTTTCCTCAAGATACCGCCGGTTGTAGAGACCGGTCAAAGCATCGCGCACAGACTGGGTTCGCAGCGCCTCGCGCAATCGTATATTGGCAATCGACAGCCCAACTTGCGCCGCAAAAGTTGTCTTGAACGAGAGTTCAGATGCGTCCATTTGCGGCGCCACATCCGTAGCCTGAAAGTGCACGGTCCCCAGAGTTTCTCCCTGGGCCATGATGGGAGCGCACAAGTAGGTGTTCTTGACCTTGGTCGCGTGAGCGCAGGGCGCCGTGGAGTCGCCGGCTAATACCAGATGTGGGTGCCCCGTGCGCAACGCCCAGCACGAAGCCGGCTCAAATACGGCCGCGGGCACGTAGCAGTCACCCCATGAGCCGATCACTTCGGCGATGTTGCGCGAAGCATCCAGCAGCGCCATGGCTCCGGGGACCGTGGAAAATATCTTGGGCGCATAGCCCAGCGCAGCCGCGCACACTTCCTCCCGACTAACGCAGCTCTGCAGAAGTTCGCCCATCCTGGCCAGCATGGCGGCTCGCTCTGAGCGCCTCTTAAGTTCTTCCAGCATTCGTTCATTCTGCTGATCGAGTTCTCTACGGGCAAAATCCTTCTCCAGCATTTCTTCCTGCAACAGTGCGTTCGTGTCAGCCAATTGCATGGTCCGCTCCAGAATCCGTTGTTCGAGAATCTGCTGATTCTGTTTTTGACTCTCGATGTCGGTACAGGTGCCGAACCATTTGACAATTTCTCCTTTCGCGTCCCGAATGGGATTAGCTCGTCCCAGAAACCATCGGAAGCTTCCATCTTTGCCACGCAGTCGGTATTCGACGTCGTACGGATCCCCGGTGCTCAGCGCACTTTTCCACTTTGACACGCAACCGTCCAAGTCATCCGGATGGATGATCGCGTGCCAACTCTCTCCGCGTAATTGCTCGAGTGTCAGCCCCGTGTAGTCAAAGCACCGCTGGTTGAAGAAATCGTCCATGCCGTTCGGGTCGGCGGTCCAGATAATCTCAGGTACCGCTTCCGCCATTGTTTGGAAGTACAACTCACGCTCCCGCGATGTGCTGAGATCGCCTTTCTGCAACGCCTTGAGCCCGCCAAGGAGCGATGAAGCAACGGCTCGCCCCCACGTTAGCCGACCCGCGAAGGCAAGCGCGGCAATCAAGACGAGCATCACCAATGCGATCGAAAGCGCGACAAGCCTGTAGTCATAGGGAGCGCTGAGTACGGCAATCGAATTCATCGCGGCCAACAACCCTCCGACCCCACAACTCCTAATACGTATGAGACAAGCCGGGATTCTCCCGGGCGCCTCTGCCAAATCTCTTTGCTATCTATCGGCAGAAGCCGCCGATTCCGTGACGGGCAGGTCCAGTCGTTGTCAGTGAGGCCGCAAACCAAAAGGCCTCTCCGCCGAGAGGCCTTGCTGAGAGGTGATTAGGAATCGATTACTGCGTCCTGCCTGAAGGTCCGGATGCGGTAGCATCTGCCGGTGTAGGAGTGCTGGCAATGAAGAAGTTGTGATCGTAAAGATTGCGGTACATCAGCCCGGCAATCTCGGCTGCCTTCGGACCAAACGTGGGGCGCCCGCCCTGCAGGAAGACCACGACTACGATGCGTCCCCTGCTGGTGTTCGCGTAGGAAGCGAACCAGCCGAAGCGAGTGCCGGCGTGGGAGCAGGTTCCGGTTTTGCCCAGAATCTCTTCCTCACTAAAGTTGAGCCCCAGACGGCGCGCCGTGCCGTATTGCACGGCCCCCGCCATGCCGTCAGAGATTTCCGGAATCAGCGGAGCAATATCAAGCTGCCGTTTGATGCGCGGCTGGAAATTCGCGACTTCTTCGGGCGCGGTGGGATGCTGCAGGTAATAAAGCGTGCCTCCGTTGGCGATTGCAGAAACCATTGCGCCCAACTGCAGGGGCGTCATCGAAATCCCCTCGCCGAACGAACACATCTTGCCCACGCCGCCAAGCTTCTGCGGAATCACCTCGTCAGGATATTCTCCCAACTGCTCGCCGGGTATGTCGTAGCCCGCCAACTCGCCCAAGCCATACTGATGGGCGTAGTAGGCAACTTTCTCGAATCCCAGCTTCCGTCCCAATGCCTCGAAATATGCGTTGTTGGAGTGCGCCAGAGCCTCGGTGAGATTCATGCGGCTGCGCGCGCCAAGCGAGATTTCGGTTTCCTTCGAGACCACGCCCTCGTTCAGCGCCGCCAGCGCCACTGAAAGCTTGATGGTCGAACACGGTTGCGCGCCGCTCGATAGCGCCAGCCTCTGATTCACCATGGCCAGCACGCGTCCGCTGGTGGGCTCGATCGCCACCACCGTGCCATTCATGTTGCCCAGAGCATCCATCGCAGCCTGGCGCACAACTGGATCTTCCCCTGCTGTGAGATCGCCGGCGGCGATGTCGTCGGCGAACGAACTGACAAAGAAGCGCTCGTGATATCGGTGATGCGAAGCGCTGACCGATGCCCGCTTCAAGCTTGCCATCGGGGTGCCCATGCTGGCGCTGTGGCTGCTAGTACCGGCGCTGTGGCTGGTCGTACCCAGGCTAGCGCTACTAAGGCTCGTCGCCCTGCGAACCGCCGTGCTGCGGCCGCTCGCCAGATGACGCATGCGTCGCCGCGTGCGCTGGCTCTCACTCACTTTCCTGGATTTCGTTTTGCTGGTATTCAGCGGGTGCGGGTTGACGTGCGCCGCCCACATTGCCGGCGCAAACAGAAGCCCACCTACCATCACTACCAGACGAAGACAGCGCGTTCCCGACTCAAACATCTTGGTTTCGTTTCCTCGAATCCCCGGCTTTCCTTATTCCCTGAACAGATGCACGAAGCGTACCAGTCTGCCGGTCTTGACGGTAACTTCGGCCAATTTCGTGATACTACGGGAGTTACAGCGTTCCAGGCAATAGAAAAGTTTCTATCGCATAAAACATTAATTTCGATCTAACCCATTACGGAACAGGCACTTAAATGGAAATTACCTTGGTTCCACAGCCCACAGTAACAGGTTACCTGATTACTGAAAAGATACGGCCCGCTGTGCAAAGCTTTTCCTCTGGCAGTGGTCAGCAAACAACATCAAGCAGACACGCTCTTACTGGCCACCGATCACTGATAGATCACTGATAATTGATGACTGGCCGCTGCCTTCACATGACTTCGCCGCGCTTGCGGAGAAACGCCGGAACGTCCAGATCGTCTTGCTCGAAGTTGGCGACCATCGCGCTGCGCATCCCGTCCAGTGAAATCACCTCGCCGCCAGCATGGGCTAGCGCGGTACGGCCGATTGCAACCTGCGCGATCGCAACCGGGGACGACTCTGTCATCCTCGCCTCATCCATCCTCGCCTCATCCATCCTCAGCTCGGACGTCGTCCCTCGATACGGCTCGGGAAAAGAAGCGGCTGATGCCGGACCTACGGGGTCGGGAAAATCGTTATTAGAGAAACCCATGGCATCATCGTGTGTCGCTGCAAACGAGTGGTGCGCTTCCGCCCGCTGGTGTGCCCGATTGACACCCGACCCGCTCACTTCGCGGAAGCCGGTGGCGATTACGGTGATCTTCACCGTGTCCTTCATCTTCTCGTCCATCACCGCGCCAAAGATAATATTCGCGTCTTCATGGGCTGCGCTTTGAATGATAGTGCAAGCCTGCTGTACCTCGGCCAGCTTCAGCGAAGCCGAGCCCGTGATGTTGATCAGAATGCCGCGTGCGCCGTCGATCGCGCCAGCCTCGAGCAGCGGAGACGCGATGGCCCGCCGTGCCGCTTCCGTCGTACGATTTTGGCCGCTTGCCGTTGCCGTTCCCATGACCGCGTAACCCATGCGCGCCATGATGGTCTTCACATCGGCAAAGTCACGGTTGATGATGCCGGGAATCGTAATGATGTCGGAAATTCCCTGCACGCCCTGCCGCAGAATGTCATCGGCGATGCGAAACGATTCGAAGAACCCTGCGTTCTCGGCCACTGCCAGCAGCTTTTCGTTGGGGATGACGATCGTCGTGTCCACCGATTCCATCAGTTCGGCAATTCCTTTTTCCGCCTGCGTCATGCGCCGCTTGCCTTCAAAAGAAAACGGCTTGGTGACGACAGCTACGGTGAGCGCTCCCATTTCGCTCGCCAGCGACGCGATAATCGGAGCCGCGCCCGTGCCCGTGCCACCGCCGAGGCCGGTGGTCACAAACACCATGTCCGCGCCCTCGAGCGCCTCGATGATTTTGTCGGAGTCCTCGAGCGCGGCTTTGCGCCCCACTTCCGGATTCGCGCCCGCGCCCAACCCATTCGTGAGCTTCACGCCGAGCTGCAGCTTCACCGGCGCACGCGACATGCGCAGCGCCTGTAAGTCCGTGTTGGCCACGACAAACTCGATGCCCTCGACTCCGGCATCGATCATGCGGTTCACCGCGTTGCCGCCGCCGCCGCCCACGCCGATCACCTTGATCTTGGCATCGTTGAGCGGTTCCTCGTTAAAGCTGATGCGAATGCTCGAATCTTTTTTCATTTTGTCCACCCTAGTGTAGATTTCGTCTCCATCTGTGTACCGACTGCATAGAAGTGCTCAGTGTCTAGTGGTCAGTGACCAGTAAGACCTTGGACGTGTTGTGATTCCGACTTTACTGACCGCTGGCCACTGATCCCTGGACACTGTTTTTACCCCACCAGCATTGCCTTCAATCTCGATCCCCACCGATCTCCCTGAAACCCGCGCGCTAAGCGCGCTCTCTGCCCGTACGCCACCATGCCCAGCAGCGTGGCAAACTCCGGCTCGGCGAGCGTAGCCGGCATTTTTGCCAGAGGCGTAGGCCACGACAAGCGCACCGCACGCCGCAGCACCGATTCGGCCACGTCGAACATTCCCGGCAGCCGCGACCCTCCGCCGCTTAGCACAATGCCCGCCAAACACGCTTCGAACATTCCGCTCTGCCGCAGAGTTTCACGCATCATCTCAAACAGTTCGCGGGCCCGCGGCTCGAGAATTTCGGCCACCAATCGTTGCGGCAGCAAACGCGAAGGCCGGTCACCTACTGACGGCACTTCCACTTCGTTCCCTTCCGGAATCAAGGTCACGATGGCATTGCCGTATACCTTCTTGATTTTTTCCGCCTCCGCCAGCGGCGTGCACATGCCCACCGACAAGTCGCTCGTGAAGTGGTCGCCGCCAACTGGAATCACTCCCGTATAAGCCACTGCGCCTTGTAGGAAAACGATCAGCTCGGTAGAGCCCGCACCGATGTCGGCCAGACAGACTCCAAGCTCTCGTTCGTCGGCGCGCAAAACAGAATCGGCCGCCGCCAGCGGCTCAAACACGGTGTCGTCCACGTGGACGCCGGCGCGATTCACCGCCGTAATCACGTTCTGCGCCGCGCTCGTCGCTGCCGTCACCAGATGCACTCTCACCTCCAGCCGAGCCGCCATCATGCCCAGCGGATCATGCACCCCGGCCTGATCGTCCAGAATGAATTCCTGAGGCAGCAAGTGCAGCACTTCGCGATCGGCGGGCAACGGAATCGCCCGCGCCCGCTCCACCGCCTGCTTGATCTCGTCGCGGCCAATCTCCCGCGGACGAGTGCCCAGGCTGATGCCGCCATGGCTGTTCACGCCGCGCACGTGCGCTCCGCCGATGCCCACGATGGCATGCTCAACCGCCGCCCCCGCCACGTCCTCGGCCGCCTCCACCGCCTTCTGAATCGACGCAACCGCCTTGTCCAGTTCCACGATCACGCCTTTGCGCGAACCCCGGGATTCGGCCATCCCATGCCCGCGATATCGCAGGCCGCTGTCAGTGACCTCCACGATGAGCGCGCACGTCTTCGAGCTGCCCACATCGATCGCCGTCAGAAAATTTCCTTGCTGATTCGCCATTCTTTAATTAGTCCCTAAGTAAATTCTTCAACCTGAATCTCCAAAAACTGTTCTTTCGTCGAACTTTCATTCCCCCGGCCCCTGGCTCGTCTGACTCCTAGCGATTGCCGGACTCGGCTTCTGACCGCCGGTGCCGGAAGATTTAGTCATCGGCTTCGACGAAGGCGATGGATGGGGTTTCGTGGCCGCCGCATGCCGGGCCCCATTGTCAGAGCCATGGTTAGGGCCAGGCAGTGCGCTCGCCTTGCTCGCCACAGCATTCTTCGTCGGCGCAGACGTTCCTGGCTTCCCCGCCGGCGTCATCCGTTTCGTGCTTGGTGTTTTCCCCGTCTTCGCGACAATCCTCTTGACCTTGGTTTTGGCCGCGTTCTTGCTTCCCCCAATCCCAGCCTTAGGATCAAGTTTCTTTTCGGTCAATTCAAACGCAGGCTTGGGCAGGGTCCGGTCGTGCGGCGACAGACCATGGGGCGAGAGATCATGCGGCGACAAGCGAGTCACCAGGGCCGCCGGCTTCACTCCCGCCGCTGCGGCCGCTCTCGCAACCGCCGGGGTCAACGCTGGCACGGCTTTCGCGCTCTGCTGTATTTCGGGATTCACAATGATCTGGTTGTCGTAGCGCAGGTCCACCGACTCGAGCTTCTGAAATTGCTGCCGCCAGGCCTGCGCGTGAGTTACATAAATCTTGTAGCGCCGCAGATAGTCCGACGATCCCAGATGCACCAGCACATCGCCCGCAGGATCATTTACCCGCACCTTCACGTCTTCCAGGTCAGTGAGGTCCACTTCACTCAAATCCTGCGAATAACGCGCCCCACCCGAATCCAGGTCCCGCACCATCTCCTCATAAGTCTTCATGCGCGGGGCCCGCGTTGAAAGCGGCTCGCCCGGATTCATTCCCAGAATCACCGGAAAGGAATAACGACGCTTCGCAGTCAATTCCATCAGCGTCCCGCCCGCGTCAATCAACGACATACGCGGCCCCACGCGGGCGAATGCTACCGGCGTGCGCTCGTGAATCTCCACCTTCAGGCGGTTGGGAACGAACCGCATCACGCTGGCCGATTCCACCCACGGAATCTGCTCCAGCTGCGCCTTCTGCTGGGCCAGGGGAATGAAAAAGATGTTGCGGTCAATGTCGGCGCCCATCACTTCCATGATCTGCGCCTTGGTCACGTTCTGCATTCCCGCAACTTCGATGTTGTCGCTCGATTCCACGCGGAAGCGCCAGGAGCGCTCGCCGTAGTGATACAGCCACGCCGCAGCCAACGCCGCCACGCAGCACACCGCAGCGGTCACGGCAGCCCGGAGCAAAAGGTTCGCAGTTTTTGGCGGAAATGAGCTTCTGCGGGCGGAGACCCGCTTTTGCCCGCGCAGGAACGGAGATTCCTCGTCTACATCCAGGTCGATCAGACGCGCGTCGTCCATCTCCAGATCGTACTTGCTTCGATCATGGAGGCCCTGGCGCACAGCTTCAGCGCTGGGTGGGTACAACTCCTCCTGCAAGATGGTGGAACCGGACTTCCGCGCCATCAGTTCAGGTCAGTTGTCGCTGTTGAATCGCTGAGCCTCCAAACTATAACTTCATTTTGTGATTTCAGATAGACAAAATGTTGGTTCTTTTTCACAGGAGGGAATCGGAGTGGGTATCACCGAGGAGAATCAGAAAACTGAGGGTTGGAAAAGAATCATGCGGAGATGGCCGCCTCGACTGTCCGGCCTTGGCGAAGCCCAGCCGCACCCAGCACAACCCTGCCGGCAAAAAAAACGGACGCAGCCGTTTAGCCGCGCCCGCCTTTCCGGAGAACAAAAACTCTAAATCGGTCCACCGCCGGTCTCAACCCTCACCACCGGAGCCGGAATCATGGGAACACGCGGAACCCTTACGCGGGGAACATTCACCCGCACCCGCGGACAAGCCATCACCGGAATCTCTGAAGTGTTAAATGCCACCGGCATCACGTGCACGCGGGCGATTCGCGCCTCGATCCGCGCCCGCTGCGCTTCCATTCGCGCCATTGCCGCTTCTTGCCGGACCGACATGGCTTCAATGCGGACCATCCCGCTCTGCGTCCGTGCAATCTTGCCCTGGAACCGCGCCACTGCGGCAGCCAAACGGCAGGACGCAGTCTCGTCCCGCGCCACAACAAGGTCGGCGTTTTCCACGAATCGGTCAACCCGCTCCGAGGCCAAGTCAATAAGAGTCCCCGACCGGTCAGCAACCCGTTCGATAGCCGTATCGATAATCTGGTGCGCCCGAGCCAAGCCGCCATCCTGATAAACGCCGTTCAATCCCAGCGCCAGCACCCCAGCCGCCAGCCATCCCCAACCCTGTGTAGTTTTCATCGCCATCACTCCGTCTGCCAGATTGGACGAACCTCGCCCTAATCCGTTAGCAATAGAGAATACGCGGCCATCTGGAAATTAGTTCCCTACTTCCACGCGCTCTTTCAGCTTTTCCAGAATCATCGGCCCCAACTGCGAAACGCTGCCCGCACCGAGGGTGAGAATCATGTCCCCGTCCTGCGCCACGGCAGCAGGCGCACTAACCGCATCCGCGAACGACCCCACATACTCGGCGCTGCGTCCACCCTTTTCGCGTATGGTTCGCGCCAATGCCTCCCCGCTGACCCCGTCAATCGGCTTCTCGCTCGCCGCATAAATGTCCAGCACAAACAGCGAGTCAGCATCCCCAAACGCCGCAGTGAATTCCTCCAGTAGATCGCGCGTGCGCGTGTAGCGATGCGGCTGGAACACCACATGAACTTTGCGAAATCCGCACGACCGTGCCGCTGCCAGTGTCGCCTTGATCTCCGTAGGATGGTGCCCGTAATCGTCGATCACGCTAACGCCCGCCGCTCGCCCCCGCAACTGAAACCGCCGGTCGACTCCGCGGAACTGGTCGAGCGCAGCGCGAATCGCTTCGAGACCAACATCCAACCCCACGCCAACCGCAATCGCCGCTGTCGCATTGAGGACGTTGTGCATGCCCGGTACATGCAGGGTAAATTCACCTAAGTCTTGTTTGCGATAACTCACTCGAAAGCGGCTCAGCGGCCGCGAATCGCCGCTCCCGGCTCCCGTGTTCGCACCAGTCTCGCCCGACTTGATCCAAAAATCCGACCCGCGCTTCGTCCCATAAGTCACCGTCCGCCGCTGCACTTCCGGCAACAACCGCCGCAGCAGCGGATCGTCGTTGCACGCCACCACCATCCCATAAAACGGCACCCGGTCCATGAACTCCAGAAACGTTTTCTTCACGTCCCGCATGTTGCGGTAGCAATCCATGTGCTCGCGGTCAATGTTGGTCACGACCGATAGAATTGGGGACAATTTCAGAAAAGACCGGTCACTCTCATCCGCCTCGGCAACCAGATACTGCGACTTCCCCAACCGCGCATTCGACCCCATCGCGTCCACGCGACCGCCGACGACTACAGTAGGATCGAGACCACCCCCGGCCAGCACTGCCGCCACCATCGAGGTCGTAGTCGTCTTGCCGTGCATCCCAGCGATAGCGATGCCATACTTCAATCGCATCAACTCCGCCAGCATCTCCGCTCGCTGAATCACCGGCACGTGCAGCTTGTGCGCTTCGACAACCTCGGGATTCTCCGCCGAAATCGCCGAACTCGTCACCACGACTTCAGCTCCGGCAATATTCTCCGCGCGATGCCCTTCAAAAATCGCCGCCCCCAGCCCAGCCAGCCGCTGCGTGACTGCGGAACTTTTCAAATCCGATCCCGAAACCTTGTACCCAAGATTCAACAACACCTCGGCAATCCCGCTCATGCCGATCCCGCCAATCCCCACGAAATGTACCTGCTGAATCTTGGCAAACATTTATCTGAACCGCACACTCTTCCGGCTCTGTCATCCTGAGCGGAGTAAGTGCTTCGCGAAAGCGAAACACTTACGCAGTCGAAGGACCCCTTTCACTGAGACGCACAGACGGTACCAGTCAAGGAGTTCCCTTCTCGCTTTCTCGCGAACTCCACTCCTAACCTTCAATTCCAGCCACCCGCGCCGCCATCGCCGCAATGTCCCGCGCAGCATCCGGATGCGCCAATTCCCGCGCTGCTGCGCTCATTGCCTGCAACCGCCGCGGATCACCCAGCAAAGCCGCAATCGTCTCCGCCAACCACACTCCCTCAAGCTTCGACTCTTCGACCACTACGGCCGCGCCGAGGCGCGCCAGCGCCTCAGCATTCACTCGTTGGTGATCGTCCGCCGCCCGCGGAAACGGCACAAAGATCGCAGGCTTGCCCGCCGCCGTAATCTCCGCCACCGTGCTCGCGCCCGACCGGCACACTACCAGATCCGCCCGCGCAAACGCCGCGGGCATATCTTCAATAAACTTAAAAACTTCCGCAGACTCTCCGAAGGCACGATACGCCACCAGCGCGTCATTATAGTCACGCTCTCCCGTCTGATGGATGATGTGAATCCCCGGCGCCTGCCTCAGCAACTCCGGCAAGCACCGGATCATCGCCTCATTGATGGCGTGCGCGCCCTGGCTTCCCCCAAACACCAGCAGAGTAGGAGTTCCGCCGCGCTTCTGATTAATTAAGACTGGAATCTCAAAGAATGCCTGCCGTACTGGCACGCCCGTGACTTCCGCATGACGAAAATATTTCGCCGTCTCCTCAAAATGCACGGCACCCCCCGACACAAACCGCGCTACCACCCGGTTGGCAAACCCCGGCACGACATTCGGCTCAAACGCCAGGGTAGGAATATGCTTCACCACCGCCGCGAGCATCGCAGGGCCGGAAGCATATCCGCCCACGCCGATCACCACGTCGGGCCCGAATTCATCCAGCATACGGCCCGCGTCCCAAACCGCCCGCGGCAAATCTAACGCCGTCTTAGCTCGCGTAATCAAACTAACGTTCTTCAGTTGCCCCACCCGCACCAGTCGCAAAGGATACCCCGCCGCCGGCACCAGACGGTTCTCGATCCCGCGCGCCGTCCCAATGAACAGCACCTCGGCTCCATAACTTTTCTTGAGTTCGTTGGCGATGGCCAGCGCCGGGATGACATGCCCCCCGGTCCCGCCGCCCGCCAGAATGGCCCGCATGCAGTGACTATAAACTACCGACACCGAAGCATTGCGCGCGCTGAATCTTCTTCGAATCCAATCCCTGCCTCCGTGTCACCGTGGTGGATTTGCTTTCTCATTCCGCCTGCTTCGTAATATTCAGCAGCACACCCACACACGCCAGCGTCACAAACAACGACGACCCTCCATACGACACCAGCGGCAGCGGAATCCCCTTGGTCGGCATCATCCCCAGCACCACGCTGATGTTGATGAAGGCCTGCAAAACCACCATGCTCGTAATCCCCACCGCAAGGTACCGCCCGAAAGTATCCTCGGTACGCC